>Ga0208919_1000170_pt1 | contig 47962 bp, 49 predicted proteins | sample 4_EtaG_FD_184076 | JGI IMG/M metagenome (GOLD analysis project Ga0208919, IMG submission 184076) | Marine viral communities from the Subarctic Pacific Ocean - 4_ETSP_OMZ_AT15127 metaG (SPAdes) (version 3) | ecosystem: Environmental > Aquatic > Marine > Oceanic | place: Pacific Ocean | collected... | reverse complement strand
ATCTAATGGTGTAGATCCCCTCAGTCGTGATCCCCGTCACACCAGAGATGTCGATCACTTCCCAGTCAGTGCCATCAGTGGACCTCCAGATCTCCTTGGCGCTGTTCGACATCTTGCCAACAGCGATCCAGACGTTGTTTCCCCACTCGACGGCAAACCGTCTGATCGAGAGGTTGTTTCCGTCTTCATCTGTATTGATCCCGGTCCATGGTCCTGAGGCGCCATCGTCGTGGATCGTTATTTCTGGATTGTCAGTCTCATAGAGCGATACCCACAGACTATTTCCCGATCCGTCTTTCCCGTATCCCAAGTAGTAGTTATCAACGCTACCGCTTGGAAAGGGTGACGAGCCACCCGCGAAGGCGTCATAGTCAGACCAGTTATTGCCAGCCAAGAGATCGCTGTTGCTGATGTACCCAACCCTTCTGTCGTTACCACCAGCGACCCAGAGTGAAGCACCTGACGCGCCCGCAGGCTTGTCTTGTCCGTTAACGTTCTGGATGTTGGCCACAGCAACGCCATTGACGCCAGCAATACTACCGGCAACAACGTCGTTTACTTTCTCATAGTTAGGCACTATGCAACCTCGACTACAGTACTGTCAGGGCAGAAGTAAATTGCGTCAGCAGATATTGCGTACCCAACAATCTGAACGAAGTCTCCGTCAGTGTCAGGGGCAGCCTGCTCAGGGACGTTCTTGCTGGAAGTCTCGGCTTCTGGTGTGTACAGAGCACCACCTATGGTCCAGGTAGGAAACTCAGAGTTGAATCGTGCGAAGCCCTTAAGCAGAAACGCTCCCATCGCATCGGCGCTCACGGTGGCAACACACATTGCGACACATCTACTTGTCGCCGCAGCCGTCGCGACGGCCTTCCAAACCTTGCCATCCGACTTAAAGTATACGACTTCCCCGGCGGTCAAATCTTCGCCCGCCTGAAACATGGCCATGTCACCAGATACTTCACCATCAGCAACTGCTGTATTATGCATGATCTGCACATTTACATTGCTGTCAATCTTGATTGCAGGGGTTGTGCCATGAGCAGCACCCTTTCCAATCTCAAGAGTATCCGTTCCGTCATCCAGTCCGATACGGAAGTCTGCTGCATTACCATCGAAGACCAGCATGGTGTCTTCTGCGCCAGCGTCACCGATGATTAGCTTCGGAGTGACACCGCCAATGATTACGTCCCCATCAACATCAAACGATAGGTGCGCTGCAGCGTTATTATTATCATCTTTTGTTTTGATTGTTGTCGCGCCATGAGTCGTCGTAGCAATCTGGAAGTAGTCTCCAGTGTCTGCGCTAGACACAATCCTCATGTCCCAACCATTAGCGTCATCAGTATTTAGGAAGATGCCCTGGTTGTAGTCTCCACCAGTCGAAGTCAAGTCAAGCGCGCGGACTGTAGAGACCTCAGGCGTCGGTGAGCCTGTCGCAACAACCTCCACGCCTGTAAGGTTTACCGTACCCGACCCTGATGGGTGAGTACATGTCGGCGTAGCCTTAATGGCGGTCATAGTATTGGTGCCGCTGGTCGCCGTCGTGTTGTCCATGTCGAGATTGATTCCGATCATGGTGTTGTTTGACGTGCTTGCTCCCGTCTTATCGAAGTTGATATCGACTGCCGTAAACGTTCCCGCATTTGTATCGGTGACCGCGTCAGTAACGGTCAGCGTATTGCCGTCGAACGTAAGGCTCGCTTCGCCGTTCATGGCATCAGTGCCCGTCGCCGTCACGAGACGGTTGTCTGCGCCATTCGTCAGGAAGTCAGATACGTCGACGCTAATAGCGTCTGCTGCTACGTCGATACCAGTACCAGCACCAACAGCAAGGCTAAGTGCTCCTGAGGTGCCTCCACCGGTCAGACCGTCGCCAGCGGTAACCGCTGTGATGTCACCCGCCGAAGCAGCCGCGTAAGTAGCCACATCCGAGGCCGGAATAAGCTTGGTGGTTCCCGCATCGTTAACAATAAAGCCATCAGTGTTGGCGATCGTAATGCTGGACCCAACGCTGGTACCACCATCGAGCAGGTTCAACTCGTCGCTCGTAGCAGTAACGCCGCTGAGGGAATCCCAAATGCTACCAGAACTGGACATTATGACCTCCAGGAGACGCGGATGTTACCAAGAGCGCTAGTGCCGCCAGCCTGCTTAGCGATCACATACAACGTACCACGACTCGTCCCAGTAATTGCCGCTGTGCTTGCCCCGCCATCAAAGTGATAGTCGACCAAGCTCGAGAAAGCGCAGCCACCCTTCGTTGCTGTACTCGCACCATTGGTAATCGTTTGAGACGCAGGATTCGTAAGCGGGATATCTCCGGCAGAGTCACGAGCCAAATACATGGTCACAGAAGTTGCACTGTCTCGAGCCGTAAACTCGAATTCAATTACCTGAATCTCGCAGTCGTCCGGGAACGCCGATGAGTTGACTGAGTTAGTCGCATCAACCGTCACCGGAAATGCCTGGTACGAAGTTGTGATAGATGTCGGTGAACCGGATGACCCGCCCGAACTCTTCACCGAGCACACCGAATAGCCGAAACTAGTAAATTCTTTAATCATTGTAGAGACTCCTGGTACAGCGCTGGCACCATTGTAACACTAAAAACTGGTTGAGCATTGTGTCCGTGGGAAAGGAATTACTCATTTAATGTCCTCGCGCGCTTGCACCTTGCCACGCGTTGTTCGGCTTGTCGTTTCTTCCGCACGATATTTCTCAGATGACCCAGTCCGAGAAGGGTCAATTTCTCTCTGGTCCAGGCCAGTAATTATCCGTGCCCACCGTGTGACTTCGCCGCGAGTACCTGCCGCACGCTCAGCCGGAAACTGCTGAGCACGAAGGAGGATGTCGTTAAGCTCTCCGAGAGGACTGTTAGCAAACAATAACTGCGCGACACCAGGCATCATGTAGTACCGCTTACCCGTCTGCACCTCAGTCCCGCGAAGCTTTCTCGGTAGAGGTGTCGGTGTTTCCCCCGCCTCGACGGCAACCTCCTGCTTTATCTGCAGGTCAAAGACGTCGTCTTTCTTGTCCAACTCAAGTAAGTCAATCATCTGGTACTCAAAGAAATGCACCAAGGACGGAGCAATTCTCTTAGGAATTGTGGCCCCACCAACACCCAAGCTTGCCTCGATGTCAGACTTAACCGGTGCTCTCTCGTAATTGAGTAGTGCATTCAGTGGTGTCAGCGGAGTAACTGCATCCGACCCATCGTCTTCATCAGTAAACCACGAATCGCCCATGTCTTCCAGCTTCTGAAGCGTCAGAATCTTCGTCGACATCAGATAAGAGAAGTGGTTGAATGCCGCCGCATACGTCGGCTCTGGCATAAAGAATGCCATGTAGGGTGCGCTCGGGTTTGTCTGCCGGTAAAGGTCGTTCCATATCTTCGTGTTCCGCTGGAAATCTTCCGGCGCCTCAAAGTTTTGCGTCTCTTCCGGATAGTCTTCTGGGAAGTACGGTATCCGGACGCCTTGTCTGGTCCGAGTAAACGTGGGCATCCCCGCCTTGTCTGGTCGAGGTGTGAAGTACGACGCCAGCGCACGGCGATCTAACGGCAGGTTATCTCCTCCCTCGCCCTTCAACGACGTCGCGATATCCATGAGCTTCTCTTGAATCTGTGGGTCGGCCGCAAGTATCTGGCCACCAGCGTACCCGATGCTCGAGTCGGCAACGAACATGCGTATCTGCTCGTTCATTGCTGGAGGGATGTTCTCGTTACCGTCGTATAGCTCTTGGAGCGCATTCTTAAACGCGAAGTACGTCTGCCGCAGTTCGGGGGGCAGCGCGCTAGTTCTAACGCCGTTCTCGTCGACGTTGGCCTCGTACGTAAGGTAGCTCAAGTACTCGCTACCCTTATCGTATGCCCTACGCATAACGCCCAGGCGGTACGCACCTTCAGGACTAAACATCGCGTCGAATATCTGCCGGTTTGCGTTCTTCTGGAAAGCCCAGAAAGGGAAGAAGATGTTGAGTAGGAAGTTTCTGTCAGCCTTCGACATGCTACCCGCGTAGTCGTACAGCGCATCGATACTAATCTTAGCTGCTGTTCGAGGGTCAATACCCGCTTCCATCAACGTAACCATACAGCCCAAGCGCTCACGCTCAGCCCATGCCTCGGCAATGTCCTCTGACGCACCCTTCAAGTCTTCTAGAATATCTGAGCCCATCTGACTGAGCCGCCCCTTCTTAGACTGCTCCGTCAAGAAAAGGTTACCGACATTCTGAATCTTCGTACCAAGTTGACTTGTATCGAATGAGGCAAAGATACCCGCCTCAAGAGCGATCTGACGTATTTGCGTGTTCTTGTATGGCTTGCCGGCGATCATGATGATCTCGTCGGTACCATCCAAGATTCCGTTGACGTTGACGTTCCACTTCGACGCACGGGTTAACTTACCTGCCCACTGAGCCGTTTTATCGCCACCGCTCTGAAGCCACTTACGCACAGCCTCAGTTGACTCACCTCTGTCAGTCTGCCGAGCCGCAAATACAAACGCTTGACCAAGAGGGTTAGACAAAACATTCTGCGTCGACATTCTCATAGTCGACACAAGCGCTGTACGGAATCCGGCAACCTGAGCCACCTGGTTGAAGTGGTCGAATGTGTTCATCCAGAAGTAGCGTGACTTAAGAACAAAGTGACCGCGAACCATACGGGTCTTCAAGTACCGGTAGAACAAAGAGAAACTGAGAGCCGTCTTGCTATTAGCGCCTCCCTCAGTCATCACTCTCTCGGGGAGGGAAGCCATGGAATTCAGGGCCTCCATCGTGCCCATTTCATTCACCTTCAGAAGAGATGGATCCTGCGCCTGAGAGAGCGCCATGTTCAATCTCGCTCGTGCGGCACGAGGAACAAAGACATTGACGCCGGCAAGATCGTACCCGTCAACCATGCCAGGGTCATAACCAAAGGAGGCAAACGCACGCTTGACCCTGACAACGTCGGCAGGATTAAGCGACTCACCTACAATATAATTGCTCATGGCCGTAGCCAACTTCTCATCAGCCGCGATGCCCAGTTCGACCCAATTCAAGCGAGCCGCATCAGCCATACCGTGACCCGCGATCAAGATCGCAACTCGATTTGCGACCATAGGATCATCTTTGAATTTGTCATTGATGTCGCGATACAGACCATTAAATGTATTCTGAGATGTGCGTTCTTTTCCCGCAGCCTCTTGGGTAGCGCTTAATAGGAGCATCTTAGGCTCGTCGCCTTTGTTTATGACTGTAGCTGGGTCCTTTCGCGCAACCACGTTGCTGTAATACATTAAACTTTCGAGTAGGCCACCGGCACCTAAACCTTGGGCCGGCTCGAACATAAATTTCGGTTCAAGCCTCGATCCCGTATACCCCGCAGCCTGAAACACCTCTTCGACGAATCGGGAACCCTTAATCATCTCATGGATAGACTCGGTTAATAGCCCCCTCTCTTCATCCGAGAAACCCTCGATAGCCTTTGCACCGGACCCTGTGGTTCGAACCTTAATCGCGAAGCGTTGAACTAAAGTTGTTTTTACCTCGTCGAACTGAGTGAAGTATTGGTTCAACATATTAGTAACCGAAGCTACTGAATCATGGCCCGCGCTAACAGCGGAGCGACCACTCTGGGTAAACGTTACGCCTTCCTCGCCCGTCAAGAGCTTTGTCAAGTTGGTGATGTCGCCTTCTTTTACGAGTGCGATAGCCTCACCAATAGACTGCTGTACTCGACGAGCACCAGCCATAACCGCGTCCCGTACGTTAGGTGGGAGTCCTCGCATGTCGTCGTACGCGTCACCACCGAGATAGACAAACCGTGCCGCCGCTTTTACGGGACTACTTACAACCAACTGGTCGACTAACTGTGACGGGGACTTCTCGGTTATCGCGGTTTGAGCCCCACCAAGAGGTAGTTTCGCTGCGTCTTGTAACTCCAGTCGCTTCGCCGTCTCCAACCCAAGCTGAATATCCGTCAGTTCTTCGAGCGTAAACTCGGACTTAGCCACCGCGTCTGACGTCGTCCAACCACGAATAGACACGGGACCAGGCAGCCGAATTACCGCAGCCTCTTTGTTACCGGCGTTGTGCGCTTTAAGGGCAGCCTGAAACTTAGACTCCAGGTCCACCTTTGATATCGGGGTACCTAAGCGATAACTCTCTCGGACGATCTCGTTTAAGACATCAACCTGAGTACCCTTCAGGTTCGGACTAATAAGTGCGTCCTTTACGATACCGAGAACATTCGGCATTCCGACACGTTTAGCCGGTACACGAAGCATCTTATCCAAAGACTTCTGCAAGCCGGCGTCAATATCTAACGCGGCACCCTCGGCCTCAGCGCCACGCAAGCTAGCGTAGATATCGGAAATCCGCTCTCTCACGGACTTAAAAGGACCTTCGAGTTCGGCCTTGTCTGCCCGCCCAGACTTTACGTAGTCCGAGAACGCCGAAGCAAACTCACGCTCCGCCAACTCAATTTGGTCTGCGTCGCCAGTAAACACCGCCCCTCGATGACCGACGTTAATGCCGCGTGCACCCAACCAGGTAACTACGGCCGCCATGCCCTTGGCATCCAGGTCGCGACGAGAAATCTTACCCAACGCAAGCACGAAGTCATCAACCGTAGCTGATGTACCGACGGCACGAATAATCGCTTGCCCATTCTCCAGGAACTCAACAACCAGAGGATCTGACGCAAACTCATCACCCATGCGAGCAAACAAAGGAACCTGCTCACCGACGGCACGCTGACTGTTCTGCAGGGCTGCAGCCTCTAAGTCAATCTTAGCTAAGTCCTTAGAATCAATAAAGAATGCGTCGACTAAGTTACCCGAGGCGTCTTCTACCGGCTTACGAGTAAACTTAATACCGAGGTTATCGAGCGACCTATAGACCCTCATAGCGTCAGCATTCGGGGTGATGTCACTAATAAACCCGACACCCTGTGTCTGTGCTTGCTTTAGCGCACGAATGTAGAGATCTACACCAAGACCGCGACCCCTCAGAGCCTCAGGAATCTCGACGGAATCTACACGTAGAACAGGTGAGTTAAACGCCGTACCCGAACGAAGAGAAATTCCGCCACCCTGGGCCGCTTTCTCCAGCGTCGGTGAGGACACCTCAATAATATCCGGTGATGCGAGCGAAGACTTAACTACAGGCTTCGCGTCTACCGCGAGATCGACACTCTTCTTCGCGTCTCGGATAACCGCGTCACTGACAACAAGCGCCCGCGCAAGAGCGTTGGTCTCACCCTTACCCCGGAACTTGAACATTTGGGCCAGAAGCCGAGTGAACTTGTTCCACGCGGTTTTCTTAGGTGCAACTTCGATGCTCTCCAGCAGAGTCTGGAACCGAGGATTAGTGAGAGCGTACGTAATAAACTCTACCGGACTATCCTTTATATACGAGACAACATTCTCAATACGTTGACGCTCAGCCCCGTCGAGCCCCACCAGCCTACGTTCGAGAGTCTCCATGACCTCATCGTTGAGCGACGACAAAGCCTTTACCGACGCGTTATCCGGGCTGGATACGATAAATTTAGCTGTGGCAGCATGAATAAGCTCATGCGTGATTACTTCTTCTGACAAACCCGTCTTTGACCAGTTCGCGCCGCGTACCAGGATAGTGTTGTCCGCACCATTAAATCGCCCGATACCACCCGACGCCTCTAACAAGATGCCGTCTGTGTCGTTGAGATCATCAACCACAGCGAACCTCAGAGGGTTTTTACGCAGTGTCGGTAGAATTCGGCGCATAATTGCACGCGTCGAGTCCAACTCTGCGTGCTTCAACAGGAACTCAGCGACCTCAACACCACTCTCCGCTTGATGAAGGTAGTCGTAGAGAACCCGCTCAGACAGGCCCCCGCTCGACGAACCAAAAACTGCCTGAGGTCCGAGGTTTACATTGTCTGATGCCCTACCGTACTCGGTTGTTTGTAGGTCTGGTAGGGGTTTCTTCTTTGGTGCGCTCGCTATAGGACCCGCCGGAACTGGTGTTTGTAGCCGAAGTTCGGCCTCGACAGCCCGAGATACCGCGTCACCCTTAAGCGCGCGTTGTACTCCCGCAGGAAGTGGTTCCGTATTTACGTCAGGTTTAACGGGCGCCTCAGTCGCTTTCGGTGGTGCTTCCGCAGCCTTGGGTGATGGCTCAAGAACGTCGGGCTTAAGCGGAGGTGCTTCAGCAGCCTCGTCAGCCTTACCCATGAGACCCACGAATCGCTCTTGGTAGAAGTCTGCAATCGTTCGACTTTTATTTCCAGCCGCAAACTTCTTGGCCTCCTGGTCGGCGAGCTTCACAATCTTGAGTGAGTCGTCTCCTTCAAGCTCTGGGAAGTAGCGGATAATTGCGTCTTGGAACTGGAGGGCCTCAGGTGACAGACCTTCTCGACCAATAGCCGCATACCTGTCCGTCAGTTGTACGAGCAAAGGCTCCGCATCGATAGACGCCTGTGCCGCTGTCTTCTCACGAACAAACGCCATAGCTGCCGCACGAGACTCAAAGTTCGCACGCACAGCACCAATTGCCTTAGTCGTAGCCTTACGCGCCATATCCAAAGTCGTACGCTTGGTCGCCGCTGTAGCCTTCTTAGCCTCAGCAAGAGTCTTGGTGATCCGCGTATCAATCTTCTCCGCAAACTTCGCAGCGTCTTCCGCCTCAACAAAATCAAGCTTTGCAGCTAAGGCTCTGACTTGATTGCCCCATTCATCTGGATTGTCTCGTAGAAGTCGTGTGGTCGAAGGCTTCTCTAAAAATACAACCAGATCGATCGATGCCTGACGAGCGTCATTCGCCAATCTTTGCGAGCCCATACCGACATCGAAGTCGCTCATTAAACTCAGCGTGTCCGAACTAAATGGGTCAACCGCAAACTCCCGAAGACGTGCCGTGAACGCCTGGTTGACGTCACCGCCCTTCAGCAGTTCAATTGATTCCTTTAGATCGTCCAGTGTCTGGCGTGAACTTAGTACCTCACCAAAGCCTACAGTTAAGTCAAGAGACTTACCGCGAAGCATCTTACGTCGGGCTGACGGGTGAATATTGTGCGCCGTTTCACCGAATGATCCGGGAACACTTGCCGCCAGACGCTTACCCTCAGTGTACGTAACTTCAGGTACACGTTGGCCGATACGACGAGAAATGTCTGAGTCAGTCTGGTCAACAACTTGCGCGATACGCTTATCAAGCTGCCGAACCTTAGAGATAGCTGTGTCCGAACTCTTCGCGGTTTCTACGGCCGCGTCGATTAGACCAATCGCGTCGTCGTAGCTACCTCGAGAAACTGCCAACTGAACTTCCTGAAGCAAGTCCTCAGTTCGAGCCAAGTCAACGGCACCCGTACCAAGTTCATCAACAAGCTCAGGAGCGACACGACGAAAGTCAGCAACCGCAGCCGCTGCATCCGCAATCTTCTTAGTAGTACGCGCAACACCAGCGGCACCCATAAGTAAGTCAGGTGTAACAATCGCCGCAACCAAGCCCGCAGAACCCAAAGCAAGGCCGCCTAACGCCCCATCCTTCGCCGCCTGGGAAGACAGCGCAGCTTTCAGGAAGTCCCTGCGGTCTTTGAGACCTTCGAGAGAGCCCTCATAGATTGCCGTACCGACGCTCTCACCCTTGGGGCGCCGAGCCACCCGCTCCATCGCGCCCGTCAAAGCAGACTGCGGTGCGTCCATCATTTCGAACAGGTGCCAAGTCGGGTGGGTCAACCGATAAACGGGCACACCCTTGGCGTCCATACCGATAACTTCTAAGCGAACTTGAGTTGAGTTGTCCCATGCTTTCTCAAACCAGGTATCGTCATCCGCGTTGTCACGACTCAGGTGCCTACCTTTAGGGTCGATTAGATCGTACGAGATAAAGCCTGGTGGGTAGAACTTACCGACGGTTCTTAAGAGCGTCGCCTCATATACGGCGTTCTTGAGTGCCTTCTCTTTGATTGCACCGTAGCCCTTCTGACCCCATTTAATCCCCTGACGCTCAGCCATCTTGTTCGCGTCGTGTACCGCGATAAAGTTGATAAGCTTCTTAAACTCAGATTCCGCCAAGGTATTACGGATATTCGCACCTGCGTCAGGTCCCAGGTCAGTGAGGAAAGCCTTTATCTTCTCCGCCTTTACCTTATCGACGGCAACCTCAGGATCGTACAGAAGCTGCGCCTGCTTCTCTAAACGCGCGTAGCCAGGCTGCCCCTCCTTAACGACGGCGTCCTCAGCGTCACCCCGACCGTCACCCGTCCAGTAAATACGTGCGCGCTCTTGAGGCTCGAATCCCTTCAGAAGCGTAGAAAGAGTTTCTTTGCGGTCCCCCTCTGTAAGCTCCTTCTCCCGGAATGCCACACGAGTAATACCCTTACCCGCTATCTTCCGGCCCTTAAGCTTAGTGTTTCGCTGCTGTTCTGTGAGTGTCCAAGGGCGACTCTCGATACCCGCAGTCAGGTCTTCATCACGCTTCCGATACTTATCTAGAACTTCCGCTACAGGCTTCTCCTCTTCTCCGATCTCCTTAAACAGATCCGCCAGTGGGGCCTCTTGCGCTTGTGCCGCCGCCTTGTACTCGTCAGGCGTCAGCCCGGTAAACTCAGTCGCGAACCCCAGGACTTCGTCATAGTCGAAAGTCGGCTCGTTCTTCTGCCTCTTCGCCTCGAAAGCCTCTGGATCGTAGTTCCGGGCTTCGTCACGCTGTGCCGCGATTAGCAGTCCCACACGCTCTAACTTAAGGTCTTTGTTCAGCTTTTTACGCTTCGCCTCTTCCTCTTCGCTAAGCTCAAAAGCTTTCTTCAGGTCAGCCTTAGTTTCAAGTTTAGCCTCGGCCTTAGCCTCAGGCTCTACCGTAGTCTCCGCTGGGGGCTGCTCTTCTAGTTCTTTCTCGGCCACGAAAATCTCCCGCTAAAACTGGGTGGCAAACTTGTCTTGCAACTCGTCTGCTTTCTTTGCCGCCTCTGCCTCGGCTATCTGCCGGGGTATAGTAACGTTTTTCACGCGCAAGAGTTGGGTCTGCTCTGCTTCGAGTTGCTCGATGTCATCCTCAAGAACCGCAATAGTCGCATACGCTTTCGCCGGGTTCTTAAGATTCGGTAGCTCTTTCCTCAACCTAAGTATCTCGGCTTTAGCGCCGATGATGTCCCGCTTACGTTCAACAAGACTAAGGGCCAGCTTCTCTTCGTTGACCTCACCCCGAGGCGCAGACATGATTCCGCCCTGGCGCGGCCTGTATTCTTTCGTTAGCGTCGCTTCCTGTTCAGTTAATGCGTCGCCCGTAAGTCGCCTGTAGAGACCTACTGCCATATCTCGAGGAAGCGCGTAAAGGGGGTTGTCTGATGTGAGTGGTGTCTCAGGCTTAATCACATCATATAGCGCACGACGTTTTCGGCTAACGGCGTACCGACGAGGCTTGGATTCACCCTCAACCATCACCTCAGTCTCACCCATTTCAGGTCCCGACCTAAAATACTCATACGCGTCGGGGAGCATTCTTTCGGATGTGTACACCCCCGCCTCAGCCTCTCTCAGCTTTTCCTGGGCTCTACCGTAACTTCGATTGGGATATGCCGGCCCACTACTCTTAAATTGCTCGCCTGGCGCAACCTCGTCATCGAGTGCGGTGAATTCTGACCCACCCTTCTGACGATCAATAATCTCGTTGACGACTCCCGTAAGCTTCTTCCGCTTCTCGCTAAGAGTGCGAGCAACCTCATCCGAGGACAACTTTGCGGCCTCACGCTCCTCAACGGAAGCCCTTGTCATGATTGCCGGTGAGCCACGCCCAGCACCCTCCAGGTCACGGATCTCTGACCGAAGCGCATCTACCTGCTTCTCCAGGCTCACGCTGTCAGAGGTATCGTCAGTAGAAGGCGTAGACGGTGGCGGAGTTCCGACAGGGTCAGCAGCCTTAGCAGCAGCGGCAGCCTTAGCAGCAGCGGCAGCCTTAGCAGCAGCGGCAGCCTTAGCGGCAGCGTCGGGGTCCACTTCAGTCGGAGGGGCTGCAGGTTGGACCAGGGATAGTAAAGACTTAGACACGATAACCGCCTACGCCAGAGACTTCTGGATACGATCAAAAGCTCGGTCCATCGCACTCGCTGACTTATCGTAGTCAGACTTGTTGCCCTTGGACTTCTTTTTCGGTTGCTGAAAAGACTTTACGAGTGGCGCCAACTTAGCCAGCTTGGATCTCCGATCAGCACGCTTCTCGGCGCTAGCCTTCCGCTTAACATCCTTGTTCGCCTTCTTGTCAGATGTATTTACTGACGCGTGCTGAACCGTACCCTCGCTGTTGATGTCGCCTGCGGACTTAACTTTTTCGTTCGACATGATTATTTTCCTACCGCACTAATCGCTGCAGCGAGTTGGGCATTTCGGGCATCTTTAGCTTCCTTAGCTTCCTTAGCTTCCTTAGCTTCCTTAGCTTTCTTAGCTTTTTCGGCTGCCCCGTTATCACCGGGCACACCATCTTTACCGGGAACCGTCGAAGTAGTGGTTTGCGCATCCGGGCCAGGACTATCCTCGGTCTTCGGTTTCGTCGCCACCTCCTCCTGCTTCCTCTTCCTCTTCTTCCTGAGCATATTGGTAACGGCTCCGACAAGATTGGGTACCCCACCAACATTCACGCCGTCCGTAAGATTTGCGCCTGACTCGTCCCCTTCCGGAAGCGTCGTCGGTGGGTCGAGAACACCCTTGCCAATAGTCATCGACATCGCGCCAGCATCGGCAATTCCGCCAGAGCCGCTTGCGGCACGCTGACTCATATCTACCGCTTGCTGTGACGTGCCTTTGTCCTTGCCCTTAAGCTTAGTCCGGTCACTGGGTGGTCGAGCCGTACCCGGCATCGGCGCGGAGTCGCCTATCGGGGGTGTCCCTCCCGGAGGCGTGTCCACCGCGTCAACACCAGTCTCTCCCTCCGTGAATACGCTCGGGTCTACCTGCGGTGGAGTCGGAGGCTTAGCTGCCGGAGCAACCTCAGCCGCAGCCGCAGGCGGTGGTGACGGTGGCGTTGATCCGGGAATCGCTCTTGGGGCACCCATATTTAAGTCGCCCGCCTCCTCAGCTTCTGATGGGTCGACCATCTCATTCATCTGGACTTTATCCATGGCGTTGTCCCAGTTGAGTATTTCCTCGTCTGAGATCTCACGCGCGTCGTCTGTGGGCTCGACCATGAAAAAGCCAACCCGCATCTCACCCTCACCACGGATAACCTTTGGTGGAGACTGTTCGGTCACATCGTAGCCCATACCAGTCGGGGTCATCGAAGCCGCAACTAAGCCTTCAACTCGAGCCTTCTCTTCTGGTGTATCGGGGAATCCAATCAGATCGGCTTTTTCGGCACTACCTACGGCGGCCTCAAGGTCACCTGAGGACACCAACCTTTGATCGTCGCCTTCGCCCGTAACCAATAAGCTGCGTTCTCCGCCCGCCGGAACCTTTGCGATTACTGCGTTAGCGACTTCCTCGTCGACCTTCTCAAGGCCCGCCCCAGTCACCCTGTAAACCGAGGCGCTTTCGGGGTCGATCACGTAGGGCGTTCCATCGTCCGTAAACTGGAAGGGCGAACCCTTACCCGCACGAATTCTGCGCGCCTCCATCTCATCCTGGCGAAGATACTCACCCGTCTCACGGTTGGTATAAAATTTACCGTCCGCGTCACGGTACAACATCTCCTCATTCTGCAGACCAGAAGACGACAACGCCGCACCCTCAAGCCGGGCATACGTTCCGCGTGCGACATCCTGGTTGTACAGACGCTTTGCTCGTCTATCATTAGCCGATACAGACGGCGGCGGACGCTGAAGGATCGATGCCTGATTAGTTTCTTGTGGCGTGATTACCCGAGCACCGTCCGCAGTTACAATACGGATAGCCCCCATCGGGTCCGCTGCGTGACGCTTCAAGCGCCTACCAGTGATCAGTGTGCCATCGTTAAGCTCGATGGACCAGATCTCACCCGTGTCGATTCCCCGTAGACCGTAGTTGCCGGCACGACGAAGAGATTGCTTCTTCCACGCCAGGAGAGCCGTGACGTCGTCACCACCCTCAACATACGTAGACAAGTCAGGCTTACCGTCTTTGCCCATCTGAACCCGACCTAATCGGTCGTAACCATGGTCTGCCGCCCAAGCGCGAAAGCCTTCGTTCGAGATACCCTTCGCCAGACCAGATTCAAACTTACGCTCCCCGTCAGCGCCCAGTCTGCCCTCAACATACTTAATTATCTCTCTGGCTTCCGCGGCGCTCTCGGCGCGCTTATTGGCGGACTCGATAACGGTATCGGCCTCAGCCTGACTAACAAGCCCCTCATCAGCCTCAAACTTTAACTGAGCACTCGAACTCTTATCTTTCTCTAATTCTATTAGTCTGTCGAACTCACGGTTTTTACCCGAGGCGAGTGCCGCCGCAGCGGCCTGCATTCGCTTCTCACCCTCACCCTTCTGTTGCGCCAGCATAGCGGACTGAGAGTTCCTTGCCGCCATGAGTGTATTGTACGCCTCGAGTTCAGCCTTAAAGTTATTAACCTCAGATACGTCTATTTCGCGCTTTTTCAATACCGACAATGTCTTGGGGATATCAACGATATTATTCTCGTCGAACTGAACTATCTTAGCTATATTATTTAAGTTGGCCGACTTAAAAAGTAGCTTGAAAGTCTCGGTATATGCGGGGTCGTCTTGAGCAACTTTAGGCTTCTCTGCTTCACCAAATTTTTGGGGCTCTGTCCAGAGCTTCCAAATATCCAAAAACTTGTCTCGCCCTTGTGCCTGAGCCGACTGCCTCTCACCTAGTTGCACCAATTTCATGTCAGCCGAACGGACCTTCGAGAAGTAGTCCTTGATGTTCTTCTCTCGACCCAACTGAAGCTTTACTTGGCCGTTGTACACAGCTTGTCGATCCGAGGAATCAATCTTGGCGTATTCTTTGGCAAGCTTCGCCTCTTCCAGCCGATACTTAAGCGTCTGTGACATCTGCTTAAGTCTGGTCGTCGAGATACCCTCTTCAGCCTTTCTCAAGGAAGTTATCGCCGTGTTCCACTGCTTGAGCAACGCCTCCTCATCCGCCGGAGCCAACCCCGTAGATGACGATGACGATCGATTACTAGCAACCTGCGCTAATATTGTGTTTATGCCTTCAGATACTTCAGCGACTGTTGCCATGATGATCGTTCCTTCGTTCTATCTAAGTCTTACTAAGCGCCGGCAGGGGGATTAGTTCCCGGTACACTCTGCATAGCCTCACCTATGGCGCCCGCCTCAGCCCGCTTACCACCACCCAGCGCCATCGCCTGGGGCAATACATTCAAACCCAGGCTAGCAGCGTCTGAAATACCACCAGTAATTGCCTGTGTACCCATCGTATTTGCCGTCGACTTACCCGTCTCGACTGCCTGCCTGTGCGCAGCACCACCCTGAATCAAGTTGACGTCACCCGCTCTCTGTTGAGCCTCGACGTCACTGGATAGCTTGGCAGCCTGACCAGTGCTTCTCGTAGCTACATCAGCCGCACCCTCAGCGATCTTAGCGACTTGTTCCGTCTTTGCTGCCGCTTGTGTCGGATCAGCCGAGCCGCTGTGAGTGTCCGCCTCAGTCTTAGAGACCATGCCCTTGTAGTCGAAGCCTGCTTGCTGAGTTATCTGCCGCTGCGCTGCGGGACTAAGCCCCCCCGACTTAAGCTTCTGACGCAAAGCCGCCTCTTTCTGCAAGTCACTTAGCGCTGCATACTCTGAGCTACCCAAGTAATTACGGATGGCCTTCTTAGCATTCCGCGCAGCCGCAACCTTACCGTAGACATTAGCCCCGATAGCAGTAGCGCCAAGGGCCGCACCAGCAGCAATCGCTAACGGAGGTAGCGCAAAATGAACCCCGCCGTCCGATGAGCCACCGAGAAGCTCGCAAATAACGAGAATAACCGCCAACAAAGCTGTCGTGGCAGGATGAAGTCGGGGCAACAATAGGTGCATATTAAATCTCCCAGCAAAGTATAGCGCGTTTTTACAAGAAAGAAATGACTCGAGCGTTACGAATACCGAGGCATAGCTTAGCTGTTAACTCGAAATACCCCCGACCCCGAACGTCGCTATCCCGACTTTCAGATCCAATGTTCTGAACATAGACAGATTCACCGCCGATTCGACCGACTCGAACCTGGACCGCTATCTCATGAAACCCCTTACTCAGGGCCGTCGGATAATGGAGACTCAACTGCGTCGCAGAGTGCGCCTCAGGAAAAATATACTTAGGGTTACCACCCTCTTGCGCCTTTGTTAAAGGAACAAAATCACCATCGTAGGCGTTTGTACCCGGACCTACGGCACCCTTTGAGTCTTGATAGCCGGGAGCGACAGGGTGAAACAAATTCTCCGCAAGTCGGCGCTTAGAGTAGGGGACGTACTCACCATCTAAGATGCAACGAAGATCTATTTTTGTCTTGCGACTTGGGTTCTCTGCCTCTAAACCACGAGAGTCCTTGTACACACCCTGCCAGTTATTGTAGCTAAAGAACAAGTCCCAGTGCATGAGGCTTAAAGTTGTTGCGTAAGGTTGATACCAGCGCAATGAGGTACCGCTTAGCGTCACCCAACTCTCTGAGTACGTGCCTGTAGACCGCTGCCCGATACCGTTACCGTAAAACGCGGACGTCTCAGTAAGGCCATCCGTCCGACTAAGCATGGCTTGCTCAGGCATGATGTGCTCAGCGCTTATTCGGAAGTCATCGGTACCAAGATTGAGATGGTTAAGCGTACCGTTGGCCGCAGACATCAGCCCGTCTTGGTTGGTCGTCTCGGAGACGGGCGTCACACTATCTGGAGTACGATGAATATTTGTTGTGTACGGCTCATTAGGTGTACTGAACCGGTCTCCGTATTGAAGAAGCTTTGTGTACGACTGCTCTAAAGGATTTGCGAGTTTAATCTTAGGCATGGATCACTTGTACACCTTCATCACCGTTAAGCGGCAGCGGCCAATATGAGCCCGAAGACCCCCCAAAAGCTTTCGCCCGCCATGAGGGGAGGCCCACTGGTTGTTCTGAATTTTATCCGCGCCCTCCCAGTAGTAAACATCGTCGCCGGTAAGAGGGCTACCGTTCTTTATCACATGGTCACCAATAGTTCGGACGTCGTCACCTATATCACCGCCGGTACCCTCATCTTCGTCCCAGTCTGACGGGAATGTCGTGCATCCGAATACTGCGATCTCCGTGATCTCAGCCAACGCAGCCGAGGCAAAATCTGAGTAGTCTAAAGTCAGCATCAAGGGAATTGTGATACCCAAATTATTCGGCGCCGTCGCGTTGCCCCGAGTATCAACAGGTATCTTCTGAACTGTAAGGCCATAATCGTGACTACTGTCACCTGCACCAGTGACGAAGTTCGAACCCTTCACAAACTGAGACACATACTGCTCTTTTCTATTCGCCCAAGCAGATGAGTTGATTGTCGCGGGTGCGTGTTTGGACCCAATAATCCAGTTAGCTTTCGGGTCAGACCCCGTCCGATAACCAATATTAAACAACGCAAACAAGTCCAGATACTTGTCGGCCTGAGAGAATCCGATATAATTTGCTATCGATTGATTCGCCTCACTCCCTGTCAACGTCTCCGATTCGAGGGCCTTTATCAACGATTGGACGCTGCCCTGTAGTACTGGGTGAAGTCCCCGAACTTCGATGTCCGCAAAGATAATTACTTTCTCGTCCTCGGTAATTTTTAAGCTCGACGTAGACGCAATGCTTAATTCTCGGTCCTCATCGTAGAGCTTTTGCCACCCAGCGCCACCCCATGATCCATCCGACAAAGTGTCCTCGTAGCCGCGAAACCATGAGCTATTCTTATCCGTAACTTTGTCTAAATACGTTGTGTTCTTAAACCCCGGAAACCGCGATTTAATCACGGTACTACTAAGGCACTCACGATAACGACCAACACTAAAGTCGGGATCGATCCCAGTACTCTGCCAAAACTTAACCTTTGACGGTAGATGAGTGTTGGGTAGAGACCGACGCTTGATATCTGACGGCTGCAGACTATTTACCCGATTCTCAAGTGTCGTAAGCTTATATGATTCCTGCCCCACACTGATAAGATCCTCTGACTGCAGCGACTTGGTCACGACAGGAGACGCAACAAGCTCAGAGTCCAACTGAGGTGCGTATATGGGTAAGGACATCACGCTTAGCCTACGCGAGAATACACCGACGAAATCACCGTACTCAAACTTCTGACGCTTTCGAAGAAGTCGACGAGCAACAATCTCAATTGTGTGTGTTCCTGGACTGACAGGAATTACACCACCGAACCGAATAGGCAGCACCTCTGGACCACAGGCCGACGCTCGAGATGATCGAATCTTTTGGCCTGGTCGACCGGCTCTACCCGCGTCGTAGTTCATAGCCTGACCTGCGCTGCGTTGACCAAATACGTACTTCTCGTAGCCGTCCGAATCACCCTCAAACTCAAACTGAGGACTATCGTCAACGCGAAGCCCATGAGCCGATTCCTCAAACGAAAATGACTTACCCGTAATTGTCGAGTCTACAACCTTACCGTCAATACGAATCGCGAACTGAACTAATGCAGGTAAGAAGCCACGAGAGATGTGATGGTAACCACCTAACTGAGGGGTCCGCGCCTCATCATCAGCCTGAATCTCATTCAAGGCGAACGCATAAGACGCGTCATACTGCTGCGGCACCATCGTAGTGTCGAAGTCATCGTCGTCGAGAAAGACTCCGAGTGCGTAATCGTATCCCGAGATTGCGGGGTTACGATGATCCTCGAACGCCCACGCTAAGTACTCCGAGTCAGGTCCATACAGATTCAGTGATGCCTGCTCAGCCGTAGCTAAGTCAGGTCCGTACGTACCGGCCCAACCGTAATCAGTCGTGTCTTCGTTGGGACCTTCGTACGCCCAGGGCTTTTTATACTCATAAAACCCCTGCCAGACGTACTGAACGTAGGCATTGATATACAGGCTGGCTTGACCCGTAGTGACCGTCAACTTCATCGCATCAGTTAAGTCACCGCTTTTAACCGCTGACCACGCACCCGTATTGGGTACAATTGATGGATACCCATCCGCATCGCTTCCCGCACGAGAATCCCGAAACGTTCCGCCGTCAGGCTTTACAAAGTTCGGGGTCTTTCGATCCGTGTTTATAAGAGGCGAAACCTTAGCCTTGCCGTGCTCAAAGATCGTCGAGCACTCGACTGCCGTCGAGTAAATATCGTAGTAAGCCGACTCACCTACTGCTGCGTTGTAATCACTTGTGTCGATCAACGACTCATGCCGAAACACGTTCGCCTTTAAGTCGGTCGCATTAAAGTTGTGCCGGTCAAGCTCACCGTCCAACAGTTCCTGTACGGGCTCTGTGTCCTGGTTAAACTCAGCCGGATCAAGAATATCTCGAGACCGCAGAAATCTCTTCGGAAAAATAAACGGCATAACTAAGTATCACCACGCTTAGACACACGACCCAGAGGAGTCCCAAGAGTCGCGACACTTGTATCAAAGGCAAACGCCGACAAACGCAACCGACCAAGCTCACGATCCTTTCGATCATAAAGTTCTTCCGCCTTTGCCTTGCCTTCGCTTGTAGACGAAAACAAACTCACGAAGGACGCCTTATCTTTCTGCACGTCGATCTCACGGATAAAAGGTGCGGGGCTGGGCCACCCGATAATCTCGATCTCAAATGCCCAGGAACTGACATTGTGCAAGTCTACGGGAACCTGACGCCAGAATAGTCGCGGCGAATGAACCTTCGATGACCCGTAGGTTGCGTTGCCTGCAACATCGGCAACGACATCGGACTCGTCGTCAGTCCCTACCAAGCGAAGATCTGTAATCTCCTCTACCGCTTTCCATGAACCATTCTTGTATATGCGAACAATTGCGTTGCCGTCCCAGGCGTCCTTCATACCCACATAAAGCATACGAACGTTTGTCGGGACTAAACCATTCTCAGCCGCCATGATCCAGCTTGAGCGATACCGTACCCGACGAGGCGGTGCAAAGTAGTCGGTTGTCTGACGACCCAGAACGAATACTCGATGCAAGTCAGACTCGTAACCACCATCTGGATAACCAAAGCCACCTAAGTCTGTATGATAGTTGACTCGCGTCTCTCGTGGATCAGAGCCAATCGCAAAAGTATAGCCCCGCCAGTCGTTGCTGGAACACATGTCACCGACGTGAACACCTAAAGTCTGACGACGCCAGTATTGACCATCAAAACAAAACATTAGCCGATTCTGGTTGTGACCCGAAGGCGCCAGGGCGCAGCGATACTCTTTGCTGTCGGAATCAATAGACGCCACCGCCATGTGCATCCGAGATGGGTTGACATCAAGCTTGAATGCCTTGTCTATCGGAGAACTCATGCGAACAATGTCGCCCAGCTTCTTCATCCCATAGAACCCGTCACGACCCAACCACATCAACGTACCGTCAGGCAGCGCACTAATAGAACGAGGGGCGGCACAACCGATGCCCAGGGACAAAGGCTGAGCCAGCTTGAAGTCCTGGCTTATGGCGTAGGTAGCATTCTCAGTAAACGCGAGCAGGACCCCATTATGAGACACGACACCAGTGACTTCGGCACCGCTCGAGTCCGGATAAAGAATGTCTGCCTTAGCAAAAGTGCCGGGCAAGCCAGGGGACGACCGACGAACAGCGCCAGGATCACCGACAATGTTTGCGGCGATTAGACGCCCCTGGTGGGCGCAGGCAACCCGGAACACAGGCGTGTCAATCGTCTCGACCCACTCAAGACCTAACTCAGAGTCTGACTTGTTATCGTCATGAGCAAACTGAGCGGCACCAGGTATTCGAGCCAAGAACCTTGGTGTGTTGTCCACATGCTTCGTGTCCGGTGTTCGATAGATGCGAATAGCAACGGTCTGCTCCGGGGCGGCACCACCACTCCGAACCAAGAATCGACGTGTCAAGTCGTCAATCTCTGTACCCTGAGCCGCTTGAATCTTAGTGCCGGCGTACGTACCGTCCGCCACATATCGAGGCACACCATCATCATTAACGGAGACGAAGGGATCTGCTTGGTTAGAATGAATTGACGCAGGCTCGCTCGGCGCAGAGAACGCAGACAAGTTGCCCAGAAGATCCTCGTACTGAAAGTAGTAATACCAAGCACCGTTCAGCAGGGAACCATCTCGACCTGTAAGGACGTCACCTGGGGTACCGATACGGCCCGGCCAGGAATACCCCACAGAGTTCGGATAGTACTGAGGAACCTCGTCAAAGTCGGGTTGAGTAGGGCCAGAGATTAGCGGTGTCTCCGCTGACCTACGATAGCCTAACTCAAATATACTACCGTTAAACTGGATAATCCTGGGATGGTCCTCACCGTTCGTCCAGATGATATTGTTACCAAGCTGAACATACTGGTCCGGAAACCGAGGATTCTTCGATGAGCTTAAGCCCGTCGCCAGCGCCTCGTCTCTCTCGTCGTCGCCTCCGAGAAACCGATAAAGAGTCGTCCCAAAACGGTACAGTAGCGTGTGCGCCGAGCCATTAAGTAGATTCGCCGCATAGATACTGTGAGGTCGAGCGCCACCCTTAAACCCGAAGTTAGGGAAGGATCGCGCGCCGATATCCGCATCTGGGTAGTTAATGACAGCTCGCGTCGGAGGCGGGGATATCTCCCGCTCGACGTTCTTGCCGATACGAAGAATGGAAGGACCTACAACACTTCGAAGCGCGTCACCGTCTTCAAGCTCCAGGTTCTCTACATACCAAGCGAGAGACACAGGTGAATATGACCTGCGCCCCTCACCAGGAGGAATGATTACCGTGTTTGTAGTCTGACGTGTAGGTCCCGCCACTTCATACCCTTACTAAATAGTAACTTCGTACTGCTTGCTCTTCCATGAGTCCGACAACTTCGACTTAATCGCAGCGTTACCCTTAAGGGCTGGAACAGACTTTAGCACCCGAGACTGCCAAGACATGAACTTCTCACCTTCCCAGGGAGGTGGTACTGCGAATACGCTACTCGAAGCAATCTTGATCGCTTCCTCTGGGTCTTCAATCTCGGCAGCCGCCTTCGTGTCGTCACGAAGAATACTCTGAGGCGGAATCCAACCAACCAAAGTCTCATCGAACTTCCAGCCGACGGGCATCCAGTCGTACACCGTACGGTGCTCGACGTTACCATTCATATACTCTACGCCGTTCTTCGTCATGATCGTCGCCGACCAGGTAGCCGAAGTCGGAGTCGCACTCATAATACTCACAACCAAAGCTTCCTCGTACTGACCCACAAGGGTCTTTCGGAAAACTCGTGAGCCGACGTCGCAACGTGGCATCGCTGTAAGTGTTGAGTACAGTTTCTTCTCGGACATGCATCACCTCTGTTGTTGTTCTTCCCTAAATGGGAGCCAAACCAAGTTAATCGCTGGAACTGAATGTACCATAGCGGTTACGAGAACGGTAACCCGTAAACGGCAGAGGTTCGACACAACCTCCAACATTGGCATACCGCTGACGGAAACCCCGCATCAGATCGTGGTACCGAGCCAAGTGCGCTTGAGCGCTTGTCTGGTCATTACCATCGTCTAAGCTGACATAGTACAACGCAAGCTCAATCAAACACGGTACCGCGTCACGCTGAATAGGCGCGGTGTCCTGGTCGTCTACGTATTTACGCGGAAGCCGAAGAACACGGAAGTCGAGTTCGTAGCGACCGTCCTGGTGCGGATAAACCTGCCACGCGTAGTAACCAGTGCTGTGCTTCAGTGGGCGATAGTAGTCGTACAACTGGGTGCCGTTCCAGACAACTCGACCACCCTTAATCTTATTCGTCGATGTCAATCCCGCCGGAGGAGTGACACCCGAAGAGGTAATAGCCTCGACATGGTCAAATGTGGGCTCAACCTCGCACAAGAGATAGAACTTCTCGTTCGTCTCGACTGCGTTGAACTGACCAACACCCGTGTCTTTCTTATCAATATGGGCCACGTAGTACCGGATGCGTAGCCCCGAACGACCGTAACGATCGAATGCCGAGTCACCAAAACCCAGCATCGCATCGATGTTCGTTGCCGACAAGACAAGTGCGCCGTCCGTACCATCAAGATCTTTTTGCGTGATCACTGTTGCTGGAGAAGGGGCGCTCTCCCAGACGGGATCACTCACGCCCGTGTACCGACTCACCGTTGAGGTGACGGTCCCTGTCTCGTAGGCCCACGCAAGGTCGAAATCACCATCATGGTCTTGGTCGCCGCCAGGAGCAATAGACGGGGACTGCTGCCACTCTTCATCTCTACGGCCCCACACATAGGTGTACCGGATGGCCCAGGTTCCTTCCCGAAGAGATTTTGCCCCGTTCCACTTGTACGTGGCGTCTGGCGCCGTCATCTTGGTGCTTTCTTTTACCGGTGTCTCGAAAGATACGCCGTACTCAGAGCCGATACTACCCGCAGGCGATGAGCCGATACCAGGCACAATTGTGTCTGCGCCCATGGAAGAAGATGACGAAGACGTACCATAGGCCGTTGCACCGCTACCGATACCTGTCCCAGTTTTCGTAATAGTCAGGGTATCATCTTTCGGTACAACGCCTGACTGTTTCTCAGTTGTCTGCCTGTCAATGTTGATCTCGACAACATTAGGCGCTTCCGTGGGGGGCGGTAGTTGGAAATGTCTGTTCCGCCAACACCGATAAGGACGACCCTTTGTCGTACCTTGGTAGTCCAGAAGATCATCCCGGTAAGCTGACGCAGTCGCAACCTTCCATACTTGCTGACGAGTACCATCAAATATCCGAGATGGCTCAAGCACTTCCATCACGTCGTCAGAGAGGAAAAACTCTGGTTGATGGATTCTAAAATTGTGTCCCGCGTCCCCGAGAATAATATCCGGCATCGGACGGTCAAGACTAACGATGTAATAGACAACAGCGTTCGACGTGAGCTTAAACCACTCACGACTCTGTCGTCGGCGAATGCGACCCGCAGAATCTGTAATCTCCAGGTGCATCACCCCGTCCCACTCACCTGTGATTACGGGGCGCCAGGTTGTGGCACTAACTCCGGCCGCGATAGATTTGTCGTTGTTGTCGACAAAATACAGCAGGCGCTTGTCACTATTGAATGTCGCGACTTTCGACGCCACTGTAGCGTCTGAACCGTCAACCGACGGGTACAAAACAATGTGCTCCTCGTCAGGAACAAGCGCTTCTGGGATGTCACCAGCGATGCGGTCGAGTGCCAGGTTCAGCGCGGCACGAATGCGATTGTCTAAAGTTGCGCCAGTCGAGTCCCACGAACGCAGGGCAAACAACCTATTACGCAGAGCCGCTAAAGAAACGTCCACAGGACCTCCAAAAGACGAAGGGGGCGTAACCCGAAAGCCACGCCCCCTAAGTGTATCACGTAGTCAGGTGCTACGCGGGAATCGCAATCTTGCAAGTGAACAAGTCACCAGCACTACCGTCATCTTCAAGAGCTACGCCGATAATACCGACTTCCTCACCACTTCCCATGGTGTCAACCTGACCCGAGGTGTGAGACACAATTGCCTCACCTTGAGAAACGCTACCATCACCCTTGCACTCGCAAACACCGCGCTGAACAACCCAGCCGTACTTACCAGCAGCAACAGCGTGACCTGCGGCGCCAAGAATCGAACCTGCAACAGTCGCGGCAGCAGCAGACACAATCCCGTGGTACGGAGCATAGTCGCCCGTATCAATCGAGATCAAGTCTCCTTCCGCCCAAGCTGTCGAAGCCTCGTCGTTGAAAACAAACACCCAGGTCTTCTCACCATAATGGGTCGAGTTGGCTGCGTTGTTTTCGTCGGGTGACTGCACGAATGTAGAACCGAGAGGATAAACCTCAGAGTCATACACAGTGCTTAGTGCATCGGTCTTAACTTGATTTCCATATGCCATGATGTACCTCCTTAGACCGCGCCGCCAGAAACCACGCCCTGAGCCACCAACTTGGTGCAGATCATGTTTCCTTGCATTGCGAAGATTGCAGTTACGACATCTTGGTCACCAACGCGCTCCTTGAACTCACTGATGTTCGGTGCTTCAAGCATCGGGAACTCAATGTAGTCAGTGTTGAGCATGTAAGTGATACCGTCAGCCGCGACACCAGAGAACACAGACGTATCGGTGCGATCCAGGTCGATGGAAGAAGTAACAGAAGCGATACCCATGGAGAGACCCAGGGTGTTGCTCTTGTCAATCTTGTCATCAACGAGAGTCACGCGAACGTTGTCCCGCCGGCTGTCCTCGAAGTTGGTGTAGGTATCGTCGTCCATGATCACGAGATCAGGACCCTTACCAACACCACCAGCGTAGTGAGCACATTGACGGTAAGTCTTACGCAGTTGCGTAATACCGTTAGCACCGAACGACGAAATGTCGTTGTACTGGTTGAAGTGGAAGTAGCTGCTGCTCTTGTCGACACCTTGAACAGTGTCAGTCTGAGCCGCAGGGGCCACGAAGTCCAGAAGACCGTTGGTGACACCAGTTCCAATACCGGAACTGAACTGACCGTTAAGAGTCAGAAGACCGTAAAGCTCCGAAGAACCAAAGGCCAAGCCACGGCTGGCACCAGTAAGGAGGAACTTGTTCAAGTCCGCCTTAGCTGCTTCCATCGCAGTCTGAGGATATTCCTCGATGAGTCGGATGACGGCAAGCTTTCCGCTGTTCTGGTTGAGTTCCCGCTTGGGAATGTTGATAGCCATAACCATACGGTGTGGCTCAACCTCGTACTTACGGATTTGTTGACGACGGGTCATGTTCAGTAGTTCGTCACCGACGTAGACACCAACACCGCGAGCAGGTGCACCACCGGAGAAGGAACGTTCAATCTTCGTTCCGCCTTCCATGGGCATACGTGCTTTCGAGTTAAGTGCTTCGAACAGTTCATTACTACGAACAAATGAGTTTACCAGAGGCCCACGGAGATCCGCGAACGTAGTATTCAGCAATTCTGTACTGATAGACATTATGTTCTCACTAAGAGTAGGTTAAAAAAACTTTGTTCTCGCCTGCCCGCGACGCTTAAGTCAGACCAAAATGGCTACCTGACACGCCTAAGTGGGTGCCTTATTTGTATACATCACATAGACAAATGCTGCAAGTAGCTAAAATTTAAGTCTTATGATTTATTAAAGCCGCGCAAAGTCAACGCTAACTGAACCCGACGCAAAAGCTTACGGTCGCCCAGGCTGAGTTTTTTATCGCCCTGACCTTTTTTACGTAGTTTAGTTTTTATAGTTTTCAGCTTTTCCGCCGAGATGGGCTCGCCTTCTGGTGTACCTAAAGCCTTCCGCAGTGCACCCTTATTTTTGACCGCACCCTTAATCCACTTATCACCCACAACGTCCTCCATTTCGGCAGTCATCGAATAACATGATAACATTACCGTTATGGCAACAACTACGAAGAAGAAAAAAGCAAACCGTAAAAACGTAGTCACTGGTGGTGCAGAGTTTGCGACTGCCCCAGGAATACATGAAGGTAAGGTGCGAGCGCTGTTCGCCACGCCTGACGCGTTTGTTTCTATGTGCCAGATCGTACGAGAAGACGAGTCAACAGGCTACATGGAGCCAACACATACGCAGAAGAAACTACTGAAAGCCTACGACGAGAATCGCTGGCTTATGGTCAACAAGTTTCGTCAGGCAAAGATTACGACTGTGTCAGTCATGCTGCTGCTGCGAGACTGCATGTACCTCAGCGGCGTCAAGGGACTGCTTATTGCAGAGCGTCAAGACACAGCAGAAGACATCTTTGAGCGCATACTATTCGCTTACAACAGGCTGCCCGACGACGTCAGGATGCCGCTAACGCCAGGGAAAAAAGCTGGCGCAACGCAAATGCAGTTCATACACGGAGGCGGAATCAAGGTTCTGACTGCCGGCGGACGATCCCCTGCGATCGGTAGATCAATCGACCGCCTGGTCATTACCGAGTTCGGTGAGGCGCAGTGGCAGCGTAAAGCAGCCATCAACATATTCCCCACCGTCAACAAGAGGCCCAATGCCAAGGTCATCCTTGAGTCAACGCCAGGTAGAGCCGGATCACACCACGAACAGATGTGGCGCTCGGCGCTCGAGGGATCCAGTCGATTCCACCCACTGTTCCTTGAGTGGTGGGAAGACAAGAGTTGCCGTGAGATGGATGACTCGTTCACACCTACGTCGGCCGAACGTGACTACATGGCTCGACATGATGGTATGTCGCCGCACAACCTGGCATTTCGTCGGCGAGGACTAAATACAGAGTTTGTCGGTGACACACGTCTGTTCTCCTGCAAGTACCCATCAGATGCGTATGACGGATGGCTCGGAACAACTAACCCCGTCATGCCCGCAGAAATACTAAAACCATGGCTGGAGAAAGCGAAGAAAGATCCAGACGTCGGCGCATATGCCTGCCATGAGTTTGAACCGCCGAAGCCAGGACACCAGTACCTCATCACCGCTGACCCCGCAGGATTCGGTAGTACCGGTGATAAGTCGGCCCTTACTGTGTGGGACGCAACCGACTGGAAAGAGATTGCGTTCTGGGAAGACCGTGAATCCCCAGATAGGTTTGCGCATAGACTACAAGTGGTGCAGAAGCGGTACCTGGGCGCACTACTCGCAGTTGAGTCAAACGCAACAGCGTGTATCGCAATCCTAAAAGATCAAGAAACTCGGAACCTGCTCTGGACTGACCGGAATCATCCCGGCTGGTACGCAACGAATAAAAGACTACAAGAGTCTGAAGCCCGACTGGTCCAGATGCTAAGACAAGAAGACCTTTCCATCCGAAGTCGTGGTATGCTCCACCAACTACTTAACTATGATGGCAGTCGAAAGAAGCGCATCCGAGGGGAAGATGGCACGATTCACCACTTCGACCGCGCACGAACAGCCGTTATGGCGGCCGACATCCTGTCGAGAAGACACTTCACACAAGCCGCAGCGGAAGTAAAATCGGATTACATGCCAGGACAAGTTACAATTAAGCAGCTTGACATTATTAAGTCTCATAAGAGACGTGAAGCACGATCACCGTTTAGACCAGCCTCAAACATTTGGAAGTAAAAAATGGACTACAGCAAGAAGAAAGCCGAGATGGCGAAAGCCGCAAAGAACAGCGACAACGAAACTAAGGCGGCCGTCCAGAGCATGACTGACGAAGAGAAGAAGAAGGCACTGGACGAGAAAAAGGGTGAGATCTCTAAAGAAGAGATGGATAAGAAGGCCGATAGACTCGCCAAGATTATGCAGGGCAAGAAGGATAAATAGATATGCCGTCCAAGCTGTCAAAACTGATCGACCGTCATCTGAACTATTACAAGCGTTCAGAGAAGAAAGACTTCGATAAAGCACGTCGGTTCTACCGAGGTAACTTCTTTACCTCCAGTGATTCCGATATCTCCGGCATGAGTTCGCACTCATACCTGTGCTCGAAGAACATCATCTACGCAATCGCCGATACGGCCGTCAGTGCCTTGCTTGGACCCAACCCATCTGTGGGCGCAATCGCACGTACTCCTCGATCTCAAGATGCGGCACCGTCCGTCACAGGGCTCGTCGAGTATGTCTTCGATGCAAATAAGTTTCGCCGTAAAGCAGCTACGACACTGATCGACGCTGTTTTGTGTAAGCGCGGAATCTTTAAGACTGGATGGGACGCGAAGAAGGACATTCCAATTGTCCGCGCAATCAACCCATCCAGCATCTTCTTTGACCTTACTGTGCGTGACGCAGACGATATCCGATATTGGATCGAAGCTACCGTGATCTCATATGATGAGTTCAAGGCCCGTGTTAAGTCTGGTCAGTATAAAGCGGAACTCGTCAAGGAAGTAACGCCTGACCGGTACCCTAAGTGGCTCATGGACGAGAACCAGAAGAGCACCACGGACACTGTTCGCGACGCCTTCCAATGGGTAACAATCTATGAGTACTACGATCGCGAACGCGGCCTAATGCAGCACTACATTAAGCAAGCTGATGCCGTCGTATTCGAAGACAAGATCGACTACATCCCGTACAGCATGTTCTCACTCAACCAGTCAGGCATCGACTGCCTGGGTCTGAGCGAGGTTCAGCTTGTCCTAAAGCAGCAAGAAACAATCAATGACCTGCTCACACACATGAAGCAGATCACGTATCTTCAGATACCCCGCGTCATGTATGACTCCGGTCGCGTAACTGAAGAAGACTTGAACAAAGCCGTAGACTCGTCGGCAGGCTCTTTTGTCGGAATCAACCCGTCTAACAGTGAAGCTCTTCGTAGCCTGGCAACTCTGTTCTATGAGATGCCAATTCCTGATAGCCCCACAGGTGTAAAGGAGTTCATCGCGCGGCAAGAAGATGACGCAGCCTTTATCTCTGCTCTGGCAGAAGCTGCTCGCGGCCAAGTCGCAGGCGCCCGAACAGCAACTGAGATGGCTATTATTGACGCTCAGCTTCGAACACGGCTGGCGACTCGCGAGGGACATCTAAACGATGCCATCGAAGACGTAGCCCGCAAGGTGTTCTACCTCTGCAAGAAATACATGAAGACAAACAGACTCATCCGTGTGTCCGGGTCAACCAAGTGGGCTGAGCTTAGTCACAAGGACCTGGTCGACGTTGAGGTCGACTTCGAGATGGTTAGCTACAACCCGATCAGACGTAACCCAGGCATGATGGCCGAGACCCTGATTCAGATGTTGCCCTTCTTGTCTCAGAACGAAAACGTCAACATACGCAGGCTTACGGAAGAGATTCTCACTAACCTGGGACTCCCAAGCAGAATCTTGATTCCGGAAGAAGATATCATAGCCGCACAAGAACAGGCCGCAGCACAACAGCAAGCAATGATACAGGCGGAGCAGACCGCTAAGCTCGGCGGTGCTGCCGCCGGTAGACCTGCGATGGAAGCACAGCAAGCCGCACAGGTTCAGCAGCTAATGCAAACACTACCACCAGAAGATGCGCTCGCGTTAGCCGAGGAACTCGGAGCACCCGTACCCTCAGGAGAGGTCGCGACTGAAGACGTCCTCCCAGGCGGGGGCGGCGCACCCATACGTGGCGAGGCATAGGAGTCTACCGTGGCACTGTCGAAAAGAGATAAGCTGAGAAAGGCTACGATACTAAAGAAGCATCGGTTGAGCGGGGTAAATAAAGCCAAGCGCACACCAGACCACCCAAAGAAAAGCCACATCGTATTGGCCCAAGAGGGTAGTCAGTTAAAGTTGATTCGCTTCGGGGAGCAGGGCGCGAGCACCGCCGGTAAGCCTAAGTCAGGTGAGTCGGATCGGATGAAGAAGAAACGTAAGAGCTTCAAGTCTCGTCACCAGAAGAACATTGCTAAGGGTAAAATGAGCGCAGCCTACTGGGCTGATAAGGCGAAATGGTAATGGCTGAATACGACGACATGATGGGCGCTATGAAGCGTGACGCGGAGAAGTCTGAGTCATGCCCAACGGCAACACAAGACGTAGAAATAAACTTAGAGAACCGCCAGAACGCGCTGGATACCAAAGAGTATGGACCAGCTAATCCAGGACTGGACGCTGAAGGCGGCAATCAAGAGTTCTGGCAACGTTACGCAGATCGCTTTAACGACACGATCGAAAACGTAATGACCATGCGATGCGGAAACTGCAGCTTCTTCGATACATCAGAAGAAATGCAAGAATGTATCGCTACCGGTATCGGAGATGAGGGTGACCCCGAGTCTGCTGTGGATGCAGGAGAACTTGGATACTGCTCGGCACTCGACTTTAAGTGTGCCTCACAACGCGTCTGCATTATCTGGGCCGGAACTAAAGATGGCTAAAAAAGCTAAAAGCCGAGTCAATGAGGCAGGTAACTACACCCAGCCCGAGAAGCGCAAGCGCCTATTCAATGCAATTAAAGCCAGCGGTAAGGGAGGTAAGCCAGGACAATGGTCGGCACGCAAGGCTCAGATGCTGGCTAAGAAGTACAAGGCAGCCGGTGGGGGCTACAAGTAATGGGAAATAAAGCTAAATCCCAAAAGTCTCTAGACCAATGGACAAAGCAGAAGTGGACTACCGCTTCAGGTAAGAAGAGCAGTGATACCGGCGAAGTATACGCACCGAAAAAAACTATCGATGCCCTCAAGAAGTCTCGATCCGGAAAGAAAAAGTTGGCCGCAGCGAACAAGGCTAAACGCAAGGCAACCAGTCAAGGTAAGCAGTTTGCGTCTCACGGCCTCCACAAAGGCAAAAACAGATCAGGTACAGCATGAGTCTAATAATGAACAACGTAGAGTGTACGGGTTGCGACTTCTTCGAAGAAGAGGCGATCTACCGTAGAGCCGATGGACCAGACAATTGCCCCGAGTGCGGAAGCAAGCGGAAGATGTCGTTTAAGGGACTACGCTACGCTATCCATGGTCAAGGACCAGGATCATTCGCCGCAGTCGACTTCGGTGTTCTCGGTAAAGCCGAGACTAAAGAAGACTACGATCGATGTATCGCAACTATTGAGAAGCGGTTCCCCGGCAAGAGAGTCAACATCCAAGAAGAGAACGACGCTCAAAGGGCAAACCGAGTCGAGACCATCAGGCACAATAGCTGGAAAAGAAAACAAGCACGCGGATGCGATGACCAGATGCTGAAGGAACTAGCTACGTACCAGAAAGCAATGAAGGCCGAAGGGACTCCCCTAAAGCCAAAGCAACCCGCACCAGCAAAGGCGAAGTAATGCCCGACCCAACAAAGAGAAACTTGCTATCTGACATCGAACTTGTCGAGTACGCGCAGAAGCAAGCCTCGATGAACGAGCGATCTCTTAGAAAGGTCAAAGAAGACCTTCGGCGAGATGGCCTGGTCTACGAAGACCGCAACTCCGGTGAGCGTAGAACGCTGCCGAATAAGTTTGTTCGGGCTATCGGAGAGCACGCTACATTTGAGCTAATCGACCCAGACCTTGAAATGTCTGACACGAATCGAGTAAATTAGTTACACCACACTGGTACACCACCAGACTTCAGGAGTCTTCATGCCTACCGACCCGAAAACTGGCGAGCGCCTTCCTAACCCCGGAGAACCCGGAGCAGAAGCAGGGGCCCCTCAATCACCTGAGATGGCGACAAAAAGTGCCCAAGGCGAAGACCCTATCCGGGACGCGACAGAGCTAATCGCAGATATAGACAAAGAAATTGCTGAGCGGGAAGGCAAGGAAGCCCCCCAGGGCGAAGGCGAGATGAAGGCTGAGGGCGGTGCAGAAGACCTCAAGCCCCTCGAGGAAACTCTCGGCATCACGCCTGACCGCGCTAAGATGCTTTTTGATGCGGCCCAGGAGCTTGCAAAGACTCAGGGCAAGAGCCCACAAGAGCTTGCCGACATGATCGCAAAGGACTTTGAAGTCCTCATGCAGCTTGAGATGGTTGCCGCTCGCGGCAAGGATGATCAACCAGAAGAAGCACAGGCAATGCCTGAGCAACCAGCAGAAATGATGCCAGGCGCTGAGCCTGCAATGACACCACAAGGGGGAATGTAAACTCATGCTTAACGAAGATAACGAAACCGTAGATGAGGCAGTAGCGACCGATACAGACGCAGCACAAGAAAGTAGCGTCGAGGCCGTTGCCGATACTCCGGAACCGATGGAAGCATCTGATGCGACCCCCGTTGAAGTAGAAGAAGAAGTAGAAGTACCACCAGTGTTCGACTGGAACGGCGAGATGGAAGCCCTCCACGAAGCTGAGTGGGTACAAAACCTCGAGCCAGGAATGCGGCGCGCCGTGCTGGACGGAATCGAAGGTAAGTACCAGAACTGGCAGCGCGGATACACGAACAAGTATCAAGACCTCGCTAAGCAAAGACGTAGCGCCGAAGAGCTTATGAAAGAAGTTCGGGAGCAGGAAGTTAAGGTACAGCGTTGGCTACATGGCGATATCGACCCTATGGTCGCGAAGCAGAGAGAAATTGATGAACTGAAGATTGCCCACCGATCGGCACTTCAGACGCTCCGACGTGAAGCCGAAGAAGCACACGAGAAAGCTCAAAACTCTCATGGAACCGCACTCGAGACTGCCGCGAAAGAACGTGACAACGCTCTTCGTCAGTACCAAGAGGTAAACCAACAACTCGAGAAGTTCCAAGAGACACAAACCGAGCACCAGGTCGACACCCTCGAGAAATGGCTCACCTCAGAAGCATCCGATATCTATGATAACGATGATGCCTTTGATAAGTTCTGCGAGCTTGCACGAGCGAACTTCACACCAGAAGACGCGGTCAAGATGACCCGTGCGCTCTACCCACCACCAGCACCAGAACCGACCCCAGAACCAGAAGTCGTACCCGAACCAGAGCCCGTACCCGAAGGTATTAAGCTCATGAACATGGGACCCGATACAGCTTCAGGTACAGAAGGCGGAGACCCACGCTCGTTCGAAGAGATGATGGAAGCCCTGCGTAAGACTGCGATGGTCGAGAACGAACTAATCCTTCGTAGCTAAATAAAAAACCCCCGACGGCCTAAGCTATCGGGGGCTTTTCTTTGTCTACGCTGTTTAGGCGAAGATGACGTATGTGGCATCGTCGGTGGACGAGGCATGGTGAATCGTCAGTGTACCAGATGCAATGACCGCGCCGGTTGTCGCGATGTTTGCGTCCATGGACACGACGACAGGAGCACCATCAAGCTCGGAGGTAAAACCGGTGACTGACGATGATGTACCACTGCATGTCACCTTGCCCACGATGGGAGCGCCGTTGGCCACACCAGGCTCAAGAACGTAGGCGCCGGAAGTTGCGTCCTTTTTTGTGATCCGACCAACACGAACATTCGCGCTAAAATCGTTAGTAGTAGCAGTTGCCGCAGGCACAGCACCAAGAGTCACGTCACCACCAGTGCTCAGGTACACGGCGTCGCCAACTTGAGCCGCAGCGTCGGTGTCAACACCAGTAACGGTCTTCATAGGAAGTGCGAGAGGCAGGTACTCACCAGATGCACCAGCAAAGTCTGCCACGAAGAAAGGACCACGACACTTAGTAAGGTCCGTGTTGTCTGCGGGTACGCATGACAGGAAGTCACCCTGCATACCAGTAGCCACGATGATATCGTTCTCTGCAATAGCGGCACCACAGTAGACCTTTACGGCATTCGAACGACTCTTCGTTACGCCAGGGATAATTTGTTCTTGCTTAAACTTAGCCATGATTTTTCCATTCCTTTTAAGGAGTTACAAAAGCGCATAATCACGCGTGTAAATCTTACCACGAGCAGGAAAATCAGCAACTAGAAGACTAGTTCTCGTACTTGCCTTTCTTCGCCTTAGGCATCGGACGCTCACGTTTCACCGATCCCTCAGTCGCCCCAGGAGCGCCAGGAGTCCGAGAACGGCGGACACGATTCTTCTTAGCCTGCGCTATCTGCTCGTCTTGCATTAACCCCGCCATGCGGCGCATGTCTTCTTTCATCATCTCAAGCTCGTTAGGATCACCGAACCTCTGGTTGACCATCGCCTGAATCTCGGCTTCGCTGGGACCCTCTGAACCGCCGCCTGGGAGATCGTCGGGGATATCGATCTCTTCGAAGCCACGCGCAGACCTTCCGGGGAAATCGTCATATCCATAGGCGACGTACTCATCCCGCAACTGACGCAACTCTGTTTCGCTAAGATTGTAATCCTCGGCAAATCGTCCAAGCAGGTTTCTGTCTTCGGGAAGAAGAGGTCCTAAATCCTCTACAACATTGTGATGTCCCTGATCCTTCAGACCAAACTTAGGTGACGCCAGTTTAGGGTCACCGCCTGCGAGACCCATTCGCTCCGTGCGATCAAGTTGATCTCTCTTGAAGCCACCTGCACCGCCGCCTGGGGGTTTGCCGAACGATGGGTCATCCACAAAACCGAATTCCGCAAATAAACCGTCTCCGTCACCCCAACGATCAAGGTTTCCAGATCGATACCTACGGATTAGCTCTGCCTTAACCTCAGGACTCGCATCAGCGATTCTCCCAAATAATTCGTCTCTGGCACGTTCAATCGTATCTTCCGCAAATGCTTCACGGTCCATTCCAGACTCGGCTACACCTGTATCACTCAACTGAGCCAACTCAGATTCAAGGTCGTCTGCCTGAGATTTAATTTTACTTGGTAGACCACCTGCACCACCGCCTGGGGGTTTGCCGCCTCCAGATGGTAGATAATCGTCAGGATCAGCAATCTCGTAAAAAGTTTCACTTCCGCGAGTGTCACCTGCTTTTATTCGCCGCGCTACTTCAGCATAAACGTCTTCTGGGTATTTGCGCGCAAAATCCTCGACCAAATCGTCTACGTCTGAAAACAACCTACCTTCAGATTCCATCTGCCCTGCGTAACTCATACGCTCAAGTTCACTCTGCATCTCATCAGCTTGGTCTTTTACACTACGAGCAACACTACCGCCGCCTGGGGGCTTGCCGCCTGGAGGTCCTACAGGTTCACCGGCCAGCGTGGTTTTAGAGCCAGGTGGGACATATGACCCTTCATACCTAAGTTCTGCTTCCCGTTCTGCCTTTCCGACGTAATACTCATTGGCGAGGCTGTGCCTCTCCTTCGACAACGTTTCATACTCATTAGAAATCTCTATGTCGTCAAGTTGACGACCCCTCGCATCTTTACCTGTAGAGCGCAACAGATCTTCGCGTTTATCAATATCAAGGAGTTGATCATAGACGCTGCTTGATAACTCACCAAAGTTAGTATCTTCGGCCATGTCTGTTCGCAGTTCGTCTATGAACCTCGCATGACCCTCAGAAAATCTCGACATTGGTTGATTCGATCGAGACATAGCCATGTAGCCCGGCGGCTCACGATCGAATTCGTAAGCAGCATCTGGATCGACGTCGGCTCTCGGCCTTGACATGCCTTGCTGCATCGGATCTTCTACCGGACGACTCTTGGCATAATCAATTGCATGATCATCTTCGATCATCGCTATCTCACGACGGATCTGCATGTCGTCTGTGACCTCACCGGCATCGACTCGACGCTCCAGTTCGGCCACTTTTTCTGCCGCCTCAGAAGGTACATCACCTTTTCTCATCGCGGTCTTCAGCCAGCCAGCAGATACGAATGGCAGCAGCACCGAAGCACCAGAGATAGCTGCCCCAGCATAGTCACCCTTAGCGAGGTCCTGGCGAGCAAGCTCAGCGTCGGCAGCCGTAGCAAAAGGCTCGACCGTAGACATCGAGACGCCCTCAGCAGCCTGACGTCTGGCCTCTGGGTCCCCCGACATCACACGAGAGCCGAACTCCTTGGTAGCCGCCATCGTGCCTGCGGGATCCGTAGCCAGCGCCGCTCGATACTCGAAGGGTGCTTTGATGACATCACCGACACCCTCTGCGGCACCCTTAATAGCCCCACCAACGTCCTTCGTACGGTCAATGATGCCCTGCTTAAGGGCCTCAGTGTCTGCGTCGTCACGAGCTTCTTGACGCTTGCCAGCACCAGATTCACGTACGTCAATCGACCTCTTCCACTTTCGGCGCTGAGGGAGGCTCATGCCTGAGGGCATCTGAAAGCCCTTATAGTCCTGACGAGGCATGGTTACGACCGGATCGTAACCCTCTTCCTCACTACGCTCTATAGGTTCAGGTGAAGTAACGACCGGGTCATAGCCTTCGTACTCGCTTCTATCCTTTGGTCGTCTCGGCATCTTAATTCCCTACTTCTTAGCTGGTGCAGGTACACCCTGAGTGGGTGCGATTGCGTCATTCAACATGTCCAGAACCTTCATGAGACCTTCTGGAGGACCGTCATCACGAGCTACAACCTTGACGTCGTACTTGGCGCTGTTGTCACTCTTACGACTATTCTCGCTGTGGTTAGCCACAGAGCCGTGAACAGTAACGTCGCAACTAAACAGTCCGGCATTGTACTTGGCGTGCGCTGTAAGCTCAGCCTTGGTGTCTGAAGTAGTCTTACTGGAAGTAGAGGACTTCACTTCCATGGTGAAGCGGACCTCGGCTTCCTTCACAGACAAGCTTGGCGTGTTGATGATTGCGAGTAGGGGAACCTGCAGGTCAACCTTCTCAAGAGTCGTTGTTCCATCTGGAGCCTGAACTGGCTTGTTAAAGCTGAAGTCCACTGTGCGGGCATTCATCTTGCCGCCACCAGCGTCGTCCAGGCCGACGTCCTTGATAAAGTCAGCAGAAGCCTTAGCCAACAAAGTCTGAGCGCTACAGGCAGCCTTGAGAGGGCCACCAATAAGCTGGTCCATAGGAAGACCGCCAAACTGAGATGACATGTTTACAAGTTGGTCTGGCATTTTATTTCCTATGGAAGCAGTTTAATTAACTGGTCGTCGATTCTTGCATAACCTTCTGGAGGCTCGCTACCCTTAAAAACCAGCTTCAGTTTAGCAGTGTTGCTTTGTTTATGGAACCAAGAAGAACTCGCTCCAGGCCGTATCATCAACTTACCCTTAGACTTGTCCGTCTCCAGACCCGATATCTGAACTGACATCTCAACTTCGAGACGGTCAACGCTGAGGCTCTGACCCGTCGTAAGAGACTGTAACGGCACAGGAATATCCTGATCGACAAGTTTGCCTTCCTGCCAGGTTGGTACGCGCATCGTCACCATACGGGGTGTGTACACCTCTCTACCCGCGTCATCCTTGACTGGGTCCCCCTTGTTATCGACTTTGAGTTCCCAGAACTCCTGCTTCATTATCGAGTCGAGTTCGTGGCGCTCAGCAATGTCGGTAGCTGCCAGAACAGCAGACTGAATAGAATGAACAATGTCATCAAGAGAATGTTCGGACATAGATGCTCCCTACGGAAAATGAGAGGTTTACACATTAACCGGAGAACCCTTAGCCCTCATACGTCGGCTTCATCGCCTGAATACCCTTCTTGGCCTTACGTCTCGCTTGGAGGTTCTTAAACACGCCAGTGTCCTTACCGAACAACTTCTTAGCTGCCTGACCAGGTAGCGTGCCGTGCATTGCAACAGTCGGCGCCGCAGCGAGATTGCTAATACCACCTAAAAACCCAGCCATAATAATCTCCTACATTCACTTACAGACAAAGATAACATAGCGATAACCACCAGTAAAACGACGCCATGAAAAGCTTCCTAAAATCGTACAAGGATATCCTGGTCTACCACGACTATGGACCCCTGCTGTTGTTCTGGAACATCGCAGACTTGGCTAACAACCGAGTGCTTTGGATGAGCTACGGTGAGGCCCTGGATGGGGGCAATGAGTGGGCCTACTTTCAGTACTGCCTGTACTTCGTGGTGGCGCTGGGAATGCTGTTCAGCCTCCCGAACATCCGCTCCTGCTCCCGATTCGTTGGTGTGTACTTGATGCTGTACATCTTCTCCACCACCAAGTTTGTCGCCAACGTCATGGCTGACCCCGAGTTCGCATTCGGAGATGTGGGTCGCAGCCTGGTGGTAACCGCAGTCTACTTTACCCTGTGGGTTTGGATATACGTTAAAATGCGTGTGGAAATAATGCACAAGGATCTCCGTGGATAAGCCAACCACCACCGCAGCGATAGTCGCCGTCGTTACAGGCGCAGTGAGCGCTGGCGCGTTTAAGTTTTATGAGTTCATACTTAAGCAGAAGAGAGAGGTTCAGCAGGAAGAAAAAGCTGAGCAGACACTATATAGAGACGACCTCATCAAGAGAGTCGAGAATCTTGAGACCGAGAGAGACGAACACTTGCAGCAGATCATGGACTTGATGACTGAGATGGCCGCGCTCAAAGTAGAAGTCGGCTACATGAAACGAGACAACGAAGTACTCAAACTTAAGATCGACTCAATGAGATGAGTGCTCCATCGGCTCGTAGGGGCTACTGTTATCTTTGTCGGCAGCGTTTACCGCCAAGATAATAATCGTCGTCGTAATCGCTAAGCCCACGAGTGACCCCCAGAAACCAGCGCTTGAGTCCCAACGAAACTCACGACTACGAGCCTGATCAAGATCAGCCGTAGGCTTAAGGGATAATCCTGTAGACGCCTCAAGCTTATCAATCCTGTGCGTAGGGTTGAACTCTGCTGCTGAAGCATCCGAGCTAAGTACCAACATCGATAAAATTAGACTAATCTTAAACATCAACTTACCCATCTCCCTTCAGCCCGTAATTGTCCTTCGCCCACCCTGGACCCTTGAGAGAAAAATTAGTCGGTGCTATTTGTTTTTTCATATCAACTAAACAGTCTTCACATGACGGTATCGGGCCATCAAAGGGCATAAGCTTCTCAATTCGCTTATCGCAATTGTCACATTTGAAAAGATATAACGGCATGATAAAACCTCAAGAAAAACTGTTTAACTGTACTTCATGTGGTGCTTGCTGCGCCCACGTAAGAGAGACCCTGAAGACACTAACGCTCGTAGACGAAGACAAAGACTTCGACTTCAAGATTAAGGACGACGGATCGTGCGGACATCTAGTTCCCATCGTTAGATCCGACGGGGTCCCCGGCCTGGGATGCGCCGTCTACGGCGACAGACCCGTTATCTGCCGGCTCGAGCGCAACGTCCCCGCCCACATGACGACCGATGAGTACTTCGCAGTCACTGCCACTGTCTGTAACCACCTCCAGACCATCCATGGGGTACCGGACTCCTACAGGGTCCAGACAGAACGACGCGATTAGCGGCGTATTAGGGCCAGCCCAGCAGCCTTCTACGTTATAACAGAAGTAATCCTCCGCATTAGCGTGACTCATCCCCTTATCCACCAATATCTGGATACATCGGGACCGATCGTACAGAGCTAGCGGCAATGTGGAGCAACGAGACGCAATACCCACTAATGCACCCTCAAATCCGTCGTACATCAGCGCATCTGGGTTTAATTCCTCTAAGAAGTGCGCAATTTCCGAAGATGTGGGGGAATCCTTCACGCTGACCACCCATGTGGGATGATATGCCCCGGACCATAGGGGGTTTTCTGGATATTCAACTCCTTACCCCCGCGATCTGCGCCCTTATAGGACGGATAGTCCTGCAATGCAGGGTCTGGCGTCCAATAAAACGCGATGACTTCCTCTCCTACGCGGCCCCAGTAGCGATTCCAGCCCCCCGAGGCGTAGTGATCGTGGATTTCTGCGTGCTCCGCAGGGATTCTCTCGCCAGAACTCCATATGTGCCAGCCCTCAGGCAAGTCGTAGAGGCCATCTTCGCCTAATTCCGCCATATCAGGCGACGCAGAACCCGAGTCGGCTGTCGTGGAGACCTCAGGGGCGCCATCAGGCAGCGGAATTGCAAGCACAGGGGGCGGTGCGACCTCTCCCACAGGGCTCCGGGGCGTGTCAGGTGCCGGCTCCGAAGGCACCGCAGCCTCCATCGCAGTTAATCCGCGCAAGAGCGCGACTCGAGCCACAAGACGACGGTCTACTTCGATGCCGAACTCCCTCGCAGCAGCAGATTCGGCCACCATAGGGACCAACTTGTCTAAACGCTCAAGCATAACAGACTCGAGGTTAAGTTTTATCTCAGAAGATTTAGGTCGTGGCATAGCGGTCCTCTTTGGGTTGGACTGCGAACGTACCATGAGACGCCCTTCGTGGCAAGGTGGTAATACCACTGTGGTAAGGTAGTTGAGAAATGTGTTCGGTCGGGGAAAGGGTCCTCGGAATATGGATGTTACGACAATCAAAACGGTATACCCTCCCCCCCTACCACTCTCATCGTCCGGTCCGGAAACTTACCTTTAGCTACGCCCAACGGCGGGGTGGCGGATTCGGATTCACAGCTTAGTCGGATGTCGAGTCTCTCCCCGCGTGGGGGGCGGATTGATACGTAGTCGGCTTGGCGGATTGTCCGGTGGGCGGATTGATGTTGAGGTAACCAACAAGCGGCGTCGCTTGCGCGACCAGTCTTATTCCGGAAGCCTCCGCGACTCCTCTCCGCTGATCCTTCTTTCGATCCCTGATCGATTGATTCGTCTATGTATTCCGCGCGGAATCTGAAAGCCGGGGGATCTCAAACATGTTTGGCTTTTCCCCTCCGGCTTTCATCCACGCGGTGGCGGTATCAACCAGAAGGCCAAGGTGTGTAATCGGTCAAAGCAGGGGTGCAACGCTGCGGTGCAAACCCTACACGATTACCCACTCAGCGAATGTCGCGCTCGGCAGGGCGGCTTTTTATTTTTATTCTTTGTCGCCCTGTCCGGTAAGGTCTTACGTCGCGGGGCAGTAATATGGGCTTCGCCCAGCTTAGATTTTGAGGCCAAAAATCATAAGCTAAATGGCCCCCGCTCGCGAGCGGTGTGGTAAAAAGTACACGCGCCTGCGGGCGCGATGGCCGCTGTCAATCAACTGAGCTGATTGACTCGGGTGTCGACCTGGTCGGTCGACGGCGACACTTCTTTATTGTATTTTTCGGTGTCCGCATTTGCTTCATACCCAACTTTTTAACTACTACTACAGGCCTACGGGCACGCCGAATGCTCTACTTGATCCAGCAGGTGTGTGGAACAAGTAGAACATCAACCAAGAGCCCAGGTTCGCCGAGTAGCAGCGTGCCCTGTAGTTTTTGTACGTGTTCTTAGCTTACCTAACCCCAGGAGGTCAGTCCAATGTAATCGTTCATATCATCCTTCCTTCCTCTCTTATTCTCTTTTTTCTTCTTCTTTGAAATCTCAATATCTATGGGAAAAGGGTGAGAATGACTCTCATCCTCAATTCATCAATAATCATAAAGGAAAGTGTAATGCCTTCAAACCAACAAACTCGTAAGCTCTCACCAACTCAACAGAAAATCAACGCTCTGTGCGACGAGGTGAAAGTCAAGATTAAGCTCCTGCTCAGCGAGCCTTGGCGCAACCTCACCGATACTGAGGAGAACCGCGCAAAGGTTGAGTGCATGGTCAAGGGTGCCAGCGTTCAGTACGGACCGCAACTCGTTCAGAAAGACCCTGAGCGTACTTGGATGTTCGACGCTGCTCGCTTGATGTACACGCGCAGACAGTCTCTTACGGACGGTCTTGACCTCGACGACTTCTTCTCGTCGGGAGAAACTTACAACGGTGAGACCCACTTGGCCATCAACGTTGACTTCGACACCTGGCTCCTCATTGTCAAGCGTACTATGCAAGGCATCGTAGGGCTCGGAAAGAAAGCTACTCCCCAGCACCAACTGAAGCTCTGCTTTAGCCTGGCTCGTGTCCTGAGACATGTTGAAACCTTCTCCTGCTGGCGCAACCAGGGTGTGAACAGTTTCACCGGTGAGACCTTCCTCTACAACTGGCCCCGCGAGCAGGCCAGCCTCAACAACAACTTCTACAACCTCACAGTTGTTGAGCGGACGTACGACACAGAGAACTTCAACTCCTTTGGTCTCTACTTCCGTGCGAAGCCTGTCCTGGAAGAAGACGAGCCCATCGACTTCGACACCCTCGACAACCCCGTTGACTTGAAGAAGGCCACCGTTCGTGAGCACAACAAGTCCGTCCGTGACTTGGGCAACATGATTGGAGAGTAAGCTCTCACCCGCTGGGTCACCTTGGCTCGGGCTGCTTCGGCAGTCCGGGCCTTTCTTTTGTACGAGAGGAGGAAAAGGGATGTCTGCCGACATCTTTTTTATAGACTTATGAATACTTACTCTTCGCAGGTTCGAACACTCGCACCCGGAAACCCATACTCACTTCCGATGCACGTACTTCCAACCTCACCTCACCTGGGGACGGACCGCAGGGAGGCATTTACAAATCAGAGTACCGGCGACTTTTAGTTTATTCTTTAGCTTTCTAAATAAAGTTTTTAACTGTAACCCAGTAACCCCAACGTTACCCAAAGTGGGTTACACCATATGCCAGGTAGATACTTAGATATAAAGAAGTGTAACCACTGTAACCACATAATTGAATACATAGAAAATAAGCGCTCGTCAGTCAGGCGCATCAGCATCTATACAGTATTCATCGATTGTCTCGAGCTACTCAGCACTTCTATCTACCCCCTAAAAAAGTGGGTAACAGGGTTACACCTCGATAGTCCAGGTTGTTCCTAGCTTATCGCGTTACCACCTGCATGTTGGTGGTTACACCATGTCAAGACGCTACCCGTAGTGTCTATAAGAAAACGGGTGATAAGACTTGATAGTCCAAGAATGTGTCGTGCGTAAAAGCATAAACCAGCGACACATGTTGTATGTCCAACTGCAACTATCAAGCAGGCGCTCAATGCCTAAACATAAATTGATCGACGACAGCCCAGACCACAAGCTGTTGCGAACCCACAACCGAGGCGTCCACGGTCAGGGACTTTGACTGACAAATCCTTCGGAGACAAACCCCCGAGGGTTGAGCGAACAATGAGCGGGCGTCCGGCTCAGTACGCAACAACAACAGGGCGCACGTTCCAGGAGATCAAATGTCTACGACTAATAAATGTAGAGTGTGCTTAGAGCGAGACATCGACGAGCTAACAAATCTCGATGGGCGATGCCGCAGCTGTCAACGTGACTCCTGTGTTGCAGCCGACAATTATATCTTCTTCCATGATTCTGTCGGCGACATGTACCAGAACATCGGGCAGACTATCCGACATCTCGAAGACCTCTTGCAGACTACCGGCGGCCGACGTCACAGAGAACGCAAGCTCATATACACAAGTGCGTGGCTCGAGATCAACAACTACGCCGCGAACTGTGCACGCCAAGCGATCATTGATCTGACTAATGCGAGTCACAATATCATGGCAGTAAAGCAACACCTGTCATCACCAGGATCCATCCACGAATACATCGAGGAGCATATCAAATGTACGCGGGAAACGAAGTAGACCAGAACTATTACTGCCCACACTGCCTCAAAGACTTCGGTCGAGGACATCACTGCTGCGACTGTGACATAGAAGCAGACCGACTACCAACTCTACCCAACCAGGTATTGGCTAAGTGTACCAACCTCAAGTGTCGTACCTATACCTGGGACCATGATGACATCTCCGACTGGGTCGACCAGCATGGACGCATGAGGTTCTACATACCTGAAGAAGATGCGAACACATACAGCGGTGTGATCGACGTCCATCCTTTGATCGATCTCGGCACATACGAATACGCCCACAAAGAAAAGATCTGCTGCTCTCTGTGTAACGAAGGCGCAGCCTTCACAACCATCAAGGAATACTAATGCCTCAAGTAGTTATCAATCAATGTTACGGCGGCTTCGGCCTAAGCCCCGCAGCCGAGGCCGCATGGGAATCACGCACAGACCGCGAGTTCGACTCATGGAATGTTCCACGTCACGACCCCGACCTCATCGCAGTCGTTAAACTATTCGGCAAAGAAGCCAACGGCGATTGTGCCGAACTAAACGTAGTCACCATCACCGGCAATCAATACCTGATCACCGAGTACGACGGATCCGAAGGCATTCGCACGCCAGAGAACACCAAGTGGATCACCATCGAACCTCAACCCATACCCGACAAAGGTACATCATGATCTGGGAACTATACGCCAGCATTCTCTTCAGCACATACACGCTGATGTTTCTCTCACTCTTCATCTCATAAAGACAACCCATGTCACAGATAGATAAGTACAAAAAGCTCTGGCTAAACAACAAGGCCAGTAAGCCACTGAGCAAAGCCGCACGTAAGCTCAAAGCAGAACAACGAAAGCAAGCAGCCAAGGACGCAGCCATACGCGACCGCAATGAGTACGGCTCAGCCTGGTACCGCTACGACCAAGGACCACGGATATGAAAATATACCAAGTATATCGATGGGAACACGGGGAAGGACCAACAGTAAGCTTCTACGCCAACAAAGCAGAGGCTACACGAGCAGCCAAAACCTTCATAGAAGAAACCGACAATGACATGGATATAGTAGTATCCGTATTCGAGCTACCCACAAAGAAGGTGGGACTAATCAGAGCCTTGAACTTGATAAGCGCAACGAGCGAATGCCACCCCTCCACACGGGTTGCATCGTATGAACCGAAAGAAGTACCTGACTACAACTCCTACAGCTTCTATGAGGATGGATGATGGATGACATCTGTAAATCATGCGGGAAACGGATTTACCCCACGCAAGAAATGATGACCTGCCGTGAAGGGCATCGACATCATCCCGTCTGCCTGACCGGAAAGGCTGGCTACATGCTGACGGAAGATGAACGGGCAAAGTACGAACGACCGCATGACCCTGAAAGTGACAAGTGGGATGGGGGTGAGTGATGAAGTACCACTACGACAACAAATGGAACGACGAGCCTCAGATTCATGGGTGTTGGTTCATTGATACGGACGGTGTGACCGTTCTGCAATGGACCTGCACGAATGGAGCCAGCGGCGACATACTCCTGTCGGATGGTCGTGTGATCAAAGAGCAGCAGTACATTGGTCGTGCATTTGGATCGCACCCAGACCAGAACCCCAACATCGGGAAGGACTCAGACGGAGTCTACTTCTCGGTACACAACAATCAGAGCTTCAAGACTGATGAAGGAGGTGAGTAGTGCTCACAAAAGAGGAACTTGAAGCCATCTTGACCAGCATACTCGATGCTATCTCGGATGACCCGAAACCTGATTGGAAAGATTCACTTGGCGATGCAGCGGTACTTATTGACCTTGCCCTAACCAAAGCCGAAGGAGGTGAGTGATGGAACGATTCTCAGTTTACTGGACCGATATCTCAGGCGAACAACATACCGAGTTCAAGTTCGAACCCATGTCCGCAGTGCGCTCAGCGATACAGCGACTGACTCGTGGACCAGGACGAACAGTAGTTCAAGAAATCAAGGTAGTCGATGTGTTCGATTGCCTATGCTGGCACTACAAGGACGGCGCAGTAGTGGACAACTAATGTCCGGTTACCCGCATTCACCCACAACTATTCAGGATACATATCCCCATGTATGAACCACACCTCAGGCACATCACCTACCTGTGCGCAAACATGACCCACCTGACCGAACACGAACTACCACTGGTCATCGCCCGATGGCGGCACTGGAAAGGAACACCCAGCGATCTCATCTACCTGGCCGGTTACCTGCACGGACAAGGGATAATCATGCAACCGTTTGTGCAGTACGAACAGTACATCACCCTCGGCGCACTATCCAACCTGGCACTATACGTAGACCCAACCGGACTTACCCTCCGAGTCATCGACCGTGACGAGCCATGCGATACCGTAGTAGCCAAGACAGTCGAGTTAGAAATCAGCGACTTCATCAACCAGTATCGCGATCGATCTGTGACATGGGGTAACTACGGCGAAGAACTTTCATGGTGGACCCGAGCAGTCCGCCACTCACTTGAGTCAATCAAAAACAGTTCATCATCCAACAAGGAGGAATAATGAACAAGGTAATCATCACTGGAAACCTGGGAGTAGCACCTGAGCTACGACCAACCAACAGCGGCACCAAGGTATGTAACCTCAGCGTCGCAACTAACGAGCGCGTCAAGAAGCAAGACGAGTGGGTCGACCATACCGAGTGGCACAACGTCGTAGTCTTCGGCGGCCAAGCAGCAAGCTGTGCTCAGTTTCTTGCGAAGGGCTCCAAGGTAGCTGTCGACGGTAAGCTTCGCACACGCACGTACACAGACAAGACCGGCGTAGAGCGTAGGCGTACAGAAATCGTAGCCGACCGTGTCGAGTTCATGTCCAAGGCACAGCCAGCAAACGGAGCACCACCACCTCAGCGTCTCGCACACGACAACTCTGACATCCCCTTTTAGGAGGGGGTCTCATGACCGACAAGAAGAAACACCGTACACGTTCGCCATCCCAACCAACCCGGACCCTGCAACGCAGACCACAGACCCACCGCGAAAAGTATGTCGCGTGGCTAAACCAAAGACAACAACCCAATCAAGTTCTCATCAAGAAGGAAACCGACAACGCTGAGCAGTGCATACCAATGCTACCTGCAAAAGCAGCGTTATTGTTAGCTGTATACGATGGACTCATACCCGCTTCACCGGAACACAAACTCAATGTCTTGTTCCAGGAGCTACCGCGCAACCCGCGCAAAGGTGAGATCCACACATGGCAGATTTCCGATGCATGACCCGAGACTCAGACGAGTGGCACTACGCATGGCAAGTAGTACACTCAACACCATTCAAGACCCGCAGACGCGGACCTGTCAATAGCTCAGACTACTGGCAATACATGGGGACGGTACCCAACACGGAAGGTCAATGGACCCATCAATTCCGTCACAGGTACCACCCCGCAACCGGACAATGCGAGCGCGTCCAAGTGCCGTGCCGTGACCCAACCTCAATACAGGAGCATGAATAATGCAAACCCACAATACGACCCCAGTCGCAGCCCCGCGTCTCAACACATCAATACCCCAAGCACGAGTCGCACCACTACCTAAACTCAAGTCGCAACAAATCATGACCGTCGGCGCACCTGAAGCGTACCGCGCACCATACGAAGCAGTGTGTGCAGTACCCGTACCCGACTGCACATACCATCCGACCACCGGTAACACCCAGTACCAAGCCGTTCCGTACGCATCGTTGATCAACGGAGCACGGGACGAGATGTCGAACATACTGAACGCTCCACCACTGTTCGAGACATACGCTCTCAACAAGTCCGGCAATCAGATGTTCGGTATGATCGGCTTCGGATCAGGACACACAGGCCAAGCCATCACAGTCGCCATGCGTTCGAGCTACGACAAGACCATCGCCAACCAGGTAGCCATCGGCAGTGCACCATTCATCTGCGCTAACGGTTGTTTCTCCGGCGAGCATATGATCAGCGCCAAGCACACCACCAACGTCTTCGAGACACTGGGTAACATGCTGGGTGACATCACCGAGACTGCAATCACACCAGTACTCGAGCGTATCCAGATGATGGAAGACTGGAAGGACATCCCCGTCCAGGACGACTTGTTCGGTGCATACATGGGTGTGTTGTTCTCTCGAGGACTCATCAAGCCCAACTCATTCACCGCAGCATTCCGGTACTGGCGCGACTGCCACGACGGCAAGCTCCACAACGAGCACGGAACTAACGACCTGTTCTCTGCGTACCAAGCAGTCACAGC
>Ga0208919_1000167_pt1 | contig 48511 bp, 74 predicted proteins | sample 4_EtaG_FD_184076 | JGI IMG/M metagenome (GOLD analysis project Ga0208919, IMG submission 184076) | Marine viral communities from the Subarctic Pacific Ocean - 4_ETSP_OMZ_AT15127 metaG (SPAdes) (version 3) | ecosystem: Environmental > Aquatic > Marine > Oceanic | place: Pacific Ocean | collected... | reverse complement strand
GGGGAGTCTCGCAACAAGAGCTACTCGCTACAGTGGCAATCTGGTGGGGTACTCAGGGTTGATCTTTCAACCCAGGGGAAGCGGTTGTTCATTCCACTGACCGGTGATGAGGTGTTTTGGTTAGCCGAAATGGCGCTGGACCAGCTGCACAAGAACACTCAGGCGATGACAAAAACTGATCTTATGAATTTGCTCACTCGCAGCTTCAAAGGCACTCAGGGCGGACAACAAAATACCCGGCAGTATGCCGGGCATCAGAACGGTGAAGGTTAGATCGCAGCCTCTGCTTCAATAGCCAATAGCCGGTTCGCGATTTCTCTCACACATGGCGCAACAGCCTGCTCAATCCTTTCTCCAAGCCTAGTCTTTCCGTGCAGGCCGTTGATTGTCTGGTCATAGTTCTTGGCCAGTTCTCCGTAAACCTCATAGGTCTCTTTTTCGAGCAATAGTTGGAGCGCATATCGAAAGACAAGGCGATGCTCGTACCTTCGCAGATCCGCTTTGATTGACTTCAACGTGCTGTGCAGGAAAGCAAAATGCTCACTTATTTGCTCCAGATTCTCGTCGTTAATTGTCAGTTCTTTGAATTCCAGACTGGCAACCGCCCACTCAATGTCCTTTTCCCGATCAGGCCCGACGAGACAGCCGAACGACAAACACATAGCCGTGAAAATGTTGGTTTTTACAACTACGGGAGACTCGTTAGGATTGACGAGCCAAACGACCTTGCAGGGCTCTTTGGGGGTCACAGACATGGCTCGGCATAACAGATTGACGTAGCGAGACCCTGCGCTGTGTACAGCGTCACTCAACGCTTTTTCATCAATGCCAGTTAAGGGTTTATCGTGCAGCATGTAATGACCTCAGTTTGGTTTCGTTCTAACCCAAAACTATCAGTCATCGGGGAAATGCAAGCTGCCCGGCCTGTTAAGCCGGGCAGGGGAGGGCGCTTACTGAATTGGACCAAACAACTGAGGTTGCCCCCAGCCGGCCAGTTGAGCATTTGACTGCTCGAAGTAGTTCTTCCAGAAGGTTTGCATATTCTGCATTGCAGTCTGGCTCAGATAGCCATCGTTGCCAGAGATTCCGGCTCCGATAACATTGACTGAAGCACCGCCCATACTGCTCAGCAATCCAGCATCTTTGGTTTTGTTGAGAGTTTGCTGAACATCCAGGTTGGCAATTCCACCGTTCCCGTAGAAGGAGACTGCTTCGGAGTTCTCCATCATGTCAGAAACAAGTAGGACGGCCTTTTCCGGCGTCTGGCTTGTACTGATCACGCCCTGTCCGAAGTTGACGAGGGAGCCCATCAATTCGGTTTTCGGCAGGTCCGTACTCGCTTCCGCGAAGGCAGCCTTCAGCGTCTTGTCGACTGTGCCACGAACAAAGGCCTTCTGGCGCTCCATGCAGCGATCGAACTTCCGAAGATCCGTTTTACCTGTATCGTAACGGGTGTCTTCGTCCAGCTCATGATCGAGCTTCCCGGTAAGTGGCATCTGAGCATACCGGCCTTCCGCATAGGCACTGAAGGTCAGCACAGTGATGCGATCGCCCGGCTGCAGGTACTCGTGAACCTTGCTATGGACATGTCGCTTGAGGTCGACATTGAACTCCAGGGTTTGGTCAATGACGACAAACAGCTCACGCTTGGCAGGCTGTTGCTCGATAGAACCACCAAGTAGCCCGTAACAAGTCGGGAAATCATCCCGACTTGCGCTGTGGGCGACCGAAGCCGCCCCCGCGATCAGACAGGCCGTCAGTGCTTTCGCAATTCCGGATCTGATACCTGTGATCATTGGTTGGCTTCCTCCATCATCCGAAGAGCTTCTTCCTCGGACACCTCAGCCTTCTGCTCAGCCTTTTTCTTCTCGCGCTGCTTCACCAGCAGATCAATAGTTCTGTCGCGATCCCAGCCCAGCTTGTCCATCCAGGTCTGGATTTCTTCCTCTGACAGCCCCTGATCAGCATTCGATTGCGTTTGCGGGGCCTCAGGCTGCTCTGGAGCGTCTTTCGGTTGAGCCGGTGCGTTTGTCGAAGCGTGGGCTTCTGCAAGCCTAGCGTCGCGCTCACGGCGCTCAAACGAGGATTCTACATCGTAGGAGCCCTGTTCCTTGCTGAATTTCCGAGCGTAAGCCAGGAACGTGCGGCTGTTACCTTCCTCAAGCGTCTTAACCATTCCCTTGTCGGTCGCAGTCTGGCTGAGCTTGTTCGACATCTTGGACTGGAGCTTGGTCAGGTTGCGCTGAGCGATTTGTGATACAAGGTTCCGCTTACGCTCGTGGTAGGCCTCAAACTCATCACGGTTCTTAAATTTGTGGCTGAAGTCATAAGCTGTTTCAGACTCCTTGCCGCCGAAGCCGGTTTTGAAACCAATGAGAACGCCCAGAATCTGCAGGAACACGAAGATCACCGCCAGCACGATAAAGGTTGCCCAGCCACCTTTGAGATTCGCGTCCATGATCTGAATTTCAACTTTCTTATCGGTTTCAGCCTGACTATCGATCAATTCGGCTGGGATATCCGAATCAGAAGCATACGGATCAGCAGAGTAGGGTGACTCTGACATTTCACTTGCAGCACCACCATTGCTGCCATGGATTTCCATCTGCTCGGTCTGGAGTACCTGTCCACGGACGTAAGTAGCACCAATCGCAACACAAAGCACGAAGATAGCAGTGCTGACTGTGATCTTGTACCCAGGCTTAACCGCAGCATTTGTGTCGATACGGCTCAGAATCTGACGCCATGCCGGATCTTCATCGTCTTTGTAATCATGCTCCAGAGAGACCTGCGTATTCGGGTGCATAGCTTTGTCTGTGTCGCTCTGATGCCACCACGTCCGGGCTTTCTTGACGAGGGTGTTGTTATGCAACTCGTGACCTGTTTTGTGTGTCAGGGCTACGAGCAGGCCTGAAATCAACAGAGCAATACCGATCGCACCCTGTTGTTGCAGAGATTCACTGGCTCCCGGAATGGTGAAGCCGGCAAGCACGTAGGAGAAACCCATTGCCTCGATGAAGACCATGACGCAGATGGCCAGCCAACCCAAGAAGCCAAGCTTCTTGCGTCCCAGCTCACCGACTTTGCGCAGGTAGCTTTTGCAGTTGTCGTAGAACTTGGGGCTCTTGTCGACATCCGCGAAGTAGGGCCGGAATTCACCGCACAGATCCTTTTCAGCGTGAAACCAACCGGATTCATCGCGTCCAGGCTGCTTGGAGAGCCGGCTGATCTTGCCAATAACCGGCATGTTCATTTTGGTTCGGAGCCAAAAGAACGAGACCTGATCCCAGAACTTTTTGATCAAAAGCGCTGCAACGATCGTGAGGACGATCGCCCCCAGGATGATGCGGTATTCGTTAATCGCACTCAAAATGCTATCCATTGAATTTTCCTCATACTGCTGTGTTGTTCGCTGTGATTATTTCAATCGCTTGAGCGCGATTTTCTGCTCGTAAAGCCCTTCACCCTCGCCGTAGTAGAACACGCCGGCCTTCACGGCTTTGCCGCCATTGTTGGGCATGACCACATCCATGCATTCCAGGGGTTCACCCTCAGCAAAATAGGTCCGCATCAGGAGTCCTTTTTCACCGGGGTATGCCTCGATGTGTGGCTCTGTCACGAAGTCAGCCGTTTTGTCCTGTTTCACGTTCTCGTAAATCCGGACCAGCGGGCGTCCCTCGGGAACACCGCTCTCGCGAAGAATCCGAAGCTCATCGAAAGAGATCAGGTGGCCATTGACTGTATCGAGCCAGACGCTGTTGTTCAGGCCGGGCCAGTAGTCAGTCATATCCAGATCGGCGACATCGAGCTTTTCACCACTTCCGAGATTTTTGATGTCACCGGTCACACGCGGAGAGTCGAGGTAGCACGGTGAGAGGTCACCAGTGGGCGATGCCACGGCTTCAGAGAACAGGGAGAAGCTGATCCCGTTGGAGTCCTGACTTGTGTCGCCGGCTGCCTGTTGAATTGCAGTGAAGTCAGAAGAGGCAGGGTAGCCACCGAAATCAACCAGCGCCTTGATTGAGGGTTTTGGTTTGGGCTTCGGTGTTGGCTTCGAATCCGCGACAACTTCGGGCTCCTTTATAGGTTCCGGAGCTGGCGTTTTCTCGACTCGATCACGAATCTCTTTCTTCTCGCTTGCCGTCTTGTTTGAGTGAGCCAGGAATCGCTTATCTTTCTGGCGCTGGAGGTTGTAGGCAGCCAGTGACTGTTCAGAGTCGATCTCGACAATCTCAACACGACGGTTGGTGGATCGGCCACCAGCGGTATCGTTGGTCGCTACCGGCTGAGACTCGCCTGCACCTTGGAAGTAGATTTGATCAGAGGGTACACCGATCTCTTGGAAAAGCTCAGCGACTGTTCGAGCACGCTGCTCAGACAGGGTTTGGTTGTATGCGTCAGACCCAGTGGCGTCAGTGTGTCCAATAACAAGAATCTTCTGCGGCTTGTCGCGGTATACCGTGGCAACGGACATAAGATCCATCCGGGCCTTTGTTTTTAGCCGGGCTGAACCAGATTCAAACATGCCGCCTTCGTTAATCGACAACTCGAAACCATTCTCTTTGTCGGCGTTGAAAGTCTTGACCGACTTGGTTTCGAGGGCAATGTTCTTTTCCTCGGCCAGCTTCCGAAGTTCCTTTTGGCGCTGGTCGTAGAGATCACCAAGGATGATGCCGCCAATTGCACCAGCAGCAATACAGGCCGGATCACCGTCGCAGGCGAGGTAGCCAACGCCGGCACCTACGGCGACACCGACAACCTTCCCGGCATTATTCTTGATGGCGGTTCCTACCTTACTTGCGCCATCTTGCATGGTTTGCGCGAGATTCGCGCAGCCAGACGACATCATGAGGATGGACCCCATTGATACAGCAACGGCTAGCTTTGAACGTTTCATGTTTCTCCCTTTTTTTGTGTAGCTCACTGGGTTTTTCACTTTGAAGTTATCACCAGTTTCCAATATGCAAGTGCGTGAGGTGTTCAGGCCTTACAGGAACCTTTTTGTGCTCGATGATCTGCGGATGCGGTGTTCGAAGAAGCCAAACTGGAACGGAATCAGGAAGCTTTTTTCATCAGACCCTCAACTTCTGGCACCTCGCCGGTAATCGCTTTGCAGGCTGTTGCGATTCCGATCACGCCACCGTTGAGCATCAGGTGTAATGGAGACTTCCCGAAAAAAGGCTGTCCACGTTGCGGGGCTCTTACTTCCCTGTTTGCTCTTGGAATACTGCTGTACTTTCCAACGACATGCCTATATACCAGAACAAAACAGCGAATTCGAATTAACTGTTCACGCTTCAAAGGGTTAGGCGGTAATTGCCTGAGTTTCTCAAGTTCTATGAGCCCAACGTTGAGCAGCTTCATTTGCTCATCGACGGTTGTATTCCAGTCTTGGCAAATCCTGAAGAAAGCCTTTAGAGCCACGTATCCGAGTTTCGAGTGAAAATCGAAGCCTGCGATTTCTACTGGCAATTTCACTTCTGCCTTGGCCATCTGGTACCTCGTATCATTTCGACAAACGGACTTATCCACAGAAAACCTGAACAAGCCTGTTGATAAGTTGGTTCAGCAAGCGAGCTCAGTCGCGTCTTCTCTGAGCTTTGGTGTGCTGATCACTTTTTGGTCTGCTCTGGCTTTGTCGACGCTAGGGCGCTCATCTTCGAAATGCGCTGAGATCAGGGATGCTTGCGACAAATGTTTTTCCAGATCACTCATCCCTTCAATGAGAATGTCTCTGGCTGCATCAAGGTGCTCTTCGAACGCGATCCAATAAGTTCGTCCAGGGGCAATTGACGCTTTTGATAGGTCGGCTCTTCCAAAAACCTTGTCGATCGCGTGGGCTGTCATTTGGTGAAGTTCAGACTTCACCATAAGGATGTTGTATTCCAGGCGTTGGGCTCGGTTGAGCCGCATGTAGAACTCAATTCCAAGGTCGCCGAAACGTGTATCGATCATCAATTGGGATGTGCTCATTGAGATCAGCTCCCGAAACTCCAGAGGTTTTTTATCTGGGGCTAACAGTAGCGAGTCAGGACAGGTAATTGGTCAAGGTTTGCGCTTTTTCCTTTACCAAATCGGTTTGTTTTCATAAGACAAAAGCAAACACGGGATTTTGAATCGTCAGTCACTGTTTGGTGGGTTGGAGGTCGCCTGACTGGTGCTATTATTCGCGGCTGGTCGCAACTCGGAGCGTCCAGTCTCTCGAATAAAACATAAGGAAAATGGTTCTTGAAACACGCTAAACAACTTTTAACTGGTGGTGCCGTTGCGCTTCTTGCTGGTTGCGTTTCTACACCTGTTCAAGATTATCAGTCGCCTGAACCCAGGGAGTGGTTTGTCACATCTAACGGCCAGGCGAAGATTAACCTCGGCAACGATCGAAGCTATCTGTTTGCCGACTTTAAGTGCAATCCTTCGGAGCAACCGAAAAGTTACATGGCCCTGCGCCATGTTATGCCAGGCCCAGAGGGCGACAAGCTGACCCAGGACGACAAAGAGTTCATCCGAGAGATGGTTGAGGACTATGAGTCTGGTAGGTTCCGCCGTCAGATCTTTGTCGATGGAAAGGCTTTTGAAGATGGCATGCAGAAAACCTCAATGTATGACCCAGACACAAGCACATTCAACTATGTGTCGTTCTACTGGGCGAACTCAGAGCTACTAGAGGCCATGCGTCGCGGGTCGGAAATGAAGTTGGTTTACACGCTCGGTACCGCAAAGGGCAAGATAGAGGAAATTGCTCCACTGGCAGGATCGAGCGCTGCCATGGCTGCCGTGGATTGCGGCTGACCGAGAGCCCGCAAACCCCATTCACCGAGTCTGCACTCAGGCTCGGTGAGCGGATCTCCTGTCTCAATTCTGAAAGAACGTGACAGCTGTGATGGTAAACGCCCAGCTGGTAATGAGGGCTAAATCCGCAGTTCCGGATTTCCAAAGCTTTAGTGAATGACGCTTCCATGGGTGCAGCCAAGGGATGCCGGTTGGGTTAGGCCAATCGAAAAGCAGATGCGTGATCCCACCCGCAGCAAACCCAACAAGAGCCGGATAAGAAATTTCGGAGTAGGGCAGGGCAGAGCTATACGGATCGATCAGTAGCCAAACCGTAAGGGCGACCCAGAGGGGAACCCAGTGGGTCACGGTACGGTGCGCAACCCAATAGCGACCGCGAATATGCTCCACAGCATCCGGGAAGACGCCACCATGCCAGGCAGCGACAATGCATGCGGCTGAAGGCAAAGCTGTGTCCGGGTGTAACAGTCCCAGATAAGTGGCGGCACCAATTCCAGAGATTGCACCGGTTGCGTGATGGCCAATACGATTCATAGATCCGCTCCATTGTCTTAATTCCATCGTATCGGTCATTCAGAAAACGCAAGGGGAGGGAGAGCTATGGTTCAAGGGCGTGATCCGCTAGCCGCAGGCCTTGGTGAAGTTTGGTACAGTCGCCACGAAGACGGGCAAATCACCTATACAGACATTGGGTACAAGACCTACAAGGCAGTCTTCGAGAGGGCGGGGATTGATATTGAGTTGATTAAAACCGCCAGGGAGCATGATCAAGCTGTGGAGAAAGCGGTTAATACGGCAAAGCAGAAGGCAGATTAGGAAGCCGCTTCAAGCAAATCCTCAGAAACGATTCGAGACCAACCTTTGGGCAGCTGGCGCAAGGTTACGGCTCTTTTGATCTGATAGGACATAGCCTCTTCAACGGCTTCAATCACGTCATCCAGCTCTTCCCGGACTTGCTCATTGGATATCCGGAATAACAACCAGCCGCGTCGACAAAATAGCAGCTGTTTTTTCCGATCTTTTTTGAATCCGGATAACGTCTTGCCGTGGTACTGCCATCCATCCATTTCCAGACCAATTCGGTAGTTGACCAGAGCAGCGTCCAGGCGGACCCCTGAATCACTGAATGGCTGAAGCTCCCAGACTACCTCACCCCCTGAATAAAACCGCCCCCAGCGCCTCACAAGAGCCTGATAGAGCAGATCAGCGGGCTGAACTGGCGGAAGGGGACAAAGAGTTTGCTCTGCGAGTGCAGGCTTGGAGGGCTGTTTGGACGCCCCCAGACCGCATTTTTGGGCGGCCTTCTGGGCTGATTCGAGTTCCCGCTCGATCCGATTGGCTGCCCGGTCACCAAGCATTTTGCTTTCACGCATTTGCTTCAGATCACGGACAGACTTTATACGGAGTGAGGACATAGGAGGGCGGTGTCAGGCGGCCTGCAGCTCAAACTTCTCAATACCGGTGTCACTGGTCGGCATGCAAAGCATCACCAGAACGACGATCACTCCTACAATCGGAACTAAACACAGAAGCTGCCACCAGCCAGAGCGGCCAATGTCGTGAAGTCTGCGAGTGGTATAGGAAATGTGAGGAATAAAAAATACCGCCATCATTATGAGGCTCAAGCCAGTTAAGCCGAGCACACCCTCTGCAATACCGACCACTATGCTCAGTAGGAAGTAAAACAGGAAATACATCCAGTATTGGGTCCGTGTAGCGCGACCTTCGAAGTTGGCAAAGTTTCGAAACGCGGCGGTGAAATGCTCCATGTGAAAATCTCCTTGTTACAGAGCGGCTTGAAGATCGCTAATGCGATCACGGTGATTGAGCGAATACAGCAGCTGGATCTGGTACCGGAACACCTGATCACCCTGATTCTTTAACAGGGCTATGAGCTCAGCGTTCAGCGCGGAGTTGTTTTCTTGAAGCAGAACCAGTCGCTCCGGGAGGTTCTCCACGTTGACCGCTTCGACAGCCTCATTGAATAGAGCGGCGTTCCGCGATCGTACTGACAGGTAGGAGAGGGCGACGATGGCGAGGAAAATTCCGCCCAGGACCAGCAGGGCCTGTTGGTCATTGACCATCCCCAACAGTGCCAGGACTAAAGCGCCGATTAGATAAACAATCATGTCATTCGCTAACTCCCTGCGGCACTGCGCCATATACTCAGGCCGGGACTCCAACAGTGCTTTCTCGGTTGTAGGCCTCAGATCGAACCGTTCTTTCAAAAACCGCTTAGCCGACATCTCAAGCTCCCTTATTCGAGAATCCAACCATTTTCTGAATCAATGAAGGCAAGGCTCTGCTGTTCTTCAAAGCTGTCTCCTTTGTCCCACTCGCCCACGAACATTGTGAATGCCCCCAGCGCGAATTTTTCGAGACCAGTAGCTGTTGAGGAAACCTCCTCGAAGCTTTTCAAGAATGTTGTGGTGTAGCGAACCTCAACGACGTAACGGTTGTCGCCATTTTCGTAGCCGTTGATTCTTTCGATATCAGATATCTCGATGAACCCCTGCCCATTATCAGCTTGCAAAGCTGCCTTCACTTCAGCGTCTGACGGGCCACTGCTACATCCAGTCAGTGAGACGGCAAAGGCAATAACTGCGGTAATGCGAATGAGAAGTGACATAGAGTAAGTTCTCCTAAAAATTGATTTGACGTTGAGTCTTGGAATCACAAGACAGTTATTGCGAACAGCGTGAGTGCGAAATAGATCGGAAGAACTCGCCAGCCGTTCTGTCTTGGCGATATGCCGAATGGCCCGAGTAACAGAGCCGCTCCAAAGATGAAAAAAGCCTTCCGGAGAACGCTTTGTTCCACGCCGAACCAGAAATGAAGGCTGGTGTAGATCATGGCGACAAAGCAGAGGGTGCCAAAGGCCAGTGCCAGATCCGATAAAAAAGGCTGACGAACGTGGATGCCAAGAATCGTCATTTTGTACCCCAACGAATTAACTTCATCGCTGCGCAGATCCCCATGGCACCTACGAAAGCAATTATGGCTGAGGCATAAACCACGGGGCTTCCAGGAACATCGAGGCTTTCAGCCTTGAAACCCGTTATGGCCGCACAAACGGTGGCCACTACAAAAGCTTTCACTGACCATCCAATTGAGGGTGCCATGAGAATCGTCCTTACTGCGGTGTCTCTTGAAGGAAGCTCAGCATGCCGTGATGTATCGACAAGATCTGGCCAACGCTGTAATCCTGTTTGTCGAAGTATTGACGGATGGCATCGTAGTCAGTGCTTCCACAGGCTTGTTTCATAAGTGGGCAAGGCATGATGTGAACGTCGTTATCCAGCTCAATTTCGACCGCAATAAGCAGACCGTCGTGGTTTCTCGGTTCCCATTTCACTGGCTAGCCGCCTCTCTCTCAGAATCCGAAACAGCCTGATCAATAAACTCTTGAAGTTCGGAATCACTGAACTGGCTGAGCTTTTTGGATTCAATGCTGGTTAACTCTCTGGCTGCGCACAGATTGATTTCTCGGGTTAGCTCTTTTTCAAACGAAGACATAAGCCCTCCGATGTACTGAATATCATGTGTCGCTATCGTCGCACTGTTTTGACGACACAAATCCCCGAGAGGCTGCGATTTTGTTGCCTGAACCTAACGAAATCGCTTAGAACATGATCTCGCCTACCAAGCCATGAGCCTCTAACTCAGCGTCGGTATACCAGCGGCAAACGATGTAGTTGTGTTGGCTGCCCGGCTGCTGTGACCCCATCCCATCATCGAACAGGGTCCAGCCTTCCGGCTGCCATTTGGATTTGAAGTCCTCGATCACAACCTCTTCTTGAGATCGAGCATCGGACAGGCTCACTTTTTCGCAGGTGCGGTTGCGGACGATACGGTGCAACCCAAATTTTCCGGCTTCATTGGGATTGCATACCTGAAGCGTCTGTACAGGTACGCGAGATTCACCACTGATCGCCCGCGCAAAGCTGGCCAGAGTGAGGGCACCTTCGAAGATCCGTTGCTTGGATGATGCGTCGATGAGCTGGATGCGCATCTGGTCGTTTGAATCGCGAGCGATTGTGATCTTGGCTTCCATGGAGTGCTCCCGTGGTTGATTTACAGAAATCATGCCACGGGCTCTGGAAATGCAAGGTCAGCTCATTTTAGCCTGAGGGGTATTCCGGAGAGGCGTCATACAGCCCCCAAGGCTCCAGGGCTTAGACGCCGTAATATATTGATCTACAGCTGGGAGGCCGGGCCGAATCCCCACAATCCGGTTCTTTGCCCAGGGCAGGGCATAGCACTCTATACCATGCAGGTCTTGGAGGCTCGCGGTCGTATGATTGTTGGTCCATCGCCTTTGACCAATCTTTACGTGCGTATCAGTAATAGCAAGGCCCGAATTCCAATGCTGCCGCCAGCGCCACAGCACCAGCAAGAGAAATAAACCTGAAGCCTCAGCGACGTAGAGGATCAGGTCTGATGATTCCCAGAATGTAACGGGCAGGAACAATACCAGTGCAAGAAGGATCGGGCTCCCCATTACCAGGAGTCGACCGATATCGATCAGAAAATTCAGTAGATCCAGTTTTCTTCCAGGTAACAGGACGGGTTTCATTCCGGTGATTTCAAACAGTTCCGCTACTTTGCGCTGCGGTAAGAAGGGCAGGTAGTTACCCTTCATTCCAGGCTGGGGCTCTGCACCACGGGTTTGTAACACGACGGCAGTACCCCCGAACCAGCCGGCCCAAACCCCTTGTCGTGTCTCCACTGTTGAAATGTCCTCAATTCTTAGTCGCCACTGGCGAAGATTGAAGATTCCGGATTTTACGAAGACCTGGTTGTCCCGAACTCGAACTTCGGTACCCAGAAAATAGGGCAGAGCAAAGAATACTCGTGAAGCAATAGCCAGCCCTATCACCAAAATGCCGGTCATTACGAAAATCGAGCTGATTGTCCCAGGATGAATAACCGTCGTGAAAACGGCGGACGCCTGCTCAACTGCACCATCTTTCATGATTTTCTCGTCAGGCCGCTCAACTGAAGAGCTGAGAATTGGCATCGCTATGGCAAAAATAATCATCGCAGGAATGAGCAATTGCTTGGACGGCACAAGACAGGCCCCTTTGATGGCATCCAGGAACGTTGTTCGATAGAAGAGATCTTTGTCATCTTCAGTGCTGTCGTGTGGAAGTAGGTCGCCTGCAAGTTGCTGAGCAATTTTGGGGGTTACATATTGAATGGCCGCTGAGGGGTTATTGTTTCCCTCGGTATAAATGCAAATGTTGGCCAGGCCCAGCAGCAAACACCACTGGTCTCTTTCCAGATCAACTCTGGTGATCTGGGAAGTGTGGAGGTTCACTCGAAGTTTTTCTGCGAGGCCTGATCGAATGTGGAAGTCCTCTCCGATTCTCTGGTAGCGATAGCTTCTCCACAGAGCGATCGTATAGAGCGTTATAGCGATGCCGGCAACACTGAGCACCGGAATCGTGTTGGACCGAAGTAGAGGAGCTACGCCTAATACAGCAGCAAGCAGAAGTAATCTCAGCCACCAGCCATCCCGGAAGCTTTTAAGATTCTCGATGAGGACTGGGATAAGGCCTCTTACTGGTAGCCCTGTGCTGTAATCCATCTTGAACTCTCTGTCTGGTGAAGTCCTCTCAGGTACTGGCTCACCATTCGCATTAGCGGGCCAATCACAGTTTGCCATAGAGCACCAGAACGCAAATCTCATAGTTTTGGTGCAGGTCTGAGGCAGGACGGTGTGTGGTTTCAGGAGTTAAAGAGAGACAACTCTGTTTTTCTATTGATCTATTGACCCATTAACCTATTTAGCGCCTTTTTAATCCTTTATTTTCAGTGCCGTAGCTTCGTTTGGGCTACTTTTTCAATGCTTAACGCTACATCACCAATTACAAGGAACTCAATTTTCATCACTTGCTGCTACTTGAGAAATGACTCGTGAGCACCCTGAGGTTTTGAGCTACTTTTTTGATCTCCAATGCTACATTTCAAATGATTGGCGCTACTTTTTTGGTTTATATCACCTTAGGTTTCATCAAAAATGTAGCACTAAGGCCCTCCAGCTTTGGTTCACCGGGGAGTTAGGCCCCGATTTTAATCAAAAATGTAGCGGCTGGACTCGCGGTGAGCATTCACACCCCTAAGATGATGAAGCAAACATCAAAAATGTAGCAGCTGATCCATACCCTACACTGGATTCATACTCAAATGAGGGCATCAAAAAGCTGCTCTGTCCACATCAATTCTTTCGGGATGATGAAAAACTACATTCCAAATGGTGTAGCCCCGGTGGCGGCATCAAAAATGTAGCGTTTAGGCCGGGTAAACCAACAATGGCCATAAACAACCAGGTCTCGATTGGGGGGTGAGTTTGTTGCTGTCCCTTAATGCTACATTTCAAATTGCCAGGCGGTGAAGTTCAATCAAAAATGTAGCACTAACACCTCGCTGGCCATCACCAAGTCCGCGCCTTCGACCGTCAGGTGCGCCTTAATGCTACATTTCCAATTAATCGGGACTTCTAAGCATCAAAAATGTAGCACCAAACCGAGTTTTCGTAGGTATGGGAGCGTGTTTACCGGGAACTCCGGCCTGGAAGTGCTACATTTTCAATGCTCTAAGCCTTTTTGATAATTCGAAATGTAGCATGAGGAGCGCGATCAGCATTCAGGAGCTGGGTAGATTCTCCAATAAGACCATGGATAAAGGCTCTAATATGGACTGATGCTACATTTCAAATTCTTCCCACTGACTTTTAATCAAAGATGTAGCATTTCACGGTGAATCATGGTGCCGCATAAAGCCTAAACGCTACATTTTGAATTACAGATCTCCAGAATCATTAAAAATGTAGCAGGAAAGCGGGGGCTAAGTGCCTAAAATCCGTATCGTCCCGGTGGTAGAACCGTCCAGTGCTACATTTCGAATGTTTTAGGCCTTGGGATAGTTCACGAGATACGCCAGGTACTGATTAGGGATGGGCTCAAAGTGCTACATTTGAAATTATCTGGGACTCTGGGCCCCAGGAAATCTGCCAATTCAGGATTGCTTCTTTGCCACTCGCAAGAATTCAGTGATGGGTTTCGCCTCTCAACCCACTCAGGTTCTGGCTTAGTGCTACATTTCTAATGGTTTTAAGGGGGGGGAACCATCAAAAATGTAGCACTGATTGCTTTTCGTTCCCCTAGCTTGTTCCCAGGGCCCAAAAACTGATCGGCTCAGCCCTCAAATAATCAAAAATGTAGCATGAAGCATTAAAAAAGTAGTTTGTTGGATTAATAAAGTAGTATCTGAGTCTGATGCGTTGATCGTTTGTTGAACGCATGGTATCGATAGCCATCATAAACGGAGTCCTAGCTTTGCTCTCTGCGACCAAGACTCCGAATTACCTACGATTCCTAACCAAGGTTCGATTGAGGCCTGTGAGAACGCTATGACTGGTGAGGCAGCTATTGACATGGAAGACCAGCGACAGCTTTCCCTCATTGATGAGGAAACGCCTAACCTCAAGGTCGTCAAAGCAAATGCTCTTGTGGAAGCTCAATACGAACTTACGGGTAAGGCCCACAAGCTTGTATTGGTCGCAATGGCCCAAATCCGCAAAGACCAAACTCAGCTTTTTGAGCAGGTGTTTTCTGTCCCCGATCTGGTTCGATTAATCGGTGCTTCGGAGACAAGCTCATATACCGATCTTAATCGCATCGCCAAGGATCTCATGAAAAGGCAGGTTGAGATCCGCAATGACGAAACGGGCGAATTCGAGTTATATCAGTGGGTCACCAAAGCATGGTGCAAGAAAGGGCACTTCGGAATTCGCTTCAGTGAAGACCTAAAGCCTTTCCTCATTGGTCTGGTTGGCAAGTATACCCTCTACGAGCTCGGAGCGATCCTCCGAATGACCAGTAATTACGCGATACGTCTGTTCGAACTCTTGAAGCAGTACGAGGGGCTTAAATCGCGAACCTTCAGCCTCGATCCGGATATGACCAAGAGTCACCCGAGCTGGGAGAACTTTCCGAAGCTGATGGGGTATGACAATCGATCCGGAAGCTACACCCGCTTCAACAATGTCAAACAGCGCATCTTAATGCCGGCGATCAAGCAGGTTCAGGATTTCACGGAGTTTAAGCAGGTCAACTTCAAGGTGATTCGTTTCCAGCGTAAAGCGGTTGCGATTCAGTTCACTTGGCAAACCAGCTCAGCGCTTGAGCATGTTGCTGATCACCCTCTATATCCCGAGCTGGTTGGGATAGGTGTCTCTAAAGACACAATCCGTAAGATTTTCACTGAATATGATGAAGATCGGATTGCCAGGAATCTCTCCTACGTGAAGCAGAAGCACAAGGAAGGCAAAATCAAAAATCCACCCGCCTACCTTATGGATGCTCTAGCGGAAGATTACGTTGAGCCGGAACTGGACTTTAAAAATCCGGCAAGGCCGATCAAAGACGTGACGCCAAACGACTCTGCTAAGGAGCAAGTGAGCAAAGCTGAAAGCTCAAAGGCTCACAGTCATCCGCTGTACAAAGACTGCCAGAACGAACACGAGTTTAAATTGCTGCTTGCCGCCGAGCGGGAGCGGGGAGAGCCCTTCGAATCCTTCAACCAATTCCACCAGTACCAGCTGGATAAGAAGTTCAGTCGGGCCTAGTTGCGCTACATTTCAAATGTTTTGGTTGGAGTCCTTGAGACAAGATCCAGGCCATACGTCATGCAGAGGATTTCTTCCATCCTTCGACCTCTTCGATAGCCGGTAAAAACCGGTTGGGTGCTCGCCTTTGGCGTAGTATTTGATGCTCATGCTGCGCGATTTAGGTCTTCTTTGTCGTTTCCTCGGGGAGAGATCTGCTGGCGAAGTGCTTCTGCGTCGTCAGCGTTCAACTGGGGTAACGTCATGTCGACGCCGCCTGTACCAACGGTCTCCAGCTTGAGCGTCGCTGCTCCGAGCTTCTGCTCGATGAGGTTGGCATGGGATTTTATGTTCCGGATGTCCGCCAGCTTAATGATCTGATGTTTACGAACCAGTTTGCCTACCTCGAATTCAATTACCAACTCACTCACATCGACCCTCAGTGATCGGGCTCTGTTGTAGGCCAGCATAACAGTGAGGGCAGCGATTGCCGCAAAGATGGCAGTGGCCGGGGTAGGGTTTTGTTTCATCCACGCAATACCAACCCTTGCCAGGCTCTCAGGCGGAGCCAGCACGGAGACCCCGAGAACCAGTAACCCGGCTCTCAAAATCCAGCCTGAGGCTGTGTTGATGACGAACGCTGCGCGGTTGAAAGTCATATCATCAGCTTTGCATCATGATCAGATCAGTCTCTTTCGCTTCTCTGATGTCAGTTGGTATATTCATAACGTCGTTATACGTTAGGTCTGCCAAATTTTCTGCTACACAATCTCCAAGACGATCACGTATCACCGTTTTCGCGCCGGGCGAATCCTGCACATAACGACCAAGCGCATCCAATCTCGACAACGAACGGCTCACTGCCAATCAGGATAGAGGCAACCAGAGTGCCTGAAAGTGCGCCCATCATACCCAGGGAAAGACTCAAAGAACCCGGCTTTCTGAGCTATGGCTCATTGGTTCGTTTCTCCTTCGATCGGGAATGGAAACGGCTCTGGAGCTGTTGTTTCGGTTAGGTCCGTGAACCCGAGATCCACCAGGGCCTTGCTCAACTCCTCGGGCCTTTTGAGTTCGCCGTCCCAGTTTGCCATCAGTTGAAGCAACTCCGGCATTTGGGAAAGCGCGTGCCAGCTGTCGTCAAAGGCTTTAAGGCGCGGGGCAACATAAGGACCGATATCTTCCCATTCAATCATGAACTCGCCGGTTGTACCGCCTTCCTTGGGGTAAAACCCAATGCAGAGGCGATCCTTAATTCGGCTGTCGGTCGGTTGCCCCTTGGAATACCAGGCGCGACTATACCAGTGGAACCCTTTAACGCAGCCCTGATGTTCTTTGCCCATGTCATTTCTCCCGTCAGTGTTATCTCATGGTTATCATGACATGAGCCTATAAAACGCAATGCTCTGGGTTTAACCAGTTGCGTTGCCGTGACGGCGCAGGATTTCCTGTTGCACTTCACGCTGGGCTTTGAGGCAAAGCGCCGGCATTGTAAAGAATGCGAGGCCGGACAGGACAGCTGCAATCTTAACCAGCCCATGAAAGGCCGTCTGAAGCAGGGCAGGGGCCCCATCGAGCGGGATGTGGATCACATTGGTCCAGATAGCCACAAAGAAAAGAAGGGGGACACCAACCTGTAAAAGTGATTTCCAGAATTTTCTGTCGAGTTCCGTGTTGGCCAGTTGGAGCTGGCTGTCTTTCAAATTTGCTACGTCGAGGATCTGCATTAGAAATCTTCAATTAATCAATGGTAAGTGTTTCAACGCTTGTGAGGCGTCTAAACATTTCAGAACTTACCTTTCTTGGGAAAAGCAGGTAAGCGATAACATTAGGGGTTAGCACCAGCACCAGCGATCCGGCGAAGACGAGTAGGCCTGATGTTAAGGAATTGATGTACTCTCCGCTGTTGGGTAATGCATTGGAGAGAAACGCGAACGCAGGAACGATATGAACGGGATGAGTTATTAGGAGGCCCACGATAGCGAGTAGATACCCACATGCTACAGCCCCCGGCCCGGTATCCGAGGCCTGTCCAATAGTGTTCGCAACACATCGATATCCGTGGACAACGAGTGCCATTGCGCCTAACGCAAAGATGCCTGCCCAGATCCAGTACAGCATTATCCTTCTCCTGCCTCGGTTTTTTTCAGCTGCGCCAGTCGCTCCCGAAGTATGGCCAAAGCTCGGTCTCGATTACGGAACTGGGCGCGGTCCTTTGTCTGCTCAACAATCAGCCCGGTGGGTATGTGGCGTATGCGAACACCTGTCTCCGGGCGCAGGCTGTAGCTCCCCTTGTTGGGGCTGATGGCATCGACTTGCAGGGTTCGTGCTGACACCTCATAGCGGATGTTGTCGATATCACCCGGTACCGCATGAAGAGGAACCAGATCGACCTCCGGGAACTTGTCCTCTTTCCCATTGGAATCCGCAACCCACCACCATCGCTCGCCGTTTGTCCCTGAGGCGGGCGTCGTAGTGACTGCCACGCCCTCGGGTGTCTGTACCTGCATGTTGCCTGTGACCTTGCTCATGCCGCCTCCTGGAGCTCCTCTCTGGACTCCGGGCCGGCAAGCAGTGCGACATGCTTGGCCGTCAGCTGCAGGTTTGAACCAAACGCCTCATTGGCTACGTCCATCGGAACATCCATTTCTTCGTTTGCGTGCTCCGCGTTGCGCAGCCAGCCCATCAGGCGGCCAAACTCTGTGTTGAGTTTGCAGGCAAATCGCTGATTAAGCTTCAGGTGAATGGTGCCTTTCTTGAACGCCTTGGCTTCGAAGAGAACCGCTTCCTTTCCAGTCTTGTGATCCACGAACATGAAGTTCACCTTCTTGCCTGAGGTCCACTCGAAATCGTGAGCCCGCTTTTGTCCGGTCGTATCAAAACCGAGGTTGTTGGCGACAGTGGCGATATCGTCCAGGAGGCCTGCGGCGTGGTTCCCAAGCCCGCTCTTGGTATGCTCAAAGGAATACTCTGATACACAGATCGCTTGGTAGAGCTCCAGCACGATGCGGTAATCAAGGCCATAGCGCTCGATATCCGGCTTACGACCGTAGCGCCAGTCCTCATCGGAAAATACGCGTTCATTTGACTTGTATTTGACCACGTTCGCTTGGTAAGTCATTCGTTTAACCAGCGCGATGAGCTGAGCATCGAAGTAGTTGTTACAGTTTTTGATCACCCAGGACAGCAGGGCGTGGGCGTTTGCGGCTGAGAAGTCGATGTGGGTCGAGGCGTTCAGCTTATCGAGCACCTTTTTGCGGGTGTCTTGGGTCAGTCGGCTTGTGACTGTTCCGAGATGTGCGAACAGCTCTTGCCAGTAGGCGTCTTTCAGTCCGGTTATCTTGAGTTTCAGGGCCTTGGCCAGTGACTCCGTGTTCACGCCCATCTCATAGAGCATGACGGAATCCAGCTCGCAGATCCGCTGATAATCGCCAAGAAGCTGCTCCAGGTCTTCATGGTAAAACTGCTCCAGCGCCTGAACGAGGCCATTGGAAGTGACCAGCTCTTGCCCGGTCTTCACACGTTCTTTGACCTTGTTCTTGATGGCGTCGGCTGGATTGAGATTGTCGAATGAGGCCTTGCTCGCGTTCTGAGCGAAGTTTTCATTAAACCACTGATCAAAGGGATCTGTTTTGAGGCCTTGGGCTCCGGAGCCGTGATGCATGCAGCCGTCATAGGCCAGACGGATAGACAGGATGTTTACTCGTGCACGGGCCCGGCGATCAGCATCAGGGCCTGCGAAATCGAATGTCCCGATAACCTTCGCCTCAGCTCTGCGTGAGGCCAGGATATCCGCCAGCCCGGCATCCTTCTCCCAGCGTTCCGGGATCACGAGGTACACCAGCTTGGCGTTAGCTTCGCCAATAATCTTGCGAGCCCAGCCGGAAAATTCGGAGTAGGGAGGGTTGCTGAAGATGACATCTACGCGCTTATCAATCAGCGCCTGCTGCATCAGGTCGGTACCGATGGTGATGACAGAGGCGTCCTGAGCTTCAACCAGTAGTTGGCTCTTCTCAATGGCAAAGCGATTGCCGTTGGTTAGCGCCTGCAGTACGCGCCCGTCGCCGGCACCGCAGTCCAATACGGAGATGGTGTCGGTTGGGTCTTCGCGGAACAGTGTCATCTGACTGCGGATATCATCTTTGACGCATTCGATCATAGCGTCGGTCGTGGGGTACCACTCGAAGTCCTGATCTTGATCTTTCAGATTCCGGACCATCAGATTTGCGCTCATTTGCTGCATGGGTTTCTCCCGTGTCGTTCTCTTGATTTGCTTCCAGCTTCCCACGGGTTTTGAAAATGCAACGTCCGACTTTGCTGCCACTCCATAAAAAAGGCCCACGCTGGGTGGGCTAAGCACAAAAGGCATCTCGCTGAGCTTGATGTCAGATCAAGCTACCTGATGATGCGCCAGGCGTAGGCAAAGAATTCCAGAGTGCGTGCGCTTTTTCGTACCGAACAAACAAAAAAGCCCGCAGAAGCGGGCAAGGCTATGCACAACAACAATGTCCAATGCTGGTGCAGGTAACCAGCGCAATGCGTGAACGCTGGGAGTGAAATAACTATCTCAGATTTGCTTGGTCGCAACTGCAGAGAGGAAGTGAAAAAACTGCACGCTCTTTCAATTTCCCAAAAAAAACCCCACCTGGAGGTGGGGAAAGGAGCGCAATGAGATCCTCAGCTGCTGGGCTAAACAGGGAGGGAGAAGGCCCTAGCCGCTGCAGAATCAATTTCACAATGACACGGGTTCTCAAAACGCAACCCCAGGAGTACCAATTTTTTCGGAAAGTTGCATTTCTCAAGTTCGGGGTAAGTTGGATTCGAACTTTCACCAAAGCCAAGGAATCGAAGGAGATCGAAATGGCGTCATCAATTGTTACCCCGATACAAACCCGTATGAGCGATTACGACGTTCTGGGTCACATCAATAATGTGTCCTATGTGAACTTTTTAGAGGTTGCCCGGTTGCATGCCTTCAGTGAGGTGATGTGCGTTGACCTCAGAACCCACAGTGGCATCACCGCCAAAACAGAGATCGAATACCTCCGCCCTGCGAAATTCGGTATTCCGATTGCGGTTGTCATGAAAGTTGACGCAGTAACCGAGAAGTCTGTGACCGTTGCCATGGAAGTCGTCAATGCCAAAGACCACTCCAGAGTTTTCGCTCGGGCGAGCATTGTCCAGGTTTCGTTTGATCTTCGTACTGGAAAGACGTGCGCTCACCCAGGCCAGCTACGAGAGCAACTGGAGGCGTTAATGAATGGTGTTGCTGACTTTGTGAAGGTTGCTTGATTATTCGCATGCGAAAATCGAGCAGAAAAAAACCCGAGCAGCACTGCTCGGGTTTTGGAATCGGTCCAAGAAAAAACAATCCAACCAGCAAGGGAATCCTTGCATACCCTGCATCATACAGGCATCGCCGCATTGTGTTCGAGCATAAAAAAGCCCGGAATGACCGGGCCAAACGGTGAGTGCATCCAAAGCACTAAGCTCACTCAAGCGTGCTGTAGTTCTTACGTTGTCCGAATCGAACAGATCTCATTGCTAGTGAATATCTTGATCATCGGGCAGCTCAACCTTGACCAGTACCTCCCCAGCCATGTCTTTAAATCTGGCCTCTTTGGTCTCCTTGTGGATTGCAAAGCTGAGCAGGAATTTCGCCGCAATTGTCGCCGCAGCATCACTCCCATGACGTTCTGAGTAATCGGAGAAAGTTTCTGCCAGTTTGCGCCGGTCTTCCACGGTGTCAGATCGTTCTTTTTTCACCGCTTGTTTTACCATTCTTTCACCTCCTGTGACTCTGGTACCAACAAATCGGGGCCAAATGCCCATGCCTCTGGGGCAGTGTGAACAGCGTCCCCAGGTTCCGCCCGATCAAAGAAAAACGGGTTTTTGAAGGGGTGGTATGAAATGCGTTTTGCACTGCTGCCCAACTCCTCAGGCGGGTTCGCTCGACAGCCGATGAATGTACCGATCGCAAAACCATGTACGTTTCGGATTCGCTCCTGTTGAAGTCGTCTGTAGCCAGATTTCCTGACTTTAAAGCTGACCTGTGTCAGCCCAACGCATTTGGCATAACCAAGCACTTTCCCTCGAAACTCCCCTTCATCCGCCAGTACGCTGAAATATCCGGGGGAGTTCAGGTTTCGGTAGACTCGGCACTTCATGCCTGGAACTGGTGCTGGCCGGTTTTTGTACGAGACGAAACCATTGGAGACCGGTGGTTTCGCAGAGGGCGTCTGCATAGTGGCGTCACCTACTTTACCCGCACAACGGTCTGCAGCTGGGCAATTCCATCGGACAGCTTCAGGGCGTGGCCAAGCTCCAGCGGCTTGATCGAGAGAGCATCAGAGAAGTCGAAACCGTTGCCTTCTGAGAAGAAGGAAAGGGGTTGGGGTGTCAAAGTCAGATCGTTCCCTTCCTCCGGCATTGGGCAACAGCAACCTTCAATAGGAACCAGCAGGTACAGCCGCTTAGCCTCAGTGTTTTGGGTATCCATCAGATCCTCCTATCAGTCGAGCCATTTCGCGCAGTGAGGTTTGAGGTCTTCGAGCGTCAGCCGCTTCCTGAAGGCTTTATTGCGAAAGCTTTCTGCTGGGAACGGCTCGCCTTCGATCATCTCGGGCTGGGGTTTCAGCCACCGGTACAGCTGCTCGGCTGTGTGGAACTGGTGCCCGCACTGGTATCCCAGGGCAGGGCTGAGGCGAACGCCTCGGATACAGGCACGGTCACGGGGATGAATGCTATCAAGCAGAGAAATCAGAGGGCTCTCAGGCCGGAACATGCGAGGAAGTTTCCCTCGGGCCTGAAAATCCATCATTGCTTTGGGATGGGTGGCAATCCATTTGGCTTGTTTGGAATTCATCAGTGCGCTCCGTTCTTAGATTCACACTGATTGTCTCGCGTGTTCTGAAAATGCAAGGCGACTCTGGGGCGTAAGCCCCAAGAATCAGTCGAGCCAGCCGCGCTTCCGTGCAATTGCAATTGCCCCTGCCAGCACCTTACAGGCGGCTGAAGTTCCCTCAAGAACGAGAGTGGTAGTTCCAGTAATGTCCAGCAGTTGAAGCAGGCTCAGTGCCAGCAGCGCAATTCGGAGTGTTGTTTCGGTTCTTCTGATAAATAATTTTTGATTCATTGTTACAGTTTCCTCTTCTTGTGAATTCGTCGTTATCGACCACTACGGTTTTGGAGATTTTCGAGCTCCAGTTATTTAAGACACTGTTTTTCCAGCGGCTTATAGGTATTTATAAAAAACGGAGCCCTGAATTCGTCGTGTAGGGGTAATTGCGTATCCGAGGAATTTCAGGCACAAAAAAACCCGAGACTTTCGCTCGGGTTTGGAGGGTTTCGAATAGCCCTGAGACCGCTCAGAGGCTCTTGAATAAGGTCGCCGGAGCCCGTCGGCTCCGACTCGGGCCGGGGAGGAGGAATCGGCCCTGATCCGGGGTCAGCCGGAAACTTGCAGACGTATCTTTCGTGATCCAGCTCTGAATTTCAGTGTCAGTATGTAAGCCACATCGCGCCTTAATCTTCCTTCGCAATTTTCAAGCGTTGTTTTCCTGCTATTGTCGGCCCCACTGGGGCTGGAGGTACTGTCCGTTGAGTCTGATCAGTAGCTGCTTGGTAACTTCTCCCTTGAGCGCTACAAATCCGGCCCCAAAGGCTCTTGTGTGGCTTTCTTCCAGCACGGCTGTCGCAAGGTTCTGCCCCTCGGGAGTTAGAGGTAGGGCGGTTTTGCTACTTGTGAACACCACAGGCTTTGCTGCATTGAACGATCTCGGCAAGTCGCAGGCCTGTAGGTAGTCGGTACCCAACAGCACCAGGGTCAGATCAGCTTTTGGCTGTTTGAGCATAGGGAGCAATGCCTCTCGCAGTCCCAGTGCTTTGCCTTTACGGCGGATCTCGACAGGGCTGAGTCCAGAGAACGTGTCCTCGTAGCTCTGAATTGTTTCGTTCGAACCGATCAGACCATACCTTGCCGACACGATGGATAGAGTGATGTCCAGGTTCTCCGCCGTTTCGATCCCCTCCAGGAGTTTTCTGTGTTGTGCGCCGGCATATAGGTCGCGTGCCTTGCACGAACCGGCGACCAGCGTCTTACTGGCGGTGCATGACGAAATGATGTGAACGCTCTTGATCGGGCGAACGGTCGCTGTCGGGAAAAGCTCCGTGAGCAGGTCAAAGCGCTCATCTACCAGTTCTGTTGGAACATAGTCGACCAACTCCCTTGGTACGGTATAACCGCGTTGAGCCATTGTCTGGTGATGAGAGCGAAGCCGAACCATTGTCTTGCCTTGTTCATTGGGACTGTAGACCCCAATGATTTCCCAGTGATCACCTTGAAAGCTGATCGTCTTGCCCTTGGCTTGTGTGCAGATCTGGGTCATGACTCCGGTTGAACCTCATTGCCAGTTGATCCTATGACTGGAATATTCAGGTTTCGACGCAGCTCTGCGTTGTCATGGCCTTTGCAGATCCGTTTGTAGAAATACTCGATGCTCTCGCGCATCTTCGGTCGGCTTTCTCCATTGAAAACCCCACTCTCCAGGATCTCACCGGTTTCGATGATCTTGGGCCGCCAATGCGGAATTGGTGAGGTGAAACGAACCGCCTCGAACTCAACGTCCCCAACGGTAAAGCGGTTGGACTGGCTCATTTTGCTTCTCCCGCCAGCAGAAGGGTTGCGATGGGATTAACGTCGTCGGTCACGACTCCGGCACTGTTTAGGGCCTCATCCAGCTCGCTGAACACCTGATCAAAGGCTTCAATGCCACAGCGCCCGGCAGCCATGTCCCGCATGACTACAGCCAGCTGGGCGGAGTGATCGATAATGTCGGAAACCTGCGACTTGGTGAGGTCCATGTTGTCTGTGTCGACCTGATTGCCTTCGCAGTCGAAACTGTTGAGTGTGACGTTCACCGTGTCCGCCGTGGGTGCCGATGCCGGCTCAACTTCGACGGACTCAATACTCATTGGATCGTCTTTGCTAAGCAGGCCTTCTTTCTTACCGTACTCGGACAGGATATAGCTCAACCGGTTTGTGACCTTGTTGCGGACCTCATTTTTCGGCATCTGTTGGAAATCCTCTGCCTCAGCCCAGCCAGAGTTGTTTGGGGTGACATCGAGTGTGACGGTCGTTTTAATTTGCATGCTTTGGCTCCGCTCCCTTGTTCTGTTTAAGTCACTTCCAATCTATACCGACTCTCGGAAATGCAACGGGGTTGCTGACTGGTGTGCTACCGTCATGGTCTCGGTATTAGACAGTTGATTGGGGGCAAGGAATGTTCGGGTGGTTCAAAGCGAAAAAGAACAAGGACAAGGATAAGGATAAGGACAAGGGTGACTGGAGATCCTCCAACGCTCATCTACTGTTGCTCAGTAAGTTCCGCCAGCCCGAGGGCGCGGATCGATTCCAAAATGACCCGAATTGGGCCGCAGCGCTTGGTGAGTCCCCCAGGACGGCCATCCGCGCCTTGCGTTCCGCTGGGATGCTGCGGGCCTGCGAGCTGCACGAGCTGCTAGAGGCCAAATTCAAAGGTTCAGATTTGAAACGGATGCTCAAAGCGGCAGGCTTGAAAGTCTCTGGCCGTAAGTCCGAGCAGGCGCTGCGACTGGCTGAGAATGATGAGGCTGGTGCCAGGCAGGCGGTTGGAGATTTCTTCGCTCTACGTTGCACGAGCGAAGGAGAGGGCGTTGCAGAGCACTTTCTTGCCCAGCAGGAGAAGGTTCGAAAGAACGTCGAATCTGCCGTGTTCGATAAACTCCGCGAGCAAGACTTCAAGGGTGCTGCCGCTATCGTAAAGGACTTTGAAGCCGACCAGGTGTTCAGTCGAGGAATGGGCATCGACTGGTCAAAAACCGCCATGACAAAGGAGATTCGCGAGCTGGAGTTTATCTCCCGAAATGTGCCGGGAATACTGAGCGGGGAAGGGGAGGAGACTCTCCGGGATCTCCGCACTGCAGCTGGAATGATGCTTTTGTGGGGAACAAACACCGCCAAGACTTGGTTTCCTGACGGAATCAACACGGCAGGGCACTTAGACGCTGATTCGGCTGCCAGAATGCTTATGTTTTACGCGTTTCACATGGATGAGTTGAGGGATCTCAAAGCACTTGGGGTCAAGTCAGTTCAGATCATGGGTGTGAATGACGGAAACCAGTGTGAGGCGTGTCGAGCTCTCGATGGCAAGAAGTTCACTCTCAAGACAGTTCCTGAGCTGCCTCTCTCCAAGTGTACTTGCGAGATCGGGTGCCGCTGTCATTACCAGGGAAAAGTCGTTGGTTGACGCGCTACAGCATGCCACGGTAGCGCGTCGGCTTTTCCGGATCAGGGTAGAGTCGAAATAAGCTCCAGGTATTGATCCTCAAGGGTTTGCTCTGGTGAGTGATGGAACAGCCAACTATAGATTGCTGGATCATAGAGTCTCACCAGGAACCGAGCAAAGGCTTGGGTATCTACGCCATAGGCCGTGGCAAATTTGCCGTACAACTCAACCGGGACTCGCCCGGTGCCGTTCTCGATCTGTGAGACGAACGTGTAGTATTCCAGACCCACCTTATGAGCCAACTCCTTTTGGGTCATGCCGGTGTTGCTCCTCAAGTTCTTGAGGTACATCCCCGCTTGTTTACGACGCTTCTTCGCGTCCTCAGTGCTTCGATCGCTACGGAAGCCAGTTGCCATTGATAATTTCCTTCATTGCCCAAAACAGCGCGGAAATTATTGCCAGACTTTTCATCTTTGACAAGATGATCAATGACTTACCAATTATTCTACGTTCAATTCTAGTTGGTCGATAAAGGGTCGTAATCAGGGCCAGGATGCAGTTTCGCCATCAGGGTGTGGTGTAGGGGGCGGCCTATATGTCGGTTCCGGTTATGTCGCCGGTTCTCCAGTAGCTGTCTTCGTCAGCCACTCCGGTATCAGGCTCAGGTTTCCTGGCTGGCCCAGGTTTAGCGTTGCCAAATGACCAGATAAACCAGAGCGCAGCGATGAACAGTGCCACCCAGCCTTGCTCGATACTCATGAAATGGTCGATCCCGACAAACATGATTGCCGTGACGACCAGATATCGAAGTACATAAAGGGCCAGCTTGGCATTTGTCATTGGCGCGTATCCATTTCAGTCGAAATCTTCGGAGTATTTCCAGCTGGTACTTGCATCACTGGAGTAGCCCGAATCGAGCGCATTATCACCAGCAACAGGCGCATCTCTGCTTGATGAAACCGTGATATTTGTCCACATAAACCACAGTGCAGCGATACCAAGGGCTACCCATCCCTGATCCTTGCCCATGAAATGATCGATTCCCAGGAACAAGACACCTGTGACCAGTAAATAACGAACCACGATGATTGCTTTCTTTGTCTTCGTCATTGGGAATCCAGTAAATCCGTTTGTACCAGTTTAAGCGGGTGGGGACTTTCGATCCAATCGTCGGGATGCCTGAATACAGGCCTCCCGTGATTCGTGTGATGAAAGTTGAGGATCTTCCTAAGGTTTGGCTATTCGAAGTGAATGGAGGAGGCGACTTTTGCCGCAACGCGCTGCTTCACCTCGTCCGGGATAACGATTTTGTCCCGCTTGTAGAAGCTTCCATCGTCGCCAATGTGTGACCAGCGCTTGAGCTTCATTCCCTCAACCTTGTGCTCCCAGTGGGTGAGCCAGAGCCGAATGCCATCGCTCTCGCTGACGGCGTTGAACAGGTACCGGGTGTACCCGGCATCGAATTCCAGCTTTTCTTCTACTTTCAAAACCACGGTTTGCTCCTTTGTGACCGAGCAGCTCAACACGGTGAGCCGCCCATCTGGCCCAGTCGTGCGTTTAAGTGTCTGCCTGCATGTGGCGGAGGTCGTCAATCGCTTCGTTTCCCTCCCGGTGCATTGCAGTCTCGACTGCGCGAGGATCGACGCCCTGCAGCTCTTCCTCGCAATAGAGGACGACTGCATACCCGGCGTCCCGGAGCTTTCCTACTGCTTTTAACAGCTCAATCTCTTTCATGGCTTTCTCCTTATCGTTCCAGAGCAATATCGATGAGTTTTTCGGTGAGGCCTGCCAGACTCGGGCATTGAGTAATATTGATCTCGCCGGCATCGGGGCCTTTTCGGAAGTAGGGTGAGACCATCAGCGCCACGGACTGGGGCGCGAGCATGGTTCCGTTGGGCAGCCGGCCATTGAGTAGTGGCGTGAAGGCATTAATGGTCACGCGGCCCTTGTAGGTCACATCCTCACCGTGAGCGATGAAAAACTGGGTTTCGGGGTAGGCTTCAACCAGGGCTTGAAGCTTGTCGGTGTAGTAGGCCGCCAGCTCATCGAACTCAGCACGGGTAATTTCGTCCTCGAATTCTGAAGGATCGTCCAGATCATTGAACTCAACATCGAGCTCTACTTCAGCGTGTATGCCGATCTGACCCTTGTGAAAAGCGATGAACGTCGCTTCATCGTGCTGGAATGCGCGAGGATCGCCAATGGAAAGGTGCAATGGGTTCCCTTGGCCGTCCATCTCCCCGCTGTCGTAACGACCGCGAAGGTGTTCGCAGGCTTCGTAGGCGTCTGAGCCTTCCATGATGTTCCAGTGCTGGAGCAGAGTGGTGCGACAGGTATAGTCGCCCCAGCGGTCTGTCAGTGGAATGGGGTAGTTTGGAATGGTGTTGATTACTGCAATGGTTGCTTCTGTCATTTGCGCTCACCTATAACGTCTGGACTTTGCGGCGTCTGCCGTCGGTGTCTTCCCGACTCATTGATAGGCTATCGCGGTTTCCGAAAATGCAAGGTTGGTGGCGGGGAAAGGGGATGGGCGCGAACGGTGTGCTACTCGCGCCCAGGTTTATTGAATGAGCTACTTCACGAACTCGAAGGTACCGCTGGCGCTCCCGGTCATGCCTGACCTTGGCGGCCTTACGCGAATTGTATTTCCCCAAACGGCACCGCACATCCCCGGCTTGAGGGAGATGTTGTTCACGCTATTGGTTATTCTGCCCTCAACTGTTATGCGTCCATCAAGGCCTTGGATCTTGTCGACGCATACGGAGATGGTCATACGCTCTCCACCAGAGAGGAGGTTTACGCCCCGGCCATTTTCAATTATCCACTGGTTAGGGTGAGCAAAACAAACCGTTGGAATGAGACATGCGAGGGCGTAGAGAAACGCTTTCTTGTTCATGAGTTCCAATTCCTTTTGTTGAGATAAATGAGCTCACTTCAGAAGAGCGCTAATTTTCTAGCATAGTCCATGATGAAAGTTCATGGGCAGTGCGTCAGGCTGGTATCAGTGTTGCCACAACAAGGGCGAAGGCTGCTTTGGTAGGCGCGGATATCCACCACTGAGCGTTTTCAGGCTGGCCTTTGGCTTGGCAGATCAGTCTCATCCAATGACTGATGTTGATGAACGCCAGGAAAAGCCACGCCAGTACAGACCAGCGATTCACCCGATTCCCGTCAGCGCCCGAAAGTTCCGGTATGAATGCAAAGAGCAGAGCCATTGCTGCGGTCACAACAAAGATGCCGAGCAGCCCCGGCCACGCTACCCGCCAAGCGACGTAGATCGCGTCACGATTGGTCATCAGATTGCTCCGTATCGGGGTGTACCGGTATCCGGCCTTCTTGGGCCAGCGCTTGAAGCTGCCGAAGTGTCACGGGCACAGCATTCTCCGTCAATGCCTCCATCTTTGTTTTCCTGTCACCAAACAGGCGCTTTCGCAGGCGCTTAATAGCACGGATCTCTTTCTCGACCTCCCGTTTCTCTGTCTCAGTGTTCACCGCATCCAGCATGGCAATGCGATCCTGCATTGCCCACTGGAGAACGAGGAACATGGTGTCTGAGCTGGAATTGAGATTCATGCCGTAGCCTCGATTTTCAGGGCTTCTGTGGCCTCGACCAGTGCCCACAGATAAAGCCGCTTCTCGACGGCTTCAAGGGGGCCGCTGATGGTTCCCGCGTAGTCCTCGAACCACGCCTCACCGGTTTCCGGTTTGTAGCCCAGGAACTGATCCCCAGGGTAGGCCATGCACGGCCCGGTGATTTTGCTTGATTCCAGAACCAGTTCGAAACGCTCAGGCACCTTGCCGGCGTCAGTAAGTTCCCTACCGGCCCGAAACTGCTCGAAGCTGATGACCTCGGACGGATTAAGTTCCAGCATTTCCAGTGCATCGGCTACTGAGAATTCAAAGATTTCCTGTTCTGTCTTCACGAGCATTGCTCCTATGAAACGGCTCAGAGCAACTGAGCCTGATGGTTATGGCGAAGAACCGGGCCCTGTCCAAGATTGACCTCGATGTGCTGGCGGACGGACTCGACAACCGCGTGATGAAGCTTGTAATCGATGCTTTGGCCTAACGTCTCCGAGCACTGCTCCCGCGCCATCCAGCTGGCATCGAAGTCCTCAGGGATGCTCATGAGTTCCCTCAGCAGTCCTTCTGAGGGCGCGTAAACCCGTCCGTTGTCCTCGATGTAGCAACCATCTTTAAGAAGGCGATCCTGGCTCTTCAGGATTGTCGGGCAGAAGGTGCTATTTCTGGTGATGCCAATGCTCGCTCGTTTTGAATTGGCCCGTGCTTTGATGGAGCTTGCTTCGGTTACGTCGCGACAATCCCCGAGGTGCTTTTCAACGATCGGCCAGATTGAGCTTGTATTCCGCTGTTGTGGCTTGGGAGCCTCAAAACCCGGAAAGATGGATGCCACGAGGTAATACCGGGTGCGGTTCTGGATGCCGCCGTAGTCCCGAGCACACAGAGTCATTTCTGTGGTTTCGTAGCCCATGCGCCGAAGCATGGATTTCAGGATGATTCCGGCGTCATGGTTTGCGAAGGCCCGGACGTTCTCAATCATCACCACCGGGTAATTCATGGTCTCGATTACCCTCAAGACCGGGTAGATCATGTCGACCTGAGTAGTTCCGTTATCAACGGATTGGGAGCGGAGCGATTTCGATTTTGCCGAGGAAAAGTCATCGCAGCTGATCGAGAAGTGTCCCAGTGCAATGGGATCGCCCTCGTCACACAGACTTTTCAGGCGCTCCGGAGAGACCTGATAAATGTCCTCATTGATCAGAAGGCGGGGTTTGCCATTTCTGAGCGTGTTGAGAGCATGCACTTCCTCAAGGGAGCGACCTGCGGCGACATCCCGAGCCTCTTGAGGTCGGTATTCCAGCACAACATCCGACTTGAAGCCGGCTCTGTCCAGACAATGCAGATCCACTCCGCCAGTCATCCCAATCATGGCCCTGAAAGGATCATGGCCTTTGAATCGGCGGGCTATGCTGAATACGCGATTCGCGATGGGACGCACCTTGATTTCACCATGGCGCATGGTCACATGAAACCTCTCCGTCGCTGGCGGGAAGGTGCTATTGATCAGGGACGAGGAGCTGAACTCAATCAGGCTCTCCAGTGGATTGTTGCTCCGGGCACGCTTGTACATCCGCTGGTGTACTTTGGTGGAGCCGGCCACACTGGGTCGGATATCAAAACCGCCCGAGATCGAAGGCACGGCCTCGATGCGTTCCCCGGCGTTGAAGCCCATGAGATCGATGAAATTGCTGGAGATCCGCACTCGGCGGCGACCGTCACTGATCGTGTTCATTTTTAGCTGTTTGGTGACGACGCTGGGTACGTGAAAGCCGCTTTTCGCAACGCTGGTGACGTTCATTCAATCCCTCCCAGGATCGCTTGTTAACTCACTTCTAACCTACCATTCAGCCGCGAAATGCAAGTGCGAGTCCCGGTTGAATAAGGACATCCTCATTAGGTTTTGCAGCAACGTTGCGTTTCCAGGATTTGCTTTAGTCTTTTAGTGCGGGCTGAATGGAAGGCTGTCATGACTGCCCAGCATTAAACCAATTCAGTGATGTAAGGAGATAAGGAAGCAATGACTGTTAGTGTTAATAGGAGTGCAAACGGAGACGGTGCCGAGCTCATTGTAGAAAAGTCAGAAATCCGGATACTGCTTAGCCCAGGGCAATGTAAAGCTCTGGCCGAGGATCTTTACGTCGCAGCCCAGAAACCACAGCCCACCGCGCTCGATTATTGGCAAGGCATGTTATTTGCCGGCCTGGTTCTTATATCGGTGCTGGCTTCGGCTTTCTTGTTTTTGCTGGGTGGGGAATATGGTGCGAAAGCACCCATTACAACGGCGATTACCATACTTGCCATCGCCATTCCTGCGGGTTTCTTCGTCTATGATCGTGTCCAAACGGTCAAGAATTTCTTGATTACTGCAGCCGGCCTCATTGTTGCTGCCGGTGTGCAGTCCTATTCGATCCTATCGTGAGAAGGATCTAAATTGTGCGGGCAGTGAACTGATCAGGGCATCACTTTATAGTTTATCCGCTGCCTTCGCGCTGCTCTGCAAAGTACCGGAGGTCATCAACGCTGATCGGGCAGGGCGCTTTGTCCGGCCAGAACTCTGCTGGTATTTTGGAGGTTCGGCTCAGGGCGGCTTCTTCGGGTGAAGCCCCTGCGTCGAGTAAATGATAGTGGTAGTCAGACATGGCTGCCGCGTGACGGAGACCTTCCAAGATTTGTTCATCTGTCACGGTTGATAACGGCCAAGTTGCGATGACCGAGCGTCGTTGGTGTCCGGAGCCTTCGTCTTGCTGAAAGCCCAGGTTGAAGCTCCAGCGAACATCCCCAGTTGTTTTCGTCGCTCTGCCATACCCCATTATGTTGACGGCTCTTATGCCGGTCTCCAGTAAAGGATTCTTTGCGGGCCTACGAATCCCAGCTTCCGGGGCTTGGTGCTGGCGCAACTCAGAAATCAGATAACACCACGCTTCCATCAGTGCCCTGTCTGGATCGAAACCGCATTCATCGTCACCAACGGCGTCCATGAATATGCCTTCGGCATGGAAAATCCTGATACGCCACTCACCACGAGCACGGTAAAGCTCCTTTGGGAGGTAGAATTTACGCCCCTCTACGTTTTGTTCTCGAAACCGTAAGGAGAACCCGTTCAGATAAATCAGTTTATGGGGCTTTGTCAGATCATGACTTAGGAGAGTTACTGCCAGTGCTTCCGGATCTCCGCCGGTTGTTCGGACAACCCGTGTCCATGGAGCTGCGGCAAAGGAATCCATGATCTCTACGACATCTATGTGTTTGGGCAAATCCACTGGTTGCTGGCGGATCTCTTCGGGCACATCGTCGTAATGAATGAGTGCCGTGGGGTAAGTGCCCTGAGACCGAAGATGGTTGTAGTAGCGACGAACGGCGATGGCCTTGCGCAGGAGTTTGTGGAATTTTCGCTGTTGAGCTTTAGGGTCTGTGTCTTCGGCGCGTTCGCTGATTGATCCGGCGTAGTAATGCGTGTGTTTGACGGTGCCAGAAGCCTCTTGCACAGCGATATCGGCCACTACAGGTATGGTTTTGTAATCTTTTCGAGTTGCTCGGGTGATTTGGACGCCAGTAACGCCGCAATCCACCAGAGGATCTCGCTCAATGCCTTCCGGGCGGGTCCGGCGATCCACAACATAGCGTGATGTCACGCCAGCCAGAATGGCTTGCATGTCTTCGAAGGCAGCCTGTAGTGAGGCGAGTGGAGATCCCCCATGGTTCCTGTCGGAAATGTTGAATGCGTGCACACCCTCTTCGCTCGCCAGGTAAAGTCGCCAACACTTTGCGGTTTCGTTCCTGGAAAGGCCACGGGGCACCCAGACGGTCTGTCCATCCTCCAGCTTGATTGTGCGGAAGGTCAGCGGGAAGCCGTTGATTGAGAATGTGCTTTGGGGCTTTGTGAAGTCCAATTAACTGTTCCGGAAAGGTGAGGCTCTTGTCATTACTCCAGCCTCGCATTGTACATGAGCGTGGCCCGACTAAGAGGACGGGCGTTCTACTCCACTTAATGGGAGAAAGTCATGCTCTGCGCGTTGGTACTCCGCTTCGCTGATCAACCCCGCTTTATAGGCTCGGTAATACATCCCCAGATTCTCCCGCAATTCACGTCTCCGATTAGTAATCTGGTCATCCGTGAGTGGTGTGCCGTCGAATAGTTTGCCCTGAGCCAAGTCTTCGGCAAGAGCTTGCATCTCGCCTCTGATAAAGTTGGGCCCCAGCTTGACAAGACCATGCTCATCGATCCATCCGTCCGGACCCATGGAGGCATAGATCCCCAGGCCAAAGCCCAGAAGGCTCATCAGATATAGGATTTTGTGTTCAGAGAGGGTGATGTCTGTGGCACCTGTGATGACGGCTGGTCCCAGGAACAGGACCGCAGAGGTTCCGATTAGAAGAGGTTTGATCTTGATGACCAACGGTGGTGCTCCTTAATTCTCCTGTGTCAGCAAAGCATCAGTGTTGTCGCTGGGGAAGCGAGACCAATTCAGCTTTGTCGCCTTGATACATCCAGTAAAAGCACGATGATACTGGCTCCCCATCGAGATATTCTACAACGCCACGATCGCCGTGGTTTTCCCGGATACGCAGTGTTTCATCGTACATGCTTATGACCGCGCCGGGCGGCCAGTTCGCTCCGTATGGTTGGGACATTACTGGGCCCTCCTCAAGCATAAAAGAAACTCGCGCCCGCTATCATCAACGGACTCCGGATGAACACTCGCTAGATCGCCCTCTTCAGCGATCATTTTTACCTCGGGGGAGAGTCCACGTCGTCGCCAGATAGCAGCTGCTACTAAAACAAACGCCTGATCTGTCTCGTCGGCTTGTCGGTCAGTTCTCAGCATAGGATCATTCACGGCAGTTATCGCAATGGCCATCGATAGCGTCATCATCGTTCAAGAGCTGAAACGAATCCACCCACCAGCGACAACAGGGGCATTGCTCAACGTTCTCATCAAGCAGGCGATCCTTGAGCCCTTCACGAGACATCCCTGTAGCGACGAGAGCCCGCTCAAATCCATCCGCGTAGCTGGTCACCATTTCAGCCAGGTCTTCTTCCATATTGGGCCCCATCCTGATTTCGTCCGGATAAATCCACCTTCCTTACGTGCTCGACATTCCAATAACGGCAGCCCCTGAGATCCCGGTCTGTTTTGAAAGCACCAACGATCTCAGGGAGGAACTTCTGGATTACGGCTGTCGCGTTGTCCTCTCGATCTGAGGGAATGGCCCCTACAACGGTTTCCGGCTTGAGTTCCACGGTGTCCCCGATGGAGAGGCCTGATTTGCTGGTTTCCATTTCTTTCCCCATGGAGATTTAGCCCACCATTACTGCGTTTTGATGAAGCCAGCTCTGGTTTCTGGTTTTACACCGCTGCTATTTCTCATAGTGACGAGTAACAATCCCTTGGGTAGCCACGCCAGGGGTGCAGAATCGACATCCAGCTCTTGCCAGCGATCTGAGTCGCTCAGTTCCTCATTGTCGTTAAGCTCGTCTATCTGGTCCTCCAGGCCGACTGGAACTGCACTGGCGAGAGTAATAAGCTTCCAATTCTCGTCCAGCCCCAGCTGTTCTCGGGCGAGCTTCTCCTCGCGCAAGACTGGATTCTGCTGTTCTGTTTCACTCGACATGGTTCAAATCTCCTGATGTGTCCGTGTCACATTGATTTTTGCGGGTCGCTAGGGCTGTTTGAGCAATCCAATGGCGGAGGTTGTCAGCAACTTAGTCTGGATGATGTCATCTTTTTCCAGCTGGCTCACAAGCTCTTCTGGTACCGGCAAAGACTCAGTTCTCTTGTAGGGTATCATTGGCTCGCAAAGCCACCACCCAGTACCACGGTTGCGCAGCTCCCAACCTTGCTCAAGCTTTTCAATTACGTTTTGTGGGGTCATCGCAAATCCTAGTTGTCTGCTTGCCGGATTGAATCCAGGGACTCATCAAGCGAATCCACTGCCTGCTGCAGTGCATCGCGATTAGCGTCCATGTTTTGCCCCTTCTCTCCGTCCTGAAGACTCTGGGGGAGGTTCTCGTAGGCTTCCTCTTCCTCTTCACGTATTGCATCGAGCTGCTCTTTGAGTTCTTCGAGCTTGTCCTCGATCTCAGCTAGTCGCTTGCGTCGGTCTTTGTTCATTGGCGGTCACCGAAATGGCGCAGGTGGCGCACTGGCATGGGTATGTATCGTCTGTGCTCTGCATTGCTGTATCAAAGCTGTCGAACGCCCTGACAGGCTCGTGCTGGTGGGCTGAGAAACTCCAGCCACGTTGCAGGGTGACAACCACTCGTTGTTCGCCCGAAAGCGCATCGTTAAACGGCTCTATGCGAGCCTTTGCAGACTTTGGTACCGGGCGCTGCATGAATCCTTCAGGGACCATCACGCGGTCCCTTCGGGCGCTTGCCACTCGGCTGCCATGTAGGTGCCTGCGATTGAACCCTCCAGGTCGTTGCGGTAGGGCAGAAAGGCTGGGTTGAGAGCCACAATTTTGCCATCCTCCGCCATCGTACCGACCTGCACCCAGCTTCTCTGATGGTTGGGAAGAAGGTCTGCGGGGGATTGGCCCGGCTTCATCCGGTAGGGGATCGCGAAAATCCGGCTGGTGCGGTTTCCCGGTGCAATGTACAGAGTACCTTCGACGGACTTGGGCTCCGCTGCGTCGATATTTTCGGGGTCGCGGGCCCAGTCGGAGCTCATGTCCAGCTCCAGCATTTCCTGCGGTACCGGCTGGCCCCTGTACGCGGGCGCAAAGCTGGAGCCGACTTCGCAATCAATATCGAACTCAGTGTTGCGATGTTTGATGCCGTATTCAGTGGCAATGAGCTCCGCGAGCTTGGATTGTGCCTTTTCGATCTCAATAACGGCGTTGTTAAGCGCATCGGTATCGATATTCTTTGCCAGGCCGACGAGCTGGCCGGTGGTCAGAATGTGCATGTGCATCCCCCTGTGTATGTTCTGGTTACCGTTACAGTAACCCCAAGCTGGGAAATGCAAGTTTGCCGGAGGGCGAAACCGGGGCATTCGTGAAGGATGCCCCGGTAGGAGAGGGAGATTAGTTGTTCCGGACCAGGCGAATGTACCGGAGGGAACTGACTTCAGGAGACAGATCGGAACCGGTCTCGAAATCAATGTACCGCCCTCCCCGGACATTACCGCTTGAATCCACCTTTACGGTAGAGGTGAAGTACGTTGCAGACGGAGTATCCGGGAAGTGAGTCAGATTGATTGCCGGTTGGACGCACTGATGCTCGACCAAGGAGCCGAGCTCTTTGATTGTTGGAACTCGCCAGTCGGTGTGCTCCGCCAGCCCGCCATTACCATTAAACAGTGCCCCTGCTTGCAGGGCTTCACCCCACTGGTAATCAGTAGGCGAGCCGGAACAGCCATTCTCTGTCCATGTCTGTCCGAGACTGCATTGCATCCAGACCAGCCCAGTTTCGGCGTCAGTCACTGTGCCATCGCCGTTGCTAATCATCTGTTCCGGGTTGATGTCTTCCTGAATTGTGTCGGTCTTACAAATCTGAGCGGCGGCAGTGCCGCTGAGAGTGGCTGCGATACCGATTGTGATTAGAGTCTTTTTGATCATTTCGGGCTCCTTACTGCCATGAAGCCGCGAGATTGACCGGCTTTCTGGCATAGCTTTACCTCACCAGTGGCATATTCGAAGCACCAGGCCGAAGCACTGTTGTCCGCCGCTGGGGTGCCGCTCCAATAGCGTGTATCCGTATGAACGCGGCTAAAAAAACGGGTGTCTGGGGCTGATGAATTGTCTGCTACGTCATAATTGGCAATCGAGCGCAATTCTTCGATTGACGGCATTCTCCAGTCTTGGAAGCCACAGATTCCTAGACGGTTCATCTCTTCCAGGTATGAGCGTGTGTTGCAATACATGCGGGCTCTGCGGCCAGAATCTGCCCCGTAGGCACACTCCTCGCCAACAGGATTGGAACTGTCGAGCTGTCCGTCACCGTTTTCGACTACACCGGGGCTCCCGCCATTATTGTTTTCATCGTTGACTCGCCAGTCATAGCGGAAGTTGGCTGCACGGAACTCGCCGAGAGAGATGGTTACCGGAATAGTATCTCCAGACTCTGGATCAAAGGTTGGCGCTAGGCTTTTCTCCGGCGTTTTGTTTTCCCATACAACGCCCGTGACATTATCGAGAGTGCAACTCCAGGTCGGTGAGTTCGAGGGCAGGGGGTTACCATCGGTATCCAGTTTGGTGAACGAAAAGCCCTCATGCCCGTCGAAATCGGGCTCGGGTAGAGTGTCCCGACCATGGGAGGCGTCCTGACCGGGATGTGAAGAGGGTTCAAGGGTCAAGCCAGCGTTAACACCGTCGCTGAAGGTTACGAGGCCGGTATCATTCAACGCGGTGTCTCCGAGGATAATCACGGTATGTTCCGAGATGCCATCTCGCTCATCAGTAATGGCGTTGTCCAGAGAGCCGATGGCAAGATTGATCGTTTCACCGCCCTCGGGAATGCTGTCTGGCTTTATCTCAATATCAAAGCTTGAGCGAACATCGCCCGGCTGGAATTCGATTAACACCGGCTTGTCGAGTGCATAGTCGTCGTTATCGAGTGCGGTACCGGTAACATCGAGTTCAGCCGTCACCTGGTTGCCACTGACTTCTGACAACGTTGCGTAGACTTTGGCCTGACCGACATCCTCTGCAACGGACTGCTGGCGGGTTTCAAAGGAAATAACCGGTGGATTGTCGTCGTTGGTGATCGTGAAAGTAGCAGTCGCGTCAGACGATGACAGCTTGGCACCTACGGGATTGCTAAGAATAACCTCGAAGAATTCATCTTCTTCATCGATTCCATCGCCAGTGATGACGACATCGAACGTGCCTTGGCTCGCGCCTTTGGGAATGATCAGGTTTCCGCTGGTGCTGGTGTAGTCCTCTCCCGCCGTGGCCGTACCATCACGGGTTTCGTAGTCGACGGACACTTGGTTATCCAGGCGTTGAGACAGGCGCACCTGTACAGTGAGCTCACTATTGTCATCGCCTTCGCGAGCGTCCGAGCTGATCATGCTGAGTGAGCCGGTTCTTGATGACGTGCTGCCGTTGGAGTCTTCCTCTTCGCCGCCTCCTCCGCAGCCCGCCAGCAGGACGCTGCCTGCCAGCAAACTGAAGGTGATCAAGGATTTGGTCATGCCTGCTTCCTTTTGATGGTGTCGTTTAATGGCTTTTGCCGGTTTCACGGTCACCATTACACCCGTTCTCAGATATTCATTTGGGAAGAGTCAGCGCGAAATTTTTTACCTTTCTGCTTATGAAGGAAAAAACCCGCAGGACGCGGGTGAGAGATCGTTTACTTGGTTGGTCTCAGTCAGGGCTCGCCAGGATGGTTTCTTTCCCAGGGAAACGACTGAAGCTTACGCGGCTTCGTGTTTTCGTAGCAGCCCGCTCGGCTGCTGGGTATAGATTTGGGATGTGCTGATACCCCGGAATAGCACGCGGCCAATCGATCTGGGGACTTAGCTGGTCTGCTTCGCACTCACGTAACAATTCTCCCAGTGTTTCGCCGTTTGCGTCGGCTCTGGCTGCCTGTAAGAGAATCTGGCGTAGCTTGATGAAGAACACCTTTACGGTCGCGATCGCAGAAGATCCGTATTCCGCCTGCTCAGTACAGGTCGGGTCGCAGCTCTGAACAATACTGTCACTGGCGTTGATGACATCGCGCAAATCCTGAATGAACTTGCCCATGTCCTGCGAGCTTCCAAGCGCCACATTCAGCGCACCAATACCCTCCGCAGAAATGGCTGTTGATTGGGTAGTGATCCGTTCCAGGAGTACAGATGCGAAGTGTTGAGCCACTTCGGCCTGCGCCAGATCGTTCTTCGAGACATGGGCGTTGAACCGGTGCTTCTGCTCACCGCTCTCAACCAGATCGCTGCTTGCCGGGCGGGCATTCTCCACAAGAGTTTCAAGCAGCTCGTTTCGCTGGAGCCGCTCTCGAAGGGTCTTTAGGCGGACCTCAGCCATCTGGAGTTTCTTTTCCTGTTCTCGGGTCGGATTGATGAGGTGGGTGGCTTTCAGCTCTTTAATCTCCGCCTCTAACGCGGGGATTCCGGGATTGATCTCTTCACGTTGCTCGTTCAGCAGATCGATGAGCGCATCCATAGAGGCTGAATCAAGTTCGATCGACTGAAGTTCTTCCGGGTACATTGCGTGTCCTTACTGGTGACTGGTGACGATACTGTAGGGGTGAAGTGCTGGCGGGTCATTCGTTTTTTCGAACGCCGGTCATGTTTCGCTTGATCTCAGCTTAAAGCCCATTGTTCTGATTCCAGTAATAAAAAACCCCGCGCATGGCGGGGCTTTCGTTGACTGTTGGTTAGCTGCTTGGATTAGTCCAGCCGCCGTTTCGTTCAGGATCAACGTTTCCAGATTACACTGGAAGCCCGAAGCGGGGAAATGCAAGGGATCACGATAATGAGCCTGCAGCTGGGGCTGCTGCAGGCTATGAGCCATTAGTGAGTGGAGAAGATCGCTGTCTGGAAACCGTTGAAGGCAACCACATCATAGGATTCTGATCTGGCTGCATGATCCATTCCGGGGCTACCTGCTGGCATTCCTGCAACAGCAATACCCTCGATGTCAGGTTTTTCTTGCTTCAGCTGCAACACGTCCGAGGCCGGGACATGGCCTTCAATGATGTAATCACCCATCGTGGTTGTGTGGCATGCGTAAAGGGTTCGGGGGATACTGTGATCATGCTTCACGTCCTCGATACGATTTGTGTTTTGCACTGTGACATCGAAGCCGTTGTCTTCCATGTGTCGCACCCAGAGCTCGCAACAGTTACAGGTTGGCGATTTGTAAACTGTGATGGGAGTGGCGTGAGATTTTGGAGATAAGGCCATCCCCGCGATAGCTGTGATGCCGAAGAATAAAGCAACATACAGTATATGCGTTTGGGTCAGTTTGAATTTTTTAGTCATGAGGGTTGCTCCTGATCAGTGTTCGGTGATTGATCAGAAGCGTAACATTTCATCTAGACGATTCTATTTGAGAGGAGGTTAAATTATGTATGCCTCTTTTGAATAATTTCTGGTCCTAGCTAGGACTCGATGTGTCCTTGCTTGGTGATTGGTGAGGCTACTGTAAGGATTAACTGATAGGTTGGTCATTCGTTTTAACGAACGCCGGTCACGTTTCGTGTGATCTCAGCTTAAAGCACGTCTTTCTGGTTCCAGTAATAAAAAACCCCGCGCATGGCGGGGCTTTCGTTGACTGCTGGTTAGGTGCTTGGATCAGTCCAGCCGGGGTTTTCCGCCAGCTTGTTCCAATCCTGTAGCTTCTGAAGAACGTGGTCAGCCGCCGTTTCGTTCAGGAGCAACGTTTCCGGGTTACGCTTGAAGTACACCGGAAGCTCGACACCAGCGGGGGTTGCCCGGCCAGCGCGAACATAGCCTTCGTGCTCGTGCAGGAAGGCATAGCCCTCACCACCCACGGTATCCAGGAACGCACGGAAATAGATGCCATCCGGCAGGTCCAGTTTGATGTGCTTGAAGGGCTGTTCCATCAAGGTCCAAGTACCTTCACCGCCAGCAGAACCAATTCTGCCGTCGTTTTGCAGGTAGGCGACTTCAATCCGACCGGACCCGTCAGCCATATCGCCATACAGGTACATCATGTAATCCTGCCCACCGCTCTCGAAACCGATGCCAGCCTCGACGCCACCTGAATAGTCCCCATCGGTGTAGACCGAGAGGTCGTCACGGTAGGTCAGACCATCCAAGGTCGTCGCAGGTGTAGCGCCCATGCTGCCCTTTTCTGCGCCGTAGACCACGTTACAGCTCTGCACTTCGTACAGAGGCGCGTCAACACTGCAGATGGAGCCGCCCCCATGCCAGCTTGTCATGAACAAAGGCTCTGCCAGTGTCTCGTTCAACGCATACGCTGCTGAACCATCGGGGAAGATGCTTGCTTCCGAGATGTCCGCGAAACTGGCAGCAGAGATGCTCGGGTACAAGCTTGCGATGGTGTCAGCGGTGCTCAACGCACTCAGATCGATCTTGGCGTAAGACGAGTTGATGGGCAGGCCAGGGCTGGAAATGCCGGGGAAGATCTCGCCGCTGAACGTCCCGTTTTGTCCTGTCACGTCAATTTCAGCCAGGAAGGCTTCATTGATGCGTTTGAACGATTGGGTTCCGTTCATGAACACTTGGACGCGTGCTGTGTCAGCAGGGATGTCCTCGGGAACGATCTGCCCGTCAACTAGCTTGGACGCGGCTTCGCTCTGAATCAGCGTTCCGGAGTTTCCATTGCCGGTCTGGAGCATCCGTTTCAAGCCGAGGTAGTAGTACCGATCCGGAAGCGTTTCGCTTTCTTGGAAATCGAAGTAGGTGGCCTCTGAACCGATCAGCGCTTCAACACCGCTCGGGGTATTGCGGAAGAACGGGCTTGCCTGAACTGCCTGTGCAATCCGGTCAGACAGTTGGTCGGAAGGATCAACGGGATCAACGCCTGTTGTTGGTGGCTCACCGTCACCATCCTCAATCGGCGTTTCAACGGCATACTCCGGACTTTCCACAATCGCATCCGGATCGAAATTCGGATCATCCAGTGTCGCATCGATGTCTTCCACGATGACAGAGACAAGAAGCTCAATCTGGCGGGAGGCCAGAGCAAGGAAATCCGCCTTTGTGATGCCTGCTTCGTCCAAATCGCTCTGAGTGATGTTGGACTCGATCTCAGCCATAACACGGGCGGTAACCTGCGCAATTCGGTGCAGACGCTCGGCATTCCGCTGCAATGTCGGGTTTGACCCGTCTTTGGCCGCCGCAACGTAGTCGGTGGTCAAATCGAACGAGGTTCCGAGTTGCTGGGAGATCTTGCGCTTGGCTTCAACGGCGGAAGTTGCCCCGGTGCGCTTCATCTCATCGGCGACCATGGTTGAAATCGGAGAAACGAACTGGTCTTCACCTGTACCCAGGATTGGGCTACGCAGGGTAAAGCCCGCAGGAACAGGTTGGCCGTTATCTTCATCAACGGTCAGATTGGCGATGGCCTCAACTACCAGCTCGGTGCGGAGCTGGTCCGAGGGAATGTCCAGAGAGAACTTACCGCCAGCGCCAGTCGTTGTGGTGGGTTCGCCTGCGTCACATTGGCCGTTCGCATTGAGGTCGGCGCATACGTTTGCCTGAACCAGGTATCCATCGGCGGCACGGCCCGAAACCGTTACCCCTTCCGAGGTCTCGGTAATACCATCGGAGGAGCTTGAGCCGCCTCCGCCACCACCACAACCCGTTGCCAGGATTGCTGAGGCGATCACAAGACCAAGGGTGCTGCGTTTATGCATAGCCTTTTCCTTTTTTCCGCTTTTTTGTTACGGCCAGTGGCCGCGTGTGCATTCCGTTAGTGAGCGACCAGAGCGACCATTCAGGCTGCTCACCACAATGCCGAGTTTGACGACACATTTTCCGCAGAAGTAAAAAGTCGATGCTTTTTTAGTGACGAAACTGGCAATCACGAGTCCGTGGGAACACAGGAACCGTATCGCGGGTTTCAGAAATGCAAGCGGGTTGGAAAGGTGAGGGTAGTGTCTTAATTGCGCGGGTTTACTTCATGAGCGTCCGAGATCTTCGCCCAATGGGTGATTCGTCCTTTCTGGCCGTCCCAGAAATACTTCAGGTGTTCCCCTTGAACGGGAGCCGTCAGGGCGATGGGTTTGAATGCAGCAATACACTCATGCCCTGGCCTACGCACCGAGTTGTAAAGCAAGCCGTCCGATCCGTTGAATCGCAACGAAGCGGCATAGCTCTGGCTGGCGGAGTAATCGTCGGGGTTGTGCAGATCCAGAAACTCATTGCCCCGGACATCATGCATCGGTAGTGCAACGTCTCCCACGTAACAGCGCATGGTCAGCTCGATGGACTCTTCCCCGGCAGCCGCCATCTCTCTTTCCTTGTGATAGATCGTCTCAGCAATCGCGGTTTCCAGTGAGTCTGCCGCGTAATAGACCCCAAAATCACCGTTGGTGAATCTGCTTCCAAAGCCCAGGTGCGTGAAGGCGGCCATAACCGGGCTGGAGCCGGGGCCAATCAGCCGGTCTTCCGGCGCAACGAGTTGTATATCTCCAGCTTCATCAAGCAGGCGATCATTGGTCATGGACTCGATCTCAAAGGCAATGGCCAGCTCTTCGGGCGTATCGTAAATCCGTTCGAAGAGATCGATAGGTGGGTAATGACTGGGAATAATACGGTGTGCCTTCCACTCCGGAAGAACCAGCGACGGGGTGGGTCTCACGCCCAGCCCCGCTTTGCATCAAAGTAACGACGCGCTTGCATCAGGTGCTTCATGGAGCCTCGGGCCATGAACTCCAGAGCGGATGTCCCAGAGAAGGGAACTTCGGTGGTAGCCAGGCGGACCCGGCGATTGGCTCGTTCCGCAGTCGGATACATCACCCTCAAGGACTTGTAAATGCCCATGATGTAGCTGATCCGCTCCAGCGTGTCCCGAGAGAGTTTGACGTAGGGCAGCTTCTGGTACTTTGCCAGAGTGCTACGGGATACCCCGCCAAGCATCTGCATCATTTCCTCTTGGGAGCAGCCCCATTCTCGGCAGATATTGAAGAAACCCTTGAGGGCAACGTGCCCCCGCAGTGCTTCAGCATCAGACGCTTCGGGTTGCCTTTTGTGCTGTTGGGCCATAGTCAGAGCCCTCCCTTATGTGTACATATCCACATTATAGCAAAAGATGTGCATATATACACATGAAGCGGATATTTAACGCTCAGACTCGTTCGCTGTTTGGCCGCCGTTTCGCAGCGCCTCTTGCTGTTCTTGCCATTTCTGCCTTTCACGTTTGATCCGTTTCAGATTAGACCTTCCGAGGAATATCGTCAGGAAGGTTAAAAGCACAGTTGCGGGAAACGAATATAGGTAGAAGTAAAGAATGTAAGTGAGCGCTTTGCCGGTATAAACGTTCACTCTTGTTAAATCGGAAACACGCTCCTCCACAGCGGCCATCCCGCCTGCCTCGTGAAGACGTATATCGTCACAAAACAGAAACTCTGGAACTAAATATTGAATGTGAGGGTTTGTGGGGAAGAGCCCGCTCGGGCAGATCTCGGTCAATGCGTCCTTCTCGTGCTGAATATAGTAACCCAGCGCGGTGAAGGCTAAGACAGCAAAAATGGCGAATGCATACCAGGTAACCAGCAGCCTCCTCAAAACCTTCAAGAGCATGGGGTCTTCTATTGATTGTTCCACTGATTATTCCTACCCAGTCGTAGTTTTGAGGGATCGAAGCGATAGTTAAAGTGACGAAATGTCGTATGACTTCGTGGAAGCGCTACTTCCAGGATACTGTTCAGAGATCTGGATCTGATCGCCATCGACTTTGTAAGTGACCTCAGCGTCATTCTGGTCATCACGCCACCGGCCCCAGCTTCCATTTATCCACCCGGCCCAGATAATCTCGTTCCCCTGAACTTTGCAGCGGTACTTCCAGGTGGAGTTGTCTGGTTTGCGCACATAGCTTAGAACGTAAGGCGACGAGCTGTTCTCCACGTTGATGGTACTTGGGGACTTCCGGAACATGGTCGCGATTGCGGCTTTGCATACTTGTTCATCTCGAACTGAAACACTGGTATCGGAAGATTTCTCTTTGAGCAGTCGTGAAGAGCTGCCGACTTCTGCTGGAAGGTTCGGGAAATCATTGAAGAAGTAGACTTTGTATTCGGTTTTGTCCTTTTCCAGGTAATGGATCTCAGATAGGAACTCGCTGTTATTTCGGGCGAATCTAAAATCGGCAAAACCATCAACCCAGTCAGTGTCACCATCACGCTTCAAAAGTATCTTGTTGCCCCTGACTTTGCAGGTAATTTCGCGAGTCTGACCTTCTGGCGTTTTGATGCGGACGGTTGCAGGGCTGCCGGGGTTATAGATTTCCACCTGATCCAATGCAATTCCCAGCACATGGGCAGTTGATGCCTGACAAGCCCATGCGTCGGGCACCGACTGATCACCCTCAACATTGAAATCTGAACGGGAGTGGAGTGTGTAGGTCGATGTGTCGCTGATCGGAGTAGTTTGATCGCCAGAGTCCGTGATCCCCAAAGCTTGAAAAACGAAAAGGACGACGAAGAATCCTCCGACGAATTTGAAGATTCGCACGGCGCTACCGGGCTGGCGTTTGAAGTGGCGTTTCTTTGCCCCGCAGTGAGGGCAGCTATTTGCTTTGGTGCTTACCGCTCCGCCGCATTCCCCGCATTTGATCAATGCCAAAACTTATCTCCCTGTTTTTTTGGATAGGACAAGTCTAAAGGCATCGCCCAGATGGGCAATGCCTTATTTGTCGTGCTTTGGTAACGCGAGGGGAGGGGTCAGTCCTTGCCGAATGAGATAGAGAAGTCCGACATGTGATCGCCCATCACTTGATAGCGGGCCTCGGCCACGACAAAGGGCACGCCGACCAGATCGGCAAAGCGTTGATCACTCAGGAGGCTTTGACGCAAACCCTGTTTGAACTGCTCGAAACCTTCCCCGCCATCACCAAAGTAGTCTTGGATGAATCCCATGGGGACATCCTGGTTACCCTGCTGCGAAACGACTCGCTGTAGCATTTCAAAAAGAGGCTTCTCACTGATCATGTACTGGTAGTTGATCTCGCACTGGCCTTGGACGTAGATCGTCGTCGCGGAGTAAAGCTCAGTTGTGGGATCAATCTTGATCGGGAGTTGCTCAGTCATTTGGTCGGTGACCTTGCGAACTTCCCCGCAGAAGATTTCTTTCTGCTCATCATTGAACTCGCTGTAGTCGATCTGCGCGACTAGATCCTCAAGTTCCCCGAGGCTTTGCCCCAGTGCCGGTGCTGACGCCATGCCAACGGCTACTGCCAGTCCAAATCCTTTGATCAGTTGCTTCATGCGTTTCTGCCTTTTTGCGTGAATGATTGTGCGGATGGTACAGACCCCGCCCCGGTTTCGAGACGGAGTGCGTGTGTTTTTTATGACGCTACTGGCTGGCGGCCAGCAAAGTAGAGGACGGCTGAGACACTATCGATTGGTCTTCCTGCTCCCGAGGATCACAACATGGGGTCTGGCCGTCATGTTCAGCCTTTCATCCCAGTGCCGATCAATCATGATGTCGCGGGCTTCGGCCCGGTCCTTGGCCTCAATATGATCTTTGGCCAGGGCCTCGGAGTTGCTGGTCCCACGAGCCTTCAAAAGGCATGAGAAGAACATCTCAGGGCTCCTCCCGTGCGTCGTCGCTAGCTCCGAGGTTCAGGGGGACACAGGCATTGACCTCGTAGTCCACGCTCGAATCGCTCCCGAACTCGTGGTTGCCTGCGGCATCGAGAGCGGCGAAGTGTGCACTGGCCGGGCCGGTGGCGTTATCGATGGTCAGGTTCGTGTGCTTTGTCGCACTGCGGCATACCTCAACCTCGTATTGACCCAGGTCAGCCGGGTTTGGGTATTTCCGCTCCTGCTCCGCCAGTGAGTACAGTGCGTCCGCCAGCGTTGAGCTGGGATCACCCGAATAGAAGGGCTCGACCAGCCCGTGATCGCACTTCTGGCAAAGCATGGCCTCGTTGGTGGTGTCGCAGATCGCCCACTGCTCAAAGCACGAGGGGCAGCGGTAAAAGCCTTTCATCAGTTCCGTGCTGCCGGCTGGCGGCATCAGATGCCCGGCGTTGATCATGTCCGTTTGGATTTCCTTCCAGTACCACTGTTCGCTGTACTCGCTGATAGAGGCGATCAGCGTTTTCAGCGGAACCCCAAGGGCCTTGGCCATATCTTCGGCCACATGGCGTGTTGGCATTAAATCGTGGCCAGATGTCCGCCCGGTAACCATCACCTGATGGCCGTTTACGAACAGCCCAAGCGCGGTTATGTTCTCTTGGACCGGAACTTCGATGAGTGCGACTTGATTCATTGTGTCTCCCGTGTGCTGACGGTCATTCGGCAATGGGGTGCGGATAGCCGGCCCCGTATGGTGGTCCTAATCAGGACCAGTCAGACCTCAGCCGGATTTGTGCTGATCTGACGGACGTTGAAGAACTCGATGTTATGCCCGGCCACTGTCCAGATGTTGCCCTCTTCACAAAGCGTGATGTTGTCCAGATCGCCATGCTCAATGATGATTTCGACCTCCCGGCCATCAACGTTGGCCGCTACCTCAATGACTGTTTCTGACGGATCGCCCGACCCCGCGTGAACGGTGTTGTCGAAATGGCGAAGGAAGAAACCATCGATTTCGATAGCGTCGGCATTGGCGAACACATCCAGGAATTTCTCTGCGGCGGGGTTACTCATAGCATGTCCTTGTGGCGCGAATTGGAGGTTTAATGTGTCTTGAGGCAAGGGAGGGGGTTCCCCTCCCGGCTGGCCGTTTTAGCTGGCCTTTTTCTTCGCGTACTGGCGTTCATAGGCCATCAGAACGCTCTGCTCACTGGACACCATCTGACGACCGCTGTTGTCGAGACAATCAAGCAGGATCGGTTTCTTGGGAGCTCGGGTGCGAATGCCGGCGATCCGAACTTGGTGGCCGCCCATAGTGATTTCGGCATCGAGGGCCTCTTTCGGAAGCCCGTAAGCACTGTGCAGTTGCAGGAACGCTTCCCGCTCCGGTGTCATGACATGCCCGTCTTCTGACACTACAGCCAGTTCGATTTTGAAGCTTCCCGTGGTATCGCCGAAACGACCGTTGCCGGACGTTACCTGAATGCCAAGCTCTTTGGACAGTTCCGCCAGCTTGGCATCCAAGGCCGGGCGGATAACTTTCTGCATGGTGTTTTTGTTGATGGTGGTTACTTTGCTCATAGGTTTCTCCCCGTTTTGGTCTTCATTGCTAACGCCTATGTTTTGCGGCGCTTTCAACTTCTAATCTAACGCGGGTCTGAAAAATGCAACCCGCGAATTTTCAGGCGGATTCCAGACCCATCAGATCAGTCGCAACAGACAGGTCGAAATTTGCTTCGAACCAGTGCCAGACATCCTCGCGGTGGGTTCCCTTGGGGAACCGCAGGAAGGGCTCTTCCAGTTCTTCGTTCTGGTTTACCGGAACATCACCAAATTCCGCCCATAGCTGCTTCGCTGCGGCGTTGAGGTCTGCCTGCAAGTAGGACGGTGGTACGTGTCGGCATACAAGCCGGTTATTGCGGCAGATGATCAGGCCTTCTTGATCGAATACGTCGTCCGGATGGGGGAGCTTCTCGACTACCAGGACTTCTTTCTTGGCCGGGTCTGTTGGATGGTCGCAAAAGTAGCGCTTGTTGAACTGAATTGGAGCGCCGTCGAGCGTGTGAACCGAGATTTTCGGCATGGTGAGTC
>Ga0208919_1000166_pt1 | contig 48602 bp, 46 predicted proteins | sample 4_EtaG_FD_184076 | JGI IMG/M metagenome (GOLD analysis project Ga0208919, IMG submission 184076) | Marine viral communities from the Subarctic Pacific Ocean - 4_ETSP_OMZ_AT15127 metaG (SPAdes) (version 3) | ecosystem: Environmental > Aquatic > Marine > Oceanic | place: Pacific Ocean | collected... | reverse complement strand
CAAAATGAAATCTTGCTACAGGACTACTAGCTCTAGTACCTAATATAACTGATTTTTGATTCATTGCTTCATCTGGTCTTACCCAAAATGAAATAGTAAATCCGTTCCAAAGTGAATAAGTATCAGGGTTAAAATTAGTTGATACAAATGTTTCTGTAGCTCCACTTCTATCACCTGAAAATGATAGTGCATAATTTTTAGCTACAGCTCCACCACCTCGTGTTCTCTTATTAGATATTAAAGCATCAGTCTGTTCAAATATTTTTTTAGCTATATCTGCATTTAGTTCATACAAATATCTATTCTCAGCTATCTTTAACCAATTACCCCAATTTAATTTTTGAATACCTTGTTTTTTTCTTGCAACAGCTGTTAATATAGGGATTATCTTTGAATCTACATTTTCATTAATAACTGTTTTAACTTTATCTTCATATACTTTTTTTGTTGCTAGGGTAACTTTATTTTCTAACCACTTTGATTTTTTTAAATCTTTTAAAATAGTAGATTTCTCTTCTTCCATTTTAGTAATTTGATTCTTTAATTGAATTGATTCGTTCTTTAAACTTTCAATAATCCTATCTTTATCTTGTATAACACTTTGTAATTGTTCTACAGGAGCAAATAAACCATCAGCATAATCAATACTTTGCTCCTCAGAATACTCTGGATGTAATTTGTCGAATTTTTCTATGTAGTCTTTTAAACTCATTTTTTTTACCTAGCTAAATTTAGAGCAGATTTAACTGATTTTACTATATCGCTTGCTTTAGGAGCAAACTTACTTTGATTTTGTTTTGGACTAGAAAAGTTAAGTCCACTTGTATCACCAAGTTTACTATTTACTGCACTATCTGAATTTGTACGTAGATTTAGTATATCTTTGTTATCAACTACATCATCACCATCATCTTTTAAATATCGTAAACCATAATGTTTACCAACCATCCTTAATGGATACTCACCAATGTATTGAAAGTCAATCGCAGCCTCTACATACTTTGGTAGTTGTAAGTTAGGATTAATATCCCACGGTGATTGGTCAGTTACTGTTAATGAAATATTATTCATTAGACCAGGTGCAGCTTCAAACATTTTACCTATAGTAAGTCTAACCAATGGTGTAACCATCTGTCCTCCACCAATGCCACCCTCTTGATATTTTGCAGGATAAGCTAATCCAACTAAGTAGTTAAGTTTTTCCCACCCATATATTAATTCTTGTTTTGTTTGTGCAGCGTATTTAAATGTAAAGTTTACATTTCTAACAGCACCTTTATAGATATAAACTTGGTCAGGACGTCCTAAGTATCTAATTGGTTCATACTCGGGTCTGACTGTATCGGTTATAGCACCTAATATAGCTCTAAATTGAATGTTTCTTTTATTTACAACATCATAGAAAGAAAATGTAATAAAATCATCAGCTACTGAATCTACTTTTTCTCCTAACTTTGGTGATTTTAAGGTAACTAAATCTGATTTTTTAGCATCCTTGATTAGTCCTAACTCACCATTTTCAGCATATCCATTCATACCAGCGGGCGCTGAACCATAATCTGGTAAACTAATAACTTTTTCTTGTTGTAAATAATCCGTTACACTTTCATATCCTGCTAATTTAGCTGGATGATAATTACCTAATCCTTTTTCGTTACTTACTAATTTAGAATATGGTAACGTTTCGTAGTAAATTTGATTGTAAGGTTGAGTTCCTAAAATATTTTTAAACGGAAACAACCCATCAGGATTTGCTTGTAACATATTTGGTTTGTAATCTGTATCATCGGTGAAGAAAGCTCTACTTACGTGTATAAAAGGAAAACTATGTTTTACTCCAAAATCAACTGCTACATTGTTTCCTGTTCTTTCTTTATATCCATATCCAGCAACCTTACCAAAGTCAGGTCTATCTTGTACCCACACACGTGATTTATCTCCATCATCATCGTGTCTTGATGGATAACCATAAGGTGCATACACATTATATTTATTTAGGTTTGATGGTGCACTTATTTGAGACAATACAACTGCTTTTTCATTAAAAGCACTTTGTATAGCATTTGTTACAAATCTTGGGTCTACTCCTAACCTTTTTCCAACCCACGTACCAGCTTTCAAAGTTTGTTGAGTTACTACTTCAGCGAATTTTTGTTGTGCTACATTACTAATCGAATCAACCACTATCTTAGAACCTGTATTAAGTATAGCAGAACCTACTCTTCCTAACCTGCTATCTCCTAAGTTAAAGTTTATCTTAGATGATACACCACTAAAGTAGTTACCAATACCAGCTTGTCCTCTACTCACTAATGTTTTAGAAGTAGAACCTAGTAAATCACCTAAAGCACCAGCTAAAGAAGAAGATGCTAAACTTTTAAAGTCTGAAGCTACTTTTTTAATAGTTATTTTTCTTGGATTTGTAAAAGCTTGTTCAACAACTGATGCCATCATATTTTCTAACTGAGGTTCAAATCTCTTACTAAAACCTGTACCAACAGTTTCTAAGCTTCTATCAAAAGCGCTTTTAACAGCTTGCCCCTCTTGTTGTATATTTATTCTATCACGAGTAGCTACTAAGTTAGGAAAGTTCTGAGTTATATAATTACTTCTACTACCATCTTCGTCAGATACAAATCTACCAAAAGCATCTCTTGAAGATGTTCTATCAATTTTATGTCTCTCTATATGAAAGCCTGGTGTTGATGAACCTCGTATTCCTAATGGTGAGAATACTGTGTTATCACTCTTAAAAACTTTGTACTTGCCACCACTAGCAGATGAACCATCAAATGATTCTGGCATAGCGTTGAATTGCTGTAAGTTTGATTGTTTTCCAATAAACAATAATCCCTCATCAGAATCTAAAAACTTTCCTACCCTAACTCTGTGATTAACTATTTGTGTTAGTGGAAATCTAACTTCAGCTCTAATTGGTGTATTTACGTATGGTTGAGTATGGAATATATCACCTTGACTAAAATCTGATATTTTTAAACTACCTCTAGCTTTTCCAATCGATATTTCAGGTGAGGAAACAGGATTTCCTATATTAAAATCTTTAGTTACATCGTTAGGTAATAACTGAGGGTACTCACCTTGTTTTGGTGGGCTTTTACTTTCAAATGGTTCAGATTTACTGTAGCCAGTTTTTCTAAACGCTTCTGATAAATTTGTTTTTATATCTAACAATCCCATTATCTTACCATTCGTTTATTACTTCTAACTTGATTATCACTAGAATCTTTAACAGCAGTTACTACTTTATCTCCCATATCTCGTATAGCATTAACTACGGGCTCTTGATTTACTTGTAACACTTGTTCTGGTGGAACTTGTAGAGGTACGGATGTTCTTCCAACTGCGCCTATAGCAGTACCACCTACATCTGCACTTACTACTTTTAATAATTCAGGAACAGTTAGTCCAAATGTTGTAGCTAATTCTCTTCTTTGTATAGGTAATAATCTATTAAATCCACCTAACTCAGCAACCGCCTGTCTAATTTGTGAAACTACTACCTCTTGAGCTCTGTCTGTTTGTCCAAGAAAGTTTAATCTTATAGCTTCCTCTACATTTATTTGTCTACCAAGTATAGCTGATAACTTAAATTGATTTGTTATAGCACTTTCAACATCAAGAAGTTTTTCTGATATTCTATTTGTAGCTTCTAACGTGGTTCCTAATTGTTTTGCAAACACTAAAGCGTTCTGAATATTTTTAGCACTCTCGTCTGTAAATGTAGCAAAAAATTCTGCTTGAGTTGCTATTTCATTAAAAGCCTGGTCTACTAATATACCCGCTTCAAACGATGCATCTTTTAGATTTTGAGCAGCATCCTCTGAACTTATAGCTAACGTATCAAACAATCTGGCTAACTTAACAACATCGGTTACGCTAGCGCCACTTAACTTTGCAAATTCACCTATGTTTTGTACACTTGTAGCAGTAACTGCATTTAATGTACCAAATTCATCTACAATAGCTTTAGCAGTTTTTCTAACTAACTCACCATCAAAGAATAGTAAAGCGCTAAATCTTTGTGCTCTTTGAATTTCTACTGCCAATTCAGCTGCTTGTAATACACTACCACCAATTTCCTCACGTACTTTACTCATAGTTCGCAAGAAATCAGCAGCGTAAGCTACTATTCCAAGCAATGCCGCACCTACAAAACCCAATCCTCCAACCATCTTAGTTATTGTAGCTACAGCAGCTTTAGATTGGTCTACAAATCCACTCATAAATTGTAGTTGCCCTTGTATCAAATCTCTAGCAGCCTGCTTTCCTTCAATACCTCTCTTTGTAGCATCAGTCTCTTCATCAGCCGCTTCAGCACCCTCTCCTTTCAACCTAGCTATTTCTTCCTCTAATTGAACCACTTCATCAGTTATACCCAATAATTTGCGCATAAACATAGGTAACTTCTTAGCGTGTTCAACACTCTTACCAAGAAGTTCTTCTAATTCTGCTACAATATCTTTGGTGTCATTTAGATTATCTGCCATAATTTATTCCAAGATAAAACCTAATTAATTTATTTTATGCCATACTTACTCAAAACAGCTTTATCATAATCAGCGTAGTTACCATACTTTTTAATCATCTTCTTTCTGATTTCTTTCTGTTTTTTCTCTACAAATTCTATGTCTTTGGCTAAATCTGGATTGTCTTTCTTTAGTTTACTGATAGCAGCTGATTGAGCACCTTTGGCAATACTACCAAAGATTTTCTCAAGAACTTTATCAATAATACCTTCTGAAATTTGTTTTTTGGACATAGAATAATCTTTCGGTTTGTTTAATATAAATATTAAGAAAGATTACTTTTGAATCTGTTTATGCTGTTTTTCAATTTCAGCGTTTCTATCATTATATTCTTTTATAGTTCTTCTAAGATAGAATTTTCTTAGATAGGTGGGTAGATTATAGGAGTCTTTAAATGTAAAGCCGCCATTGGTGTTAAAGATTAGTTGAAATATTTCTTCGTGTATGTTTACCGAATCATCAGGTTTGAGGCCAAAAAAACGAAACGGTCATCGGGACCGTTATGTTTCTCCTTTCTCCACTTGACATTTCAGCTTCAACTTCCATATCTAAATCAGGTGTCATATTAATTATATGTTTTCTGAAAGCAAGTGTATCCCGTGATAAGAATTCGTTATCAACGAAATTATTTATGTAACTTTTATCAGTTTTTTCATCTACTGAAGTTATAAGGTATTTAAGTCTTGTACTAACTTCTCTATCAACACTCATTCCTACTTTTTTAAGAGATTCTATTTCTTCACGAATCTTTGAATCATCAGCTTGAGTTAACAATTTGTAAGTTAATTTTCTTTTAGCAGATGGAATCTCATACTCAAAAGTATTTACATTTTTTTTGTATTTAGAAAAATCTACTTTTTTAGCTTTTATTTGTGATAAATCTACTTTGCCTGTTTCATTACCAACACTAAATTCATAATCATTACCATACGCTAAAATTCTTGCACTAATAAAAAGTGCGTTCTTATCACCTAACAACATTGTATCTAAGTCAATACTTTTATCTACGATGAGTTCTTTTAACAAAACATCTAAGACTGTACCTTGTTGGATTAGATTGACTGACGTAAGAATATCCTCTTCTTTTGCCGTCATATATTTTATTTCTACCTTACCACTTGACAATGGGTTATCTTTTGCGTAAAAGTGCCCTTGAGATGGTAAGTCTACAAATTCCGTAGGGAAGCTACTATTAGCCATAAACGATTCCTTGATTTAAATTATAACCAATTATAAGTATAACCGTTATTCTTGAAAAAAACTTATTTTTTTCCTGGCATCATTTTTTCTTTGATTGGCTTGAGAACTGCATCAAATAAGATGTCATCATATTTTGTTGGTGTAAGTTTAACAATCTTTTCGATTGCATAAAATGCTACCAAAACATATTCCCAATTTGCCGCTAGCCATTCACTCATTATTATCTCCTATTAGAAGTTAAGTATTGCGTAATCATAAGTTAACTGAATTGTGATATCAGCAACTTCATTTGATTGGTATTCTAAAGTATTCCAATTAGCTTGTGATATGTAAGAGCCTTTTAATTGCCACTCCTCAACAATATCACCTGTTGGACCTAACATATTAAATGTTACATCTTTTTTATAAAAATCTGCATATCCATCACGACCTGTTACAGATTCGTGAGACAAACGAACCCACTCGATAACTGATTGAGCGCCACTTGGAACGATTGGATCGTATAGTGTCAATTCGATTGGTTGCCAAGCTGCTTTACCTTTTAGGTATCTCTTTACATTGATATGGTCTAGTGTGATAGTTTCAAACTGTACACTTGGACGACTTGCAGCTTTTACTAAGAAAGATGGTACTCCGTCAATGTACCATATATACCTATTTTTAACCTTTGGTTCAAAGGTTGTAAAAAATATTTCTTGTGCTGATAAAACGTCTGGCATTACTTATCTCCAAATTATATTTACTTCTATCTATAAATATAAGCTATCTAACAATTTCAGTTATTTGTACCTTGATAGTTTTTCATAGTTTTTTCATAGTTTTACTATCTTACTACCACTCATAAAATAAATAGTAAATAAAACAAAAAACCCCTCGTTAAAGGGGTTTCTTGCACACATTAATTTAGATTAAGTTATTACTCAGGAAATGCTGCCCCAGTAGGTAATACAACAAAATCTAATACGATGAACTCTGCAGTTCTCGTAGGTTGTAATAGTATTTGTCCAACAAGCTGATTTCTATCAACTACATCTGGTGTGTTATTGGTATCATCCATAACAACTTTAAATGCACTTAATCCTCTTGCTTGCTGAATTGATTCAAGATATGGATTCACAATGTTTAGGAATCTGTTTCTTGTAGTCAAATCATTTTGTTCGAATACTAAGTATCTTGAACTTGATGCCACAAACTTCTTAACGTTGATTAACAATCTTCTTACGTTAATTCTGTCAAGAGCTGATGTAGCAGATTGAAGTGTTTTCTGTCCGAATACTGCATACCCTATGTTAGTAAAGTGTGCAATAGGATTGATACGATTGTCGTACAAATCATCTCTTTCAGGACCTCTCAACTTTGTTTCAGCCGAAGCCACCATTGACAAACCACCTCTGTTCAATCCAGCAGGTGCGAACCACTCACTTGCTACAGCATCATTATTAGCGATAGCGTGTGCGATTACAACTGATGGTGGAACCCAAACTTGACTTCCAACATTACCTTGCATTCTAACCCACGGGTAGTAACAACCTGCGTAGTTAGTATCAAGATTTTGTATTGTACTCTTTGTGGTTGATATTGAATCACCATATGCTGATGGGTCTAGGATAAAGAATGCATCTGCTCTATCCTCTACTTTTGATATAGCATAGTTTGTGATAGCTGAGTGTTGGTTATGATTTACACCAGGCATTAACAATAGATTGAAATCTACTATTTCAGGATCAGCTACCGTGTCAACTGCTCTCTTAAATGCAGTATATCCAGCTGCTGATGTACTTGAAATATTAAATCCAAATGTATTAGTACCAGATATATCCACACCAGTATTTACTGCTGTATGTGGATTGTTTCCATCAAATCCCCACTGCATAGGTACTGTAAATCTCCTCTGCGAGATGTGTGAATTTGTTAAACTGATTTTAGTACTTGCGTTTGCGAATGTGCTTGTATCTTGTACCGTACCAACATCTGCACTTCCAAGCATATCTTCAAGAGACATAGTAACGTTGTTACCTGTAGAAGCACCACTTGTTCCGTAAGGAATTGGTGCGAAGTAAGGTAAGTTATCATTGTCGTGGAAGTTAAATCCATAGTACTCAGGATTCTTACTTAGTTGTCCGTCTTTCTTACTTAACTGCTGTCTATTGAAACTAGCAGTAGGTACAGTTGCAAGACTTGAACTCATAAATCCACCTTGAGGTTTTTCCATATGCAAACTTGGTGGTGTAACTGTAATGTTCAATGCATCAAATCCCATTGGAACTGCTGCTTTTGGAACGTTATCATTAGTTACATCATCATAATCACCAACACGAACATAATTTTGTGTTAGCGGATATTGCCCATATTCAGATACTTTACCAGCTGAATCGGTTGTGAAGAACTTATCACCAACCTTTTTTGCGAAGAAGTCTGAAGAAAGAGGATCCATAGAACAATTTGAAATTGTTTGTATTAATTGCTTATTAGCGGTAGGAGCTTTTCTTTCATCATCCATATCATCCATTGGTGCTGCAAAGATTTGCATTGAGAATGTACCATAATCTGAGTTTGCTATTTCACTAGCAGGCTTAACATCACTAATACCAACAAAGTACTTCTTATTCATTTTAGTACCGTGTCCTTGAGTGTAAATTCTAAACAAGTTAGAACGTCCACCACCTATTAATTGTGATTGAATATATGGTGTTCTAGCTGCACTAAACTCTTTATTACCAGTCCAAGTGTTAGCTTGTCCTGTATTACTGAATCCAGTAGAACCACTTGTAAAGTTCAATGAACCTGTTAAGTTTACTATTTGATGTGATCCAGATAGAGAGCCTCCAAAATTAAGTCTGTGAGCAGATGAGGATTGGAAATGACTATGTAAGTAATAGTATGCTGTGCTATTATCACCATTCTTAGTAGCTCTTGGATTCTTAGAAAAGAAATCTTCTAAGTAACTAAATCCGTCTGTGGAACCACCTGTATTAAAAGATAGTTTATTATCATTATCAGTAAATGCACCATTAGCCATACTGAATGAAAATTGACTAGCACTATATTGTGTTGATGCAACAGCACTTATGTTGGTAGCATTATGTGTTCCCTCTGCTGGTGCAAGAACTGCTAATACCTGAGGAATACCTATTGAGCCTGATAAAGTGAAAGAGTTATCTATATCTCCAGCTACTGCAGCTAATCCTGCAGCGGCAGAAAGTGATCCTGTACTTTCCTTTAAAGTGCCTCCTGGCGCTATTGAGCTTGATGCCATCAAGTAGTTTATTTGACCACTACCATAGGTGTATCCATCTAAGTGTAATGTACGAACTACAGTAAGTGAAGTAGCTCCACCATTAAAGTATTCTCTAGCAGCTAAAGGTACATAATAATTAATATTTGATTCTGTGTTATCTCCGAATAACTCATTGAATTCTACTACGGAAGTTACAACCGTTGGTGTGAATGCAGGACCGGTTTCAGTAGCTCCGATAACTACTGCCCCTATCCCTTGAACACCCGTAGGTAAAAAGGATAAGTCTCGCTCCCTTGTAAACACACCTGGACTAACAATTCGTTCAGCCATTTATTTTCTCCTAATGTGAGTGAGGTTTACAAATTTTTTTAGAAAAACTAAAATTCTACCTATAAATAGTATCTAAATTTCGTAAATTCAACTATTTATAGTGTTTTTTTAAGAATTTGGTATAAAAGTGTTTGTTTTAGGATCGTAGTTGCCCTCACCATACTTTTTTTCTAACTCAGCCATAAGATTCTTCTCTTTTGCTTGATTATCTTTGTATTCTTGAGCAGTTTTTTCCTTACTAACTTCTAACTCTTCCATTTGATTCTGAAGTAAAAGCATCTGAACTTCAATCTGCCCAAACACTTGTTGTAAGTTAACGTAGTTTGCACTAACTTGTTTTAGTGTATTTACTTCTTCTTCAGTAAACTTTACATCGTCTACTTTTTTTTCTTTATCAGCCATTATTAGACTCCTAACTTATTTTTATAATCGATTAATCCTTTTTCCAAAGGAAATTTTGGTTTCCACTTTGGTAAAAATTTATTTTTATTCGCTTTTGTTTCAAATTGATAACCTTTTGGTATCATATCTTTATTATGATAATAATAATCAATACCTAATGTTTTTAGCACAGTTTCAAACCTATTACTCTCACCTAAACCAACATCGTAAACTCCAGCTGGCACATCATCCAAACATTTTACATTCGCTGATACCACATCATCGATGTAAACAAAATCTCTTTTTGGATTGCCTGGAAATAACTTAAACTTTTCTTTTTGTGCGTATCTTGATAATTCTTTATTTTTGTTTCCACTCACCATATTCATAGCCTGATAAGCAACCGATGCCATTTTTCCTTTATGTGATTCACCTTTACCATACACATTAAAATAACGTAACGCTATAAAATCTTTTACAGTAGATATACCATACATTTCTGCTATATATTTACTCCAACCATATAAATTACTTGGAACACCATCAGTACCATAACAAGCCGCAGAAGATGAATACACTACTTTTTTATTTAGGATACTGGCTAAATCAAATAGTACTTTACTAAACTCAACGTTATAGTACATCATTTTATTAACATCTTTTTCCATCGTGTCTGATATAGCACCTACGTGGTATATAATATCACTATCTTCTACAGCTTTAAATAAAGTTGTTTCGTAACCTTTGTACTCACAATACTTTTGTTCTATAGAACTTACTTGTGTGGCTTTTTTAAGTAAAGATTTTTTTAAAGCTTTACCTATGAACCCCTCACCTCCTGTTAATAATATCCGCATAAACTTCCTCATACCAATAAGATTCATCATCATAAACTTTATCGGGTCTGTAGAACTCTAATAACTCTTCTACATTCTGTGCTTTAAAAAATAAGTTTTGTACTTCATCACTATACTCATCATCATAATCTCCTTGCCAAGCTGAATCTCTTCCGATGTGTTCACTCGCGCCAGGCAATACTGCTATTATCTCTTTTATATCAGGACCAGGAGCTACCTCTGAATAATCCATCAAATACCAATCTAAACCACCGTGCCAATTTAGATTATCGTGTCCACCATTATGATGCATCCATATAGGCATCATATCTAAAAAATCTTTTATTCTTAACATCATATGACAACCACGTGTATGGTCTTTTAATACCCAATTACCATCTACATTTTTAATATCGTGTTCAGGACTGTTATGATATGAAACCATCCAAGTATAAGGTGATGAATCTAACTTTTCTACACCTGTAGTTAGAGGTTCTCTGATTATCATATCGTGGTCTATATTCATATAGTATTCACAATCATCAAAGAATCCTGTTTCCCAAACCCTATTAGTTCCTAACCTACATCCAAGATTATATGGCATATCCATAATTTGAATATCTATTTTTTCAGCAGCCTTATAAGTTACTTCCAAACACTTTTTCTTTTCTTCAGCATCGGATGATTGTTCAAGTAAAAATAGTTTATCTCGTTTATCCATTGTTTTTACTAAACTATCGAGAGTTTTCTCAAGATAATCTGAACGATTGTAACTAAAACAAACTACGCCTACTCTTCTCTTTCTATCTTTTGGCTTTATATAATCGGTATACCATTTTCTCTCCATCTTACTTACAATGTAATTACCCATCACTAAGTAATCCATTTGAGTATCTTCAAAACAATCTATAGCATTTTCAGGTGATTCTACGATGGGTTGTGCATTATCATTAAAAGATGTGTTTAGAATAACTGGTATGCCTGTTATATTTTTAAATTCGTTTATAAGTTTCCAATATTTTGGATTAGTTTCCTTAGACACTGTTTGTAATCTGGCGGTTCCATCTATATGTGTAATAGCTGGTAATCTACTTCTCCACTCGTGTTTTACATCAGATATCAATAACATATGAGGACTATCTGTACTATGTGTAAAATACTTATCAGCCTCTTCCTCTAAGCAACTTGGTGCAAAAGGACGATACCATTCTCTATGTTTTACCGAATCATTTATTCTATCTTTCATTCTAAAACTTCTAGCATCAGCCAAGATACTTCTATTACCTAATGCACGAGGACCTGTTTCAGATGCACCTTGAAACCATCCAACTATATTTTGTTCTGCGATAAGTTTAGCTACTTTTTTATACAATGTTTTTTCTGAACACTTTTCATATGTCATATTAATACCACCAAAACGATCGGTTGTATTACCACAATATTTTTGAATAGCACCCATAATCTGTTCATCAGAGTAAACCATTCCTAAGTAAGCATCTTTTTTCATATTAGGTTTCCCATAACCATTACTATATAAATATTATCAAAGATTTTAGAATCAATTATTTTTTGGTAGAAATTGATTCCAATAACCATAGTATGCACATCCTATAGCTATACCTGTATCATCTGCTGCAGGTATCACGTGTACATTCTTAAATATATTACTATCAGTTATCTTTTGGTTAACTATTGAATTTAGAAAACAACCACCAGCTAAATACAAGTTATCACTTGGATTTAATATCTTTGCTTTCTTAACTAAAAACATAATAGCTCTTTCAAACTCTTTTTGAACCCAAAGAGCAAAGTTCGCCTTATCTTGAAATTCTGAATTTTTTAAATTAATATTGTACCAAGTATTTCTATAATTGTAAAATCCATTAACATTCCAAGTTGGTAACATTTGATTATGATAATTTCTTGGTATGTAGAAATCATTGTTATCTATAACGATACACTCCTCATACATATACTTATTTAAGCCTTCATCATAGTACTTACTATCATCACCATATGATGTAAGCCCCATCAACTTACCAGCAGAAAATCCATCGTTTCCTATGCCTGTTATTGAACAAGCTATATCATAGAATGCTCCTAAAGAAAATCCTAATGTATCTTCTTCTTTTTCAAGAAACTGATGATTGTGTTTATATAAGGTTTCAAATGTATTACCTTGTATTCCGTATATTGATGCATTTTCTGCTTCAGTATTGTTTGTATTTTTGAAGTTTTCTCTTGAGGTTCTCCAACTATAACCAACATCTCCACCATTATCAATAATCAAAGAAGTACCCTCTTTACCACCAAAGTAATAGTATGCTGAGTAAGCGTGCATTAAGTGGTGTAGTCCATAAGTAATTTTACTCATTCCCCAACCTGCATTCTCAAACTTTTCTAATTGAGAATTAACATATCTTGTTCCCCAACCCTCTCCAGCTCCATTGTAAACAATTTTATCTACTTGAGGTAAATCGATGTTAGAATTATTTAGAACATATTTTACAGCTTGCTTTGGTATTTCATTTTCATTTTTATCGTGTTTTATTCTTGATAATCTCTCTTGTGCTATATTACTAATAAGTTCACCATTCACACATAAAGCAGCACTAGCATCGTGTCCTAAGTTAATACCTAAACTTATAAAGTTTTCTTGTTTTACCTTTACTTTTTTTGTAAAAGATTCTACTCTGTCAACTGCATCAAATACCATTTGAGGTGTAATTCTTTTTGTACACTCCCATTTTCTCGAACTCTCATCCATATCAGCTTCATCACTAAAGTCATCCTCTTGGTGTTTTGGACAATACCAACTATCAAATCTCCAATCAATACTTATATCACCCCAACACCCAGTACAAATATCAGAATTGCTTTCTAGTGAAACACGTTCTGTTTTTTCATCGTGCCCATCAGAGTATTTATGTGTGTGTCCTGTAATCATAATACAACGTTTTCCCAAAGCGTGAGCAACCCAATATAAACCAGAACTTATTCCTATAAAAAATTCAGCGTGATGTATGTCAAATACTCTTTCTTCTATAGAGGTATCTGAATCTTTTACTATAACTCCTTTTGGAATTTTAAAACCACGTTCACCATCATATTCTTTAGAACAATATAAAACTTCGTATCCTTTTTCTTTCAAATAATCTACTAATAATTGCCAACCCTCAGTTCCATTGTAGTTCCAAGTTTTTGTTCTGGCAGTAGCTTGTGGTGCTATAGCAACGTATGGTTTATCAGTAACCTTTTTGAAATTTTTGTAAACTTTTAATGGAGCTTTTAAATTAGGTTTATGTTTTAATCCTAAAATACTACTACAAATTTCTTGAAAATGAGTTTTGTCTCTTTTTATTGGTAGATATCTATCAACTTGATTTCCGTTTGTTCTTGGAACATCCATTGGACCAACGTAGTAACTAGCAAAAGAATTTGGAATTGTATCTGTTGGTGAAATAAATGTTATAAACGGATATGCATCTGAGAATAGATTATGATTTACAGTTAACAAATATACATTACAATTATGTTTCTTTCTAAACTCTTCAACATATGGAATCCACATTGTAGTATCTCCCAAATTTTTAGAAATAAAATCTATTAAAACATCTTTATCTTCTAAATCTAAATCATAATCTATAATCTTATTGCCATTTTCATATACCTCAATGTGCCAATCAATAAAATATTTCTTAACTCCATTAATAGTATGTGATTCTACTAAATCAAATTTAATTGATTCTAGCTCAGATTTTTTTTCTCCGTACTTAACTTCAATATTATATTCATCATTTAAATCATATGTATCGAAGTTTAGCCTAAAAGAATCATTAAAATCAAGATGTATTTTGTAAAACCCGTTATCGTATACAACCATTAAGTAAATTCCTTATTACTATATATATCGTTTTATTTTCTATCCTTCTAAAGTTTTTATCCTATTATTGAGGTTAGTCAACGATTCTGATATTTCTTGGAACGCTTTAGTTAACATAGCAGTTACACCTCTTTCTTGTATACCTAAAGAGCCTGTATCTACCATATCTACAACTTCTGGTGCACTAGCAGTATAATGTTGTGCGATAAATCCAATCTCTGCTTTATCTGCAGATGAAGCAGTCCACTCTGATTTAGAAACTTCATTTCCAATCATAATAAAACTACTAGCTCTATGTTTAGCATCAAGTTTTGTTTCTAATACAGATGCGGTATAAGGTGTAATTTCTTTTTTCAAGTTTTGGTCTGATGATATGTTACCCTTATGATAGTATTGTCCGTTACTCTTCCAATAGTGTAATGTGGTGCCTGGATTTTGGTCACCTCTAAATTGCCAAGAGTATGGATTGGAATTAATATATTGTCTCCAACCACCACCTGATGGGTAATTATTTGAACTAAATACGGCGGCTGTATTACCACCCCTAGCATCCATAGCTTGATTTGTTGGACTTACATTTAAACCTACTCTAGTAAAGTTAACAGCACTACCTTGAGGTGCTGTACCTAAATTATTACTTGGTTGAGAAACTCCCCTTGGACCTTGGTTACCAGTGCCACCAGCAGGACCTTGGTTACCACCTCCACCTTTAGGACCTTGGTTACCACCTCCTCCTTGAGGACCTTGGTTACCAGTCGCACCTTGAACGCCTTGAGCACCACCACCACCTGTTGATCCTTGAACTCCTTGAGGACCTTTAGGACCTTGAGCACCACCTTGATTGTTAGCGGGACCAGTAGGACCTTGAGCACCACCTTGATTGTTCGCTGGACCAGTAGCACCTTGAAGTCCTTGGTCACCTTGAGGACCTTTGGGACCTCTACTTCCTTGAGGACCTTGGTTACCAGTAGGACCAGTAGCACCTTGAAATCCTTGATGCCCAGCAGCACCAGTAGGACCTTTACTACCCGCAGGACCTTGAGAGCCGCCTTGATTGTTAGCAGGACCAGTAGCTCCTTGAACTCCAATACCTCCTTGTACTCCTTGAGGACCTTGATTACCTTGAGCCCCTTGAACCCCTTGAGGACCTTTATCCCCATCAGGACCAGTAGCACCTACAGCACCTTGCCCACCTTGTTGTGAACTCCAAGCATTACCTGTATATTTGTAGAATTGATTATCAGTTGTGTTGTAAATAATAGCACCTTTTGTGGGTGAAGATATCTGACCCATTTCGGTATTAGTTACTTTATTAACAACTAAACCAGCGCTATTTCCATCAGCTGATAATGTAATTCCTGCAATTTGACTATTATTTCTTAATATCGCCATACTATCCCTCTAAGGTGGTTACTCTCGCATTTAAATCATCTAATATAGCTTTACTCTCTGATACAGCTTTTATCAGTAGAGCAGCTGCTCCATCATAATTGAAACCTAAACTTCCTGAGTATTCTGTATTACCATCGGTTATTTTCTGGTCAGTTGATTTAGTTTCTCCTGGTTTTAATTCACCAGGATCTACTAACTCACTAAATTTAGATGCTGTATAATCTTGTGCGATAAATCCTAATCTTTGATGTGAAACATCATTATCAGGAGCGTTATTCCATAAAAAGGTTTTTGGTTTAAATTGATTTATGTTATTTAATATACTACCAGAATACTCTTCAATATCTTTTTTAATTCTAGCATCAGAGGCACGATTTCCTGAATGGTAATATTGTCCTATATTGGTAACCCAATGTCTGTTTGCAGGTGATGGGATAGGACCTAAACATTGAATAATATTAGAACCATTACCACCACCATCAACTCTTAAACCAGTTGGTGTGCTGTTTGCAAAAATAACAGCATCAGTTACAGCTCTAGCTATGTGTAATCTACCACTTGATGGCCAACTATTTGAATTGATAGCGAATTGTAAAAAGCTTGGTGTATCACCAGAATTCATAGATTGGTTTGTACTTGAAGCACCTTGTGGACCTTTACCACCTTGATTACCACCTGGACCAGTCGCACCTTGAACACCTTGAGGACCTTTATTACCTTGACCCCCTTGAGGACCTTTAGGACCTTGGTTACCACCTCCACCTTGCCCACCTTTAGCACCTTGATTTCCACCAGCACCTTGAACACCTGTAGGACCTTTACTACCACTTCGAGAACCTTGGTCCCCAGTACCACCTTTATTACCATCACGAGAACCTTGTGGACCTTGGTTGCCAGTAGGACCTTTAGCGCCTGTAAACCCTTGTGCGCCGGCAGCGCCAGTAGGACCTTTATTACCTGTAGGACCTTGAGCACCACCTTGATTATTTGCTGGACCCGTAGCTCCTTGTACCCCCTGGTCTCCTTGAGAACCTTTATTACCATCACGAGAACCTTGTGGACCTTGGTTTCCTTGAGGACCTTGGTTACCTGTAGTTCCGTGAAATCCTTGACCCCCTTGAGGACCAGTAGCACCTTGAACGCCTGTAGGACCAGTATTACCTTTAGCACCTATCGTACCTTGAATACCAAATCCACGAACTACATTACTCCCATTATGTCTGTACAAATCTTCATCATCTGAACTATGTATTATCTGAGATTTTTCAGTACCAGATAAATTACCAATAGCTGTGTTACTTATATTTGGTACTACTAATGGCGCACCTAAAGTTACTGAGCCTGATATTTCTGTAGCTTGTAATACTGCCATTTCTTTATCCCTCCAAAGTCGTTACACGACCTGAAATTGAACTAATTGTATCTTTTATTTCTCTTACAGCTTCTAATAAAACTGCGTTTACTCCGACATAATTTACTGCCATATAATCTTCAGCACCTAAACTTCCTGTTCCGTCATTACTAGCATCTATTAATTCAGGAAATGATAATCTAACATCTTGTGCTACCAAACCAACCTGTTTTGGTTTTTCATCCGTCTGTCCTACAAATCTAAATTTCTTTGGTTTTAAGGTGGATAATCTATTCATCATAGAACCTGATACATTCCCATCTACTCCTAAACTTCCTGTATATTGTTCTATCTGTACCTTTTTTCTTTCATCAGAATATCTATTACCAGCAGCGTAAACATTACCACTATTGTTTAAAGCGAATTTTGTTTGCGCACTTATATTATTTAATTGCATACAAGTGCTGTTTCCTCTACCATTCATACCATAGTTATTAGGTGCATATATTTGAGAGTGATGTACAGCATAATCAGCATCAACCCAACATCTATAAGCACCACCACCTGTTTGTGCGTGTCCAACTGCTATGTAAGCAAATTGAGGTGAATCAGTTGTACTACACGCTTGATACGGCCAGCCAGGTGCACCTTGAACTCCTTGAGGACCACCTCCACCTTGAGGACCTTGTCCACCAGTCGCACCTTGAACTCCTTGAGGACCAGTAGCACCTTGAACGCCTGTAGGACCTTTATTACCTTGAGCACCTTGAACGCCTGTAGGACCTTTGGGACCTTGATTTCCACCTCCACCTTGAAACCCTTGATGTCCAGCTGGACCAGTAGCACCTTGAAATCCTTGATGCCCAGCAGGACCAGTAGGACCTTTAGCGCCTTGAACTCCTTGAGAGCCGCCTTGATTGTTAGCAGGACCAGTAGCTCCTTGAACTCCTTGAGGACCTTGATTACCTTTAGAACCATCACGAGAACCTTGTGGACCTTGATTACCACCTGGACCAGTAGCGCCTGTTAAACCTTGTGCTCCAGCTGCGCCAGTAGGACCTTTAGCACCTGCAGGACCTTTAGCACCCGCTTGGTTACTATCAGCACCAGCAGAACCTTTGGCACCTTGGTCACCTTGAGAACCTTTAGCACCCGTTAAGCCTGTTTGTCCTGTTCTACCTATAGCAGAGGACCAAGCATTGCCTGTATAAAATTCTACACCACTTGTAGTGTTGTTAAAAATCATAGCACCTGCAGCAGCTTGTAAAGAGTTGCGCTGTGTGGTATCATAATCTTTAAGAACTAAAGTTTGGTCACGAGAACCTGTAACTGCAAATTTACCAGTAATCTGTGATGATTGTAATACTGCCATTTAATTCTTTAAACTCTCAATTAATTTGTTTTGTTCTTCAACTTTATCGTTTAATGATTTAACTGCTTCAATTAAAAGTGGAACTATCCTAGTATATGAAACAGATTTTTTATCACCTGATAATAAATATGGTTCTACCTTAGAAATTTCTTCAGCTACAACACCGATTGAATGAGTTTTATCTGATTTATAATCAAACTCTACACCTCTCATCATCAACACTTTATCCAATCCATTTTGTAGTTGTGATATATTTTCCTTATAAATCTCAGATGAAGATTCTGTTAGTGTACCAGATATCGTACAATCATCATCAATCGTAACAGTTCCACCAGCTGAATCAATAGTTAGGTTACCACTTGAAGTATCTATCTCACCATCTGCAGTAACACCAACTTTAATATTACCTGCTGTGGCTCCTGCGAATGTAGGATTTGCATCTGATGATAAATCTTGACTTACAACAGCATCATCTTCTACTGTTAGAGTTTTAGATGCTCCACTAAATGTAATTGTACCATCATTACCATCTCCAACCGTTAGAGATTCAGTTAATGTTAATGTCCTAGCTGCTCCAGCTGCGTTTATAGTTACATTATTATTTTGTGTGGTTAGAGCACCTCCCAATGTAACAACATTACCACCTATCTTTGCCTCAGCAGTATGTGTTTCAATCCTACCAAATGAACCAGTAGATGCTTGTGAACCACTAACCTTAGTTGCATTAATAGTAGCTAAATCTGCTGCATCATCTTTAAATATTACATCACCACCATCAGCATTTATCTCAACATCACCTGCAACATCGATTGTCAAATCACCTGATGACAAGTCTATTTCAGTTCCATCGATTGTGATATTATCTATACTAACTCCACCATCTGCTGTTACATCTCCGAAAGTTACACTTGCATCACTTGTCAAGTCTTGGTTAACCGCTGAAGTGTTTTCTACAGTTAGGGTTTTTGAACCAGCACTAAATGTAAGAGTACCCGCGTGTCCACCACCTATTGTAAAGTCCTCAGTTAGTGTAAGTGTTCTAGCTGCATCAGCTGCATTAATAGTTAGGTTATTATTCTGAGTTGTTAGGTTACCAGCTAAAGTAACAATTTTACCACCTAAATCTGCATTAGCTTGGTGAGTTTCTAATCTTCCGAATGAACCCGTTCCAGCCATCGAAGCACTAACGTTAGGTGCGTAGAAATCAACACTTGAACTCATCGCTGTTAGTGAATGGTCATATTGTAATCTAGCTATATCAGCTTTACCAAATGTTAATCCAGCACCATCAAGTGTCGCACTTGATTCACTACCACTTCCAACCGTGATGTTTATATCTACAATATCAAGAGCTGAACTTGAAATTATTGTTTGTGAGCCTGATACAGTTAAATTACCTGGTATGAATACATCGTTTCCTGTAAACGTTATACCCTCAACCAAAACACTTGCATTAGTTGATGTGATTGTAAAGTTATTCGAACCGTGGTCTGCTGTCAAGTTACCTGCGATAGTCATATTTGATGCTAAGTCCACAGTGTTGAAAGCTACATCTGCATCACTTGTTAAATCTTGGTTTACAGCTGATGTATTCTCAACTGTAAGTGTCTTAGAACCAGCACTATACGTTAATGTACCAGCGTGTCCACCACCTATTGTGAAATCTTCTGTTAGAGTAAGGGTTCTAGCCGCATCTGCAGCATTTATTGTTAAATTATTGTTTTCGGTTGTTAGATTACCAGCTAATGTAACTATCTTTCCTCCGAGACTAGCGTTAGCTTGATGAGTTTGTAATCTACCAAATGAACCAGTAGATGCTTGTGAACCACTAATTGTTGAATCTGTCTCTATTCTAGCAAACGAACCAGTTGATGTAGCCGAACCACTAACTTTTGTTGCAGTTACATCGAATAAATGTACACCAGCATCATCAACCTTGAAGTCTCCACCATCAACGTCTACAATCAAATCTCCAGCTACGTCTATGGTTAAATCACCACTTGATAAATCAATCTCCGTACCATCTATAGTTATATTGTCTACACTCACACCACCATCTGCAGTTACATCTCCAAAAGTTACACTTGCATCTGAAGTAACATCTTGGTTTATTGTTGAGTTATCCTCAACCGTAAGTGTTTTAGATGCCCCACTATATGTTAGTGTACCACTATTTCCATCACCAATCGTGAATGATTCATTCATTGTGAAAGTGTTTGCTTGTCCAGCTGCAGCTAATACTACATTCTGTCCATCACTAACAGTCAAATCTTCATTTAAAGTTAAAGTTTTATCAGCTGCAAAATCTATAGTACCAGCACCCGTTGATGTGGTTAGATTACCAGCTAACGTTAATATTTTACCACCAAAACTAGCATTAGCTTGATGTGTTTGTAGTCTACCGAATGAACCTGTAGCACTTTGTGAAGAACTTACATTCGAAACAGTTTCTATTGTAGCAAATGAGCCAGTAGCGGTTGCTGAACCACTAATCTTAGTAGAGGATACATCGAACAATGAAACTCCAGCATCATCAATTTTAAAATCTCCACCATCTGCATCTATAATTACATCACCTGCAACATCAATAGTTAAATCACCACTACTTAAATCTATTTCAGTTCCGTCTATAGTTATGTTATCTACTTTAACACCACTATCTACTGTAAGAGTTCCTCCACCTACAGCCACATCATTAGAACTATGTGTAAATGTTACATCTCCACCATCAAAGTTAACTACACCACCACTACCTAAGTGTAAATCATTCCATCCTTTAGTAGAACTACCTAAATCATAAGTTGCATCTGCATCGGGAACAATATTTGATTTGATTTCACCACCAAGAGTAATGTCGTCTGTATCAGCATCTCCTATATTGATACTACCACCAAGTGTTAAATCACCTGTAATTTTTCCACTACCCTCTATATGTAGTGCTGAACCACTTATTGTTGAACCACTAACGTCAGCTGCTACACCTGTAGAACCACTTGTAAAGGTAACTCCAGCCTTTGTAGCTTTCATTGTTGATATTACATCACCATCAGAAGTAACAAATTTAATAGAACTTGTTGATACAAATAATTCTTTCCAAGGTCTTGTAGTACTTCCTAAGTCGTATGCGTTAGCTGCGTGAGGTACTATACTCGCACTTGCACTCACTGCGTAAATTGATTGAGATACAACTAATACCGTGCTAGTACCCTCGACTCCGATACCTTTAGGATTGTGTAAATCTGTTCCTGTTAGGGCGTTATGTAGTTTTGCCATTTTTTATTCCTATATTAAAATTCTTCAGCAAGTATGACTTCATCGTCAGTTGCAGATGTAATGAACTTCATACCTATGAAAGTTCCATCTCCAGTAACAATACCTCTTTCTAAAGTATCTAAAGATAAGCCAGTATCTATACCAGTTAAATTACCACCATCTCCGAAATATGTTCCAAATGATGCTGTTGAAGTTGATGAAGCACTTACGTTCCCACTTGCGGTTACGTGACCTGTTACACTTACACCACCTGAATTTGTTGCTAATTTTGAATTATTATTATGATATAATGTTACGTTTCCATCTGCATTTGCTTGTAACATTGTTTCAGTATCATCAGCATTTTTAACTTGAAACGCATTTGTTCTTAAAATTAAATTACCAGTTCCACGATCTCTAATAATACTATGATTACCATTATGATATATTCGTAAATCCTCAGAATCACCGAGGGCAATTTTTCCATCATCAGGTATTTTTATATAACCAAACGAACCAGTTGAAGTTGCTGAACCACTTACGTTCCCACTTGCGGTTACGTGGTTTAAATGAGCAGAACTGCCCGAAACTACGACTTTTTTCCAATTTGGCATCTATATTATCTCCTTATGGTTGGATACTCTTTCGAGCCCACTTCCCAACGTTGCCACACATCGAGCCAATAAGTTATTCATCTACTTCCAAGTAAAGCTCACCTTCAATCTCTTTTGTTTTAGCGATTTCATCCTGAGCTTTAGAAATCTTTTCTTTAAGAATCTCACTACTACCTCTTTTAGTATTTAAGATTCTCTCTTTCTTATCTAACAAATGATACTGGTTTCTTAACTTATCTACCGCCCTTGTAGCTATAGGTAAGTATTTACCAGGTATCATCGCCTCTTTAATTACCTCAAATAGAAACTCTATTTCTATTTTTTCAAACTTAGCCATCTCATCGACAACTACTTTTTTCTTTCCAGCTTTAATAGCCATTGTAACCTCTTAAAATTTATGAGAATATAAAAATATCACCTGTATCACTATTGATATGAATCATACCTCTACGTGTTGCAGCATCAGCTCCAAAATCATTTGGATTTCCTGTTGGGTCAACTGCTGATTGTGATACTGTAGTAACATATTGTCTTGGTACAGCAGTTATTTGTGAATCACCCACTTCATCAACTCCTGTTATTCCCCATCTTGTTGCACTATCATCAAACATAAATGCACTACCACTACCATTTGCTGCTGTACTTGCAACTAATCCACTATCTCCACTTGTTGAACCACTAGCCATAATGATAAACTTATCTGCAACTCTTAAATTCGTAGTATCAATAGTTGTAAGTGTACCATTTACGTCTAAATCGCCAGCTATTGTAGCATTACCTGTAACAGTCAAGTTATCTCCCACTGTTACTTCTGAAGTTGAGTGTCCAATACTTACTGCGATACCACTGTTAGCAGTACCTACAGATATAGTACCTGTGGATGTATCAATGTTAGTATTTCCAGCGACATCTAAGGAGAATGTAGATGTACCATCAATAGTAATAGCATCACTAGAATCAATATCAAGTGTAGAAGAGTCGATGTCAATGGCTACATCTGCTGCTACACCTATATCAATACCACCTGCACCATCAATAGATACTTTACCACTATTTGTTGAATCAATGTCAACACCCGTGTGTCCATCTAATACTAAATTACCAGCTACAGAATCTATTGTTAGGTTACCAGCTGATGCTTGTATAGTACCTGCATCAGTAAGGGTGATATCACCCTCTAAAAATAAATCTTGCCAAGCTTGGGTTGCTGAACCTAAATCATATGTATCATCTGTATTTGGTATAAGGTTAGAATCGATGTCTGCACCGAAACTAACTGAATCCGTGTTAGCATCTCCAAATGTTAGGTTTCCACCAAATACACCATTACCGTGTACATTTAGATGCCCGAATGAACCTGTAGATACTGAAGAACCACTTATAATAGTACCTTGTATATCGATACCACCACTTGAGGTTACCTCATTTAGTTCGGAATTACTGCCCGAAACTATTACTTTACGCCATTGTGCCATTGTTATCTCCTAAATTTAGACATTAACTGTCTATCTATAAATATTATTTTCATATAAATTATGGTAGTCCACTTCCTTCAAATCCCAAGAACCAGTGGTCTGAACCACTATAATAAAGTCCTCCAGCCACTGCAGTAGGTGTAGCACCTGTTTTAGCTCCAAGAACAACTACCTTATTATCTACTTGAAGAACCAACTCATCATCATCATTACGTAGTGTTAGTAAATCACTACTATCTGTAGCCTTAAAAACAAAACTTGAACCTGTTACCGATACATCAGAACCATCACTATTAAAGGTAGATGTTCCTAGTGTCAATGTATTAGCCTCTAAGGAATCAAACGAACCCGTACCACTTAAAGTTAAACCATCTGCAAGTGTCTCACCAACATATTGATAAGCAGTCATATACACATTTACATTTGAACTTAATGCGGTTTCAAATTGTAATACACCTGTTTTGTAATCAAACTGATAATCATTCGTTGAGACAACATCACCACTACCTAAAGAACCACTATTCGTAGATGTTGATTTTAAAACTTTAACATTGTAGCCAGGTGTTGAATCTTCTGCATTTGCATTAGCTAATGAAACATCAGCATACTTTGGTGATACAAAGTTTCCTTGTTGATTTGAATCTATCAACTGAGGTGTAATACCAGCAGCACTACCTGTATGTGGTGGTGAAGTAGAATATGAAAAAAAGAATACATCTTCTTCAACGTTAGATGGAGTTAATTTTTGTCTGAAATAATATTTCATTATACCTTTATTACCACTACCACTTGTAAACGTTTTACCACTTTGTGTACTACCACTAAAAGGTAAAGAGCCTGTAGGTATAAGATTAGCTTGAGTATAAACCTCACTAGCTCTTATATCCAATACTGAAGCAAATGCCTCTTGAGAAGCGTTTAAATCAGCGCTTGTAAATCTTCTTCCACCTAACAGTCTATTTGATTTTTTTTCTAAATTTATCGCCATTACTTACCTTAACTATAGCTTAATGTTATAGCTGATATAGGTGCCGGGTCACCTTTATATCTTACTACCACGTAAAGTTCATTATCACTCGCATCTAAAAACATTCCATCTGCGTTTCTTATTGGAACTGTGTAAGTTCCACTATTTACACTACCACCCGTATTACCATATAAATCTATATCACTTGAGAATGGATTTTTAAAGTTATCTGCACTCACACCTGATTCTATCAAGTTACTTGTTGTTGCACTTGGGTCATATAATCTAGCGGTGCTTATACTTGTATTAGTTCCTGCACTCGTACCACTTTCTAATATCAATGCACAAGCTATTCCATCCGAAGTAGAATTCCAATTTACTAATGTTTTACTACTTAAATTTACAGTCATACTTGTTTTTGTACCACTTGATTTTTGAAATCTTCTTATGTAATATTTGTATGTACCACTACCGAAGTTATTTTTAAACCAATATCTGTAACTACCGCCTGGATCTACTAAGAATCCTGGCTTAACTTGTAAATCATAATTACCTAATACAGAATTACCAGCATCATTTGTTTGATAAGAATCTGTAGTAAAGTATGCTCCATTAAATGCAGTTACATTATCTGCAATCACTATTCTGAAATCTTCACCACTAAATGTTTCTGTAGTATCTTGTAAACTATTACCATCGTATCCTTGAGCTCTTCCATATATTCCTAAACTTCCACTATCCGTATGTTGTCCAAATGTTCCAGCAGTATGATATGTAATAGTTTGTGTGTCTAATGTGGATTGTGAACTATTCCTATTTCTCGCTTTTGTAGCAACTGTAAATGATGTATCTGAAAATCCACTTTGATTAATATTATCATCATTACCACTATCAAATGTAACTGAACCTGTAATTTTTGCAATATCATTGTATCTTGGAACACCACTATTTACGGCTGTACTTCCATCACTTTGAAATACTTTACCACTTGTTTGTATAGTTCCACCATTTGTAGAAATGACATCTCCACTTATACTAACACTACCAACTCCGACTGAACCTGCTGTCATATCCACTAATGTGGTTGATGATGCATACATTGGATTAAATAATCCTGCAATTTTAGTTGAGACTTCATAAGTACCATCTAACATATAAGGAGCACCACTTAAACTTCTTGATGTTACAGTTAAACTTCTATGTGTTGTTTCTGAATCAGCAAGTGAATTTGTTCCAATAGCAGATTCTATAGTATCCACTGGAGCCCAAAATCTATTTTTATCTGAACCATTTGCAAAAGTAAGTGCACCAGAAGAGCCAGTTGCTATGCCAACTTTCATATCGTGAAACTTATAATATCCACTAGCTGAAACTGAAGTAAAATCATTCATTAAACTTGCATTTGAGCCAGAAAATCTTCTTGTTAAAGAACCACTCATAGTAGTTCCACCCACATCGGCAAACTTACCATCTTGAAATGCTGATGGAATTACTGCTGGTTGAGCAGTTACCATTTTAGCTAATGTTACACCATTTGATGTACCAAACGATGTAGTTGTAATATCGTGAAATGATTGGGTTGTAAATTTATTAGAACCTTCATCTGGATTTGAATTAGAAGATACATCACTAAAAGATTGTGTTGCAATAATTCTAACTTTAAACTCAGTAGCGTTACCACTTGTTAACCCACCTAAACCAAATAACTCACTATCTGCAGATGAACTTACGATCGTAGAACCACCTGAGTTTGAATCAAAATCTATTTTGTAAGTAGGACCATTATCGTGATAAACTGAGATACCACTAAAAATTGTTGCACCTACACTAGTCCAACCTTTTGTTACTAAATAATTTAATGTTGCATTACTTAATGCAGTATAATTTGTTGGTAGATATCCAGATATACTATCAGTAGAACCCAAACTATTTTCGTTAGTATCTACACTTGCAAATGTTTTTGTGTTTGGTGCAGCATCTGATACATCTAAGGAATGGCTCATCGCACCAGCTATAAATCTAAGAATCTCACTAACGTGAGTTGTATTATCAAAATTATTAAAATAACTACCCTCTAAACTCGTTCCCCACGGATTAGAGGTTGGGTAACCATTTTGTATGTTATTAGTTTTTATAGCAGTTGAACCACTAGCAGCCTGTTCTACTTGTAAAAAAGTATTACTATCAGAACCTGTTATTACAAGTGTTTGTCTACGTATATCTTTACCAAGATATTTCACTATGTAATCTCCAATATACTAGCAAACACATCAAGGTCACTATTAGCATTAGCTTGAGTTTCTAATTTATCCCCCGCTCCCAAATTAATTGGTTTCTCGATTACAGTTGTAGAATCTGCTGGAACTAAAACTGTTTTTAAGAGATATCTTCTTGTATTAAAATTAGCACTACCACTAATAGCTATATCAATAGTAGCATCATTTGTTCCATCAACATTACTAACATACATAGCGTGTACAACTGAGGTTGTATCAGCTGGGCAGGTATAAATTGGTTGTAAAGTTGTAGTTGAACCTGTTGCTGCACTTTTAAAGGTTTGTGCCATAATTATCCTCCAAATACAATGGCTAATGCTGTAGCAGTATCTACGACACTTGTTCCTTGTTCAAATACACGACCAGTTGTGTTTACACTACCTGAAGTTACTAAAACGTAATCTCCAGCAGATGTATTTTCACTACCACTAATGAAAAGTGAACCAGTATTTATCTGAAAGGAACCTGATAAATCTTTACTTAACTGCTTGCTGTCTATTAAAGCCATAATCTTCTTGCTTTCTCTCTTCCCACCAATTTGTTATAGATTTTGAAATCTTCTTTTTATGTTGGGTAGATTTTGGTTGTTTCATTTTCTCGATTGTTTCGAGTGTAAATTTTCTATCTATCTGAGCGCAGGATTTACATACGGTATTATTCTCTACTGCTCTATCAAAAGCGTCTTTTCTTGTGTATGTTAAAATTTTATTACAATCGGGACACTTTCTATTTTTTCTATTCTTCCAATGTCTTTTTCTCATCTTATATATAAATATCTAAGAATGGTAAAACCAAAGTGGAATTACGAATTAAATTTACCAAAACCAACAATTTCATCATCACTTGATAGGTTATAACCTAAATTGGATGTATTAACGTGTAATTCAAGTGTTGAACCTTTTTGTTGTATGTTTAACGCATCATATTCCATAATCATACCATTCATAAAAAACATAAAATCATCTTTACTTGTAGAAACCATAGTGTCTGTAGAAGCTGTTACTGCAGAAAAACTTGCAGTTGTCGTACTAATACTAGCAGTATGTGTAAATGATTTTCTAAGATATTCATTTTGTGTGATACTTGTATTGAATGATAATCGAGCTGCTCTTTCCGTAGCTAAATCACTCACATCATTTGCTACAGCACTATTAGCAATCTCATCCATAGCCGTACTTGAGTTTATACTAAGGGAACCTGTTAGTGCTAGACTTCCTGTAAGTTCGTGTTTATCATCAAGTGTGTTTCCAAATAGTGTTGAACCACTTCTTTGTATTTGAAATGATTGAGTTAATTCACTTCGAATAACTTCAGCAACTATACTACCTGTTACAGTCAGATTACCATCTATAAAAGTATCTCCAGTAACCGATAATGAACCTGTAATATGTGTATCACCACCAAAACTAGCAGTTCCATTTGCACTACCAGTAATAGTTTTAGTTTTTAGTACTAATGGATTATCAGTTGTAAAAGAATTAAAAGTTACGTTAGATGATGATTCTACCGCCTGTCCGATTGATAAAGTTATGCTTTCTGCTTCTTGAAGATATATGAATTTAGAATCATCGTGTGATGCCGTTACACCTGTACTTCCACTTATCCTTATTGGTGATTTTACTATTAAGTTAGCCATCTTATGTATTGAATTTGCCGAGTGCTATTATCTCATCATCACTTTCTAAATTATATCCTATTGAAGAGTTATCAACCATTAAGTGAAAACTACCTGTAGAAACTTGTTTGATGGATAATGCATCGTGTTCCATATATTGTCCATTGATAAAGAATACAAAGTCATTTTCATTTGTTGCAGTCATATCAGTAGGTGCTGATGCAGTTGTTGCGTTAAAACTAGCAGTCGCAATGTTTACTATTGAATTAGATGTTTTAAAGAAACTCTTTCTTAAATAATCTTGTTTTGTTCCCAAATCAGTTGTAGCGAATTGTTTTACAGCATTTTCTGTAATTAATGCTGTAGCACTCGAATCTGTTAAAGAGGTATCATTTGATATTTCGTTAATTGTATATCCATTTAAAACAAGTGAACCTGTTAGTGCTATACTACCCGTGTAGGTATGTGAATCGTCTTGAGTATCTCCAAACTTACTAGAACCACTTGTGAACAAAATAGATGCAGATACAAATTCTGTTTTAACTTCTTGAGCAGTTAGTATACCACCTACAGTTAAATTACCATCTATAGTAGAATTAGATGTTACATCTAAACTACCAGTTATTTTTACACTACCTTGTATACCATCACTACCATATGATATACCACCTATTTGTGCACTACTAGCTGATATGGTATTGAAAGTTACATCAGCTGATGTACCAACCGCTTGTCCTATTGATATAGTTTGTTGTAAGTTATTAGAACCATCCCAAGCAACACCAGTATTACTTATTGTTATACCAGTTCCTTGTAGTAAGGTTAATGGGTTTGAAGTTGAAATACGTACTTCTGTTCCAACTCGTGGTAGTGTATCTTCAGTTTCAGGATCGGGTGCTTCAGGATCGAATTCAGAAAATGGGCGTTGTACATCAAAACCTCTTCCAACTATAATCGGTGATTGTCTATGATGTGCAGTCTTACTATAATCTAAATTACCATAACCTGTCTTATCCTTACCTAAATCTGCTACCTCTGTTCCAAATACCAATCTCTTTGGTGATAAAAATCTTTTAGTTGTTAATTCATCATTAAACTTTTCAGGCAGTAAGTAACCACGAAAATTAAAATTAAATTCTGTTCTTATAAGTCTTTCCTCTGTGCTAATTTCACTAGCATCAGTAAACTCTTCTACGTTAACTCTAAACTTAAACTTACCTGGTTCTCCCCAATATGAACCATCAGAATATGTTATTTGTTCTATTAGGTGATTCATTTGTTCTACATAAGTAGTCCAAACTCTGGCTTGATATTGCATAGTAACAAAATCAGGCATAGAAACTCTAAATATTTCTTTTTGAGGTCTTAAGCCCGTTTGTGTTGAGAATTGGTCATATTTGTTTACGTTACTATACTTTTGTTTAAATGTTTGAAATATAGCTGGTTTATTAGCATCTAACTTATCTACTGTTACTTGTTCATCTTTTTGAAGTGATATTCTTCTAAAAAGAATAACAGGTGTTAATATCTGTCCAGCTTTATCTCTTATAAAACCATCAGCTCTTGAGGACTTCCATCTTTCAGGATTACCATAGTATATAGGAACTTTTACTTTTTCACCTTGTTCACTAACTTCTGGTTTAATAACCTCATTGAAGTAGTACATAATCGCAGCATCAAAGTCTTTAATCGTAGCGGTGATGTTCTTTACATCATCTTTATCTCTTCTTAATAATTCACCACGATTGAACTCATTACCTATATATCTCAGAGCTCGTGGTAACGGCTTATTTCTTGCCATTAGATACTCCTAACTCTCTCAATTTGTAACTGTGTTCTTCTCACTAAGAATGTTATAGCTTGAATACCAAACTTTGCATCATCTCTACCACCAACCATCTGAGAATCATTTAAACTTTGTATCTCCCAATAGTTATCAAACCAATCTATGATGTCACCTGGTTCTAATACAAAACTAATTTCTGTTAATGATTTTCTCAAAAAATTAAAAGTAGCATTTGTTTTTTTATCAGGTCCGTATTCACTATTAAAAGTTTCAGCAGGATCTTGTGCAACTAACGCAGCTAACTTAACGCCTGGTTTATAAAACTTACCACTAGCAGCTTCACCATACATATTTACTTTTGTATCTTGTTCAGATACTTTGTAAACATATACAATAGAATTTATTATACCATCCTGTTCTGTATATGGATTTCCAATTAGCTCTTTATTGAACTCTTGGAATCTCTCTACATCTCTATCATTAAAAAATCTTCCAGCCATATTATTAACCTATGTAAATTGGAAGTGGAACTTTAGTTAATTTTTCCTGTAACAACGTAGCACTATCTCTATCCGCTTCAGTTAGGTTTCGTTGACTTGTTTTCTCTAACATCTCTCTAAGTTGTGATACTAAACCCTCTTTTTCAGCAGCTGCTTCGTTTCTTAAAGTATCTCCATCCATTTGAGTTTCACCATTTGGTATAGGTAAGTTTTGGTATTTACTTCTTACTAACCCTAAACTCTCTTTACATAAAGCTAATGCATACTTTCTTATCCATTGTTTACCAACATCATTAATCTGTTTGTAGACAATATTATCATAAGGTGCATTTGAGAAATCTGATATCTCATCTGCTACCGAAGCACTATAATAATTTTTAGTTACTGAATCTCTATCACTAATTGTTAAATAATCAAAGTGTAATGTAAACTCATCGGTAGGTATAGGAAATATTCTCATTTGATTATTCATCATTTGAAATGAGTAAGCAGATTTTCTAATCTGGTCATTTAACTCTATAGCCTGTACTCTTAGTATATCCTCATATATTGGCATCAAAGTGTAGGTTACTGCGGGTGAGTAAGTACCAAATCCAAATCCATCTAATAAATTGTGAGTTCCCATACCTGTAGATGCGTATGGGTCAAAAAATCTTCTTATTGCAGGTGTTTGTGAATGGTATATTCTTTTTACTTGTATAGCACCACTTTCACTAACATCGGTAAATAATTTATCAAAGTCATATACTTGGCTACCACTTGTTATTTGTATTGAACCAGTCTTAAAACTTGTCAAACCACCCACACCAGCTGCTGTACCATATTCTTCTGCTACTCGTATGGTTCTTCCCATAGTTGGTGTAATATTCTTTTGTGATAGATTAGAACCTGTACTTTGCCCTTTTAACGATAATAAATTATCTGTAATATTAAACTGATTAACTTGTGCTGAATACTCTGTAACTGCTTCTTCAAAGTTAGCATAAAAACTACCTGAAGTTAATTCTACAGCGACAATCGGATATCCTAATCTTTTAGCTGCCCATTCTGCGAATCTATCCACAGAATTAGCGTTTGAGCCTGAAAATTCTGTATCTGAATCATAAAATCCGTAAGGTGTTTGACCTGATGCGAATGAACTACTTCCGGGCCAGATTGGTTCTGCTGCCATAATAAATCTCCAAAATTTGATATTTTAACTCATTAATAAATATCATCGCCAACCAAAAAAGGGGAAACCGAAGTTCCCCCTCTTTTTTCATTTTTGTATAATAAATCAGCTTCAGGACTGATATTATTATGCACCAACTATAGGTAATTCTGAACCGAACCATTGTGTTGCATCCAATGCAATACACAATAGAATAGTATCAGCTGCTACAGTAATAGCAGCATTGTCTGCAGCTGGATTAATCAAGTCATCTGTCGCTGGGAATACTTCTAAAGCATTAGAAGCATTGTTGTTCAAGATAACAAAGATTGTTCCAAGTGTTACTGTGGAAATAGCAGGTAATAATACTGCTTTTGTTCCATCAGCAGCAGTTACATTAACGATTGAACCACCAGTAGCGCTGATTGCTGCAGCGTTACCCTGATTAGCTCCTGTTGCTGTTACTGCCTGAATACCTAATCCAAAGACACTACCAGCAGCCATTACACCACCATCTACTAATGTCATTATTGAATCGGTCAGATTATCCATATAATTAGCATTTGATTCTCTTAACTTTGATTTAAGAGCAACTTTTCCAGTACTTGCCATTATATTTCTCCATTCGATAAGAGGATTTCCTGCTTCTCCTATCCATTAATTGTTAGATTACAATACCCACGACATCCGTCGCCAGGGCTGGAAATTAATCTTCATATATAAATAGAGTATATATTGAAAACCAAAAAAGGGGAAACCGAAGTTTCCCCTTTTAAGTTAACTTAACTTAGTTTAAATTAATTAAACGTAGTTAACGTCAGCAACAATGATTTTACCGTAGAATTCACTACGAACCATTTTCTTAGCGTAACGAGTCATAACACCTTTACGTGGTGTAAAGTTCTTAGGATCGTATACTAATGGTGTCATTATTAATGGTACATATGGAGCGTAAACAGCACCTGTTTCTAAGAAGTTAGATCCTCTAAATCCAACAAGGATTTGGTTCTCTAACATATAAGGGTTCTTATAAACAGTAAATCTGTTATTGATTTGTCCAACTCTCTGTACACCCATTGCGTAGGATGCAGTAGAAGCATCACCATCAGCTGAAGTAGCATATCCAGGAATTGATTCTAAGATTGTAGCTGTCTCAGGAGAAACAACTATGAAGTTTGCACCACCTCTTAGAGTCTTTTGATGAATTGCGTTAGATACTGCTTGTATCTTGTTTCCAAGTGTTTGGAACCACTCGCCTTTAGTGTATGCGTTGGAAGCGCCACTTGATTCAGTAAATGAACCTACGCCGTCATACTCGTATCCAACTCTTGCTGACCATCTTTCAGTCTTAGCAGATGCATTTGCAAATAACATATCAAGGATTTCTAAGTCGATTTCCATTGAGATGTACTCACTTAACATAGAAGTCAATTCTGCTTCAGCGTCAACTGAATGATAAGCGTTAAGATCCTGAGCAAGCTCTGGAGTCCAAACAGCTTTTAACTTACGTGTTTTTGCAATTATTGGAATACTCTTTAAGCTAATATCAACTTCTGGTATGTCGATGTCAGCTTCAGGGTTTGCATCTACCGATGCTGTATCAGCTTCAAAGTCTGTACGCGCATAGTTTGTTGTAGCTTGCTTATGGAATTTAACTCCAACACCTTCAGCTGCTAAGCCTACAGATGCGCCACTAACAACAAAACGAACTTCACTGTCATCAGCTGATGCAGTGGTGTATGCTGGGTAGAATGCACTTACGTTTGAACCAGAGATTTCAAAAGCGCGAACGCCATTAAGATCTGCGCCTGATAAGTCAGCTGCTCTAACGTGAACGTTAACAAGCCCTGATGCAACAGAAGCGGATAGGTCTGGTTCATAATTAACATCTTTCCAAACTGTAGAAGATGTTGTGAATTTGTTAGCACTAAGTGATCCTGCAATTTCAATCACACTTGAGCTATAATCATTGATGGAATATCCAAAACGACCTGCACCATACAAACCGCCACTCGCATCGCCAGAAGATGATGTATCACCAAAGATATCAGCATTTTCTGTATGCAAGCCTGTAGCTTGTGCTGTGCCGTATTTGAAGTCCAAGTAGAAAATAAGACCAGATGGTAGGTTCATTGGCTGAACAGAAACGAATTCCTGTGCTGCTAATTCACCAAATATTCTACGAACTAAAGGTAGAGCAACTCCGCTCCACTCTTCAGAATTTGCAGAAGTACCAGTCTGAGAAGATTCATCAATTAATTGACGAGCCTGGTTCTCAAGAAGAACTGCCATACCGTGTGTCTTTGTTTCATTCTCCATACCTTCTAAAAGACCGGTTGGTTCCCATTTTTCTACCAACTTACGTGTTTGCTCTAAAAGAGCACGTTGTGGATTATATCCATCCATAATTTCAGATAATTGTTCGAATTTTGGCATTATATTTTCCTTATTTCTTTCAATTTATCCATTAAAGGATGTTAGCTAATTTCTTAAATCGGTTACGCATCACGTTGCCTTCAGTAATTACTTCTTCTGTAGCTTCAGATTTGGTACTTGCTGTTGCTTTTGATGCAGAACCCTTCACTTTGACTGATTCATTTACTACTTCGTTCTTAGAACCAAAAGATTCTGCTAATGTTGAGTAAACCAACTTAACTTCTCTAATATTCTTTGCACGATCAAATGTTTCAATCACTTTAACTTTTTGTGCCTCACTTAAGCCATAAGCACGGAAGAGTTTGTTTGTGAATAAAAGTTTTGCGTTAAGCATATTAACTTCAGAAAGTTCACCTCTTAATACTTCTACAGTATCACGGTATTCTTTCAATTCAGCTTCTAATGTCTCAACTTTATTTCCTTCTTCTTCAACTTCATTCTCTTCTTCGAGTGATTTAAGGATTTCTTCTAAGTCGACTTCTTCATCAACTTCTTCCTCTTCCTCTTCACCTTCAGTCATTTTACCTTTACCAGCTTTGCCGATATCGGTTGAACTACCTGATTTTTTGTCGTGAGCGTTGTCGCCTTTGCCGATTCCTGAGGAAACGTCATTTTCATCAACTGTTTCTTCCTCTTCGTCGCCTTCTGCAACAGGCTCTTCATCTGCAGGTTCGTCATCTTCTTCAAGTTCAGATTCGAGTTCCTTAATTACAGCTTCTAGATCTAACTCCTCATCCATTTCATCTTCGTCGTCTTTTTCATCTTCCATCTCTTCTTCATCTTCATCTTTCATTTTCATCTCGTCGACTTCGACTTCATCAACTACAGGAGCATACTTTACACCATCAATCTCGATAATTTCAGATTCATCAACTTCTTCTTCTTCATCTTCATCTTTCATTCTCATCTCTTCCATATCGTCATCTTCTTTAGAATCTTCATCAGATGGATCTTCATCGGCATCTTTCATCCTCATCTCATCCATATCTTCATCTTCATCATCTTTCTTCATTTCTTCATCTTCATCTTCAGTTACTTCTTCTTCACCATCGATTTCTGATTGAAGTTTCTTAGAAAGCATAGACTGTATAGTAGGTGTGAAAGCTTCTTCTAATGCTAATTTAGCATTTTCTATTGCTGTTTCACGGACTGCTTTAGCGTCTGCGATGGCTTCTTTCAATAAGTCATCCATTACTAAATCTCCATTTAGGATTCAATATAGTTATTTTGAACTATAATATGATTAAGTTTAAAGCGGAACATCGTATGTCGGTAGAATTACCCACGATGTATTTTTACTTTTCTTACATATAAATATATATAAAGTAAAAAATATTAGTTGTTTCGAGAATTTTTTTTCATTCTCAATTTTGCTTTTAAACGTTTTTTTCTTTTTGTTATAGATGGTTTTTCGTAAAACCGTCTGTCTTGTAACTCTAAAAGTATTTTAGAATCTTTTACTTTTCGTTTAAACTGGCTTATAGCCTTTTCTATATTATTTCTACGAACCTTTACTTCTATCAAGTTAACCTCTACTTATCTTTACGAGCTGCCATAGCTTTTGCTATTGCTTTTCTTCTTTTTGCTAGATACTCATCTGAATCATCTTTATCACCATCGTTATCGATATCACCATCTTCTTTACCAACTGGATCCATAGCTTCACCTAATTCAAAGTATCTTCCAAGAATGTTACCCATATCCTCATATAATACAGCCATTCTTTCTTTTAGTTGTTGTGCTTCACCAGCTATCTTACCAAATTGTTTAGAAAAGCCAGTTAATTCTTTCATATTACGATTTACTGTAATCTTATCAAAATTTTCATCAGATTCAGTAAGAGCATATTGCTTAGCATATTCTGCTAATTCAGAAAGTCCTTTGGCTACTTCTCTCAAATCGTTCTCACCAAAAATGGTTTTTCTATAGTTACCAAATGTAGATAACTTTTCTGTTAAATCAGATGCAGATACGTTTGTTTCTTCTTCATCCATACTTTCTTGCTTAATAAGTTTTGATAACTGAATACCATTACCTACTGGCTTCTCAGTAACAACACCACCTATTGTTGCAAATTCTTTGATAATATCTTTCATTTTAACCATTATTGGCTCCTTACTTTCTAAGTTTTCCTCGTTTAGAGTATCTTCTGAAACCATCTCTTACTCGGTTCCATAAAGCCCTCATTAAATCTTTTTGTCCTGTTCCAGTATCTCTAACTGGACCTGACATTATTGCTCTTTGTAAATCCATAGCATCATACTTACCAGCTTTTACACCATCCATCATCATTTTTACAGTTTGTGCTGATGCTTTACCAATCATCTTTCCCATCCTCATAACATCTTGTTCAACCATTTTCTTTGCCTCTGGTGAACTAAATGGTAATTGTGATGCTGAACTTAAAGGTGCTTCATCAACCATATTTTCCATCAGTCTTTTATAAATAGATTTTTCCATTATCTTCTTAGTCCTAATGATTTCCTAAGTCTTAATGACTTCATTCTTTTTCTTAAAATTCTTTTACCTTTTGCTTTTCTTTTTATAGCAGCTCTCCTCTGTCCCCTTTTCTTTCTAACTCTTTCACCTGTACTTACCATCACACAAGCTTTTTTAGATGGACTATACTTCATACGAGGTGGACAAAATGCTTTTAACTTAACCCTACGATTTCGTATTACTCTACGTTTTCTTAATTCAGTTAGAAAAGCTAATGCAATTTCATCAACTGTTTTCGAATTCTCCCACATTTCATCTTCAACCAAGTCAAAGAATCCATTTTTATCAGCGTATTCGATTAAACCATATATCTCGGTTAGTTTCATTAAATTAACTTACCTTTGGATTTTTCTTTAATACGTAAACCACTTTGTTGTTAGTAGCCATATGTTTTGGTGCAAACTCATATAATTGATTTTGTTGAAGTTTAGATAAATCTATTCTTCCACCATCCCATAAGTCTATGTGTCCTGTAGTACCTGATTCAGCAATAATAACACCACCCATTCCAAAGTCGGAACCTGTGAAGCTAGCACTTGTATTACTAACTTGAATTACTCTAGACCATTTGCCAGGAACTCCAAATTTTTGAGCTTCGTTATAAGCGGTTGGGTGATCGTTCATTCCCATAATTTACTCCTAAGTATTTTTTCTTTTCCAGTCAGCTAATTTGACTTTCATTTCAATCACATATTTTTTATAAAAACGCTGTAACTCTAATACTTGTCTTTTGTAATCAGCATCTTTATCTTTTGCTAAATCTTTCATAAGAGTTTTCATATTTCTGTCAACTCTATCCATAGCACTTTCAATAGTTTTAAAATAATTATCATATCCAGCAAAACCCATTTTTATCTTTCCTTCAGATAATCTAAAATCTCTCCACTTAGTCCACATTTCTTTTGTGTATTTTGGCATTATTCTTCTCTCATTATCTGATTAATAACGTGTTCTACTTTACAATAATCTCCACAAGTTCTACCTTGTGTCTTATCTACTGATTCATTCATTGGATACATAAATGCACCGTGTGTAGATGGATTAGAAACAAAATCAAAAGCAATGAGTTCAAAATCTTTTTGAACTTCTTGTGATTCCTTACCACTATCTTCGGTTACAGTCTCTACTGAACCAACACCTCTTGATGAAATACCTAACTTGATACCATTCTTAAATAATTCTCTTAAAATATTTCCACTTGGTGTTGTTAAAATTTCTACAGTACCTACTAAATCATTTCCTTTCCAATTCATATCAGTAATATTATGTGAAACGTTAGCAAGATTTACTACTGAACTATCTGGATGGTCAAGTTCACCCATAGCTCTTTTTTCTTTTACAAAATTCTTTGAATACTCGTTAGCTTCTCTAACTAATATTTCTTTAGGATAAACTCTACCATTTTGGTTTTTAGCTTCTGCTCTTTGTAATACACCACGTACAACTAGCTTTCCGTTGTTTTCTTTTACAGATTCAGTTATCTGTTCAGGTGTTATTTCAAAAGGTAGATAATCTACTATAAGTTGTTTATTCATACTATTTCACTTTCTTATAAATACGTTCAACCTCTTTCATAAAAGAAGTTATATTCTTTTTATACATTCTACCTATCTCTTTTGAAAGTTGTACGTTAGTTGGATTAGCATCTTTTAATATTGCTTGTTGCATATCAAACATAGATTTTCTTAATCCAGCTTCTTTTTTCATCATTTTCATCTTAGAAGCTTTAACAGCCTTTTTATCGAGAGGTGATTCTACTAAAAAATCTTTTAGCTTTATCATTGTAATTTACCGATTTTGTTAGATAGCCTAACTAATCTTTCTGCTATTTTACCTAAAGCCTTATGTGTATTTTTCCAATATGAACTCGAATTAACTTTTAATTCACTTTTTAGTCTAACAGCCATATCGATTTGTTTACTTAAATTTTTCAACGTGTAATTTACTTCACGCATTGATTTACCAATTTTTTGTCTTGGTGTGAACTCTTCATTATTTCTCCAGTCGTGGTATCTACCCTCATTTATATCCTCAGATACATAACCACTACCACTAGCTATTTGCTTTCTTCTATCTAATGGAACACCATCCTTAGTGCCTTTACCACTAAAGGCTCTTGGTGTCATATATCCAGGTGTTGCTGCAGAAGTTGATACTTCTTCAAGTTCTTGTCTTATCAATTCTTTAAGAAGTTCTATTAGTTCACTTTTTTTCATTAACTTTTCCTAATTCAGTTACTAAATCATAATAACGTAAAACAGAAGTAAGTGTTTTTTCTGATACGTGTTTTGTATTTTTGATTTCTTCTATCTTATTGATAGCTCCGTGTAACTTAATTCTTGTGATTTCATCATTAACTTTATTAACTTGTTTTACAAGCTTTGCTTCGATGACATTTAATTTATCATTAACAAAAGTTTTTAGTTCTTCGTTGTTAGAAACATTGTAGATATATTTCTTCAATACTTCTTTTTGCTCTGTAGTTAACTTAGAGTATTTTTTATTAAACTTATCAACTAATGTTTTATAAGCGAGTAATCTAACATCTGCATCACTTTTTGAAAATTCACTAAATACTTCACTTTCTTGTACTTGCTTTTTCTTTACTGATGTTGATATTGTTTCGATTAGTGTAAACTTACTGTTTACCTTTGCAACTGGATCGAGTGCTTTATCGGAAGATATTTCTTCAAATAAGTTATATACAGAAGCGTAAAATTTATAATTTGGAATTCTTGTGTTAAAAAAATCTTTTGAATCAAATGATTCATTTACTTTCTTAACTAAGTTATACTTTTCTTTACGTAACTTAGAATTAGATAGTTTTTGTCTAGTTTCCAAAACTACGTTAAGTAAATCAGTCGCCATAGCCTGATTCTTGGTTTTTTTATTTTGTAAGATGTTATATAATTCTAACTCTTTTGATATTTCAGTATCTTTTCCGAAAAATTCTTTAAAGATGTTAACTGCTTTACTTTTAGTGTTGTCATTGAGAACATCGGCAGTTAACTTCCTCGCTAGAAGTTCATACAATATACCAACATTCTTTACTTTGGAATGTTTTATTTTATTCATCACACAAATGCTCCGTGTTATCGTAATTTCTCTTAACTATAAATATATAAATACATTAAATTTTGTTATTTAGAGTAGAATCTACTTCCTTTTCATACTCTTTTTTTAACTCTTCTGATTCATTTATGATTTTTTTATCGTTTTTAGCTATCTTTTTTAGAGATGTTTTCATATTATCATAGTGAGCTAGAGCTAAATTAGTTGCAGCAACTACTCTATCGTGTTTACCTAAAGGATCTCTTCCTCTAGCACTTCCATCTTTACTGTATTTTGGTAATTCTTTTGGTCTTCCAGCGCCTTCGTGTCCACCCTCTGGTGCTCCACCCTCTTCATCAAACTCATCTAACTCGTGTCCTGTTCTACCCATAGCCAAATCTGCTGGTGTTCCTTGTGATTGTCCTGATTTTTCAGGATCGTTACCCTCATTTTCTATCTGAGAGCGTCTAAACTTTTCTTTAGTATCATCTATTATCTTTTCTCTCTCTTCTTTAATATCATCGTTACTGAAATTAAATACATTTGAGTAAATCCAATCAGAAGAAACTAACCCATCTTGTAACATCGAAGATGCTAATTGTGTTTTACTACTCCACAACTCTACTTTTTCTGTTTCATATATTGTAGATGGGTTTGTTAAATTTAATTCAAAGTTTACTAATTCAGCATCTTTAAATCCTTGTGCATATAAATGAACAATAGCTATCTTAGTTAACTCTGATACTGTAATTCTTTGTAATCTTTCTATGGTACGAGCGAATCTCACATCCTCAGCTGCTAATGTAGCTTTAGCACCTAATCCCTCTTCATATCCTAAGAAAGCTTTTGGTACTCTTAGTGCAGCCATCATTTTATTTCTGAGGTATTCGATATCATCGGTAGCTTCATATGTTAAACCTGGTAATGAATCGATTTGTGTTCCACTATCTCCACCACGAACAGGTAAGAAGAAATCTTCTGTTATGTTCTGCATATTGTACTTGAGATTATATTCGCCTGTTGTTTGGTCTATAATAGGTGCTTTCTTCATCTTATCAACAATTTGCCCCATATAGTTGTCAACTTCGTTTGGTGGTATGTTTCCAATATCTACTCTAAACACTCTCTTTTCTGGTGCTCTCATAATACGATGGATTAACATTGCATCTTCCATAAGAGATAATTGTTTCCATATCTTTCTACCACTCTCAATCATAGATTTACCATAAGGTAGATAATTTGTATCAGCCAACATTCTAAAGTGTGCTATTTCAAAGTTTTCAAACTCTGTCTTAATAGTTGATACTGAACGTCTTGGGTCTGATGTTTCTTGTACAAATTTCACCATTTCAGGATTCTCAGGATCCATTCCCTCTATTCTCGATAAATCATATGGAGACATTGGTTCTACATTTGTAATACCATATTTTTCTGCGATGTTTAATTTTAAAAAGAAATCTCCGTACTTACACATATTACGAATCCACGGCCAGAGATTGAATTCTATATTTAGAATATCATAAAATAAGTTATTTAAGATTTCTTGTATATTTTTATTACTTGAATTTATAGTTAATACATTTCCATACTCTGATTTCATTGTTGATTCATCAGCGTAAATATCTAATGCAGAACTAATGATTGGGTCAGCATCCATAGATTCATAATCTTTGAATAATCCTAACCTTACAGTACGAACCATAGCGGTATCTGAATAACCACTCAATCCTAAAGGACCTGCGCTACCTTTATACAGCTTAGTATATCTATCTACTAAATGTGATTTAGCATTAGCTTGTATTTCATCGGTATCTATTACTTTTAATTTTCTTCCACCAACGTTTCTGATTATTACATTTGTAGAAAACAATCTTTGTAGTCTACCAAATAATGATGTATCAGCCATTTTTTACCTCACTATAAAAGCCATTCAAGGCTTTCCTTATTTTTACCGACTTCCCATTTCCAAGAATCGGCTTTATCTGTTTTGTTAGTATAGACTCCTTGACTATTATACTGATTCATACTATCAAGAGCTTTTCTCTGTAATTGAACACCTTCAGCACGTAATCTAAGAGCAGTTTCTCTTACCCATAGAGCTACAGCATATGACATAACTAAGTCATCATTGTATCCTCTCATTGCCTCAGCGCGTTGCCCGTTATATATAAATACAAACAACTCATCAATTAAACGATTTGAACTAACTTCTACTAACTTTTCTCTAAAAAATTCTTCTAATTTAGCAACAACTAATGGTCTTGTTTTCATTGACATTGTGAAACCAGGTACCATCTTCTTTTCTTCTCTATAATGTTTATTTGTCATTTGATGTTCTACATCAACATACTTTAAATCTTTACTCATATAGAATAGGTTAGGGTAACCTCTATCTATTACTTGTTGAATAGCTGCCCAACCAATATTGTTATTCTCCACAACGAGTAATGCATTATTATACTCTGCAGATATATTAACTAATAAGTTACCAAAATCTCTCGTAGACAAAACACCTTTGTATTCTGCTACTTGTTTTAAAGTTTCTAACTCAAGTATATGAAATGCTGAAAAGTCTGAAGCATCTCCTCTACTAACGTCAGCACTAACTATATAATCTTTAGTATAATTTGGTGGTTCCCATATCCATAAATTACTATCTACTCCACGTTTTTCCATAGGTTCATTAACAAACTTAGTTTTTTGTTCTTCAAGTAAAACACCATCAATTACAGTTTGTCCTGAACTTATAAAATCACAATCACATTCTTGAGCTGCAAGGGATGGACCAAGTAATTTATCTTGTTCATCTCTCCACTCTTGCCCTCTATCTGGATGTACAGTCCAATGAAGTTTTATAAAATTAAAATCATTAATACCATCTTCAGCATCCATCCAAGTTTTGTGAAACCAATTACCAATACCATTAGGTGTAGATAGTGCGATACATTGTCCACCAGTTGATAACGTCTGAGATGCTGCTGCCCATATTGTATCAATCTTATCAATAAATGCTGCCTCATCAAGTATCAACAATGACAATGCCTCTGAACGACCACTATCCTCACCACTTGATACAGCTTTGATTTGAGAACCATTTTTATATCTAAGATTTAATTTATTATCTTCAACACACTTTGCCTTTAACCAAGTAGGTAAATTTGCGTGCATCACACGAACTTTAGTAACCAAGTTCTTAGCAACATCTTGTTTAGTTGCTATAACCAATATATTCTTATCTTGATTAAAAGTCATCATCCATAGTGAGTAAGCAGCTGTAAGAGTTGATATACCTAATTGTCTAGCTTTTAAGATAACGTTAAATCTATGTAACAATAAATCAGACATAGTTTTTTCTTGAAACTCATACAAATCAAAAGGTATCTTACCTTTCATTGGATGTTGAATGACACAATACTTCTTTACGAAGTAGTTTGGGTCACTTGCACATTTAAGATACTCTTTTCTAATAGCTTCTTTTAATGGTGCTGGATTAGCCAATTATCTTTCCTGTTTGGTTGATAAGTGTGATTACTGCATACGATAATACAGAACCATATCCAAAGTACAACCATTTATTTTCATACCAACTTGGTTTAACTAACTTAACTTTTTTCTCTGTAAGAGCTAGTTGTTCATTAGTTAGTTTAATTTCTTCTTCAAGTGTAGTAATCATAACTGCTTTAAGACTATCTTGATATGATAAAGAATCTACTTTGTTTTCTAAATAGATAAAATCATTCTCAAGGTTAATCATTTCCTCATCAGTAAATGTAGTTTGTGCACCAAGACTTACCGCAAGTAGTGCGATAGCAGTTAACATACTAACAATAAATTTTATTGTAAACTCTGCATTATCAGAGAAAAATAAATTTAAAATTCTTCTCATTTTTTAGCTCTTGCTTTCAATGATGTTCTAGCAACTCTTGCTGTCTTGACACTTGGTTTCTTTTTAGGTGTTTTTTTAACAGCTTTCTTTACTGTAGCTTTTTTCTTTTGTACTACCTTTTTAGCTTTCTTAACTTCTTTTACTTTCTTATCAATCTTCTTGACTTCTGCTTTTTTCTTAGCAGATGCCTTACCACTTAGCCCTAAGATACCTAAGATAGCCATTATTATTTTTACTAAGCCTTTCATACTATGCCTCTCCGTGTCTTGTTAAACCGATGTTTGTTAATATATCATCAAGGGATATTCCCTCTTTACCAGCAAATTTGTGAATTTCGTTTTCTACTTCAGTAAAAGCGTGTAAAGCACTATCCATATCTTTATGATTATCTGCGTGATACACTCTACATATTTCTTTTAGATTAGATACTAACTCTAATAATTTATCAAGTACTTCTGTACTAATCGTTACTGACTGTTTCATCTTCTACCAAACTATGTAAATATTCTTCTGCTTCATCTGCCATCTTGTTCATATGTTCTCTTGTCTTTTCACTAATCTCTAATTTTTCTGAATCAACGCTGTATCCATCAACATATGGTTGGTGTAGAACTTCAGGACTTGTTTGCTCTCTCCACTCCTTTAATCCTTGTAACATATCTTTTACAAACGCTTTTTTATTTTCTTCTATCTTATTCTTTTCCCATTCTTCATATTCACCTGAAATACGAAGTTTATTTTCTATAGTTACTTGACAATCAAAACAATGTCCAAATAATCTCCACATTTTATCATCTAAACGATTTTTCATCGTTTTTTTACACTCAGGACAAAACCACGGCATCCGTACTTCTTTCATTATCTCTGATAATCTATCTATCTTATCACCTTGCTTTTCCCAAGCCTTTCCATCCTTATCTCCATTGTATCCTACTTGTACTCTTTTCTCAGGAGCTTCTCCACGTAAGATAGATTTTAACGCTTTATTTTGTCTTTCCGATTCTTTACTATAACCAGCCATATAATTTATCCAAACTTTAATAATCCGAGGATTTGATTGATTGGTGCGAATGCACCTGTAAACTTATATATCTTATTTTTATACTTAAAAACAATTCCCTCTGATGGAACGATAGCATCTGAACCACCAATAGCCTGAAACTTCTCTAACTGCCTTTTTAAAGTATCTAACTTAGATACATCTTTTGCAGATTTGAGTTGTTTAACTGCAGCATCAACTTCTTTCTTCATCTTAGCCACGGTTGCTTTTGGATTCGCTGCTAAGAAACCACTAACGTTTTTAAGTATCTCTGCACCCAATTCAAAAAATAAAATTTCAAATGGTTTTATATTATCTTTTTGTAACTTTTTCAAATCTTTTTTGTCTGTAGATTTAGCCCAATCTAAAAACTTTTCATTCTTTATATTCTTTTTATCTAACCTAAAACTTTTGTCTAAGAATGCCCATCTTTTTGTTAATTTAAGTAAAACAGTTCTTGGAATTCTATACTTGTATTGTTTAGATGCATTATATATGAATTCCATCCAATAAGTTTCGTGATACTTACCTAAAGTATCATTATCCTTTAGTCTATAAATATTCTGTAATTTCTGTAACTTCGATAAAAAATATTTTTGTCTCTTAGCAAAATCTTGTGTTTTAGCTACTTTTAAAAAATTGGGTTTAGAAATAGTAAACTTTTTCTGTACGTGTTGATTTACTTGTCTAATCATACCCTCTAATATACGAGCCAAAGATGCATCAATCTTCTTAGCTACACCAGCTTCAGTATACTCTGTGGCGTTATGAAAAACCAAGTAAGCTCCATCATAATTAACTACATTAGCAGATGCTGGATACATAACCTCTAAGTTCATCCACCTCTTACCATTACCAAAAACTTTTTCTTTTTGTTTATCTGATAACTTAGTTATAGCTTTACTTAAATCTTTCATAGCAAAAACAAATGTATCTTTGATAACTCCTCTACCAGCAAACAAACTTTTTACAGCATTGATGTTTAAAGCGTTTTCTCCAAAACCTTTTAGCTGTCCTTTGTTTCTAGCTGCTACTAACTGATTACCTTTCCAACTAATTAGTAAGTTTTGTCCATCAAGTTTTTCTGTAACGTTATCCTCACGATTAAGTTTACCACTTAGTCCTAATTTTATTATCTTCTTCAAATCTCCAAAAGTTAAATCAGCATCATCAAATGGATGATTCATATGTCCAGCAGCACCACCCTCAAGTAATTGAACACGAAGTGATTTTGAAATCCACTTCTTGTAAGATTCGTAATCTTTTTCATCCACAAATCCTTTATACCCACCAATTTCTTCAGAACCTTTTGGGGTGCCTGTTTTACTTACCTCCGATAAACTCTTTGCATATTTTAAAGCTGCTTTATTACCTTTGTTTTTTGCTACCCACCTAACTGCACTTTGTGTAGATATCATCTTTTTTCTACCACGTGGGTTTGGGTTTTTCACTACATCAGGACTTTTTGTTTTTGTTTTTTGTTTATCTACTTTAGATTCTTTTCTTTTCTTATAGGCTCTAAAAGCTCCAAAACTTAGTCCTGCAGCCATCGTACCAACACTACCAAAAGCTTTTACGTAAGGTGCAGTTAAACCTGTAGTGGCACCAACTGCAGTAAGTACTAAAAACTTAGTTCCCATTTCACCAGCAAATAAATCACTAAACGAAACATCACCTGTAGCAGCTGCTGTAGCTGCTGAAGATAAATCTAAATCGTATTCTGGATCTCCAATAAACGTCATCTTTGTCCAAGCATAAGTTACCGCTGCCGCTGCACCCATACCCATAACTCTTTTTAACTTTGGATGTTCTTGTAAAAAGTTATCTAATTTTTTTAATCCTTTTTCTTTTTTCTGTCCTAATTTTGTTTTAGCTAAATTCTTAGCTAATTTATCAGGAACATAGTTGATAATTTTTTGATATGCTTGAAACCCTTTTCTACCATTCTGAAATAGTTTGTCTACACTAAAGTTATTTAGTTTAGCTACAGAAAGAGTATTTTTGTTCATCATCGATTTTCTAATTTTTTCTAATGGTTGTTTACCACGATTAGCTAAATCTTTTAAAAAATTATCAAATTTTACTCCCTCTTCTAAAGTCATACCCTCTATTAGTAAGTCCTCTTTGATTTCTGTTTTAGGTTCTTTTATTTCTTTATCATAATTTATTACTTTAACGGGTATCTTATTACCAAAAGCTGTTTGAGCCATCAATCGTGTATTTCCTGCTAATAACCACATATTACCATTTTTATCTCTAACTGCAATAGGAGCTTCTTGAGCTGCGCCACTTTTGATATTCTTAGTTATATAATCCCAACTCTTATCATACTCTATAGCTTTTTGTTTAGCATACTTTATCGGGTTATCAGATTTAGCTACATCAGCTGCATCTGTATTCATCATATTTTTTAAATCGTTATTAGATAAAGTTTCTTCAGGAGCATCTAATATCTTTTGTTTTAAATCATTTTCATCTTTAGCTAAACCTGGCATAGATTTAAAAGCAAAATCATTTTCAAAATATTCACCAACCTCTTCTTCAGCTTGTTCATCTGAGTAAGGTTTTGTTTTAACTATTTTAGATGTTGTATCTTTTTTTACTATATCTTGTGTTTTAGGATTGTGTTTTTTTACAACATAGGTACTACCAGTCTTTTTATTCTTAACAACATCATCTTCTGTTTTTAAAGATTCTAACCACCATTCTTTAGAAAACATTTGAACTTTATTTTCAGATACCTCTCTTTTTTGATTAGCACCAGGCGCAAGTATTGTTCCAATAACACTTTTATAGGCTTCTTTTTCTCCTAACCAAGCTACAACTTCCCAACCTAACTGAGATAATTCTTTTTGTTTTCTTTTTTTCCATAAAGTAACTGATTCTTTTGCTCCACGTTTAGTTCCAGCATCTCCGAAAGTAGGTGAACCTAACGCCCTATATCTAAGTTTGTAATCAAAGCCAGGATCTTCTGCACCATCACTTATCATATAATCAACTACTTGCCAACCTAATTCAGAATACAACCCATCTAACCATTGTTTTGATTTATCCCTATACTCACTAAAACTTTTATAAAATGTAGGTGGAGCATCATCAATAAAGGCAGAATTATTTATTGTGGATTCTTTTAGAAACCTTTTTATTAAATCTTCTGATAATGTTTTCATTAGAAACTACCTATCATCATCTTATATAGACGTTCATCATAATAACCAAATAATTGTTTGAATAGTTTTTTCCTTTGTTCTGGTTTAATTTTATCACTTCCTAACACTTGTCTCATAACCGTTCCACTCACTTCTTTACCTGCTACTTTAACGGATACGTGAGGTGCTTGAATTACATAACCATTATCTTGATAACCCACTAAGTTATTTTTATTTTTATTATAATCTAAAAAGTATTTACCAGCAGATAATCTACCTTTATCTTTTGCACCAACTGCAAAAACAACTGCTGTATCTTTTGGAAATGTTTTAGTTAGCTTAGCTGGATTATATGGATTATCCATAACAATTCTATT
>Ga0208919_1000164_pt1 | contig 48682 bp, 55 predicted proteins | sample 4_EtaG_FD_184076 | JGI IMG/M metagenome (GOLD analysis project Ga0208919, IMG submission 184076) | Marine viral communities from the Subarctic Pacific Ocean - 4_ETSP_OMZ_AT15127 metaG (SPAdes) (version 3) | ecosystem: Environmental > Aquatic > Marine > Oceanic | place: Pacific Ocean | collected... | reverse complement strand
GGCCAAATCTTACCCAATCAGAGCCAAAATAGGGATATGGAAAAAGTAATACCCCTCTAGAGGCCATAGATGGCGGGGCTTCCAGAGCACTTTGTCGTTTTTGGACGGAAAATCCCTAGAACCCCCTGTTGGAAAGTAACGTCCTGCTCGGAGAGGGTCACTGACCAGCTTTCGTAGTAGTTCCCAGAGATATGAGCTTTGCCATGGTAGGTTTTGCCGGGGACTTTGACCCATCCGGCATCGTTGACGATCTGGATGGCCATTTTATGCAGGGCTGACTCAAACCCCCCAGAGCATTCCTCTGCATGGTAATGGGAAAAGTAAGCCCGTCTGCGGGATTTGTCTTTGGGGTGATTGGCAACCAGGCGTGCGTTGCATCCGGGACACACGCATTCACAAGCCAATCCATTTGCAACTTCATCCGGTGAATATAGGCGGAGATCCCTGACGCCAAATGGAACTCTCAACTCTCTCGGTTTCGCCATCCTTTGCCTACTTCTGTTAGTGGCGGTCATCAGTATTTCGGCTGGCCAATGCCTCTATCTCTTGCCAAAGCTGGTCGTTTGAACGCAATGCGAGCCATGAAAGCCAGATGGCAGGAACGGCGAGTAATATCGAGGCCGCCAGAATGATAGGACAAATGTTAGTCCACATTGCTACCTCTGTCCTGTGAGAGAGCATGTAAAGCATTGTTAAATATGCCGTTATTCGATGAGGAAATCATCGAAAAGAACGTTGCCAACCTTATCAATGGCCTAAAATCATGCCCCGAGTCTCTCTTATGGCTGAGCATAAGTCAGAGACAGTTACCCGAAAAACATAACACAGGATGTTGTATGGCTATTTATCGATTAATCACCAAGAACAAATCAGAAGAATGCTTCCGCGCCTTATCGGTGCAGGCGGACAACACCAGTGACGCGAAAGAGAGGGGGGCAAAGTTGCTCGATAGCGGGGACGAGCTTGTCGCTGTTGATGTAAAGGCCGGCAAAATCTGGGTAAATGTTCTCGGTCAGCCCCTCAAGGGTGCAGATATACAGAAGCACTCCAAGGCTCCAGATGGCACGTTGTATGAGGGCGACTCTTACACGCGGCAAGAAGCATCTGGTTCAGGCGGCAAAAAGCCCATGTCTCAGACACAGGGCAATGTCGCGCAGACACCACGTCCATTAAATACGTCTAATTCCTCGGAGAGCGGTTTCGGGTCTGCTGTTGGTAAAGCGTTCATGCAGGCGATTTTTGTCTGTGTATTCCGAGTATTCACGATTCCATGGACGATCTGGGAGGGTGCGACTTATCGGTTAGCTGAAAGGCAGGATAACCTCGGAAACACCGGCCAAACACAGGTTAAAACCGAGTTCCCGATCTTTGAGTGGTTCAAGTATTCACTGGATGGGGTAATTCTGCTGTCATGGCCGCTAGGTTTTGTGTTCAGTCTGATTGCCAGCATGGGGTCTTACCGTGACGGAGGTTGGATCTTCTTTCTCGGGCTCTGCTACACGTACTTTGGGGTAATCGGCTGGTCGCTCTTCAAGGAAGCCCTGACCATGCTGCTCTCGATCGCCCTGAACGTGGAAAAGATCAACTACAAGACACTCAATAACCAATCGAAGTAACAGCGCTTGTAAACGGTTGAGTAACGAAAGCCCCGAGAAGCACTCGGGGCTTTTTCCTGTTAACCAGGTGTTAGTTGTTGAATTAAGTTTTGCGTAGCACCGGGTAGATTGGAAGTAACCAACTGATAGGCTCATCCGAGGTTTTCCGACCAGCTCGTTTGGCCCGGCTTTTCTTCTGTTGTGCATCGTACACCGCCAGCGTGCCGATTTTCACCGGCATGGTCGGATTCAACAGCATCAGCGGTGTGTGTGCCTCGCGAAGAGTCACAGGCTGATCAAACTTCTTTTCCTTTTCCCACTTCTCACGACGGGCATCCCGTTCAGCTTGGGACAGGTGCCGGCGAATGTTAACCATGGGCCGTACCATGAGCTCTCGGCGCTGGCGGAGTTCGATAGTGGGGGGCAACGATTTTACTCGGTTAAGTTCCTTTGACACATTCCATTCCCACTGAGCCCGCTCCATACCATCGGGAGCTGATTCGTTCATGAGGGCTTTGATCCGATCGAGGGCTTCAGCCAAGGTGACCTTGAGGATCTGGGTTTTCACGCCCCAGGTGAAACTGAGGCTTTGAAGCACCGGTTCCGGTGGCAGCACCGTGTATTGCCGGGTCAACTGGAGGGTTACCAGCATTGGGTGATGCGCATGCAGGAGCTCAAACCGGTCGTTTCGGTTTCCCAGGGCCGGAATACGTTCCTTGATCTGTTCTTTGAGCGCGTTCGCTTGCGCTACCCGCCGCTGAACCATTGCGGCGTGTTCTTCCTCGCAATGAACTACGACAGCACCCGGAGTGCGTGCAACGGCTTTCGTTGAGTATTCGCCATCGCCGTACCAATCGGTGAGGGCGAACAAGGTGCGTTCAAACGCTTGATCCCCGCTGAAAAGCTCCGGCTCGATACGTTCTGGCGACACAGATTCCTCGCCTTTTTTGGGGCGGGGCAGGCCAAACGCTTTCGCTTGCGCGATGTCACACTGACGCAGATCGGACTTTAGATCCGCGCACACGCCCTCCAGCGCCTCAATTCGCTCATTGATCTCATCGATGGCCGCCAGCTGCGCGGCGTTGTACTGAGACATATCCCGTCTCCGGTCTGTGTTGATACGTCATAATATACCATCATGCCATTATCGAAGCGAACACCCAAGCAGCCTGAAACCCGTCGTTATTCCTGCCATCTCCGCGTTATTGAGAATGGAGTGGGAGGGGGATGTGCCGTATCGAGCCCCAGGAAGAAAGAGTAAGAAAGAGAAAGAGAGAAGAAGAAAAAGAAAGAAAAACGCTAGCGCGGCCTTGAAAAGGTGCGGACATGCTGAGAGTTGGCGGGCCTCCCCTTCGGGGAGGTATGAGCATGATGGTATATTATGGATTGCTGAAAAGCTCTTTCCTCGGTATATTTCCTTCCCTGACTCATTGATAAAAAGGAATTTTCTTTGAATAGCTCTCGATTACCACGCCTTGTCCGTGGTCTGTTTCCAGTCGCCTTCATGTGTTGGGCAATACCAGGTTTAGCGGGTACTCCGGACGATACCTACCTTCGCTGCGCCTCGTATCTGGTTGCCGTAGAAACTTCGATAATCCAACGGCTGGACAACTACTTCAACGATGGGAGTGACAAAGTGTCTATCGGTTTTGTTGAGTTAGAGTCGGGGAAGGCCGCTCGCTACCCAGGAGATGATTTGGAGGGTTTTGTGTATACCGGCGAGATCCAGTTCCAATACATCGAAACTTACACGCTTGATCGCGTGCACCTGACGTTGAGCAGGAATCGGCGTAGCGATGAGGAGTTCCCGTTCCCGGAAATCGAACCGGATTCCGAAAGAATTGATTTTCGCTGTTCGATGGTTAGCAAGAGCGAAATGCACGCTATTGTCGATCGCCACAACCATGCGCTCGGCGGCGTGAAGTTCTAAACAACAAGTACACGACAGCGCTGCAAAGCGCACGCATTCTTCAAAAAGGACGGTTTGTGAAATTCGTTAAACCAATCAGCGCTTTTCTATGTTTTTCCGCCATCGCAACAAGCGCGGTCGCGGTGGACACTCCAGATGACACATATTTTTCGTGTGGTGTTTTCTTGATTGCCATGGAAACCAGCTGGAAACAGCGAATAGAGAATAAGTTTGAAGACCGATCCGCCACTGTAAGAACAGGTTTCCAGAAACTAGAATCAGGAAAGCCGGCAAATGACCTGAACCCGCAAGCGAAGGGGGTTGCCTATCCGGATCGCATTGAGTTATGGACAGGTAACGAATCTAAAATAGACAGACGCACCGCCGTTCTCTCACGAAAGGAGCATCGCCCTATCAACGGGAGAGAAATTTTAGACGGGACGTATGAACCTTACGTATGGCGGACTTACCCGTGTGAAATAGTCTCAAAAAAAGAACTCGATGCGCTCATTGATGCGCACAACGAACCGCTTGGTGGGTTAAAATTTTAACCGCGAGCCCAATTTCGCATGCCGAGGTCAAGTTTTGACACCTGAAGCTTCCTACACTGTCCACTGCATCACCGATCTCTTTGTGCTGATCAGCGACGACGATCGGGAAGGGTGCCGATCCGTTACAAACGACGCGGATCGTGTGGTCACATCGCTTCACGAATCCGTTGCCAGCCTCCATCATCGACGGGTTTTCTATCTGGACTCTTTAGGCCAGATAGATGAATTGCGGCACGATGGCGGGCGATTTCATAGCTTTGGACCCTGCTCCGACAGCCAACGGGAAATGCTGGCAGGTTTCTTACCCAAGAGTGCGGCTAAGGAGGCATCGTGAGCCTGTGCTTTAAGGTAACGGGTCTGTTTTACGAAACCAGCGGTCACAAATGCCGCAAGTTCCTAGACATCAGACGTGAGGGGTCACGGAGTAGTCAGCCGGATCTGATGGTTGTAATGATGAATCCGGGCTCCTCCTATCCTAAAGATGGTATCGACAATAACTCAGTGCCATCCGATGCCCACCCGGATGACACTCAGCACCAGATCATGAAGGTTTTGGATGCCGCTTCTCTGGACTACGCTCGAATACTCAATCTTTCTGACTTACGCACTCCTAACTCGCCGTCGCTATACCGTTTTCTGAAATCCGAGGAAGCTAGCCAGATTGATCATTCAATTTTCTCGGATTCGCGCACTGATGAACTGGGAGAGTTGTTCGTCCAGGGTGTTCCGGTCATTTTCGGATGGGGTGTCAATCCATGCCTGGTGCCACTGGCAAAACGAGCGGTCGAGGCTTTAAATATCGATCGACCGCTAGGTATACTCAAGGAAAACACCGACTTCTCCTATTACCATCCACTGCCAAGAATCCATTCGAAAAAAATTGAGTGGGTTGAACATGTCACCGGTCAGTTGCTTACCTAGACACCAGTTGGCGTTGTACAACTCCTCACCGACGCCCTTCGGCGTCCTTCCTCCTGCCAAAACGGGCATGCGCCCAGGACCATGACGCCAGTTGGCGTCCCTCGAAGCATTCTCTCATCTTGAGTACCTATCACTATTTCTCATCTTCACGCCCGATTTGCCGTTAAAGCGTCTATATACTCTCTTGCATTATTTAGACGTAAACGAACGTGCGTGTTTGAGCCCGAAGGAGTCTTTCCCCAATGAAATTCACGATCCGCAATAGAATTCTGCTACTCGCGGTATTGCCCGTCTTGTTAATGGCGGTCGTTCTATTCATTAATTTCCACTTTGCCAGCAAAAATATGACTCGTGACCAGCTGGATATTACCCATCAGGAAATCACTGAGATCAAAAAGGCAGAGCTTAAAATCCTGATGGAAACCACGCGGAGTGCCATTTCAACTCTCTATGAGAGTGGGGCCCCACTTGAAGAGGCGTTGCCTATCCTGCGGTCAATAAAGTACGGGGAAAGCGGCTACATCTTTGGCTACTCAACCACTGGTGACCGATTGCTTCTAGGCAGTAGCGAAAAGGGGCTCGGAGAGAACTTCTGGGATTTGCAGGACAAGAAGGGCAATTACCTGGTCCGTGAAATTGTTAGAAGTGGCACCGAAGGTGATGGCTTTTTTACGTACTGGTTTCCCAAGCCGGGGAAAACCGAGCCAGAGCCCAAAACTTCATACAATATTTACCTGCCAGACTGGGATTTGGTTATTGGCACCGGTTTCTACTTTGACGAAGCCGAGGAGGCAGTAAACCGCCTGCAATCGAATGCTGATGAAACACTCGCAGCAGCCGAGTTCGCCTTCGTTGCGTTTGGCATTTTAACGATGGCGATTGCCATTGGCATTGCCCTCATTATTAGGGGCACCATCACTAAACCTCTGAGCTCCATTCAGCAGTCCGTTCACAACTTGAACTCTGGGGATGCAGATCTCACCGCTCGTGTAGAGGTGAAAGACAAACACGAGCTAGGTGAGCTTGCCGATGACATCAACACGTTTATTGAGCAACTGGAAAGCCTCATTGCTGACCTGAAGGACCACTCAAAGCTTCAGGGCCAGACGAGCCACAAGATCCATGATCGGATGGGCAGCATGGTTGGCCTGATTTCTGAGCAGAGTGAAGAGACAACGCAAGTCGCCACTGCTGTTACGGAGATGACTGCTGCCGCCGATGAGATTGCAACCAATGCAGCTAACGCCGCTACCTATACAAATGAGTCGACGGATTCCATCAACCATGCCCAAGCCAGCATCACCCAAGGTGCAGAAGTGTTGCAGGATCTGGCTGATGAAATAGAAGCAACTGCCGAGCAGGTTGAATCACTGGGGGAGGGCGTTTCTAACATCGATACCATCATCACCACTATCAACGGTATCGCCGATCAGACGAACCTGCTCGCACTGAACGCCGCAATCGAAGCGGCGCGAGCGGGCGAACAAGGTCGCGGCTTCGCCGTTGTAGCCGAGGAGGTGCGTAATCTGGCACAGAAGACCCAATCCAGTACGACCGAGATCTCTGAGATGATTGAGGACCTGAAGTCCAAGACCAATTCAACGGTGGAGTTCATGCGCTCATCTCAGATCAAGAGCACAAAGGCTGTCGAAACCAATACTGAAGCGGTTAACGACATGAATTCAGTTGTGGGCTCCATGAAGCAGATCTCTGATCAAAGCGACCAAATTGCCTCCGCTGCAGAGGAGCAGTCCAGCGTTTGTAACGATATTTCAGAGCGTCTCGTGAAAATATCGGACCAGTCCGCACGTTGTTCTGAACAGGGCAATGACACTTCTCAAGCCGCCGATAAAATGAAGGAGGCTTCTGAAGAGCTGGGCTCCATGGTTGAAAAGCTGAAAACGACTCCCCGGTAACTCTCTACAGGCAGGCCACTCCTTGTGGTCTGCCTAATTCACCCATTAAGACTGTAAGGCCTGTTGTCTTCAGCCTTGCCTTGTTTTCTCCGGTTCCCGGGTTTTCTGCTTAATCCAGGCTAGCCCGTCCCGCACGAATTGGATGATGAACCACACCATCAATGGCAGCAAAATCAGCGACAGTGGCTCCATGATCCCGGCATAAAAAGGATTCCAGTGGCTCGGGTACAACGGCTGCATTTCTGGATGGACAAGCATGTCGAGCAGGACGTGACTCACGCCTCCCAAATACGCTCCAGCAACCCACTTCCGGGATCGAAACCCAATGACAGCGAGTATGCTCGCGAGTATTAAAGCCGCCAGCAGGCTGTGCGTGGTCGGGCCGTGAAGCTCGGGCCGGTCAAGTCCAAAGCCGTAATGAAGAATCGCTTTCCCATCCATCCACAGATTGATGAGCGTGAAGGAGACCACGCTGACTTTGCCAGGTAACAGGTGATTGGCCGGGGCAAGCACCCCGAAGTGTAAAGGCGTTAACGGCATGTCTAATGGTTCCCAACTGCTCTGGTACGGGTTTGCAGACGATTGCTTAATTCACCGAGATCGTCAGTGGGCCAAAGACATTCTGCGCCTTTTTCAAACACGCGGTATCTTTAAAGACATTTGTCACGCCGTAACAAAGCACTTTGTTGTACGTTGCTCCGTCGATCCCATAAAGCATTAACGCGTAATCCTTTGCCGGACCTGATTGGGTTTGAGAACGAATGGTAAATACGCTGGAGCCGACTGTGATCTTGCTACCCCGATCGATAACAGCGGACTGATAGCTTATCTGCGGGAGGTGGTTGAGGTCGAACCCGCCAGCTCGATATTGCTGGCGATAGCTCTCCATCATGTTGGCTTTTTGATTGTCTGAAAGCGCATCAACGACCTCCAGTGTCATTTCCACACCACGAAAGCCTTCATCCCTCGTGCTTGTGTGCATGACATGGCCCGCATCGGGGGCTGCCAGCCCCTGCGCGAATAGCGGTGCTGACATGCCGGCGAAAGAAATACCAAACGCAAGGGCACCCATGCTGAATTTTCTGATATGGATCATGACCTTGTACTGCCTTTTACAAAGTATTTAGAGACATAAGGAAGGCCGATAACAATGTCAGCTGCTGCGATGCTTTTCAATCTAAGCACCTAAAAAGATTAAGGCTTATCTCACAATTACTCGTGCGCTCGCTTTCCCTCAGAGTAGTCAGTTAGGTTCGTCCAACACAGATAGCCTGTGAGTGACTAAGCCTTCACCACAGGAATATCGGCCCATCGAGTAGTGAACGCAGGCGATAGATTTTGCCGGCGCATCTCCCAGCTTTTGTTCTTATGAACCTGCCGACCAAACCGGACAGTGTTTTTTCCTGCAATACTGTTGATCTTATCCAGTGTGCGCATCAGCTCCTGATCGCGCTCATCATCCTCAATTCGGCTGAAGAAATCGGACTGACAGGCACCGGGGACGCGGAAATCTGAGAGCACGATGCCCGTTTTGTTGTAGCGGTACCCATCCCGCCAAAGAGCTTGCGCCAGGCCGATGGCATGACGGCAGATCTCTCGGGTGTCCGCCGTAGGATAGGGCAGAGCAATACCCCTCTGGTTTGCGTAGTGCTCACCGGAACTATAACGGCTTGTCGACATGAATGCGGCCAGATAGCCGCACTCTCGATTCTCTTTGCGCAGCTTCTCTGCGGCTCGCGTGGCGTGGTGCGATACAGCTGAGAGCATCGAGTCGAGATCTGTTACAGGAGAACCGAACGACTTTGAACAAAGGATCTGTTTTTTGGCCGGGGCCACTTCCAATATATCCTCGTGACATGGCACGCCGTTCAGTTCCCGCACTGTGCGCTCAACTACGACAGAGAAGTGCTTACGAATCCATTTTGGGTCCGCATCAGCCAGCTGGAGACCTGTTGTGATCCCCAGGTCCGCCAGCCTTTTGCTCAGTTTTGAACCGATACCCCAAATCTCACCTGCCTGTACCAGGTTGAGCAGCCGGCGCTGCCGGTCCCGGTCAGTAAGGTCGACAACTCCATGTGTAGCCGGATATTTCTTAGCCCCGTGGTTAGCCAGCTTGGCCAATGTCGGGCTGGAAGCGATGCCAACACAGATCGGTAACCCGGTCCATTGTTTCACCAAGTCTTTCACCTGATGGCCAAAGTCTTGCAAGGACAAAACAGACTCAATGCCAGTGAGGTCGAGGAAAGCTTCATCAATACTGTAGGGCATTACCCGAGGGGCGCACTCCGCCAGCGCCTGCATAAACCTGAAGCTCATATCGCCGTAGAGCGCATAGTTTGACGAGCAGACAACCAGACCGTTCTTCTCAACATGCTCTCGCAGCTCGAAGATAGGCTGGCCCATCCTATTAGTCCTGTGGTTACATGTAACAACCTTATAAGTGACTGAAAGGATTGAAAAGAGTCGGAGTTACACTTTTTCAGGTTTTCACTCTGATAATGTGACAATATTTTGGCCGGTTCTGGCCGTAGATTACCAGCATAATTCGGCCGTTAAGGTCGCAAAGCGGACATTCGAGTAAGACGAATAGCGCTTGCAGTATGCGCGCCCATGGAATGGAACCGAAGGCGCAATGAAATGGGCTTCGTCGCGCCTGCGCTTAATGGGTTCTACCCCGTTACTGTGGACATTCCTAAAAAGAGGCCTGACACGCTGCTCACAGGCTCGGCGTGCCTCCGAACAACAGGTAATAAGCGATGCCCAGTAGCGAACTGACTAAGATCACCGGCAACATGCCCACCTTGAAGCGTAACATGGCAATAAAGGCGGCCAGTGCAAGCACCACACTGGCGATCTGAATACTGCCCCATGTCGGCACCATTAACTGCATGCCAAAGGTCCGAACCGTATCTACTTCGGCGAAAGCGACATGCACCGCGAACCAGATAGCCAGGTTCAGCATCACGCCCACAACGGCGGCGGTGACCGCCGATAACGCAGCACTCACCGCCTGGTTCCCGCGCAGCCTTTCTACATAGGGTGCGCCCAGGAATATCCACAGAAAACAGGGAACAAAGGTCACCCAGGTAGCCAGAATCGATGCAAGAATGCCCGCTGTAAAAGGATCGAGGGGGCCTGCGTCGCGGAAAGCGCCCATGAAGCCCACGAACTGTACTACCTGAATCAAGGGGCCGGGCGTGGTCTCTGCCATGCCCAAACCATCCAGCATTTCCCCTGGCGCAAGCCAGCCATAGTTCTGTACGGCCTCCTGTGCCATATAAGCCAATACTGAATAAGCACCACCGAAGGTGACGACGGCCAGCTTGCTGAAGAAAAGCCCTATCTGGGTGAAGACATCGTCAAAGCCCAGCGATACAGCCAATACAACTAGCGGTGTGAACCACAGCGGTAGCCAGACCGCGAGTACCTTGAGCGCCCGCTTGCGCGTTGCCTTGGTATGATGTGCGGCACCGCCATCCATCATGGTGTCGATCGCCCGTTCACCATCCTCGGGCGTGTCATGTCCCTTGATGACCACGAATCGTTCCGGGTCCATGTACCGCCCCAGCAGGCCAATAACGGCAGCAGTCAGGATCACTACCGGGAACGGGACAGCGAACAAAAAGATGGCAATGAAAGCAAGGGCCGCCAAGATGTACATATAGGCATTCTTGAGCGCGCGCTTACCGATCCGGATGACGGCCTGAATCACGATCGCCAACACCGCCGCTTTAATCCCGAAGAAAAGCGCCTGCACCAGGGTTGCATCCTGAAAGCCCGCATAAAGCACGCTCAACACCAGGATGCTCAAAAAACCCGGCAACACAAACAGTCCGCCGGCCACGAGCCCACCCTTGACGCCATGCAGCAGCCAGCCGATATAAGTAGCCAGTTGTTGGGCTTCCGGCCCGGGCAGTACCATGCAGTAGTTCAGGGCGTGCAGAAACCGGCTTTCGCTGACCCATCGCTTTTCATCCACCAGAATACGATGCATGACGGCGATTTGGCCGGCAGGACCGCCGAAACTCAGCATTGCAATCCTTAGCCAGACGCGCACCGCTTCCCCAAACGTAATCTCATGACCAAACTCGTTGCGATCGCCACCCGATGGCACAGTGTCTTGTTGGGTTCTGTGGGCTGTATCGGTGGAGTGGGACGACTCCGGCATGCTTACTTCCCCTTCGTATAGGTTGTGTACAAACTGTCGAACACCTGATTGGCAGCCAGTAACAGCTGATCATCGTTATGATGAGACTCGCGAAAGCCCATCAATACGCATTCAACTCCAGTGGCCGCCGGTGGCTGATGGCCGCCAACATCGAGGTAATGCACCAGTTCCGCGATCCGCTGCAGTGCCACCTGGCGCAGGCCAAAGCTCGCCAGCAACGTTTCAAAGGTGACCTTGTCAGCTACATGGGTGAAGGCCGCTCCATCGAAATCAAAACCCAGCGCGTGATCAGGGCAATCAGCTGGAGAGCTTAACCATAGAAAATTCGCTTCCGGATCGATGAATCGCTTAATCAACCAGGCGCTGGCCAGGCGGTCCACCCACGGTCGGCGACGAGTTGCCCATACCCTTCCCAGGTAGTCGGCACGGTTGAGGAGAGCGACCGTGCCTGAAACAGGTAGCGGCTCATCAGGCGACAGCACCCGATTTGCGTCGGTTTCCAGTTCCTGCAACGCCCGATCGACCCGTTCACGGGCAGCACCTGGAAAAAAATCAATCTGTGACACGCGCGTGAAGCGCTTACGCAGTTTCCGGGTCTCCCTAATAACCTCCATGGCCGATTCTGGCAGCAGCGTTGCCCGTAGTTCTGCGATGTCCGAGTGCAAGGCCTCATAGTCGTCCGCACGATCGAATAAAGCGGGGAATTCATGAGCATCCGGGCCGTCAGTGGGTACAACATGGGCGACACCGCCGGCTTCACGCACGTCATGGGCCACAGCCTCCAACTTCTCGACGTGATCGGGGTGAGCTGGCAGTAAATAGACGCCGTCGCGAAGTGAAGCCGCGCCCCATGCCTTAATAGAGCGCCAGGCCCGCATACGCACCGTCGCATTTTCTGTAGGAAGTGACAGAATCAGTAGAAGCCATGACATTCTGTAGAATCTACTACGTGTTTGTAGCAATCACAACACTTTTATGGCTGAACGGTTGTGATGGCCATCTGACTACAGTAGCATTCTCATATATCCCCCCACGGGGGATAGGTTAAAAGCTGGTTTTGACCCCAGACTTACCAAATCATCAGCCACGCTAGGAACACTGTGATGCACCACGAACGACTCGATCATTGGCAACATAAGCATGTCTTTGGCCAGGATCGGAAGCGCCCCGGAGAAATCCGAACGCTCATCGTGGTGGGCCTAACGCTGGCGATGATGGTCTGGGAAATCCTGGCCGGGATCGTTTATGGCTCGATGGCCTTGCTGGCCGATGGGCTGCACATGGGGTCGCACGCGGTGGCCCTGGGTATTGCCGCCTTCGCCTATGCATACGCCAGGAAAAACGCAGGCAACGCCCGATTCTCTTTCGGGACGGGGAAGGTCAATGCGCTGGGCGGCTTTACCGGAGCCATTCTGCTGGCTGTCTTTGCGCTCTACATGGTCATCGAGAGTGTTGGGCGTTTTATCCAGCCCGTCCCCATTTCTTTCGATGGGGCCATATTTGTGGCCATCATAGGCCTGGTGGTCAACGGGGTGTCAGCGTGGATACTGGGGGATGCAGGTCATGACCATGGTCACAGTCACGGGCATAATCACGGTCACCACCATCATCACCATGACCACAACCGACGGGCCGCTTACCTGCATGTGCTTGCAGATGCGTTGACGTCAGTCCTTGCCATTGTTGCCCTTCTGGCGGGTAAATATGCCGGGTGGAACTGGATGGACCCGATGATGGGGATTATCGGTGCGATTCTGGTAACCCGTTGGTCCTGGCAACTTTTAAGAGACACCTCAAAAATCCTTCTCGACGAGCAACATCAGGACATGGAGGACGCTGTTAAAGAGGCCGTCGAAGACGACGATGCCAAAGTCAGTGATCTGCATGTGTGGGCAATAGGCCCAAACATTCATGCCGCTATTGTCTCAGTCGTCTCGCATCAGCCCGAGTCGCCCGCAGTTTATAAGGAGCGCATTCAGGCACACTGCCAGTCCCTGGTCCACGTGACGGTGGAACCTCTTCGCTGTGATTAACGGAGAGAACGCAAATTAGAGAGTAACGAGATCAAAGATAACGGGCGATTGCTTTGAACTCGTCGACGCGCCGCTGCTGCTCCGGCTCCAGCGGTCCGATGGCATCGTCCAGGCAGTGTTCAATGTGGTCCTGTACCAAGACGCGCTTGGCCTGCTGGATGGCCTTTTCCACAGCGTGAAGCTGCTGTGCCAGCTCCAGGCAGGGCTTCCCCTGATCCATCATGCCAATCACGCTTTCAAGATGGCCGTTGGCCCGCTTCAGGCGTTTGATGATATTCGGATGCGATTGATGCGTGTGATCATTTATCATGTTTGATTCCTATCCCCCGTGGGGGGATGGTATCCTCTTGCTTCGTTGAAATCCAACCACTGACTCGACCATTGAGACTGATGATTTCGGCCCTCCATCAAAGAAAACTGCTTCCGACGCTCGTCATGCTGTTCGCATTGGCGGGCCTGTCGCTGTCGGTGATTGGCGAGTCATTCTCTCACGGTGTGGCCAACTTGGCAGGCGATTGGGAATCGCAGCCTGACGGCCACCCAGGCAGTTATGGTGCGCATGGACACACCCACGATTTTGACGAAGAGCCAGAGACATCCTCAGTGCATCATGATGCTGGCAATCATACTCACGAGACCGTGGACCAGCTCAGGGTTCCGTTTGTTTCCCAAAGCCTGACCGTTCTCCGGCAGCCCGTGCCCTTTGCCGGAGGTTCTCCCCGCAGTTTGCGCTATCGGCTTGAACGCCCTCCAAAAGCCTCTATTCCCGCTTGATTCTTGCCGCTTACGTGGCCCGAGAAAACAAATTCAATTGGAGTCTTTATGTTGTCAAGCTTGCTTGGCGGTTGCCGTGGTGTGCCCTCAACGGGCACAGGCAGTCGTCTGTTCTGGACATTTCTGACCCTGGGCTTTCTGGGTATGAGTACCGATGTGCTTGCCCACGCAGTCGCTCAGGGCGACAGGGGCTACATCCAGGAAATTACCGGGATAAACCTTATTGCGTTCATCTATCTGGGGGCCAAACACATGGTCACCGGCTATGACCACCTGCTGTTCCTGCTGGGTGTCATTTTCTTTCTTTACCAAATGAAGCACATCGCGATCTACGTGAGCCTGTTTGCCCTGGGGCATTCCACCACAATGCTGCTGGGGGTGTACTTCAATGTGGGCATCAACAGCTACATCATTGATGCGATTATCGGCCTGTCCATCGTCTATAAGGCACTGGACAACATCGGTGCCTACCAGCGGTGGTTTGGCTTCCAGCCCAACACCAAGGCCGCCACGTTGATTTTCGGGTTCTTCCATGGTTTCGGCCTGTCCACCAAGATCATCGAATACGACATCTCGCCGGACGGCCTGATTCCGAACCTCCTCGCCTTCAACGTGGGCGTGGAAATCGGACAGTTGATCGCCCTGGCCATGATCCTGATTGCCATCAGCTTCTGGCGTAAAACCGACGGCTTTTTCCGCCACGCCTATACAGCCAACGTTGCCATGATGAGTGCAGGTTTCCTGCTCTTTGGCTATCAGCTCACGGGTTACTTTGTCGCCTGATTCTGGAGATTTGCTATGTACAACACCGATATACCCAACCGTGAAGAACTGCCCAGCACTGCCAAACTTATTCGATCAACCATCATCGCAGCTATTGTGGCGCTGATTCTGCTGGTGACCGTGGTCATGCCCGCCGAGTACGCCCTGGACCCGACCGGTGCCGGCAGATTGCTGGGGTTGACCGAAATGGGCGAAATCAAGGAACAACTGGCTGATGAAGCTGCCGCTGACGAGGAGGCACAGATGGTTGCCGTGCAATCCTCAAGCGATCAGCAGGAAACCGAAGCAGTACAGCCTGAAGCCGAAGAACCCGCTCAGGAAGCTGCCCCAGAGCCAGAACCAGAACCTGCGGCCGTGCAAGAACAACAAGCATCAGAACCAGCACCTGCAGAAACACAATGGCAGGACGAAGTGCGAGTGGTTCTTACGCCTGGCGAAGGTACTGAGTTTAAGCTCACCATGGAAGAAGGTGCTGTGGCTCGCTTCTCTTGGGTATCCGAGGGTGGCCCAATCAACTTTGATACCCATGGCGATGGAGGCGGCCAGTCAATTTCATACGAGAAAGGCCGGGGCGTACCGGAAGACGAAGGCCAACTGGAAGCCGCTTTTACCGGCAACCATGGCTGGTTCTTCAGAAACCGGAATGACAATGACATTACTCTCGTCCTTCGTACCGGTGGAGACTACGGACAACTGAAGAAAATGCTTTGATCACGCAGGCATAAATTGCAATTTTTTTTGGAGCCGGTCAGACAATGGCCGGCTGCGAGAAGAAGCGAAGGTTCATGAAATGGAGCAAAACCAGAGGTTATGAATCAGCTCATGAATGTCATGCATACAGCAATTAATTAAGCTACTGAAATACCGCGTTATTCATAATTTTCCATATCATCGGTGATCGCCGGGTCGGAATAGTTATTCCACTTTATCGTTAGTGCATCCGATTAAGCGGTACCAGCCTTCAAAATTGAATCGAAAGCCGATTCGAAGCTGAGAGCTGCAAATGTCCGCTTTTGTTTAATACCGGGCGGCCAAAATATGTATAGCACTACTCACTCGGTTTCCCCCTAAAAACTGTCACGTTTTTACTCTCTAAAATAGCCAACAGACGACGGTTTTCGAGTGCCAAGGTAGCGTTTTTTGAGGCAAGTGCATTGCGCTGCTCCGTTAGATCCACGATCTTTGAACGTAGCTGACGATTCTTGAAGCGCTCCTGTTTGAGCTGGAGATGCTTCTCGTCACGCTGGCTCTGGATCGCTTTGTTGGCATTGCCCCGGATGCGTTCCATCAAGTCAGGATAGTCTTTGTGAATCAGGGCACGACTGACTCCAGCTTCCTCAGCCACGGCAGCCACCGAGACCTTCCGCCCTTTCTCAACTAACTTGGGCTGGCCTTTTTCCAGTCGCACGATGGCCATGCGGATTCGTTTGTGAGTCTCTGACTCAGATGGTTTCGACATCGGCCAGTTGCTCCTTGAGGCGGTTGATGTCTACGCCGAGATCGGCCAGGACCTTCTCGCATCGATCCATGGTCCTTTCGACGGTCTTCGATCCCGAGGCGTCCAGATCCTCGATCTGGCGCAGCTCAATTTGTTGCTGGTAAAGGCCTTCCCAGAACGGCTTGTGGTTATCGTCAATGCAACCGTGCTCACAGTTCTCGCACTGGCCACCTGCACAGTCTACGCCGGTGTCATTGGTGCACCAGGCAATGCCTGTGGACCGCAAGTACACCAGTTCACTGATGGCCTGAACCATTTCCCGACGATCTTTATAGGTGCGAGTCTTCTCTGTGCGGCTTCGCATCTGACGGACATGCTCCCCCATGCCACCGGAGAGCGGTGTGTCCGGCTCCAGCCAGTGACCGACGATGGCTTGACGCTTTTCATCAAACGCGGCATAGATTTCATCATAAAGCTCCAGATCCTGCGCCTCGTTCATTACATACAAGATGGTCATATCCAGGCTCCAGTGCTTGAAGTGGTCTCGCAGGTAACGAAGGTCGCCCAGCTTGTGATGGACAACGTAATTCGCAAATGTGCGGCGGAACTGGTGCGATGCCAGTTTCCAGTCAAGCTTCAGGCTTGTTGCAAATCTCTTCAGCCGATCATCCAATGATTGCCAACTGATCACACTTATGGGATTACCCTTTTTCATGCTTCTAGTCAGCCCAACACACTCAGAACACTCCTGTAAGCGAGTCACCTCCTGATGATCACCGACTGCTATGGCATGTTCCAGAGCCTGTTCAAGCTCAATTTGCATGGGCTCTGAAAGCCGTTCGAGCGTCTTCACGGCGTGAATGGCGATCTCGGGGCACAGCCATGACGTTTCGCCCTCATGGGTTTTATCCGAGCGCGAGCCGAGGAAGTAAAAACGCTCACCATCCCGAACCTCGCTGTACCAGTGATCCCGCCTGATGTTGCCCAACTCATGAGCCCGGATGCCGGTGGTGGCCAGGATGATCACGAAGCAACCATCGCGCAGCTCGCGAAGGGCGTTGTTTAAGGCTCCAAAACCCAGATCCCAGCCGCGGGTTTTCAGGAAGCGAGATTTTTCCTTTATCTGACCAGATAGGTTTTTGTAGCGTAATTGATAGTCGCCCACCGCGTCTCGATGTCCCAGCAACTCGGTAGCCCTGCTCAACAGGGATTCGGACTGTTGGAAGAGAGGGTGCAGCACCTCTTCCGGAATGATGTCGGTTTTCGGCTTAGTTGCTTGTTTCAATTTGGCCAGCGCACTTGCGGAGTTCTCGGGCCAGGGGTGGTCGAAACCGTTTGGTGTATCCAGCAGGTGGCGCCAGCACGTCTCCACAACCAGGAGTCGTTGTGCTTTCGTGCCAGGAGCCAGAGGCCCACCGATCCTGTTAGGTGAGGTGAGCTGGTTTACGTGTTGAACATAGCGGTCTGCAACCATAGGCGTGACTTGGGCAAGGCTTCGGATACCCTGGTCGTGCAGCCAGTTCAACCAAACCACAAGTTTCATGAACTGGCCAGAAACTGTTGAGACCGCTAACTTCGTGTTTGCCCAGATCAGTCTCGCCATGACTGCTTTGGATTCGGACCGGAGTTGTTTACATCTGATGCGGGCAAAATCCAACTTGCGCTTGCAGTCCACGAGACTTGTCGGGCAACCGGTCTTCGGTAACCACCAAACCATGTCTTCGTAGCGAGACAGCACATACAGTACCCCCTCTGCCCGATCGGTGGTGACAATGCCGAGTAAGCCTTCGCCGCTCGGCAGGGCTTCCCGAAGCCGTTGACGGTCGGCCAGCACCACTGCCTTGGATACCATGCTCATATCGCCATCCTCGCCATGCTCAGGTCTCGCCAGAAGGGGTGTGGATTCGTCTTCGCTTTTTCGCGCTGCTCGTTCACCTGAGTCTCATCAAAGTGGGGCGCAATCTCTTCATCGATCAGCCGAACGACTTGCTTCAGGTATTTGGTCCAGCGCTTGCCACCAAAGCTGTGGTAGTTTCGCAGGGCGGCCCAGTAGAAGCTGAACAGGCGATAGAGGTCATCGCCGGTGACGACAAAGCTCTTGCACCGGAAGCATCCTAAATAGTCCTGACAGGGCTCACCGTTTTTTGGAGCGCGATGCCCCCGCCGCATATCCTGGCAGGACGCCACGGGGGTCCGATCACTGGCGATGATGGTGGATGCGCCGAGAAGTTCTTGAACGCGGACCTCGCCCAAGAACCGCATATTCTTTTCGGCCTCCGGAGGAGCCTCCCAATAATGAGCGTTCCCTGTTGAGATGGCGTGTCGGCCTGTTCTGGCCGTCGCCAAAGGGTCTTGCCCGGACATTTCCCAGACGCGGTTCAGGAGCGTTTGTCTCAATCGACTAATATTCAGTTTGAGCGGCCTGCCATCGTCGGTCTGGAGCTGGTGTTCATCAACAAGCCTGTTGACTCTTTCTGTAAGCATATTCTTGGTCAGTCGGGTTGGTTTCCGCTGACAACGCTTGCTCATGGATTCATAAACCAGCAAGCGATTCGGGTCACTGAACTGGCCTCGGATGCTCGCGTTTCGCTCAACGATCAGATCAATTGCATCAGCCGCATACAAATGGATACTGGCCATCTCGGACACTTCCTCGGATTTTCTCAAGGCGACAACCTGAGTGGCATTTCCACGGCGCTTAAAGCTCACCAGAAGCCGTAGGTTGGACTTTAACGGGTGGGGCTGCACACAGTCCGTCACCAGCTCCAGAATGGGCGTACGATTCATACCCGTAGACAATGCGATGGAAAGCACACACACCGCCAGATCATAGCTGTCTAGCGGATCAGAGTGTGCCACGATCCGTTCCATTTCTTTTCGCAGGGCTTTGACCACCCGGCGTTTCTCGTTCTTGCTGAGCGCTTTCTGACCTTTGGAACGCTTGTTGGAGTTCGGAAAGGGGTTGGCTGGCCACACCGTTTTAATATCCACTTCCGGCCAAAAGCCGAAACGATAACAGGCTCTGAGCAGGGCTATGGCCTTCGTGTAATAGCTCTTTTGCGTGACGTATCCGATGGGCTCGTTTCTCAGGTACTGCACGAACTGATTGATTGTATGGGTGTTCAGGTCCCCCATGGAGAGGTTTTTGCCACTGGCTGTATGAAGCAAAGAAAGAAACGGCGTAGCTTTGCGAAAACCGTACAGCCAGTAACCTACAACGGTTGTAACCGCCAGGGAGTTACCCTTCGTCTCCAAGCTCTCAGCAACCAGCTTTTCAATCGCACTTTGACAGGCCGCAGTGATGTCGTCATAGCCCTGACCGTAAAACGGCCCGAAGTCAGCGGTTCTTATAGAGGAGGCACTTTCGGGAAAAGAAACCACGGTGTTTGCCGGATTTGAGGGTATCATCTGATCGACGATACTGACCTTCGCCGCACTCGTGGATTTGCCGGCGTCCTGCACCCCAGTTTCCTGGCTCACCAACGTAAAGTCTTTTTTCATGCGCAGGCTACCTCCCTGGCCGTGTCCTCAATTTCCTCCTGATAGCTGGTGCGCAGATCGTCTTCGATATCATCCAGAAAGTGCAGGTATTTTTCGGTGGTCACGATGCTACTGTGCCCCAGTCGATCTCTCACATAGAGCAACGGATTGAACGTATTGCTTTTGCGGGTCATCAGCGATTTCAGGGTGTGTGTCGCATAGGTATGACGCAGTACATGGGGATGACAGGCAAACGATAAGTCCAGTCTGTTCAGTTGATTGTTGAGTGAGGTCCGAATACTCCAGGGTTTTCCCTTTGCCGTGACAAAGAGCGTCTTCGGGTGCGTCCCGCGCTGTCTAATCGTCTCATGACGTTCGTGGATCAGGTAATCCCAGAGATCCGCCATCAATGAAATAGGCACATGGATCGTCCGTGGAACGTCTCCCTTGGTTTTCATCTGTTGGGGATCTAGCTCAACCTTCACATGACTCCGGGCCGAGACCGACTGAGGTGCCGACACAGAGGTAACTGGAAACGTCAGCAGCTCTTCTTTTCGCAAACCCGTCAGCAATGCCAACCGAACGATCAATCGGAGAGTTTTGTTCTTGATAGTTTTGAGCAGCTCATCGACCTGCTCTTTGTTGAGGACTTTGATCCTGGTTGGCGTGGTTTTCAGCAGCACATCCGGCTTTACTGCATATCCCCCGGAGGTATCTGTGTGTGTCAGGAAACCCTTTGTCTGCCTCACTCTCACTGTCTCAAGGTCGTAAGGCAGTGTGCTTACCCAACCTTGCTTGAGAGCAAATTGATAGAACTTGATTACTAGATGAAGTCGTCGATTGACGGTTGAGGCATTGAGGTTAAATCGATCAAAGGAAATGTCCCGATACAGGGCTAACAGAGTTTCGTGATTTCGGTGATCAAGCTCTCTCCAATCAAACCCATTGGCTTCGATGAACTCGAAATAATCACACAGATCTCTTCCAAACGTTTCCCAGCTACCTCGGCTTTGCACACTTCCACGTTTTAAGCAGTGATGAACGAGAAATTCCATTCCTTCGACAAACACATCATGATTGGCTTTGAGAAGAATCGGGAACCCTTCATAGCAGTGGCCCCTGATTTCAAACTCTGACGTAGCAAGAAGGAACTCCACCCTCGAATCTCCAATACTGTATTTTTATTCAGTATAAAAGGGTGGTTTAAGACTGCAACAGGCAAGTTACATTGTCTGTGGTACAAAACATCTTAATTCCAAGCGCTTTGGCCTCCTTGTTACGAGCAACCGCACAGCCATCATTGTTGCTGGCAACCACGACCGCTCGCCCCAATAGCTCCGGTTTAAAGACCGTTTCACACGCACAGTACATGGCGTTCACATCACACAAAGCCCAGATCTGTTTCATTTCAGACAGAGTGCACCACGGTCGTAACTACTCCGAAGATCTCCAGCTCAGACTCATCCTTCAAGGTAATATCGGGATAGTCGTCACTCTCAGCACGCAAAACAGGTTTGTCCCCGTTTGTCAGATCGAGACGTTTACACAGGAATTCGCCGTCTACGGTTGCGATTACGACCCGGCCATGGGTATGGGGGAGACTGCGATCGACTACCAGGACATCCCCATCATGGATGCCGGCCCTTTCCATTGAGGTTCCGGAGGCCCTCACAAAGAACGTCGCTGCAGGCGTCTTGATACACAGCTCATCGAGAGAAAGAGTCTTTTCGGTGTAGTCCTGTGCCGGCGAGGGGAATCCCGCCTGTACGGTGTCGCCAAAGAGCGGCATGCCGGCCCTTTTATGGCCATAGGTTGGGGAGAAAACATCTTTGATCTGCATTATCGTCGGATTCCGTTACACTGTGTTTTTATACAGTATAATTTGACCTCCCGAGACTTTCGACACCTATTGCGCAAAATGCTCCAGACATACAGAGTGGACTTATGATCCTGAAGAGACGGGTGAACTGCATATTCAAGCCATATCCGCCATACCGGAACGGGGATCTGGTCGGCGTTGTGAGGGGAACGGGCGAACCCGAGCTGGTCAAATGGCTGGGTATTATCGACAGGAAAGCCGCCCGGTGTATATCCGGGGGGCAGGAGGTTGCTCTGGATTTCGTGGCCTTCCAGGCGGATCTACTGACGCAGACTCACTGGTTCCCGGAAAGCCAGTATATGGTGGGATGCCTGTTCGAAGCGGGAGCCATGGCCGTTATGAATGGCTCAAGACCTCTCCTCAAAACTGGGCTCCCTTCAACCCCCTAAAGAAATGCTAAGTGCCAAAAAGGTTAACAACGACGAACGACGCATGTTCTATGTCGTGGTCGCCTAAACTTTCCTTCCATGTTTGACCTGCGGTATTTGCCGCCTCTTTGCTGTCAAAATTCGGTACGCTATGTATGGTGGCTGCATTGCCAACCATGTAAGTGAGGATCAACGTCCAGTTCATTCTGTCTCCTTAGTAAAGTGATTTATTGGATTCGAGCCTTTTCACGATCTACGTCCAGATCCTCTGGTTCAAGAGTAAGATCCAGGGCTCCGTCGTAGTGGTCGTAAGGAATCATCCCAAGACGAGTGGCCAGTTGCACAATGGTCAGATCTCTTCCGTACTTTCGGGCAACCGCCGCAGCGCCGGGACACACTGAAACATCTACCGGGCGGTAGTTCTCGTTTTCATCGTGGTTCCGTCCATCCTTTCGATACACTGTTGCGTGACAGCTAAACGTCTCGTGTTGGCCAGACAGAAGCCCCTCAATAATGCTTTCGCGGCGACCCGGCTGGAGCGGTATGGCGTGGTCATCATTGCGAAATGGGCAATTAGCGCAGGGTTTTCTGACCGCAAATTGATTTTTCATCTGACCACCTTTTAATCAAAGCCACCTGACGTTTTCATTTCTACTCTACCTCACTCCTCACAACCACAACCCACTCTATTGTATTTGTAAAGAATTTCGCAGCTTCTTCGACGGTTGCATTTCCAGTAGTCGAGATAATGTGGGGGTAGTCGCTTCATTGGCGACGGAAACCCCTCGCTCTGAAGAGCAAAACGAAAAGGAAGCAAAATGGAAAATGTAAACGTCGCTGAGACTCAACCCCAGGCCACTGAAGCAGCTACTGGAATCAACCAGTCAGAAAAGCAGTTCGCCTTGATCGTCTACATCCTGCAGGCCGTCAGCATCTTCATCGGGATCACCAGTATCGTCGGTGTGATCATGAACCACGTTAAGAGCAGTTCCCTGACTGACCCTGTGATCAAATCTCACAACTCTTGGCAGATCCGTACTTTCTGGTGGATGCTGCTTTGGAGTGTTCTGTGCATGATCGCTACCACCGTCACCTTTGGCATCGGCGCGATTCTCTTCCTGGTCCCACTTGTTTGGTATATCTACCGCGTCGTGAAGGGAATCATGCGCCTCAACGATGGCAAGTCCATCTAAGCTCTCTTCCTTCTGAGAGCACGAACTGAGCCCGCTTTTGCGGGCTTTTTCGTGTCTGAACACTCCATTTTGTCACATATTCAGCAGCCACTACGGCCCTTGCATTCTGGTAAACCGAGATACTTTAGGACTGAACTCGCCTTCGGGCACATCACTTACCTGAAAAGGACTCGTTATGACTCTGAAAACATTTTTTGCCGCCGGCACGCTCTCCGCTTCTATTGCTCTGACCGGCTGCGCCGGAAGTGGAGGCATGGGCCAGGATCTAATGAACAGCGCCGTGAGTGTCGTAGGCGACATCCCGGTCGTGAATGAAGTGAGCGGCGTCTCCGACTTCCAGAATGCCAAAAAGCAGATGGAGCATGCCCAGATGCTGACCCGGATCATTACTCCGGAAAGCGTTATGGAAGACGGCAGCCTTCGTGTTCCAGCCAAGGTAGTAGCCGTCGAGGTGGTCGAGGTCGAGAAAGAAAGCGCTCTCAGCCTGACCAAATTTGCCGAAACAGCGGAAGGCCTCAATGCCACCTACGCCAAGGTCGCTGCTGTTGCTGACCCAGTTGGGTACGCTGAGAACGCCGAGAAAATCGGTGACACAATGCAGGCTGTGAAGATCGGCTCCGCTGTGTTTGATGCGTTCACCGACAAAGAAATGATTGAGGCCCAGGTTTACACGCTGGCGACCGAAGATGGTTTCGAGTTCACTGCAGAGCAGCCGGTCGACGTTACTGCGGTCTACGCGGTTGGTGACGATGTGTTTTACCGGAGCATGTCGTCAGTCGAGGCGGAGGAGAACATGTTCTACGTCGAAGGTGTTGATACACTGGCCTCCAACTAAGCCGCTCTATCAGGGCCACGGAACTAATCGTGGCCCTTGTCCCGCCTTACACGCCCCTTAGCCCTCTCTGACACACGCTTGGTGAACAAATACCGACTCTTCCTCATGGCCATCAAGTGCCTCATCGTATTTGAATCGGTAATCCTCCTCTATCCATCGATCATCCCAGCGCACCATGGGGCCGCCGCAAGCGAAGCACTTGTAATCATTAATTGAGGGTGGGGCAAACCGCAGTGCTTCATCAAATGACCTCAAGCCCACCGCCTCTGACAGGAATTCGCCAATTACACGCCACGGATCAATTCGGGCCCACCAGCCGGCAACGCGGTACACCTCATATCCCAGCTCGTTGAAGTGCGCATCCCGCTCAAGATCCCTGTAACGGTTGCTGGCATCCAGATGATGCTCTCCATCTATTTCCAGGACGATCAGCCGAACCGTCCCCTCTGGTCCTTCCACGATCCATAATTGGTCAGCGACATAGGGAGAGCAGCCGGGCTTTCCATTTGGCACCAAAAAAGACGAGGCAACCTGCAATATCTTCTGCATCTTTGCCTGATCGGAATCGGAAAGTACGAAGGTGCACCGGTTAGCCGCAAACTCAGTAGCCACATAGAATGCCTCCTTCTCGCCGTAGGAGGTTTTGGGGGCGTTCTCCAGGAAAAGATCTGGTATCCGAAAGCCGTGCTCTCTCGCATGAAGGAAGGCAGCCTTCAGTGACTGGGGCTCCGAGAGACCGGGATTTTCTAAGAACTCCGGCCATTGCCTTGGAATATCCCCCCTCGCCATCAAGGACTGGAGTAGTTCATGGTGCCGCGACTGAAACCATTGCCAGGCTTCCTCTTCAACGCTCCCAACTTGAGCCCTGAAACGCTGATTTTGCAAGAAAGAGACGGTTGAGCGAGCCATCGAGTCAGGCTCGTACCCCTTAGATTCGATTTCGGCGATTTCAGCCTCGATCTTCGCAATCATCTCAGGGTCTGATGGCTCAACTGGAGTCTCTAGCGTATGGAGCAGTGGATCTCGGTAAGAGTGTGTCGAGCTGAGGAGAATCGGAGAGTCAGCCAGATCGGCTGAAACAGATCTGTGGCAGTTGTATGCAGTAACCAGTTCATCCATGAGCAGAACGTCCTTGTTTATGGGATTTACCCTATTCTGCCCAATGGAATTTCAGTCGGCCAGTAAGCACCTCGCACTTAGCTGGAGAGAGCACCCTTGAGACGCTCGAACAAAGACGGTTTCGACAGGGTTGCCGACTTCTCAATGCCGTTGAACGCTATTTCACGACCGGCTTTGCGGTAGAGTTCCTCCAGGACGGCCTTCATTTCGTTCGGCAGTTTTTCCCAGGCCCAGTCTCCAAGGGATTCTGGAACACCCCAAAGATTTTCCGCCATTCCGCCAGCCATGCAGGCTATCGTGTCCACGTCACCGCCGATCTTCACTGCATTGATCATTGCTTCCTCGAAGCAGTTCGCCTCCAGGACGGCAACAATCGCCTTGGGAACCGTGTCGTCACAACGAAGCTCGAACTTCTGGTCTTCCTGATAGTCCGCCACGGTGAATGGCAGCTTGTAGTAGTCGGTTTCACACACGACGCGGAGAAAACTCAGGTCTCGCTCTCGTGCGGAGAACCATGTCAGGACAGCAATAGCTTCAGCGCCCCGTTTAGCTTCGACTGTATTGTGGGTGGCAGCCGCGTATCTCCGCGCTGTCTCCATCACCTGCTCCTGACTGGTGCCGAGCAAGGCGATGGGGCTCGCACGCATTGCTGCCCCGTTGCTGTTTGACGGGTTTGCTTCCGCCAGCTCATCACGCGCCCAGGTCCGAAACCATTCTCCATAGCCGCGTGTAGGGTATTTGTTCCACCACGCTCGGAATGACTCCTCGGGTTTGTGGTCACGGAGCAAACTTTCGGCAACAGCCACCGTAAGCACAGTGTCATCAGTGAATTCACAAAGCGGATTTACTAGGTCGATCGGCTCTCTCTGAAAAAGAGAACCCTCGAAACGTGAGCCAACAATATCGCCGACAATTGCACCAATCATTCAAGCATCTCCATCCTACATCGATTGCAAGAATTATGAGCGAAGCCGGGAAGGGATAGGGCAGGGTCGGAGTGATTTTTGGGGTATTACTCTCGAATAAACGGAGCCTCGACATAGGAAATATCAGACAGCCCCCCAGCAGAGGCTATGCTCTGTTTTCTTCCTTCTTCTCGTAACGTTCACGCATATACTTTCGAGCACCCACGAAAGAAAGGTACGTGAAGAGACTCGCGAGGGTGGCCTCGATCGCTATTACGAATGGGGCATCTGCGGAAATGTTGCCTTGTGGCAAATTGCCGATCTGACCATGCTGTGAATACTCCACCACCGTAAAAAATGTGACACCCCAAAGAAAGACTGCGATGCCAACTGTCCTCAGAACGTACCCGAAAGTAACAGGGATCTTCGGTCTCACCGTGTTCACTAGCGCTCCTTGCGTTGCGCTAATGGTTTAATGGAAATCGGAGAAGCTTCAGGCACGGTAGTAATCCCGAACGGTTCTAAAAGCATGGCGAATCACTGCAAAGGTGAAAAATACAATCACGCAAACAACGAACCAGATCTCCGGCTCCCCAAGGTGCCCTGTTGATGGACCCTCAGGTCTCAGAGCTGTACCGAAGATCGATTCATAGACACCAAGAGACGCCAGCACGAAGGTTATAATTGCCACGATCATGGCTTCAATTACATCCGATAGCGTTACTGGAGGTTGCGGTTTGAGTGTTTTCATTGACGCCTTATCTCTTCGATTTGAAATGCGCTCGTATGAGGTGAATTGCCCGTATCGCTCCAGCCCCAAATAAAACGGCGGCCAAAGCGTGTTTAACCGGGTTTCCTGATCCGCCAGCAGTCCCGGAACTATGTAATGCAAAGAATTCCGGCGAGCAAAAACAGTCTGGATCGAAGAGCCCCCACGTAAGAAATCCTGATAGTAAAAGGCACACGACAAGACCGACACACGGCTTCCACAGAGGAAAGTCGTCATGCTTTGTTTTCGTCATAATTGTTGCCAATATATTAAAATGGGCCAGGCCCGAAGGCCCGGCCCATCCAGAATTTACTCCTGCCAGCGGATCTTAGGTTCAGTCGCCCCAAACTCAGTGGCAGATGTCGTCGCCTGATCGTCGACTGTAAAGGTCCAAACCTTCACTAAATCACTAACACAAAACAGAGCCGAAAAGGCTGAATTACCCCTCTCTTTTGAGCCGGATGACCCCAAGAAAGATCGCGCCGATGATGGTGGAGATGAATCAACATGCAAATACCCTCAGCGGTGCTTCTCCACTGCCGGGTCGAGCGTAATCAAATACACCGCCAGCTATCCAGCCGACGAGGATTGAACAGATAATTACTGTTATCGGGTTTGGCATTATCGTTCCAGGCTTTTTTCGATGGGGCCACCGAGAAGCGCGGTCCCTTTAGAATTTTCGATGAGCTGGAGCAGAGATTCAGTTTCAAAAGTATGGTCCTGAATCATCTTGGACAAGCGAGCCATTCCCATCATGAGGTCATAGAAGAAGAGCGCGGCCTCATCAGTGTATGGGATCTCACGAGCGCCCTCTGGGATGCTAATGCCGCACCAGGAGTTGAGCTTCTGAGCCGGATTATCTATCCCCAGGTGACTTTCCCCTTTGTAATAGGGCTTATAGGTCACTTTCTTGATCGTGCCGTAAGTTTTCGTGGTTTTGGTCAGCGCAACAGCACCGATCGATAGAGAATATCCACCTTTGGCAGGGGCTTGTGCATGATGACGCCCGAAGCGGTCCTCCAAAGACCTGTCAGGCCAGCGCGTCCCAGGGTGGCAGCAGTTCGGGTAGAGTTCACCGTCATCACCAATGGCAAACATGATGTGAGACTCAATATTGAAGCGAATAACGGTTTCACTCTCAATGGTTGGCTCCAGATGCTGGGCAAGCGCGGTTGAGAGCGCTTTCTTGAGGTCCGTATAGTTGGAGCTAATCAGCTTCGTTCTTCCCCGCATGATGCCAACTCCCACCGATCGGTAGTCACGGAGAAACTCCGACGAGGGCTTGAAAAACAGGCTCAGCTCCTCGGGTGGATCACAGTAGAACTCACCATCAGCGTTGATGGAAATCTTGATCTTCAGAGGCTGGGTACGCTCGTGATCGATATACCCGAGATTCTCTGTCTTGAAGTGTGGCATAGCTTTTTTCCTCACCAGGTCAGTTTGGGATACTGAACCAAACATATCACCAGGCGTGAAAACGCAACTTTTCTGCTGTCTGAAAGGAAGCGGGAGCTAATGATTACCTTAACGAGGGTTTTCTCCTGAACAACGTCCTATCATACCTTGCGTGTGTGGCCGCTCCGATACCTGTCTGAAGCGTCGGCTCGGATGTATATCGACTCCGTAAAAGCCACCGATTCGTGGCCAAGGTCTTCGGAAACATGACGTATGGGGCGTCCGGCATCAATATCCATGCTGGCTCCAGTGTGCCGGAGATAATGCGTATGGTCAGCGATTTGCTCCATTTCCTTCGCATCCTCCTCCCGACCCTCATCTTCCATTCGCTTAGCAGCGAGCAAGAAGGCCTCTTTGACGATCCTCTCAAGCGACCGCTTCCCGACTTGGCCAGTGCCATTTCGCCGGGGAATCATCGGGATCTGCTCACCTTTTTCTGGCAATGGCGGGAGGGCCCTCCAGCGACGAAAGCGCTTTAGAAAGTAGAGATAGCCCGAGGGCAGGGGGATGTACCGTTCCTTAGATCCCTTGCCCAGGATTTTTATGTGCCAATAGCGATGGCCATCAATGACCTTGGGCCGAATGGCACTCATCGTTGGTGCATAAGTCTCCCCGGTCAGTTCGTTTCGCTGCGGGGCTAACTCTGACACACGAAGATAGAGTGTCTTCATTGTCATCACGACAAAGAGATGGCGCTCATACTTGTCGTCCTCCTCACAGGCCGCCAACAAAGCTTCCTTTAAATCACTCCATTGCAAGTCGGTGAGGCGAGGGGCGATTTCATCTCCGTTGTCCGCCTCAAAATTCGCCCGACTGGCTTTCTGCTCAGCCTTACGAGCAGTGATCATCGGGCTTCTATCGATGTACTTCCGCGTCACAAGCGTCCGGAAGTACACATGAAGTGCTCTGGTTGCTGCGTCCAGTGTGGTCTGCATGACCACATAATCCCCTTTACCTGTAAAAACGAATGGACGCCAGTCATGGCGAGGCTCGCGAATTCCATGGGCACCGTTGGTAAAGCCATGGAAAGGCTTACGAGCTATCCAGCTTTCGTCAGGATTTTTCAGGAAACGCATGTATGCGTTGATGTCGTCAGAGGTGCAATCCGCCAGTGATCGCTTCGATATGTTCCAGAGAAACAAAAGGAATCGCTGGGTTTCGCCCCGAAATCGGTTATAGGTTCCGGAGCTCGCCGCGTACTCGGTCAGGTATTGAGCCGTAATCTGCCAGTCAGAAATAGCCGGTACCGGGCGCGTGGCCAGGTAGTGTTCAAGGGAAGGGTAGCCGCCAAGGGATTCCTTAGCCTCATTCAATCTCGACGGCGTATCGAACAAAGGATGAAGATCGGGGTGAAGCTCTGTCTTGCTCATTCGTCACGTTTCCGCTTTCGTAAGGCATTCAGGGCACGTTGAGCGGCGACACTCCCGGATAGGTATTCATGTCCACAGGTGAGACATCGAACCAAAGCCCTGTTGCCCCTATCTTCGACAACACTGACATTGAACCACCGCCAGTATTCGGGATTGAAGTTGCTCATTTGGTATTTCCGGTGCCATTTCTCTTTGCACTTACTGCAGTAGAGCTGGCGAACAGGAGTAGAGGTACCCATCAGGTGGCCCTGTTATGATCTGGAGGTGAGCCTGGCATTTCCATCCGCTTCCAAGAGCGGCGGTGAAGGTGAGTGATCAGTCCGGAGCAGAGCACGGACAAGCCTGAACCAATAAGAGGCCACCAAAGCCACTCCCCAGTGATTATCCAGGCAGCGAACCATCCCATCAGAAGGCTGAATGAAACCATGGTCAAAATCATTGGCATAGCGCTACCTTTCGTATTGATGTTTTTCTGAATCATACAGGCTTACAGAGATTTGCAAGCCTAAGCACAGCTCACTGGTGTTTTGCTGGCCATCCGGGTGTCGCAGGTCTATACTAAACTTCCTCACAGAACGATCCTGTGCAGCCACATTAGTCCGATTTTCTCTCAGCTCCCAATTTTAATTCTTGAAGGGCATAACAGCCCTCGCGCAATTCTGTGGGCGCTTGTGTCATATACTCCCAAGTATATGACTACAAGGCCACGGGAGCAATTGGACGACGGATTTGGACGACCACACAAAGCACTAAACTCACTGAACGTAAAATCAAACACTTAGCCTTATGATTCCACACAAAGTCCTAAACGTTTCTCAGGGGCCTTCTAAACCTCGCCCCCTAAGCCTATGTTTGCACAGGCAAACCCCACTTGTTCAGCACTTTGTGTGGTCGTCCAGGATTTAGCACTTTTTGTGGAAAATGGCCTCCCTGAGAGGCCCATGCGGGAGGGCTTTCAGAGTATTCCACACAAAGTGCTAAATTAGTCGTCCACGTCACTTAACCTTGAACCAACCACCTGATTCGATATTGAGTGCTAGACTGTTTTAACAAGCACCAACAACACAGGAAACAAAAGGAAAAGGATTTCATGTCCGAATTCGATGATAAGCCTGATCACTGGAAAGACGACAAACTTGACCGCTACGACCAAGCGAAATTATTAAAGGGATTCCTCGATCAACAATATAAATCAGAGTTTCGTTCCGAGGATGGAACCAAATCATTTGTTCTAAATCTCGACGCTGAATGGGGTTACGGAAAAACATTCTTCTTGAATAGATTTGCAAAGGATTTAGGTGCAGAACACATTGTTCTCCGATATAACGCATGGGCAAATGACTATGCTAAAGATCCCCTCCTCTCATTTATCTCCCAAATAACGCTTGAATTAATCGAACAGCTTGATAAGAACGGGACTAGCGCTGAAGACAACGCAAATAGAAAGAGAAAGTTTGTCGACAGTGCCTTGAAGGTAATCAAATCAGCTGGCAAAGCTGCCGCTCCCAAGCTGCTAACAGCCGGAGTAAGCACCCTCGTTCTGGGATTCCCCATTTTGGCAGGTTACCCTACAGAATCAGAGGGTTCCGACGACCAAACCAATGCACCTTCCTTCTCCGAGAAAGACCAGGAAAACGTTACCAGGACCATTGGTGCCAGCGTTGAGGCAGCGATGGCCAGCGTCGAATCTAACCTATTTGAAGAAGAAAATTCTCGACGCGCTGCTGTCGGAGCATTCCATTCTTCACTGACTGATATTGTTTCTGTTCTTACTGAACAAACAAAGTCCGGTGAACAAACGAACTCCAAAAAAGCACCGGTCTTTATTCTGATTGACGAATTAGATCGTTGTCGACCAGACTTCACAATCGAGCTAATTGAGTGCGTCAAACATCTGTTTTCAGTGGATGGTTTATATTTTATTTTCGCAACTGATGGGCGGCAGCTCCAGGCCGCATTAAATGGTCTTTATGGGGAGAACTTTGATGCAGAGATCTACTTTAACCGGATATTCAATAAAGAAATTGGCCTTCACATTCCGGATCAGCGAAAAGTATCTGAAGCCTTGATAAATGAATATGGTCTTTCAACCGCTGCTCAGGATTATGACCTTATCCTTTATGCAATCGATCCGCTTAATCAAGATTCGCTTTCTTTAGTTGAAGATTTTCGAATAGTTTCCGAGTTTTTTGGCCTTGATTTGCGTTCGCAAAAGCAGCTTTTATCGTCTTTTCATACGTTGATTCTTGCACGAAAGAGTCTTGGCCTGAAAACGCATTCTATACCCACGCTATGCCTCATTGTTTTTTGGCAGCGCAAGAAATCTTTTTTCCGAAAGCTCCGAAATGTACCTCATACTATTCACAATGCTCAGGATATTGAGAAAGACCTAAGGTCGATAATGTCAGATGGCAGATATGATCTTTCGGTCACCACTCAATCAAAGGACTTTGGTAACCGCCATCATTTCCCAAACTCTAACGTTCCCATTCCAACTATTTTGATGTCCTTTATACAAATGTCGTCCCATAAGCCAGTTGACTATCTAAAACAGATTGAAGGCACATCCGCACGTACTTCTGGTACCGAAGCGTTTTACATTGGTTCGCTCAAACGAGAGGTTCAGGCTGCTGGTGCTGATGGCTTATCCCGCAACCCTTTAATAAATTACTTTGATCAGATCACGATGGTTTCTTAGCCACTCTTAATTCCTGCTCCTCCCAGTTTTCAAAGAACGTTACCCAAACCGCGCTTTGTGTCACCCATGCATAGCAGGGTTTGGTGGCATATTTCGCAGCCACTTCCCTCTTTTCCACCATTATCCGTGGCAACCTCTCTATGTATCATCCTCAATTGGGATTTTGGTTGTGAATAACATACCCTTAGACGTTATCAATAAATACGAAGCGCACCGCCCCGTCACTTGTCTGACAGGAGATCACATGACAGCAGTGGATCTTGCGGAGATCTATAATCGTCAATTCGAGGAGACTACGAAAATTGACCAGGCCTTTGTAGAGCTGGCGATTGAAGTCTGTTTTGCGGTGCTGGTGCGTGATTTTGGTGTATCTGTACCCTCTTCTTATCCAGTGGGCGATCTGGATCACGATGCCTTATTGGAAAGGTTTCGCCAGGGCAAGTTCAAGCTGTTGACCGATTACATCGACAACCTCCATGACAAATCAGCCCGTAACGCTATTGCCAGCGAGGCGCTTGGCCCACCTGAGAAAGACGATTTTCTGCCAACCCCGTGTGTAATTGAGATAGAGGCTCACAAGCTCGGGCGTCGAATCGTCCTTGAAGCAGAGCAGTTTTGTCTGGATGCTGATGACCTCCCAATTACTCATATTCTCGCTACCGAGTTACAGTCGATCGCTTCTGAACTCTGGCACACTCCTATTCCCAGGTTCTGCGTCATCGATTCCAAGTACGGCGAACTTCGAGGATCAGGCATCTTTAGTGCCTCTCACGCGCTCGCACAGCAGGAATTTATTGAACCTGCCAAGGGTCTCTTGAACGGCCTCTGGCAGCGAAATCCCCGCCCTATTCTGGACGTTTAAACGTAGAAAGCCCGGCTAGTGGAGTATATAGTGAATTTTGTGTAATTCACTAAGTGAGTGAGTGAATGCCCCATAGGAACTGGCTTATGGGGCATCTTTCGTTTTTACACAGTGTGTAATTCGATGTGTAAAAATAGAAGCGCTCGTTCCAAGGGCTCTGCCCTCTCGCCGCAAGCGACGATTCACCCGAGGTATTTCATGACCAGCGATGTGATCGAGTGAGAGCACAGATAAAGATAACTTCCTTGGGGATGCTTAAAAGTTAGCAGTGGTCGTACCACGATACTCATACTGTAGCTGAAGGTTGCCACAATAAATTGGCCGCCCGTAGCTCTGGTCGCAAAGCGAACATTCAGATTGGGCGATAACGCCAGCCAGCATGCGCGGCTACGGAATAGAGTCGAAGCTGCAATGGAAAAGCTGTCGCCGTGCCTGCATTCGTTTGGCATCATCTCCCGACATCAACGAGAGATGAAGACCGCCAAGAGTTCGGCACACAACCAGTCAATGGTCTCCGAAGTGAGAAAAGCCCGACCTCAGGATCTCAACACATCGTCCATGGCTTGGAGCTGCTGAGCATACTCATTCGGCCTGTTTTTTTTAAAGCGCTCCAGGTTACGAAGCTTCCATTTCACCGCGGGAAACACCTGATAATCATAAATAGACCAGTCAGGTCGCAAACGGTTAAGACTTAACAAAAACGCCTTATCCCGATCATCAAAGCAAGATCTGACCTGATTGATTAAAGCCCACCTCGTCGCCTCAAAGTCGTCATAACTGAACGCGATAGCGCTCATCCCTTCAAACTGGTTTTCAAAAGCGGCGCGCTGATCCAACAAATTCGGATCCAGCATTTCATGGGTCGGTCTGTTCGAACAGATCAGCCCGTATAACAGACCTCGCTTGATCTCATCACTGAGGCCTTCGTTTTCCAGCAGCAATTTGACGTCAAATAGATCCCTAGGATGTTGGCGATCAAGCGCGGCGCATAACTTACCGCCATAAAGCTGCGCCAATGGCACCACTGGCATTGCGCAAAACGCATCGAAGGCGTCTTGCGCCGCGTCGCAGACCGGCATTTTTTCAAGGCGACCCAGCAGACCGCGCCCGACCGTATTCACTTCGATCTTGATCGTCACCCCACCCTCTTCAAGCTGGAGCTTGCACACATCCGCCTTATGCTGAACATGGATCGACGGGCGCAATGCCTCGATGCGCTGTTTGACATGGCGTAATCCGGCGTTCATCCCGGCCAGCGCCTCCGTCCGGGTATTCAGCTCTACATAGGTCAGATCAATATCCACCGAGAGCCGAGGCATATCACGGACAAACAAATTAATCGCCGTGCCGCCATGCATGGCAAAGCATTCTTCTTTGGCCACTTCTGGTACGACCGTTAACAGCAACTGGACCTGTTTTTTGTATGCCTCGTTCATACGTGCTTTTCCAGCTCCCTTGGTACGGTAATCTGATATTTAGAGACATAAACACCGTCGGACACGATGGCGCGCTTACCCGAGCCCAGATCCACCTTGTCTAACTTGAGATACGCCAGCCAGTCATGACCGGCCTTATCGGCCAGATACAAAAACAGCCGCTTCACCTTGACCGAGTTACAGCCCTCTAAGAGCGCTTGCACAACGGCGGGGCGCAAATTATTGAGCCCTTCCATCAGCTCGAACACTTCAAGTATTGGCTGCGCCTTGGGTGCCAGATACAGGCATTCCATCACTGCCCGGGCGGGTGAGGATATCTTGACCTTAAAGCCCTTATGCGCGTATTCAACGAGCCCGAGTTCGGGCGGCAGAAACGAGCTCAGCTTGCAATCAAGGCTGAGTCCCCAATCATGTTTTTTGAACCACAACGGCAAAGCGTCATCGACCCCGCCAAAGAGTTGCGCTTTTGTTGCGGACAGCTCGAGATAATGAGACTTGCCTTGCATCGACAAGGCGGTTTTGCCCGCAGGATGTACCGTCAGACCCAGCTGAGTTTGCAGGGCATAAACTCCGCCCAGATAGTCTACCGGATCGCCATGACGCACCAATGCTCCGGTACCGATCGAGTCAAACCACTGGCTTTTTCGATACTGCTTTTGCAGTTCCAAGCTATAGCCTTGCCCGGCCAGCCATGAAGACGTCAGCACGATGCCTGCGGGCTGCGAGCTCAAAAGTGTGTTTAATTTTGCCTTCCTAACAGTATTCATAATCCCAATATACACGAATTTTTAAACCGAAAAAGTCAAAAGGTTTAATATTCACTAAATTTCGGTATTGTGCATGCCAGAATTTTTGTAATTTTAAACCACGAAACCACAAAATTCGTGTAGTGGCATCTTTTGCAGCCTTTAGCCTCATAATCATCGAGATAGGCTTGGAGGTATCGACTTATTTCCGGAAACGAATGGAAAACCTGACTCTCGCCTGCCTCCCCAACCATTAGGCAGGGAGTGACGAATTTCTGTGCCACACGATTACAGCTGTAGGTTGAGAAGGCATCTATGAGTTCATCGGAAAAGTCTCTGACAAATTGGTCGATTTCCATGTCAATTCCTTGGTCATCCGCGGGTCACCGTAAATCTCGCCAGTATATCGGGCTCAATTCTTGGTAAGCCGCGACTACCGCCCGACGCCATGTTGTTTTTAACGAACTTTCGGCAACTCATCCCAACAAGTAGTATACGCCGGCGACAAATGCCCGAGTCGCATCGCATAGGCAGCAGCACGGCCTCCCTGGCCATATAGACCGGAGCCTTGGCCTTTCGGTTAATGGCATCCAAAACGGCCATCAGGCGTTCCGATTTTCCATTGTCTGGCGCCTGCTCGAGATCGGCTTGGAAAAGATCTTCTTGAACGCCCGCATCTTCCACCAATTCACCGAGCCTGACGCCGGCCTTGGCGTAATCAAATCCTTCACGATAGATCAGTCGGAGAAGATTCAGGGCCTGCTGCACAATAACCCGGGAATCCTGGCTCGGCTTGATGAGCTTGACACTGGTACTGCGTGAATACTGCAGTGCGCTGGCCTTGAATGGGTTGGTGCGGATGAACACCATCAACTCTCCGGCATACTATTCACCTGCCCGTAGCTTTCCCGCCGCCCGGGTCGCAAAGTGTGCAACGGCTTCCTCCAGGTCACTCAGTTTCTGGAGTGGCCGACCAAATGATCGGGAGCACATAATTTGCTTTTTCGGGGCCGGCACATCCTCCCACGGCACACAGGGAATGCCATTGAGCTCTTGAGCTGTTCGTTCCAGCACGACAGAGAACTGCTTTCTGAGGGTTGCCTGATGGGTATCCGCCAGCTGTAACGCCGTGACAATGCCGAGTGCCTGTAGCCTGGCGCTGAGCTTTCGCCCAACACCCCAAACCTCCTCAACCGGCACCCGGGCCATCAACCGCCGCTGCTGTGCAGGATTCGTCAGATCGACCACACCGCCGGTTGCCGTGTATTTCCTCGCGGCATAGTTGGCTAACTTGGCCAGTGTGCGTGTAGGAGCAATGCCTACACAGACCGGCAAACCAATGTCTTGGTATACGGTGTTTTTCACATCTCGCCCAAACTCCTCGAAGGACACCACGCGGTCTATACCGGTCAGGTCCAAAAAGGCTTCATCAATTGAATACACATCCACCTTCGGAGCCAGATTCTCTAATGTCGTCATCACGCGCTGGCTCATATCGCCGTAAAGGGTGTAATTGGAGGAGAACACCTGAATGCTGCAGTTGCTTCACCGTTATTTCGCTTTCCAGGCTCGCAATGATGATATCTCCGTGGGTCGCTCGCAGAGCGCGATCGACCACCAGTACATCGCCTGGATAGATGCCAGCATCAATCATGGATTCTCCCTGAATTCGCACGAAGAACGTGGCGGCGGGGTGCTGAGATGGGAAACCCGCAGATACCCGTTCCAGAAACATTGGGGTGTTAAGGCGAGAGACGGTTTCGTAGTCGCCAAGCAGAATGCAGAACATGCTTTACACCGAATGCTGGTTGAATACACAGTATTCTGGAGAGACTGTTGGGTCGGGTCAACCCATGGTCTAGCAAAATGCCCTACACTCAAGACAATACAGCTGCCAGGAAGGCGGGAGGAGTCTGTATGAAAAGCGTAGTACTGATGTTTATTGGCGGAATGGTTGGTCCGGTGACAGCGCTCGTAGGTGTAGGCGCCGGTTACCTAATCGGATTGGCTCTGACCGAGTCAGGCAGCGCGAAACCGTCTAAATAACAGCCCCCTATCCTCTAATCGTCTAACAACCAACCGGTCGATCAATTTACTACACCAGACCCGCCTCCGGTCTATTCAGCTCACGGCCCGCAACCTCCTACTACACGCCGCCGATTATTGGGCTTTTCCCTACCGAGCAACCAACCCGTGAGGCACTGTCTCGCCGGTGCCAGGTTACGTAAGGAAAGACAAGGAAAGCGAAGGAAAAATCAGTTGCCCTGTTCACCAACACCCAGCAACTGCGTGGCAAGAACGTGTTCAATAATATGAACTGTTCCAGCTGCCATCTGGGCGAAGGCCGGATGCCTTTCAGCGCGCCTATCTGGCCGGCTGCCGTCACCCTGCCCGGCTATCGCGGCAAGAACGGCCATGTAAACAACCTGGAGGAACGGATTGCAGGCTGCTTCACCTATGCCCTGAACGGCAAGCCGCTGGAGTACGGCAGTGACGATATGCTGGCACTGTCTGCCTACCATCAGTGGTTGGCGACAGGTGTGGAGATGTACCCCAAACAGCCCATCTATGGCCGGGGTTTCCCGGCGCCCGAGCGGCCGGCTGAACTGAGCTACACCAACGGTGAAAAGCTATATCAGGAAAACTGCGCGGTGTGCCACGCTGAAGATGGGACAGGCCTGCGTATCGACGGCCACACAGTATTCCCGGCCCCCTGGGGAGATATGTCCAACAACTGGGGGGCTGGTATTGTGCGCCTGCATACCGCAGCTGGCTTTATCAAGAACAACATGCCATTGGGGCAGCCCAACTCCCTGACCGATCAGGAAGCCTGGGATATCGCCTTCTACATGGACAGCCAGGAGCGACCACAAGATCCGCGCTACACGGGCGATGTGAAGGAAACCGCTGAAAAATTCGGGCCTACCTTCCACAAACATTCCATGTATGGTCAGGTTCGGGAATCCGATGGCAAGTTACTGGGTGACCACGACAACACCGGAGACAAGCCTTTCCTTAAACCAGACACCGTGCGGTCGAGAACATTCGACTGACAGACGTTATAATTCGGTGTCACAGGCCTCCCTTGCGGAGGCCTTTTTGCTTGCAATCAACGCAAGGAGGAACACGATGACCATCAATCGCTGGCACTTGCTGGTAAGCGGCAAAGTACAAGGCGTTTACTACCGGGCATCCACCGAACAGAAAGCCCGGGAATGGGCCTCACAGGCTGGGTACGAAATTTACCGGACGGCAGGGTCGAAATCATGGCAGAGGGCGAGCCACTCCAGCTCAAGGCACTGCATGAATGGCGTCACGAAGGCCCGGAACGCGCTGTGGTCGATGAGGTTGCAACCCAGGAACTGCCCGCCACTCAGGAATTCGCTGACTTCAGGACCACACATTGAGCAGTCTTCTTGATACCTTTCTGTACACGCTGGAGACTACGCTGCCGGTATTCGCCATGGTTTTTATCGGCATCGGTCTTCGGCGCATTGGCTGGATTGACCAGGGCTTCATCGCCACCGCCTCTGCTCTGGTTTTCAAGGCCACGCTCCCCACCCTGGTTTTCCTGAGCATTATCAGAGCCGACCTGGATACCACCCTCAGCATCAGCATGCTGATCTTTTACTTCCTGGCGACCCTGGCCAGTTTTGCCCTTGTCTGGTTCTGGGCAACAAAGCGGGTCCGGCAAGAGGATCGCGGGGTTTATGTCCAGGGCGCGTTTCGGGGCAATTGTGGCATCGTTGGTCTGGCTTTGGCAGCCAACCTTTACGGCGACTATGGGCTCTCAGCCGGGGGCCTGCTCCTGGCTCTGGTGATTGTGGTCTACAACTCGTTATCGGTGATCGTGTTGCTGGCGTATCAGCCCGGTAAAACCATGAGCCTGACCAACACCCTGCGAGACATTGCCAGAAACCCACTGATCATCGGCGTAGTGCTGGCCATTCCTTTCGCAGCCCTTGAAATCAGGCTTCCAGGATGGGTAATGACCAGCGGCGACTACTTTGCTTCGCTAACGCTGCCTCTCGCCCTGCTCTGTATCGGCGCAACGGTCTCACTGAAATCCATACGCAGCGACAGCGGCCCGGCCGTGGGTTCATCCATCTGGAAGATGGTATCTTTGCCGGCACTGTGCACTCTTGCTGCCTGGCTGGTTGGCTTTGAAGGGCGGGAGCTCGGGCTCATGTTCCTGTTCTTCGCCAGCCCAACGGCAGCGGCCAGCTTCGTGATGGTGAGGGCCCTTGGCGGCAACGATCGCATGGCAGCGAACATTATCGCGCTGACTACTCTGCTTGCGAGTGTGACCATTACCCTCGGAGTGTTCGTTATCCAGCTGACAGCAATCGGCTGAACGGCCAAGGCCTACCTTAAACCGCACAACGCTCCCTGGCTGTGCGGCTTTCAGTCTGGGCTGTCATGACGCAGGCCACATGGTCAGGCCTGCTCTCTCCGGGCAATCCAGTAACGCCGGAAAGCGAAGGCTACCGAGGCAACTGTGAGCATAATGAAAACCCAGGCGATAGGCCCCCTGAAGAAGATAGTCGGGTCACCTTTACTGATCAGCAGAGTACGCCTGAGGTTATCCTCGAACATTGGCCCGAGTATAAACCCGATCAGGAACGGAGCGGCAGCAACCCCAGTTCGGTTAAACAGAAAACCGAGAACACCGAACGCCAGCATCAGCCCAATATCGAAGGTGCTGTTGTTCACGGCGTAAGCACCATAAATACAGAACATCAGCACAATAGGTAGCAGGATGGTTTTGGGAATATCCGCGATAATCGAAAAATACCGGATAGCGGCGTTGCCGACAAAAACCAGCACAAACGAGCTGACCAGAATACCGCAGAACAGCGCGTAGACCAGGGGCAGGTTTTCCTGAAACAGCACGGGGCCCGGTGTCAGGCCATGAATCATGAATCCACCCAGAATAATCGCCGTTATCACATCACCGGGAATGCCCAGCGATAGCAGCGGAATCAGCGTTGCTCCGGCGACCCCGTTATTTCCGGCTTCAGCCGCGGCCACGCCTTCAACCTCACCTTTGCCAAAGTTATCCTTTCGGGGAGAGGTTCGCTTCGCCTCACTGTAGGAGATAAAGGCTGCAGATGTTGCCCCGGTGCCCGGGATGGCTCCAATAATGACCCCAATGACACTGCCGCGAATGACGGTTTTCAGGGAGCCTTTGAACTCCTTCCACGTCAGAGAGGCGCCAGATACCGCTGTACGAATATGGGGCGCGACCCTGGAGGTATAGAAATCGATGACTTCGGGAATGGCAAACAAACCGATCAGTAGCGGTATAAAGGACACTCGATCCATCAGGTTGTAATTGTCGAAGGTCAGACGCTGCGTACCATAAACCGCGTCCAGTCCGATTGTGGAAATGATGATGCCCAACCCGGCAGCAATCAGCCCTTTAATCGCAGAGTTGCCGGACACCGAGACAATGATGGTCAGAGAGAAGCAGATCAACCAGAAGTATTCAGGCGGCCCGAAATTCAGTGCGATTTTCGCCAGGTAAGCCGCGAAGAAGATCAGCGCAACATTGGAGATAAGATCGGCAACAACCGAGGAATACAAGGCGGTTTTCAGGGCTTTCTTAGCCTGGCCCTGTTGCGCCATCGGGTAGCCGTCAAGCAATGTACAAGCGGCTGCTGGAGATCCCGGAGTTCTTATAAGAATGGCGGTAATAGAGCCTCCATACATACCCCCTTTGTATATCCCAACCAACAAAAGGATCGCAGTAACTGGCTCCATCGAGAAGGTGAAAGGCAGGGCCAACGCAACCGCCATGGTCGCTGTTAATCCTGGAATCGCGCCTACCACAACGCCAATCAGCACACCGGCCGCTATGGCCATAAAATTATCAATACTCAGAAAGAGCGTCAGAACTTCTGATATGTTTTCCATTGCTATTAACCTAAAACGTTCTGTCTGACCTCAGACAAATAGCTTTATGCTGACACCGGATGGTCAAATCACCCGGCGAACAGCCCTTAAAATTGAAGGAGAGCTTCCCAGAGCGTTCCTACGGGCAGGGGCACATTCAGGACGTGAATAAAGAGAAGCGAGACAACAACAGGAAACAGCACTGCCAATACATAGATCCAGGCGCTTTTCAGACCGCTGGCCATGAAAAGCAGAACACTTGCGAATATTCCGCTTCCGATGGCCCCAAATTGTTCGAAGAAAACCGCGTAAATAGCGCCGGCCGCCAGCATCAAAACCTGACGAAGAACGGGCACACCCTGCCGCAGTTCATCGGCCTCCTCACGCTTTGGCGGGTACAACAAACCGTTAACCATCAGGACAAACGCCAGAATCAAAACCAGCCAGCCCGCCAATTGCGGCAAAAACCGGGGGGACAGCAATGGATGCTGCATATAGGGCGGCAAGTTGATGTAATTCGGAATTACATAAAACAGAAAAACCAGCGACACCACGAAAAACAGCCCACCCAGTAACGAGTTGGGATTCAACCGACCGTATTCGTCGTTAGCAGTGTGGGTGGATTGATCGTCTGACAGTTCCATGATGACCTCTGCAGTTCAGCCTCAAAGAAAAAGGCGGGACGACCAAATGGCACTGTCCCGCCCGATACGGCAATTCTTTTTTAACGTTTCAGGTTCGCCTGTTCAGCGACTTCGGACCACTTAGCAAGCTCGCTCTTTACCATCGCGCGGAAGTCTTCTCCGACCTCTTCACCCGCTACCGCTCCAAACTGAGGCAGGAAGTTCTGGAAGTCATCACCAGACATAATCTTCTCCAGCGCCAACTCCAACTTTTCAAGGCCGGACTCGGGGAAGGATTTGTGAGCAATCAGACCGAACCAGGCAGACGTTTCGTAATCCTCAAGACCATACCCGGCGCCAGCCTGCTGCATGGTGGGAACTCCCGGTAGAAACTCAGACTCCTGTGGTGTGGTAACCGCCAGGGCTTTGAGTTTTCCAGACTGAATATGCGGATAAACGGTCGGCATATTCTCAAACGCAACGTCAACATCACCCGCCAGCAGGGCGGGCAGCGCTTCACCGGAACCTCGGAAAGGCACATGAACCAGTTGCGTCTTCGTCAGGTTCTTGAACAGCTCACCAGACATGTGAATAGAGCTTCCAATGCCCGGAGAGCTGAAAGAAAGCTGCTGTTCCCGCGCGGCTTCAACAAATTCCGCAACGGTGTTGTACGGACTGCTCGCAGGGACAACCATCACATTCGGAATATTGATCACGTTGCGAATGAACGCAAAGTCAGCAACTGGATCGTATCGCAGATTCGGATACAGAGACGCGCCGATGGTGTGCCCCGGGGATGCCATTAGAAGCATATGGTCGGAACCGCGCCCACCACGAGCCAACTGGCCGGTAGCAACCGTTGAGCCAGCACCAGGACGGTTCTCAACCACCACCGTGCTCAACTCACGCTGAAGCAGGTCTGCCACTTTTCTCGAAAGCAGGTCCGTCGTACCACCAGCAGAGTAAGGTACGACCAATCGAATGTTATCGTCAGGCCACTCTTCGGCCTGAGCCAGACCACCACAAGCCAGAGATACAGCAGTTACTGCGCCGAGCACACTACGTTTCAGACGAAGCCCAAATAATTCGATCATTTTTGTGATTATCCTCGTTGGTCATTTCGTTGTTCGCGTATCGAACTTATGTTCGAAAAATGTTCGCGGCAGTAATCTCACATATTCATCACAGGCGTGCAAGAATTTTTTATGTGCAAGTCAGTAATAACCACCGACGGCGGGTTCGGGAAACCTGAAGAAGCAACAGCTCAGGCGAGGATATGACGAGGGCCAGATCAGACCCTCGCGGTGATAACCAGAAACAGGAGCGGTAGCAGAGGTGGGTCAGAATGGCGCAAAAGCCACTCTATCAGGGCAGAACTTCAGTGATTTTTCGAGAGGCGCTTTGCATGATTGGCACATACTCGTCGATGATTCGGTCAATTGAGACCGTGCTGACGTGGCTGCTGGAGTTAAGCGCAAACCGTGCCCTGCCCCTTCGATCAAAAACCGGAACAGCTAATGCTCGCATGCCGAGTTCCAGTTCCTGATCAACAACCGCGTAGCCGTTCATCCGAATCTTCTCGAGTTCGGCGCGAAGCTCATCAGGGCCTTTCGTATAGGCTGTCAGTTTTTCGAAACGGGTATCCCGAATCACCTGGTCAAGTTCCTGGGCCGGCAGGGAGGCAAGCAGTACCCGGCCTCCAGAGGTCGCATAGGCTGGCAGGCGCGCACCAATCTGCAAATTAATGGGAATGAGTCCCCGGCGTGGAATCCGCGCAACGTAAACAATATCTACGCCATCAAGTACCAGTGCAGAACAGGACTCACCCAACTGGTAGGAGACCTCTTCCATGAAAGGCGTGATCGTTTCCGAAAAATCCAGCGAAGCAAGAAAGGAATAGCCCAACTCCAGAACCTTGGCTGTCAGCCTGAACTTCTTGTCGTCCTGGGTGACATAACCAAGTTTCTGTAACGTGAGCAAAAATCGGCGAGCGGCGGCCCGGGACAGATTGTTCTTTTCTGCCACGGCAGACAGCGACATTGACGGGGTGTCCGTGTCGAAAGAACGAATAACCTCCAGACCGCGTGCAAAGGTCGTCAGGAACTCTTTGTCTACAGACACACTACCCTCGCTATCGCGACCCACCGAATCCATCCCTTTGAATAGTACAAGCACCAACCGATCGTTCGATAATCGGTCACTATCTGGTGCGGGATGATGCCAGCCCCAATAGGACTATGCAAGCGGGTCTCGCAGGAACAGCGAGACGACATCATCATCCCGCTTTCGTGTCTGTCGTTTACATGTCTCAGGTTCTGTTGGCCATCCATTCCTCCAGGGTCTGACCTTGCTCAACCAGACGCTTTAAAAGAGACGCAGGCTTCCAATAGAGCTCTCCCGATCTTGCGGCCAACGCCTCAAGACGGTCAAAGACCGAGTCCAATCCTCTTTGGCTGGCATAGAACATCGGGCCACCTCGATAAGATGGGAAGCCGTAGCCATGAACATAGACCAGATCGATGTCCCCCGGGCGCTGAGCAATGCCTTCCTCAAGGATTCGAAAGCCCTCATTAACCAGAGACAGAATATGACGATCCTGGATTTCCTCTTTGGTCAACACGCGTTGCGACACGCCATGTCGTGAAGCCTCACGCCTGATCACTTCCGACACTTGGGGATCCGAATACCTTGCCCGGGTGTCGGGATCGTAGCGATAGTATCCGGCGCCAGTCTTCTGTCCCAGGCGGCCTGATTCGACCAGCGCATCAGCAATACAGTAGGTACGAGGATCGCCTTTCTGCTCGCTGGCCAGAGCCTGCCGCGCCTTGTAGCCGATATCCAGCCCCGCCAGATCGGCGACTGCCAGCGGTCCCATTGCCATCCCGAAATCCGTCAGGGCTCCGTCTATTTGTTCCGGCGTAGCCCCCTCAATCATGCACAACTGAGCCTCTTTGGCGTATTGCCTTAGCATCCGGTTGCCAATGAATCCGTAACACACACTTGACAACACTGGCACCTTGCGGAGTCGTTTACCCAGAGCCATCGCGGTCGCAATAACATCATCCGCAGTTTGTTCTGGCCTGACCACCTCCAGCAGTTTCATTATGTTTGCCGGACTGAAGAAATGAAGACCCACCACATCTCCAGGCCGCGAAGTCGCAGACGCAATCTCATTGACGTCGAGGTAGGAAGTATTGGTCGCCAGAATGGTCCCGGGACGACAGACCTCATCCAGTCGCTGGAACACCTGCTTCTTCACATCCATGCTTTCGAAAACGGCCTCTATCACCAGGTCGACCTGGGCAAGGTCCTCATAATTAGTGCTTCCGGTGATGAGCGCCTTCCGGGATGACGCTTCGCTGGTTGACAGTTTTCCTCGACTGACCGAGCGCCCATAGTTCTCGGAAATCAGAGTCAGCCCCCGATCAAGCCCTTCCTGATTGAGTTCGAGGAGCATCACCGGAATACCAGCATTGGCGAAGGCCATGGCAATGCCGCCCCCCATTGTGCCCGCACCAATGATGCCTACTCGGGATATGTCACGGGCGTGGGCCTCCGGGTCCAGATCAGGTACCTTCAGTGCCTGACGCTCTGCAAAAAACAAATGCCTTAGCGCCGCTGACTGGTCGGACTGTGTGCATTCCACAAACTGCGAACGCTCAAAGGCAAGCCCCTCATCAAACGGCCGGTTAAGAGCAATTTCGACGCAGTCGACAATACGTTGAGGCGCTTCCTGTCCTCGCTTCCTTTTAGCCAGTTGGTTTCGGTAAGCGTCCAGGGTCTGTTGGTCTCCGCTATCCACGGGTATATCCATATCACGAATTCTGCGGACACCCAGGCCGCCAGCCAGGCAATCGCGGGCATAGTTCAGCGCGCCTTCTCGCAAGTTGCCCTCAAGAACCCGGTCAATCAACCCCAGCTCCCGCGCCCGTTGGGCTGGCACTTTTTCGCCACTGGTCATCAGGTCAAGTGCTGCCTTTATACCTATCAAGCGTGGAACACGCTGCGTACCGCCCGCCCCGGGTAACAACCCAAGGGTAACCTCCGGTAAACCGACAAACGCTGAGGGCAATGCACAGCGGTAGTGGCAACTCAGCGTAAGCTCAAACCCACCACCGAGCGCAGTACCGTGGATCGCGGCAATCACTGGCTTGTTTGACGCCTCAATCGCCGCATTCACCTGAGGCAACGACGGCTCCTGGATGGGCTTGCCAAATTCACTGATGTCCGCGCCCGCCACAAAGGTGCGCCCTTCACAAAGAATGAGGATTGCCCTGGAATCATCGGCCTGAGCCTGATTGACCGCCTCGAGAATACCGCTGCGCACACCGTGGGACAGTGCATTAACCGGGGGGTTACTGATGGTAATAACACCCAGCTCATCGATACGTTCGTAGTTCACCAACATGAAATTGTGTCTCCTCGGAAAAGGAGCCGGCACCCGAATCAAAGTGCAGGTGCCGGCTCTGGAGAAAACCGGACCACTGGCATCAAAGAATGCCGCTGGATCGGAGTTTCTGAATATCTTCGGCGTTTTTTCCCAATACCCGGGCAAGCACCGCATCTGTGTCCTCGCCGAGCAGCGGAGGCGCTTTACGATAGTTCTGGGGCGTTTTGGAGAATTTTATCGGGTTGGCGATGCCTGGCACCTTACCCACAACCGGATGCTCCAGCTCAAGCTTCATCTCTCTGGCCAGGACCTGTGGGTCCTCGAAGACTTCAGCAATGTTCTGGATTGGCCCACAGGGCACGTGGACGTTTACCAGCGAATCCATCCACTCCCGGCTCGTTCGTGTACGGGTGATTTCACACAACTTGCCAACCAGCTCCGGCCGGTGAAGCACCCGCTGAGGATTGCTTGAGAAACGTTCATCCTCCGCCAGCTCAGGGCGCCCCATGGCCTGACACAGGCGCTGGAACTGACCATCATTCCCAACGGCAATAATGACCTGACCATCTTTCGTCGGAAACGGTTGATAAGGGGCCAGATTAGGGTGGTATTCGCCCGTGCGCCCGGGGACATCCCCACTGCAGAAATAGTTCAATGCCTGATTCGCAAGCCAACTGACCTGCACATCCAGCAATGCCATATCAATATGCTGGCCCTCGCCGGTTTTCGTTCGATGGTGCAAGGCAGACAGGATGGCGATGACCGCATTCATCCCCGTAGTCAGGTCGGCTACAGCCATGCCCACGCGCTGAGGTCCGGCCCCTGGCTGTCCATCGGCCGCACCGGTAATGCTCATGAGCCCGGATTGTGCCTGAATCAGGTAATCGTACCCTGCATAACTTGCCATAGGTCCGGTATGACCAAAGCCGGTGACAGAGCAATAGATAAGGCCCGGATTCGTCTCACAAAGGGATTCGTAGCCCAGCCCCTTTCTGGCAAGCCCGCCAGTCTTGAAGTTTTCAACCAACACATCGCATTCAGCCGCCAGCTCCCGGATCAGCGTCTGACCTTCGGGCTGTCCCAGATCAACGGTTACCGAATGCTTGCCGCGATTGGCCGACAAATAGTAAGCCGACTGCCTGGTCGGATTACCCTCTTTGTCTTTCAACCAGGGAGGGCCCCAGTGCCGGGTATCGTCACCCAACCCCGGACGCTCAATCTTTATGACCTCCGCGCCAAGATCCGCAAGGATCTGTGTACACCAGGGACCCGCCATCACGCGTGACAGATCCAGAACGCGAATACCTGCTAAAGGACCGGACATAGCTGACTCGCGACTCATAGTGAACCCGTCGCGTTGCGAAGCATCTGCTTGGCAATCACCAACTGCTGTATCTGGGAGGTCCCCTCATAGAGGCGGAACAACCGGACATCGCGATAGAAACGCTCAACGCAATACTCGCTGATGTAACCTGCACCACCGTGAATCTGTACGGCGCGGTCCGCAACGCGGCCAACCATTTCCGTACAGAACAGCTTGCAGCTTGCAGCGTTCATAGACACAGGTTGCCCCGCGTCATAGGAACGTGCGGTTTCTTCAACCATGCATTTGCCTGCGTAATATTCGGTCTGGCTATCCGCAAGCATGGCCTGGACAAGCTGGAAGTTCGCGATTTCGGTACCAAATTGCTTGCGCTGTGATGAATAGGCGAGACTCTCATCAATCAGGCGTTTGGCGGTACCAACACTCAGTGCACTGATGTGCAGGCGCCCACGATCAAGCACTTTCATGGCGGTCTTGAACCCCTGCCCTTCGACACCGCCGATCAGGGCTGAGGCTGGCACCCGCACGTTGTCAAACATCACATCGCAGGTATGGGCTCCCTTCTGTCCCATTTTCTTATCGGGTTTGCCCAGGCTGATGCCCGGAAGATCCGCGTCCACCAGGAACGCTGAGACACCTCGCCCACCGTCCTCTTTACGGCCCGTCCGCGCCATTACAGTGAACACACCCGCACGGGGTGCGTTGGTAATGTAGCGTTTGGCGCCATTGATGATGTAGTCGTCGCCTTCCCGCCGCGCCGAAGTCATCACGGACCCTGCGTCGGAACCAGCGTCTGCTTCAGTCAGGGCGAAGGAACCGATCAATTCACCCGTCGCAAGCTTCGGTAGGTAGCGGGCTTTTTGCTCCGCCGTTCCATCAATAATGATGCCCTGAGAACCAATACCCACGTTGGTACCAAACATGGAACGAAAGACCGGCGAGGTATAGCCCATCTCCTGAATAATGGCCGCCTCTTCCGCCATGTTCAGTCCCAGCCCGCCGAACTCCTCCGGAATGGAGAGGCCAAAGAGTCCCAACTCCTTCAGCTCGTCAATGACATCATCGGGGATCCGGTCTTCTTCCGCGACCTGCATCTCCAGTGGAACCAATCGATCCCGGACATAGCGACGCACACTGTCGACAAACTGATTCAGGGTTTCTTGATCTAGTGCCATTCCGGCCTCCCATGTTCCTAACAACGTATGAAAACCGCGCTATCGAAGCGCACTGTAAACGAGAGCTGCGCA
>Ga0208919_1000163_pt1 | contig 48790 bp, 61 predicted proteins | sample 4_EtaG_FD_184076 | JGI IMG/M metagenome (GOLD analysis project Ga0208919, IMG submission 184076) | Marine viral communities from the Subarctic Pacific Ocean - 4_ETSP_OMZ_AT15127 metaG (SPAdes) (version 3) | ecosystem: Environmental > Aquatic > Marine > Oceanic | place: Pacific Ocean | collected... | reverse complement strand
TCTTTTTTGTGACTGGTATCAGTTGATACAGTTCGTCGTTCCAAATTATTAGTTCCATTATTTGCTGCTTCGTCTAGTTGTTTTAGCAAGTTGGTCATTGGTCCTTGTTCCATGAAATAATACAGCTTTTAATCCAGGTGCTTGTATCTCGACATTGACACCATAACCACGCCATTGTTGTTTCATTATATTTAGTTCAAGTAAAAAGGTACCCCACTGTTTTTGTGATATACCTTTAGGCTTGATGGTTATTATTTTTTCTTTACTCATCTCAACCTCTCTATATCAAGAATAAATTGATGACTGATACAATGTTGTGTCAACATACTTTCAGTAAACTTTTCTTTAGTATTTATATCTACTTTAGGCCATTTACTGTCTCCAGACCATGCCATACCACCATATAAACCTGCATCTAATAATGCCTGTCTATATATCTTCCATCTTTTCCAAGATGCATTGATAGCTTTTTGACGTTTAGGAGTCATACGTTTAGGCTTACGCCAGTTAGTATGCTTCATCATTATTTCGTACGCTTTTTCAGTACAATCTAGTTTATGAGCCATTAGTTTAACTGCGCCTCCTCTTTGTCCATTTTAGCATGAATGTATCTATGGTTTGCTTCTTCTTCTAAAGCAGTTTGAAAAGTATCTTTTACCTTTTCAGTAGTGCCATAGTAGTCAGCCATATTAGTTGCAATATGTTTTACTATTTGTGAAGATAAAGCATGAATACTACATTCTACATCTAAATTTTTAAGTTCTTTAGTTGCATTATTCATTAGTTTATCAAACTTACTCATGTGTCTATCAATAAAATCAATTATTATTTGATCCTTGATTTTTTTAGTTTGTTTTTTTGTTAGTTTTTGCATTGTTTCCTTCTTTCTATTTGTTTCTTTCATGTATTATATATAGGATATCAAGGGATATTTGTCAACCCTTATCTTTTACTTTTTTTCATCATTCTTTTTTCGTGTTTATTAAGGTTTTTCTTATGTCTTCCGGGCCTTTTTCGAGGCTTTGGTTTTACATAGTTATTAACACCCCATTTAGCTTTCTTTGCCATGAAAATAGTCCTTAAGTATATTAGCTGTTGGTAGTGTTGGTATGTAACTTATCTTACCATTTACATATTGTTCTAAATCAGCACCACAAGTTATACATCTGTAATACTCTTTAGTTAATCCCACCAGCATTGTGTGCTCATCACACGTTGGACATGTCCCATTTACTATCTCCGCTTGAAATCTTATGTAGTTTTTTTCTGTCATATGCTTTCTTATTCTTTATCACAATCTGCCGATAACGTCTATCTCTTAGATATTTGACTATTGGATTCTTTTTATTCAAGTATTATTGCTTTAATAGATTTTTCGCCCATGTATATTTCGGTCTTTGCTTTACCCTTCCAACATTTATAAGATACAGTTTCACTATACTGTCTCTCCGCTTCACGTTTCCCGCGTAAGCATTGGGCCATTGAGTCTTGAATACGATGTTCCTTAATTTCTCCGTTTACGAACATTAATAATCCTATCACCGCTTCGATCATTGGCCGTTTCCATTCTTGTAATGCATATCTCTAGCTTTGTCTTTTAATGATTCAATATCAGTTAAAACTTTATCCATTTGTTTTGTTAAAAATTCTATGTTTACTTTGTTTAAAGCCATGCTGTCAATGTGTTCACTTAATTTATCTACAGTTTTGTAAAGATCCTCGATCATCATAAATTGCTCGGAATCTGCAGGAAGCGAACCAAGTTGGCCCCGTGGCCATTTAATTCTAAACTCTGTATTCTCAGTTAAATCTTTTTCCATCAGCTCCAGGGTTGTAGAAATTTTATTTTGGGTCTCAATAATCCCGAAGTATGCCCAAGTTCCAATTGCAACCATCGCGATCAAGCTGGCAACCGTCTTCATTGGCATTTGCACTGCTGCTTCTTCAGATATTTTTAAAGGTTTAGTCATCTTTTGGTTTTGGCTGTGGTAATATATATCCTTTTGGAGGCATTTTCAATTTACTTTTTCCTGGGTTTATAAATTTATCTCCCATTAACTCAATATTTGGGTTTTCTTTTTTATACTCATCTTTCAAGTCATCCCAAAGACTTTTAGAATCAGCGGGTCTAGTGTTATCTCTTGCAGGGGTCACACCTCTACATTTAGATACAAGTAAAGCAAAGTTTTCATTAAGTGCTAGACTTGGATTACTATTAACTCTACCGCACATTTTCATTAATTCTAATTGTTGTTTGATTGCTACATTTTCTTTTGATGTTTTACAGTCTGTTCCTAAATACTTTCTATATGTAAAACTTAATCTATAATTATCAGATTCATAATCTGAATCACCATAAGTATAATCTGTTTCTCTATCTTCTGCTTCTATTCTTGTTTCAAACTCTCCACATCTTACACCATACTCGTTAAGATATTCGTTTCTAGGATACGCAGGGCCAGCACAAAGAGCAAGAAAAGTCATTGCTAAGATTAGTATTCCTGTAAAGTAATAATTCATCCTGGCAATCTCCATAGTTCATTACCTATTTAAATCTTTAATATCATAGTCATGCTCTCTGACTTGATCTGCTAATTGTCTATATAAATTTTCTGCCATCTGCCACGTAGATTCAGCAGAAGTTAATCTTGTGTTTTGATCTGTAATTTTATCTTCAGCAACTTTTAAATCTCGTTTAAGATCTACAATTTCTTGTTGGTTTGAATTAATAGTATCTGTAAGATTAACAATATAACGAACGCCAGTAAATGTTCCGACTAGCACTGAAGCTACTACCGGTACCATAACTATATTTTTTTTTAATAAATCAGCTAAGTTCATTAATCGTATTTAACCTCATTTTCAAAAGTTATATCCGTGCCGTGATCTTTTTCTTTTTTGTAAGTTCTTTTACACTTACAATTATCACACGTGCAAACTCCGTAATCATCTGTATGAAGTTCTCCATCACAATGACAATTACAATGACAGTTTTTACACTTGGCCATTACTTCTGCCAAGAAAAAAGCCAAGCAATTATTTTGTCTCTTATGCTTTTAATTTTATCTATAATTTTTTTAATCATTTTTCTTTTCCTCAATTTCGTAGAAAAATTTATCAGTGTCTTCTGTTCGCCACTGTCGAGTGTCTTCTACATTCCACTCACTTGTTTGTACTTTCCAATCAGGAATTTCATCTTTAACTGTAAAAGATGGTATGTCCCATATTAGTCTATTGTTTGGTTGAGCTGCATAGTTGCCATTTTCTAACGCAAGTATGTGTGCACACTTATGTTCGTGTGGAATTTCAGAATGATCTGTATCTAGTATATTACTATCTGGGTGAGCAAAATCAACAGTAAATAAATAAGCACCATGATACCATTTTTTATCTTTACCAATGTACTTACCAGACTGTCCGTCTAAAATATCATAACTAGTAACAGCAGGATAATAAGAAAAACAATTCCAAAGTTGAAGTTCATCAAGTCTTTGATTGGGAACAGTTTTGGGTTCATAACCACGTTGAATAAAAGCCGATATTGGTAAACGATAAAAGACAGCGCCGTTTTCCATGATGGCATGAAATAAGATCGGACGACCTGTAATAGATGCCACCCCGAAGATGACACAGTCTTCAACTTCTCCGTGATGTTTTTTGAGGTCATATAGATATTCTCTTCTTATTTGTGCGTAAGTGACAGGTATGTTTGCATTTAAATAAGCCATAAGTCCTCATTTTATATTACCCCAATTGGTCCCATGTTCATAATCTACTTTGTTTGGAACTTCAAGGGAAACAGCGTCTTCCATGATATCTTTTATTCGTTCTGCATCTTCTATGCTCTCAACTGAAATGTCAAGCTCATCATGTACTTGTATGTGAGGTGTAATTCCTTCTTTATGTAAATTTATCATTGCCTTCTTTGTCATGTCTGCGGCTGATCCTTGTATCAATCTATTTAAAGCTTTGTATGTGTATGCACGTTTGATCCCTGGTCCGTGTTCCAAGAGCGCTGCATCATGAGGCAACGCTTTATGAATTCCAAATTGATTTGGTTCCCATAAATGAAATCTACACAAACGTCCAAGCAACGTCCTAATTTGACCACGATTTTGAGCACGCTGCATAACATTATCCATAAGTTGTTTTACAAATGGTACGCGTGAATGATATTGTTTAAATAAAGAATCAGATTTTTCTTTATTAACACCAAGCTCTGCTTGTAATTTATTTTTACCCATACCATAGAACAGACCAAGGTTTATTGTCTTGGCCTGTGATCTAGGTATCTCCGCCATGTCGGCTACGATTTGATGGAAGTCTACATTCGAATCATTGTAAGCATCCAATACGTCGCCCACTCCATAGAGATTTTGTAATGCTGCATAGTGTACAACAAGTCTTGGTTCTTGTTGTGAGTAATCAAATACTCCCCACTTACAATCCTGTTCAGGAATAAATAAAGATCTAATTGCGGGTCCAAGCTCTTTGTTTCTAGCTGGAATCTGTTGAAGATTAGGATTAGAATAACTAAATCTCCCGGTTACAGTGCCTCCATTATCTGATCTTAATTGGTTTATTTCAGCATGAATTCGTCCTTTAAAATTATGTTTTAATATGGTATCAATAAATGTGGTATGGGCCTTGTTTATCTCTCGGGCTCGGGCGATTAGTTTCACCAGTGGGTGGGGGTGATTTTGAAGAAAGTTTTTTGTAAATGATGGAGAATTTGTTTTTTCGGTTGTCTCATATGGTAGGTCAAGTTTTTGAAAAACTTGCGCAATGGATCGAGCTGCCCATATTTGTGTATCTACTCCAGTTTCTTTTTTTACTGATTGTAATAATTCTTTTTCTTGTGCAACTAATTGTTGCTTCAATTGGTGAGCTCCTTCTTCATTTACACGCACACCTAAAAAACGCATATCGACTAGGCAAGGAAAAAGTTCTGTCTCTAAATCAAAAATAGATTGTATATCTTGGTGCTCTATTTCTTGTTTCATTTTTTGCCATAACTGCAAAGTTAATACGGCGTCTTGTTCAGCATATTCCCCAACATACATAGCAGGCAATTTATACATTTCAGACTTAGGATCTATGCCCCAAAGTTCTGCTGTTTCCTTCAATACAGCCTCATTTTTGCCTTTTCCGACATAATCCCTACCCATAGAGCCTAAATCGTATCGAAAGCGATTCTCGTCTACGAGAGAGCCAGCAATCATGGTATCTACGATGGTTCCGTTGATTTTAAGGCCAGAAGCTCTAATAAAACATACGTCATACATAGCATTATGAAATATCTTAGTTGCAGGGGTATTTAAGACGTCTTGAAACCACTTTAGAACCATTCTAATGTCCATATTACCACCACCTTCATGAGCTATTGGATAGTATCCAGACCAGCCTTCGACAGCAACAGCCACACCTACTATCTTTCCTCTTCCTGTAACTGATCCCGATCCCATAAGTTTTAATTCTGGATCTTTTGTTTCTAAGTCAATTGCTATTTCAGTATGTTTAGATAAATCTGGAAATTCTTCTGGTGGTAGCCATTCAGTTTGTGGACTGAACATAGGTTTCTGTATCATTTAGTTATCCCCCATGAGTTTGATTTCTTTTTTATTTCTTCTTTCACTGGCTCAGGATAATCTCTATCAATAGCCATGTCAATGTAATGTTTTGCTTTTAATAAATCTTCTTTTTGATTTTTTTGTTTGTGACGACACAAATATTTTATTGCGTTGCCTTCAGCAAATGGAATATTATTTCTGTTAATAAATTCTGATGGTTGAATAACCATAGATTTATAATGATCTCCACCTACTTGTTTTTTATATATTGGTTCTTTCATATTTTGTATCCTTTGTATTCTTGTTTTGGTGATATAATATGTAAATGTTCCTTGGTCCTTGTTGCGCCAACATAGAACAATCTATTTTCATCATCAGCATTTTTTTCATAAGCCTTCATTGTGTTCTCACTTAAATCAGTGAGCAACACAACGTTTTGTGATTCACCACCTTTAGCTCCATGTATAGTTGACAATGTAATTCTTGGTCCTTCATTTAATTTTTCTCCATTATTTCTCATTTTTCTTAAATAATTTACGTCTCTTCCAGGTGCATCATCAAATGCTTCAAACCAAACAGCATCTGTTTTTAATCCATAACTTTGTTTTAATGTAGCAAAGTCATAAGAGCTTTCTTTAATCATTCCTTTTAATTTATTTTTATCTACGTTTTCTTTCATATAACCATAGATTCTTTCTATTTGTTTATATGCAAGTGGTTGACCTTTACGTAAACTTTCCCAATCAACTGCTGCGTAGTGTAATTCTTGTTCTTTTGTTTTTTTAAATTTATTTCTGTAATACAAATCATTACGATACAAAGTATCTTCTAAATCATTTAACATATATTTTGTTCTAGCTAAAATTAACCACTCTCCTTCTTTCATATTTATTTGTTCAAAGTCATCATACTTAGATAAAGAACCTTCATGTACTTTTGGTTTCCAAGATTTGTCTATTCTATTTTTAATTTTATTTATTATACCCATAGCCACGTTATGAATCTTTGCCGGTATTCTATGTGATTGTGTAAGTGGCATCATCAAACCTTTCTGTGCAATAAAAGAATCTACATCTGCGCCAGCCCATCTAAATATTGCTTGGTCATCATCACCTGCAATAAAAGAATCTTCTGTTTTATTCCATATAGTTTTAGCCATATCCCATTGCATTAAAGATAAATCTTGAGCTTCATCTATAAATACTACATCAAACTTTGGAGACTTATCAGATTTTATAAATTCTAAAATCATGTCATTAAAATCTATAAGACTATATTCTTTTTTATATCTCTCTATTTCGTTTGCAATAATACGTAGTTTATCTCTTTCTAAATCTTGATTATGTTCTGCTAAATCAAATTGTTGTTCTGCTGTAATGTTTCTTAGTTTTGCTAAATTTATTATTCTTAAATATTCACTATCAGATGTAAATATACCACCATGATCATCTTCAAATTTTGCATAATTAACAGGAAAACCTAACTTTTCACCTAAATCTACATAATGTCTACGCTGCATTACATTTTCTTTTTTTAATCCAAGTTTTCTAAATGCTAATGAGTGTAAAGTTCTAAAATAAGGAAGGTCATCTTCTGTAAGATTAAATTTTTTAATAGCTCTATTTCTTGCTTCGTAAGCAGCTTTTTGTGTAAATGCAAAGTACCCAACTTTATCTGGATCTGTTTCTTTAAGATAGTCATCTACTTTATTTAATAAAGTTGTAGTCTTTCCTGTACCTGGTGGTCCTAATACTATTGTTTTCATATTCCTAAATGTAGATATATCCACAATGCAGTAAACAATGTGACTGCCAATAAATCCATGGCAGCAATCAATACGGATCCTCCTGTTTTAAAGTTTTTTGATTATATTCATCTTTTTTCTTATCAAATTCTTTTACCATAAATACAGAAAGTTTTTCTTTACCAATTCTTTTAGAATCACATTCACATTTTTCTTTTAACATTTGTGCTGTTCTTGAATAACCTATATCCCATCTTCTTCTCATTAAAAATTGGTGATAAAATCTATCAAAAACAAAATGATGGTTTCCTTCTGATGTCCATACCCCACCTTTTTTTAAATCGTTTTTATCTGTTGATACTTGTCTGTTTAAACAAAACTCTTCTAAATGATTTTGTAATTGATCTTCCGTTCTTAAACCTTCTGCTGGTTCCGTAACTTCTGCGTTGTTTAATAATAAATTTGTAATTAACACCCAATCTTTTTCTTTTAATGTTGGTGGTCTAAACCTTAATTGTTTCATGCATGCTTCTTGAAATAAACTTTGTTGTCGTAGGTATTTAACATTTTCTAAGTATAATCTTTCTCCGTCTACATTTAGATAATAGTAAGGATCTTCCAAATCTATTACCTGGAGATCGGTTAGCCCAGGAAACATTATGTCCTGTCCTATTCCAAATTTACGTTTCCGACACAATGTTTTATCACACACACTACACATTGGTTGGTCATTACATTTATATCCCCACTCTTTTTTATCATGTTGGTTTACAATTATTTGTACTTCTGAATCTGACAATGGTTTTTCCATTGCAGTTGCATTAAATAAAATTAATTTTGACTTCCACTCCGCTGGCCATTTTTGTTTTGCATATACGCCATAGTGAAACAATGCATTATTCCTACCACCTTCACCTATTTTGTTTATAGATAATATTTCTATACATGGTGGTGCATCATTAAATTCTGTTACAGGTCTTTCTACTTTTATACTATCAACATCTTTTACTTTTGTAGTTTCATACAAACCAAAAAAAGCATCTATCGTAGCAGCTTGACCTGTTCTATGAAAGGCATATCTTGTTGTACTTTTACAATTAAAGTATGGTAAATTTAAAAAATTTCCTGTATCATCTTGCGATTTTAATTCTGTTTGTTTCGGAAATACTTCTGAACCACCATAACCTAACACCGCTTTTATTTCTGTAAGTTTATCTTGCATAGATTTTGCTGAAACATAATTTTCTGTAAATAAAAATACATGTGCTCCACCAGATTTAGATCTAAATACTATTAATGGTAAATTTAATTTATCTATTTTTTGAATTAATTCTGAATGATTAAATCCTGCGTAAGAATCTATATCTATGCAACCCCACTTACATTGATTTTTATCATTAATAGGTATTACACCTAAACTTTCTGTTCCATCTAAATGTTTTTGCCAAAGTTCATCTGTAACTGGTTCTCTTTTTACAAAAGATTGACCTTTTACTTTTGTACCGTTTCCATTTGATTGACCAATTTTAGTGACACCATGTGCACGTTCTAATCCTTCAAATATACTTTTAAATTTTTCTAACATAATTAATAAAGCGGGCGGATCCACTCTCGCTTAGCCGCCCACTACCTAGGATACGGTTAGTATGGTTGTTTAGAGTCTTGCTCTTCGTTACCATGCTTCGCCTCAATCTCACCTTTACCTACACGTTCTGCAAAATTTTTCGCAATGTCATAGACTCCTTTGTCTGTAACTGGTCCAATTTTTGCTACGTCCCATCCAAACCATGTGCCTTTGTCGTTTGACATCTGCACAGTTTTTAGACTGTAAATGTGACTATATGTTGGCGGAGTAAAAAGTCCATTTTTACCCTGCATTTTAATACCCATCATCATTGAGTTCCATTTTCTGCTGACTTTTAATTGAGTCGCCTTCATTGAAATCAACGCTGTGGTTGGGCTGCTACCTGCAAGAATTACAAAATGATCAGCAGTGTTCTCAAGATAATTACCGTTTGGTAATCTATCTTTAAAAGATTTATCCCTAGTCGTTTGACTAACGATGTCACTGTCTGCATTATGAATAGCTACAGGTGCACCAGTGCTGGTACCTCTATCTTGCCACTCAATGTATTTTCTCTTATAAAAAACTGGAATCACATTAATATGATCAAACAGTTCATTAGTAACAGTATTAATTATCTTGCCGGGTTCTGCGCCCTCGACATATTTTCCATGAGTCTTATTAACTTCTGGAGATAATTGTCCCAAAACTTTTAAGAAAGGCAACGCAAGATCGTCTTGCGATATGTTTTGAGCACCTTTGTTTGCATCAGCTTCAAAAATATTTGCTGCTAATGCTCCTTCTTTTTTTGTTGCTACTTGGTTCATGTTTATTGTTTCCTTTTTATTGTAGTCTTATTCTCGGTATATACACCGAAAATTTCCGTTGGCATTTCTTTACCCGCCTCAATACGCTCACGGACTAGCGCTTTCAGAGTCATGGGCTCAACCTTCATTTTTTGTGAAGGCTCTAACCCTTGACCCCTCGCAAGGTCGACATAGCTTGCCGCCTTGTTATCTTCGTTCTTACCAAATGATACCGAGATCTCATTTTTAATGATATCACCCAGTCCATTATTACGAAGCCAGTTATACGCCGCTTCTTTATTAGCTTCACTTATGTGTGCTTTATACGACGTTGCAACTTTCAAATGTGATCCATCTGAAAGTTTTAATTCTGATAAACCCATTTCAGTCATCATAGTTGGTATGACCTCACCTGATATGTGTTCTATTTGTTTTTTCTTTTCTTTTATAGCGTCTTCTTGTATTTGAAGTTGTTGCTGCATTCCTTCTAGTCTTTCAACTTGATCTGCAAGAGACTGAATGTTGTCAGTTTTTTTCATTGCATCTTGTTGATCTGCCTCAAAATCGGGCATTACTATTCTTTGTTTAATCGACATCAATTTCTCCTTTCTCGTATAAATTAATTGATATAGGATAATATTTTCTTTCTTGTTTATCCCATTTTAGTAGATTGTATTTACCATTAGTAATATCAGAAACTATAGAACATGCTACACCTATTAATGCAGGATCTCCTGTTAATAATAAATGATCTCCTTCTTTAAAATTTTTTAAACCTTTTCTTAATTTATAAATTAAAGGTCCAGGAGAAAAAATCATTTGTGAAAATTCAGGAAGTAAAAATACTAACTTACCATGATGAGTAGCACCCATAATATTTATTTTAGGTGTACCTGCTTGGCTTCCCGCAACTTCTTGTATAACGTAAACTATATTTTCTTCTTTCATGCCTTGACATATAGTGCATGATGGATTATATGTCAACCCATAGAAAGAAAAAAGATTATGAGTATAAAATATAAATTTAAAATGAAACCATATAAGCATCAAATGACTGCTTTAGAAAAGTCATGGAATCAAGTTACGTACGCTTATTTTATGGAAATGGGTACAGGTAAAACAAAAGTGTTAATAGATAATATGTCTATGCTTTATGATAAAGGTAAAGTAGATGGTGCTTTAATTATTGCACCTAAAGGTGTTGTTAAAACTTGGTATGAACAAGAATTACCTGCACACTTACCAAAACATATAGAAAATGTGACTATATTGTGGCAACCTAATATTACTAAAAAACAACAAGAAAAATTAGAAAGTTTATTTGAAGTAGAAGAATCTTTACACATATTAGTTATGAATGTTGAAGCTTTATCTACAACTAAAGGTGTTGACTTTGCACTAAAATTTTTAAACTCTCATAGATCTTTAATGGCTATTGATGAATCTACTACAATTAAAAATCCTTCTGCTAAAAGAACTAAAAACATAATTAAACTTGCAGAAATAACTAGATACAGAAGAATTATGACAGGTTCTCCTGTTACTAAAAACCCATTAGATTTATATAGTCAATGTGAATTTTTAAGTCCTTATCTTTTAGATTTTACTTCTTATTATGCATTTAGAAATAGATATGCTGAAATGAAAACTTTGCATGTTAGGGGTAGATCAATACAAGTTGTTAAACAATTTGTTAATTTAGGTGAATTATCAGAAACATTAAAAAATTTTTCTTACAGAGTATTAAAAGAAGATTGTTTAGATTTACCTCCTAAAATATACATGAAACGTAATATAACATTAACAGCAGATCAAAGAAAAGTTTATGAAGAAATGAAAAAGCAAGCAGTAGCTCATCTTAATGGTAAAGCTTCAAGCACTATGACTGTCCTCACTCAACTCATGAGATTGCAACAAATAACTTGTGGTCATTTTGTAGCAAATGATGGCTCTACACAAGAAATAAAAAGTAATAGATTAAATGAATTAATGGACGTTCTTTATGAAATAGAAGGAAAAGCTATTATATGGGCTCATTGGCAAAAAGATATAACTAATATAATTAAAGCAGTTGTTGAAGAATATGGTCCTGAATCTATTGTTGATTATTATGGGTTAACACCACAAGAAGAAAGACAAGAAAATATACGTAAATTTCAAAACGACTCTAAATGTAGATTTATTGTAGGTACACCTCAAACTGGTGGTTATGGTATTACACTTACACAGGCTAATACTGTTATATATTTTTCTAATGGTTACGATTTAGAAAAAAGATTGCAGTCAGAAGACAGAGCGCACAGAATAGGACAAACAAAATCGGTAACATATGTAGATATTATAGCTGAAGATACAGTTGATGAAAAAATAGTAAAAGCATTACGTAATAAAATAAATATAGCTTCTCAAGTCCTTGGGGAAGAACTTAAATCCTGGATTTAGTAGGATATACGCGCGTAGCGCGCTGAAATTTTAAAATAGTATAACAGCCACTAATATTGCAATAAGTATAAGACCTATGTGATCGTTAGGCCAAGATATTAGCAATTTAGTTTTGCTTTCAACAAAAAATTTTTTAATTTTATCTATCATTGTTATCCTTTTACTTTTCCACCTTCCCATTTCATTTCCGGCAATCCGTTTTCGTAGCTCTTGCCATCATAGGTCAGCACTTGTTTTCTGTTAGCCCCTTTTTCATTATAGCTAACATGCACCCAGCCACCTGCTGGATCATTTGGATTGTAGAATTCTAAAATTAATTGATCGAAATCTACATTGTTTTGTAACCAATACGCTACTTGAATGTTAGGCACACCCGCTATTTCAAAATCTACCGCCTGCCCTTTTGCATGTTGGCTGGTTTTTTTGCTGCCGATCGCTTCGCAAAGCGCTTCTGAACGGTACCCTGATGTAATTGTTACAGGTTTGTCAAACTTTGCACGAACTGGTTCTAAAATTTCGTAACAAACGTTTTCTAAATTTTTTATATCACCGGCTCCTGGAGAATTATCTATTCCTTTTCGAGTCGCGGTCATTGACTTAGTCATTTCTTCTAATTTAAAATGTTTTGATAGTTGCATGATTTTATTTTTATGTTGGTGAGTTAGTTAATAGCATAAAGATCATATTAGCCATACCCATAATTAACATACCCGCTGAAACTAATACAATTTTTTCTAACCTACTTATTTGGTTTTCTATTTTATTAATTTTATCATGAGTTTGCTTTTGCATAATTCTGCAAAGCTTTTCATGCTCTTCTATTTTTTGTAAAGCGTTTTTAGCCATTATACTCTCTTAGCAATTTCCTTTTCTGTCTCTGATAGTAAGGCATTCTCACTACGTGTCAAGCCCGTATTTGTATTACTTGCAAGCATTTTATTGTTAATTTTTGGTTGAGGTGTTTCAGGTAATGGTGGTGCTTGCACTTTAAAATCATTCGACAAAGGATTTAAAAGTTTGTTAACACCTTTTTTAATTACAGGAGAAAATTTTCTTAAAGTTGATTTAATAAATCCTTCATCTCTTATTGGATCACCGTTGTCATTTAAAATCATATTACCTTTTTTATCTAATACGTAATCAAATTTTTCTGGATCGTATTCATTACCTTTTTCAAAAAAATCTTTGTCTTCGTATTCATCCATAATATCTTCTAGTTCGTTTTCTGGAAAAACAAAATCTTCATTAAGTCTATATTTAAATTTGCCATACATTTTATCTAATTCATTTTCAATAGTTTCTACTTTAGTTTCAAATCTTTTTTCAGAAAATTGAACAGGAGTAAATTCACCATCCATTAATGTTTTAACTAATTTTTTACTTGCACCTGAAGCTCTCATTATATCTTCAATATCATTTTCACTTAAGTCTAAAAGTTTTAAATCTTGTATTCTAATAAACATATCTTTTTGTATTCTAAATGCTTCTTCTTGCATTTTTTCAAATGTTTTAATCATATCTCCTGGTGTATTATTTTGATAGTTGTCTACATTATAAAATTCTTCATTTTCATCAACAGCTCTTAATAATCTTCCCATTTCAGATGTAAAATATCTTAAGTCTTTTTTTACATCGATACGAATAATTCTAGTACCTGCAAACAATGCAAGCAATTCGTCTTTTAAATTTAAAGGTTTACCACCTCTAGTTAAATCTTTTCCAATAGCACCTTCAATTTTATCTGCACTTACAAATACACCTGGTTTTACACCATCTAATATGTATGCAAAAGATTTTGCAAACTTATCTCCAATACTATCTGATGCAGAATAAACTGTACCACCTTGATCTTTTTTACCGTTTCTTACAGTTACATCTAACACTCTGTCATAACCAATAGGTTCAGTTATAAATGGTGATAAGAAAGTCATTACTGGTCCATCTTCAGCAAACATAACACTCATTACATAGTCATCTGTTTGTTGTGGATTTAAATTTTGTTTATTAGCTTGGTTAATAGCTGCTTCTAATGGTGCCCATAAACTATCATATGGTGAAAAGTATGAAAAATTAATGGCCGCAGACTCTCCATCTTTCCAACCTTTAATTGCTAAAAGATTAGAGTTTTTATCCCATGGTGCAGCTGACGAACGTTTGTATGCATCCCACTGTGCATCAGTAGAATTAGTTAAGAACTGAGCAAGTTGTACTAATCCAGTTCCTGTTGCATAACTTGTTAAAAAAGCACCTTGTAATCTTCTTATACCCATCTGTCTTATTGCGGGGTTTTTACTAGAAGCTTCTTTTAATCCTATAGCCATAACATTTGTTCCTGTTCTAAGTATTTCTGCAGGAAACGATATAAAAGCACCTAGTGGTAATTTTCTTAAAGCTTGTATTGCTGGTGGTACTTTAGAATATGTTGGATAAGTATTTCTAACTAAGTATGCAGATGCTTCATCAATAGCATCGTCAAATGTTTTTATTTGTCCTGTGATAGGATTTATAGGTACAAATTCTTCACCCATATCTTTGTACCATTGTTTCATGTCATCTAAATTTTTTACTGCTCTATGTAATTGTGATCTAGAAAATTCAAATCCAAAGTGTTTCCATAAGTTATCACCACCTGCATATAGTCTTGCAACTTTATCTGTTGGTGCCATTTTAATAAGTTTATCAAATAATTTATCTGTAGTGTTTACAGTGTTGTTTTTTATTTGATTCATAATTGCTTTTAATTCTGAAGCTACGACGTTTTCATCCCATACACCAAGTCTAACTAATTTTTCTACATAATTATTAAACTCAACATCATTTATGTTTTTCTTTCCTGCTTCAAATATATCATCTAATACAATTTTCATTGCATTTGTAACACTAGCTCTACCACCAATGTGACCATTCATTAATGCAAAGAATGCAGCTGACGTTACGTTTCTAACTTGTGTTTGTGGTGAGTATAATGTTTTACCTATTTGTACTCCAACTTTACCTTGCATAATGTGTCTGTATATTGGAATAGCTATTAAGTTATCTAACGTTCCACCTACACCTTGAAACATTTGTACATACTCTGGTGATGTAAATAATTCTGTTAAGTCAGATTTCATATGTCTACCAAACCTAGGTATTTTTCTAATCATTTCTGGATTAGCAATACCAGCACCTATTGCTTCATCAGCAGATTTAAATAACCAACCATTTTTTAAACCTGATTGTGCTATGTAATCACCAGCTCTTTTGTTAGCCATAGCTGATATCATTTCTGCAGTTGTATAACTTACAGATGCTTTTAAATTTTTTTCTGGTCCTAATAATTTTTGTATAGCATCAGGTAATTCTTCTCCTGTTTTTAACATTTTTATTTTACCTAATTTTAAAATGTCAGCTATTTCTTTCATTTGTTTTAACGGATTTTTTCCCTCAGCTCTTGCTGTGTGTAATACAGAATTAATCATCATCTTACCATGTTCAAAATATCTAGCATTTACATCTTTTAAATTTGCATGTCTGTTTTCAGCTATTTCTCTTAAACTTTTATTTTTTCTAATTACATTATCTACTACCCACTTTACTGAATTGTTAAATATTTTTTCATCTGGAACATAATTTGGATTTGTAAATGTAGAAAATGATTTAACTAAATAACTTCTTACTTTATTTAATTCTATGTTAGCTATTTCGTTTGTATACTTGTCTCCGTCTTTACCTTTTGGTAAAGATTTTTGAAACTCTTTCATTATGTTTTTTATTTCTAATTTTAAATCAGCAGCTAATGGCTGTAATTCTTCTGGTAAATCATTTTTTTTAAATTGATCTCTTAAAAAACTATCTACATCATCTAAATATTTTTTTAATAATGCAGGAGAAACTACATTTGAATTGTGTTGACTTTGAAAACCTTTAGCTAATTGATATGCTTTATTATCTAAAGCCTCAAGCGTTCTATCTATCTTTCTAGCTCTACCTTTAATATACAACATTACTTGCTCGTTAACACCTTCTATATCTTTTGGTGCTTTACCATATGATCTAAACCAAGATAATATATTATCCATTCTTTTTAAAACTCTGTCTGATTTATTAGGGGATGTTACAGAACTTAATCTCCATTTTTCAAAAGGCGGTAATTGATTTATTTTTTTAAACATATTCTTACCACTAAACGTAGATACAATTGCAGGTGCTAAAGCTTTTGTTAATGCAAAGTCAGTTGCGTTTCTAACTAATTTAGAGGTAAAAGGAACCGCGTATTTACCCACTGGATTTGTAACACCAACATCAGGTAATCTTTTATTTATATCTTTTAAAGATAGACGTGAAGAACCTCCAAGATACGATATTGGTCTAAATACAGCTGTATTAACACCTTTAGCTCCAAACCTAGCAGTTTGTTTTATAAAAGGTGCAAGTCCATATTTATATCCTAGTTGTGCAGCTTTACCTACAATTGGAAAACCACCACCAACTAACATACCTTCTTGTCCATATTTAATTTTATTTCTAAATGATGCAGCTGCTCTTTCTTTACCTGTTAATCCTTCTGTAGATTCTGGTTCAAAGAAAAAAGATTGTCTACCAGGATTTGAAGCTAAAAAATCTGTAGCACCTACAACAGTTATACCTTCAATAGCTCTTGCTGCAATCTTGCTTATTTTTCTTGTGTTTGCACCTTTAATGCCGTTTATAATTTTATTTATTTGACCAACAGTTTTAGTTGCTCTTAATACTTTTTGTATAACACCACCAGGTATTGCAAACTGTGTCATTAATCCAACAAGATCACCTCTCCATGTTTCAGGTCTATCAGGTTTTTTGTCAGGGTCTTTCATCATTTTATCAAACCCTTCTAAAAAATCTGTACTAAAAGTGTAATCTAATCCTGTAAATAATAATTCTTTAACACCCATTTCTAAATCATAAGCACCAGAATCTACACCTTTTGATATTTCGTCTATAATGGATATGTAATCTTTATGATCACCATCTTTTAATAAATCCATGGTATCAACTTTTTTATTATGTTTTTTAGACATGTAGCCATCTAACAATATTTTCATGTTAGGACTGCCTTTTAAAATAAATCTAGCTAAACTTTTATCTTCTTTCTGAAATGGATTAAAAGGTCTTAAATATTTTACAGGTTTTTTAGGTTCACCAATTCCTTCTAATGCTTTTAAAAATGATTTTTGAAAATCATTAAGAGTACGGTATTCACCTTCTACTGTTTTTGGTTGTGTATTGGCTGTATCTTTTTTGTATCGCTCTAAAGCAGTATCGGCCATTTTACGCCTCCGATGGTAATACTAAATTAACATTATATTTTTTGTTAAATTGATCTACGTCTTGTTGAGTTGCTATTGTTGCAAAATCTTCTAATGCTTCTGGACTAGCTGCAAGTAATTTTACAATATCATCATTTATTTCTTGTGGTAATCTAGCTCTTAATGTTGCATAATCTATTTTGTCTTCTGGTCCTTGGTCCATGGTTGCTGTTTCTTGCATCTCCATACCTGGAGCTTTCATAGTTAAAGTTTCAGTCATGGCTCCTGGCATAGAACCTTGTTGGTATCCTATTCGACCACCATCAGCATTCTCTTCTCTGTCAGGTACGTTTGCAAAAAATTCAGCATATTGTCTATACGCTTCTTTTAATAATTCAGGATCATTATCACCATCTGGATATTTTTCAATTTTTTGACCAGGATTATTAGGGTCATCTATCATTTCATTTTCTAGTCTTTTTACAATACTTTTTAATACATCTTCAGCAAATTCAGTTTGTTGCATTAATGATTTACCTACAGCATTTTCTTTAGATAAATAATCTAGTCTAGCTTGTTTTCTACTTAATTCATCTGTAACGTCTTCACCACCATCTGAACGTTTTTTAAGTTCTATAATATCCAACATTGTTCTTTCAATATCATTAGCTATTTCTAATTTAGCATATGTTTTTCCACCACCTGTATTACCCGCAGCTTCTGCTGCAATGTCAATGTTTCCTTGTAATAATGTTTTAAATAAATCTGCTTCACCTGCTTGTTTACCTAATCTTTGTGCATCTACATCTTCATTTAAAGTTTTTAAAGGTCCTCTAGCTGCTGTTGCTGCTGTAGATAAAAATCCACCTCTTGGTGGTGTTGACATAAGATTTAAACCAAAGTCCATTAAAAATCTATTTAAGCCTTCGCCTTGTGGTCTTTGAAAATAAGGTTGGTAAGCTGATCTTATTGCTGGATCTTGTACTTGTTTAGATGTGTCTTGTAATATTTTAGCCATATCAAAATTCATACCACTTTGATAATTAACTCTTGGTGTATCTAACCCTGAAGTTATACCTTCATTAGTAGAGCCACCTCTTCTAAACATTGGTCGTCTTAATATTCTATTCATATTACGTTCCAGGTGTTTTATATCCTTTAAATCCAGCAGCACCTTGACCTAGTGCTCTAAAGATACCAGCTCCTGCTGTTCCTAATCCTACTGCTGTTTGTAACGGTGTAGGGTTTGGTATGTTAGTTGTTTGATATTGTGCAGGATAACCACCCATTAATCCAGTTACCTGACCAGCAAATCTATCCATTTGTTCTTGTGGCATGAATGCTGACATTCTATTTGCTTCTCTTGTTGCGTCTAGACCTGCTTGTGTTTGTGCCTGGTTCATTGCGCCCAACTGACCTAATGTAGAAATTCTGTCTGTTTGTAATCCAGGCACAGCACTCATCAGACCTAGCTGAGTTTGTAAATCTTGTCCTCTTTGAGCTTGTGCTTGATTGAAACCTTCTTGTAACATTCCAGCTTGTAGTAAAGCTCTATTTCTATCTGATCCTAATTGATATTCTGATTGCATAACACCTTCTCTACCACCACCAAACGCACCTGATTGTACAGCTTGATCACTTATTTGCTGTCTATTGATTGCTGCGTTTCTATCAAACTCTGCAAGTGATGCTTCCATAACTTGCGATTGATAAGGCGACATGTATTGTTGTTGCTGTGTTGCGGACATTGGCCCAGTTAAATTTTGGGCTGCTGTTAAATATGGTTGAAAAGATCCTAGTCCTCCAGCTGTTGCTGCTGTAGTTGCTAGACCTTGTGCTTGTGTTTGTAATGCATCTAGACCTGCTACTTGTGGTGCAAGTCCTGCTAAACTATCTTGTCTAATATCAAACTGTTGACCAGCTTTTGTTCTGGCATCGAATTGTGCTTGTGATTCACCAGCTTGTTTTGTAAGTCCGGCAGTGCCTGGCGCTACTACTGGTATGGCCGTTTGGGCCGTAATCTGTGTTGCAAGATCTTTACCTATATCTTCTATAAACTGTGCGGGTAAATTTCTTACTGTTTCCGTAGCCATTACATTACTCCTTCTAATTTTTGTGATGTTTGAAACATTTCTCTAGCGCCATCTAAGCCTTGCGATTCTTCAGATACGTCACCTCCGGCTTCTAGGTTTTTCATCATGTTATACATAACTTCTGAGCCTTTGTCTATATCTCCTTCACCAGCATTTCTTACAGCTTCAGCTGTAAATACAAATTCATTTTTTGATAATCTTGCAGGTACATCATCTGCTTTTTCCATTCTACCTATTGGTACAAATCCACCATCAGCTCTATAATCTTTTTCCATTCCACCCATGTCTAACAAAGGCATAACTTCTTTAGCTACTGGTTCTGCTTTTCCACCTTTAGCCATTAGTCTATATGGATTGCCTGACCTTTGCATAGCAAGATAAGGATTTCTTCTAATACCAGCTATATCTAAACCTTCTCCTCTGTAATCTTCGTCTTCATCTTCTTCAGGTTGTCCAAGAAATTTTGTTAATCCTAATGATCCTATTCCATACAAAGCTGCTTTACCCATACCCGATAGTTCTCCACCTTTTCCAAACAAACCACTAGTTATAGTGCTTGGAGGTCCTTTTGTTCCAACTAAATAATTTAAAATATTGGGTTTAAGATTACCAAAACCAAAACCACCACTAGTAGCTAAACCTGGAAATGATTTACCAAAAAAAGTTCCACCACCAAGACCATATATACCTGCTCCTAATAATGCAGCTTTACCTAATTTACTTTTACTAATTTTTTTAATAGTTTTTGATATACCTTTAACAGCTTTTTTTGCTGCTTTTACAATACCACCAACTATGTATCCTTGTCTTAATCCTGCAATACCACCTTCTGCCATGCCAGATAATGCTTGTGCTCTAAATTGTTCAAATGACATTGGTTCTAATCCTTGTTCTATCATTTCAAAAACATATTTTTCATATTCTTCTTCTAACATTGGATCGTTTGAAGCCATCATCATGTTTTCTTTAGGTTGTACATCACCTTCTAATCTTAATTCTGGTGCGCCAGCTTGTAATGATGTATCTCCACCACCCATAAAGTTAGCTCTTCCACCATCCGCTTTTAAAAATGCAAATCTTTCATTAATATCTTCAGCTTTTTTTCTGTTGTCTAATAAATTTTGTCTAGTGTTTTCTACTAATCCCGATCCTATCTCTATGTCATCTGCTGGACGAGTTTCTTTTAAATCTAAATCAGTTGTTTCTTCATCATCTCCAAAGTTTATAAAATCAAAAATTTTTTCTTTTATACTTTTTTCTGGAACTACTATTTTTTTAGGTGTGACTACTACAGGTGTAATATTTCCACTATTTCCTGATCCTCCTCCGCCGCCATTTCCACCAAATCTTTCTTCAAATGTTTTTCCTGCATACTCTTGATCTGGATTTACATTACCACCATAATTTCCACCAGCTGATGCACCACCCGCAGGTCCCCCTGGATTAAATCCTGTTCTAACTATTCCACCTTTATTCATAAGTCTCCATGGTGTTGCTGACTCTTCAACAACAGGAGTTGTTGTTTCTGGTGCAGTTGATCTAATTCCTGAAAAACAATACGCAGGTGGGTTAGGTCCTTGACATGGATCATTTGGTCCATCTCCACCCACTGTTTCATGTCTTTTTCTTATATCATCATAATATTCATCTAAATCATCTTTTGTTTCAATATTACCTAAATTTTCCATTCTATTAAATGTAGAAAGCAATGTATTATAATTAGGGTTACCAAGACCTGTAAGTTTAGTTATTAAAGGTGCGGTTACAATTGTAGAAAAATCTGGTGTACTGTCTATATATTTTGTACTTAAGGGGTCTCCTTTGTTTTTTCCTGCTACTTTTTTATCATTTAAACCAAAAGGACCTAATTGAGTTTCAGTAGGCATATTATATTTTGTTCCTGCTTGAAAACCTGTGTCAATTGCTGGTCCCTCAAAATTAAAACTTTTAGTACCATCTGGATTAGTTCCTTGTTGAAATTGAGATTCTAACATACTAACTATTTCTTCTGCATCTATGTGTGGTTGTTTTTTTTCTAAATTTTTGTCAATGTAGTTAATCATTGCAAATTTTTTCTTGTCTGATATTTTTTGTGCTTTTGCTCTAGCTTTTGCGTTTTTTATTCTCTCTCTTTTTTCTGCTTCTTTTCTATTTATTTCATCTCTTTGTGCTTGAGTTCTATTTTTAATATCTCTTTTAACTTGTTCAGGACTTCTATGTCCTCCACCAGTTTCATTTTGAAAACCATATTGAGATCCAACTTTATCAGCATAAGCTTGACCTTTTTTTCCACCACCGCCCAGTGATACAGCAAAAGATTCAGTAGCAGCATCTTGTCCACCACCTCTAAGTCCTATACGTCCACCTTTTTGCATTAATTGTTTATACTGTTGTGAATTTGTTATAGCCATTATTCGTCCTTGTCAGATGATGCGCCTAAAGCTGGTATCTTTGCAACTTTAATTTTTACAGATCTTAAAATATCTTCTTTTACAGTATCTGTATCTGGATTATTAATATCGTCTTCTGCTTCTTTATCAGAATTATATTCTTGATTTGTTTTTGTATTCTTTAAAGTTATTTCTGCTTCACATTTAACGACAGGTACTTCTTTGCCATCAACTTTTATATATTCTACAGATCCTTCTTCTATAAATGCCATATATTAATCTCTATTTATTTGTAACACAGAAACAACCATATGTAACCTATTTCCTGTGGCTGCTTGTGCTTTTAAAATTTCGTTTTCTTGTATTATAAGGGGTTGTGTCAATAACTCAATAGTTGTATTTGCTGCAACTGCTTTTGTTTTAAACAAGTTAAATACAGATGCTCCTGCTGTAAGGGTAACAGATATACTGTCAGCATTACCAGAATCATCTGATACTAATATTGATTTAATAATACTAGTTGTAGCTGCTGGACCTGTATAAACAACAGTATTTGTTGTATCTGTAAAATCTATTTTTGCGTTTGTATATATATTAGCCACTTAAAAACCAAGAGATTCTCTCTTGCTCCTGTTTTAGCTCATCTAAAAATGTAGAGTTTAATTGTTCTTTCATTAAACCTAGAGCTCTATTAATTTGTTTTTGGTTAGATACATCATATTCTTGTTTTGGTTCTGGTATTCTTATATTTATCTTTGTCATTATCTACGCCCATCTGCTTGTACATCAACTCTAAAAGTTCCAAATCTCCACGACTCACTAGATGCATCATTTTCTATTTTAAAACTACAGAACCTACCACGTGCTCTTGTATCTTTTTTAGTAGTACTAGATGTTATAGTAAAAGGACTATAAGTACTATTAGTAGTTGATTGTTGAGGATATCTTTTTAATCCAATAGTTACTTTTGCATTTCCTTGTAATACTTTAAAATCTGGTACAAACCTTCGTAGTGCTAAAAATACTTCTCCAGCAACTTTAGGTCCTGAAGATTTACCTTGTGCATCTCTTTGTCTTTGTTCTAAATCAAAATCAAATGATTGTATAAAAGAAGAAACAGCAGTTGTAGTACCATTAGGATTAACTTGATCTGTTCCTACTTCGTGTTCAAAATATGTAGTTTGTCCTAAACCAGTTTGTCCAACCACCGCAGGAAATGTGCCGGTAGCTGTTGAGTTGTATTTAGTTGCATAAGGGTTTGGATATATAGTTGCATCTATCCAACTTGTTCTAGCTTCTGTTCCTGTGTACCATACACCTCCAGGTACACCAGCAGACTCACCAAAATTAAATACAACATATTTATCATTAAAGTCAGACGTTGAACTTGGATAGCTCCAAGTAATTTCTGTATATAAATTATTTAAACCTGCTGAAACTTGTTGTCCTTTTGTAGTATCAAAATTATCAAATACATTATCTTCAACAGTACAAGATAAAGATTTAACAGTACCATCAAACATAAAAAAACCTTTAGGACTTAACCAAAACGCAGCACCGTCTATTTCTACAACTGCATTTTGTCCTATTAATCCACAGTTAGTTCCAACTTGTTCAAAACCAAATGTAAAAGGAGAACCAATAAACTTCATTGTGTACAATGCATTATCAGTCCATATTAGAATAACTTCTTTTGCTTTTAGTGCACCCATAATTTTTGTGCCATCTTGTAATCTTTGTGTACCAGCTGTATTAGTTGCTGATGGTGCATAAACATTTATTGCTTCTTGGTCCGAGAACCTAATAAACATATCGTCTTGTGAATCAGGTGTGCCTATTATTGTTTCTGTACCTAAATGAATTAAGTGACGTGTTGTTGGTGAAATTAATGTAACTCTTGTTTTAGTTGGATTGTTTGTTGTTTCAAAATTAGATGTAGTTGTTGATGCACGTGTAGTTAATCTTGCAGCAATACCAGAATCCCATGTAAAAGTTTTACCATTTAATATTGTTGCAACTAATACTTCTCCATAATTACTTAATGACCAAAGACCTGGTTCTAGTGTAACGTCAGATGCTGCAGCTGCTTCACCCCAATTACCATTACTCCAAGGATCCATACCCCAACCATAACCATATGTTTGTTCTCTAGGACCAATGTGTTCATAAGGTATTACACTTAAACTACCACCAGTTGATACTGTGCCAGTTGCATTGCTTGATTGATTAATTGTAAATGTACCTGTAGTAGGTACACCTATTACTTGAAAATTTTTATCTTCAAAGTCAGAGTTTTGATAACCTGTACCACCTGGTAAAGTTACTGAATCTAATTGTACAATGTCTCCAACTTTTACACCATGTGCTGCTTTTGTAATTGTGCATGTTGGTGAACCATTTGTTGTTGCAATAGTTGCAGATGTTAATGTAGTTTTAACAGGTGTAATATCATATAGTTGACCTTCAAAATATAATAATAAAAATTTATCTGTTCCAAGGGCCACGTACCTATTACCATCGTTATCTACAAAAGCATGTTGTTTTCTAACAACACCTACAACTGTATCCGTAGTAAGTGAAGCCCAACCACCAACTTTTTCTGGTAGTCCATATCTAAATCTAACATTGTCAGAATCAACCCAACGGTTTTCAGCTCCAACCTCTGTGTCTTGTTTATCAATACCGGGTTTAAATTTAAACTCAATGAGAGCCATCTGTTAAGCTCCTATATTTTATCTTTATAGACCCAACCTCTAGCCGTATTAACATAGACTAAAGTGAATGCTGCACCGTTTACACTAACTACTAAATTTGATGCTGAGCCCAAAATGTTAGAACCATTTCTGCCTATGGTTAAATTATTTGAATTAAAAAAATTTTTACTATCTATAAAATGCACTTCATTACCAATAGATGGTGAAGCAGGTAAATTTACTGTTACTGTTGATGCACTTGTATCTACTAATACTTGATCATTAGCAACTGTAGTATATGTACCTGTTGTAGTAATATATCCTTTTTGAACTAAACCTAGATTAACATTTGAACCATCTGCATAAACTAAACAAGTTGATGCTACAGGTAAACTTATTCCTGTACCTGACACAGTTTTAAAAGTTAAAGTATATCTATTAGCTGATCTATCTGTTGCGTCTTGAACTACATAAACTCTTTCTACTGAGTCTGGAACTGTTACAGTTCTATTAGCTCCAAGCGTACCTGTAAGTTTTAAATATAAATTTTTACCGTTAGATACTGCGCCATTGCTTATAGCTAATGCTTGGTCTGAAGATGCAACATCAATTGATATATATCCAGATGAAGCTTGTTCTAATTGTTGTAAATTGGTGTTAGTTATAGTACCCCATGTACCTGACTTCTCACCAGTAGTCATTAATTCTAATTTTAAATTACTCGAGTATGTTGATGCCATAATTCTCCTATGGGTTAAGTGGGTCTATTGGGACCCATGTTTGCCCTGCGTTTGGATCTATTGGATTCCATGATACCACAGAAACCGTACCTAATGCAAGGTTAATTCTACTGCCAGATGGTCTAACTCCTGACCCAATTGTTGTATTTCCTACAGCTACGTTTACTCTTTTTCCATTAACTAAAACTACTACATTTTGTATTCCGACCCCTGCAAAAGTTGTTGCTGAAAAAGATGTTGCTCCAAAAAACATATTATATCTCCGTCCAAATTTGAGTAGCGTTTGTTGGTACCGCTTCCCATTTTCTAATTAATACGTCAGATGTTCCAACATTAAACCTATTACCAGTTGGTAATATTTTAGCTTTAGCTATTACTGTTACATCACTAGTAGCTATGTTAACTCGTTTTCCTGTAACAATAGCTGTTGCATTTGCTTTAGCTGTTGCATTACCAAGAGCTACTTCAAAGCCATTGCCTGTAACTGTTAAATTACATTTACCAATAATTGTAACATTACCAGTGCCAATATCTAAACCTTGACCAGTTATATCTGGTTTAGCACCTGCTTTTACTATTACCGTTCCATTTGCTAGTTCAAATGCATTACCAGTAACCGGTACATTTTTTGGTATGGAAGCTTGCGCGTTACCAATACCTAATTCTAAACCATTACCTGATAATACTTCTACAGCTTTTGCAACAATAGTTACATCACTAGTACCTATGTTTACTCGTTTACCTGTAACAGATACGTTAGCTTGTCCAATAATAGTTGAATTACCAACAGATACATTTAATCTGTTGCCTAATACATTAACATACGCGTTAGGAGAAAAACCTACATCTGAAAAGGCTGCTGCCGAAAAGGGTGTAGCACCAAAGTACATGCGAGGCTACCTCGCGTTGGCTGCAATATTATTAGTGCCGACCAGGGACTGGCCAAACGCCGCATAAATCATTGTATCACCATTTTCATTTACGTGACTACCAGTTGTTCTTATTTTAAATCCATTAGATAACATGTCTAATCTTATATTTGTGTCTTGTATATCATTAGCATTTGCATATATTCTATAATTTTTTTCATTATAACCTATTCTTTTATCATCAAACATTTCCCACGCTTCACCAGAATCTGTTTTATTTTTAATTAAAATAAAAGAAGGTCGAAAACCAGTGTAAACAAACGCTCCGTTAGCATTACCATTACCCTTGTAGGCTGAAAATTTTGAATAACCGGGTTTTTCTGCAAAAGCGTAAAATACAGGAGTGTAACCACTTGCATTACCATAGTTTCCACCACTTAAAGTAAATACAGAAGCGGATGGTGCAACATTATTCATCCAACCATCTGTTGTTTCTGCTGAAGTTTGGTCAAGATACATAGCTTTTGTAGCACCCATATTTTGATGATAAACTGCCCAGTTGTTACTATTATTTCTTGTTTTTACTATAAGCATAGCTGGTGCAACTCCTAACCCATGACCAACTGTAGCACCAGCAGTAGCATTTGCAGTATAAGTTCCAACACTAAATCCTGCTGTTGTATTTACTGATACAGTTGAAGTTATAGTTCCATCAGAATTTGATGAACCTGTGCCTCCTGCTTTCCAATTCCAACCAACATATGTTCTACCTGAACTTCCATTAAATTGATCTGAAGCTCCTAAAGTAAATCCATCTGCTCCAAAAGCTGTTAAACCATCTGCTACTGTTGATTCAGATCCATTGCTATTAGATGCTAGAGTTTTAGTTACTCCTCTAACTACATCTGTCCAAGCGTGATTTTCAGCAGAACCTGCTCTATTTTTTATCCATGTAAAATCAGGTTGAAATCCAACTCCTGTAATTCCTTGTGTGCCTGCGTTCCCACTATAGACTACTGAATTCATGTAAAGTTTAGATTTATTGATAGTCGTGTAAGCCATTATAAGTTTAACCCTTTCGTTGATAACGCGGTATAGCCCGCTGGAACATTGTACTCAAAAATTCCGTTATTACTAGCATTAGTTCCTGCACTAGCTACGGCCGTAGTTCCAAAAATTCCGTTCCCAAAGTTAGCTGACCATGTATTTGTTCCTGGGTTAACCCAATCTCCTGCTCCAAAGTGATAACAACCTGTTAGTGTTGAAGCTGCTGGTTGAATACTATAAGCACCGGTCCCCGTTGATCCGGAAGTTGGGTCGCCACTATTAATCCATGTTCCATTTTTTCCAAAATATAATTTTGAATTTGTAAGATCCATTGCAACCATTATGATATCGTTTGCTGCATAAGTTGCTTCGCTTGTATCAACATTACTTCCATTAGCTCTAACAGAGCCATCATCAACGTAAGCATAAGAATAATTATCTTGTGATAATTCATCTGTACCATCATTCATTTCATGGTCTGTTATACCAACAGTATTTGTTCCTGATCCTGCACTTACAGCTAATTTAAATTCAGCATAATATTTTCCAGTTGATGCGGCTAAAGTAGAACGTAAATATCTATGACCTGCACTTGGACTTGCATACGTTGTATTTCCATTACTTAGTGTTGCTCCATCAGATCCATAATATTCTAAACTGTTAAAAACCGAAAAAACATTGTCGGGACAATCTTTTGTAGCAGTAAGTGTACCACCACCAAGTGTAAAGTTATGACCTTCACCTGATTGGTCTGCAACTGCTGCATTATTTTTAAAAAGAAAGAAACCATTATTACCCCAAGCAACACTAGGAGTTACTGAAGTTTTAATTTTCCATTCGCCTGTCGTCGCGTCTGTGGAACCAAATAAAGTTGGTGCTTCTGCTGTTCCATCAATACAAGCAACATAAGACATTAAACCATCAAAATAATCACCTGCATTTCTTTTACCAATAAATATTGTTGCACCATTACCTGTTAATTCAAAATTAGCATTTTGTGCAGGATAATTAGCTGTACTAAAAGCAGTTTCTTGTACTCCATTAATATATATTTTAACTCTATCTGATGATGAACCTTGTGTTGTATCAACAGCAACTACTGCGTTATACCAAGAATTAATGTCTCTAAATAATCTATCAGTCGCAACTGTTGTTGATGATGCTTGGTCAAATACTACAAAAGCATTAGCACTACTTAAATAAATTGCACTGTCGTAAGAACCACTAGCATAACCATCAACTAACCATTGACTTGTTCCTAATTTACTTCTTTTAAACCAAAAAGAAAAAGTAAATTTTTGTTGACTTGTTCCTGCTGTTGCACTTCTTGATAAAAATGTATTAGCCATTAGTTAAACTGTGCTCCTCCTGATGATCCGTGAGATATTGTAATAGTAAACGCACGGTCTGCTGTTTGGGCCTGTGCATCTGTTGCTCGTATAGTAAAGCTATACGTAGTTGTAGCAGCTGACCCTGATTCAGTACCAGATATTACACCGGTTCCTGCATTAATACTTACACCACCTGGAAAAGTTCCAGATGTCTTAGCAAAGCTTGTAGCATCTGTTGCGGCAACTGTAAAGTTAACACTTCCTGTTGCGTCCACTGTTCCTAAACTACCTGCTGCAGTTGTCCATGCAGGTGCGTCAGATACAGTTAATATAGCTGATCCTGATCTTACAGCTAATCCATCGTTGTTTTCAATTCTAATAAAATATGTACCATCTACTGGTAATGTAAAGTTTGCAGTAATAGAACTTGCACTTGTAAATGTTACAGAATTTGCAGTTACTATTGCTCCTGTTGAAGAATTAATTGCATCAACAAAAGGAACTTCTTGAAAATTAGCTCCAGCTATAACTACGTTTGTTGCATCGTTTGTAATAACCGTAGGAGTAACTGATGAAATTGTAGGTTTTGTTTCTGTTACTGTTGAAAAAGCTAAGGTCCCTGATCCATTAGTAGTTATTGATTGACCATTTGATCCATCAGCTACTGGTAATTTTAAAAATACACCTGTGTTAATTGTAGATGAATTATGATTTATAAAATTACCCATGTTCGCGTGTGATGAACATTGGTAGTATAAAACGTTTGGTGTATCATTATCAACTGCAATAGTTGTGTGTGCACCAGCATTACCTGGTGTGCCTGATGTTGTTACACCAGTTGTAAATTGAGTTCCTTTTGATACGTTGTTATAAAATCTTAATGGGTGTGTAGAGTTTGATGCATCTGATTGATCAAACTTGTAGTAGTATGGTTTGCCTGTATCATTACCTTTTAATTCAATAATAGGTGTTTCAATACCATTTACTTCATAACCTAATGTGCTTCCAACACTGTAATATGGAGAAGCTGCGGTTTTAGTAATAACTTTAACTGTAAATACTTTTGGACTTGTTGAAGAAAAATAAGTTCCTTCAAATCCTCCACCACCAGAATCTTTACTAATAATTAGATTACCAGCTTGATCTTGTATTGTATCTACTTTTAAAATTGATGCCATATTATCTCGCTGTTGTTGGTATACTTGCTCCTACGTTTGCTACTAAAGGTTCATCTGCTACTGCATAATACATGTAAACTCCTGAAGCACTATTAACACTATCATTAGTAGTTCTACATTTAAAACCATTAGAAAGAAAATTAATTCTATTAGTTCCTGAAGAAAGAGCTTCATCAGCATCTGTTTTTAAATATTCGTTACTTTCGTTATAACCATTTAATTCATTATCAAATATAAACCAATGGTTTGTAAAATCAGAACCTGCACTAGCATATCCAACTTTAATTATAACGAATTTTGGTTTAAATCCTGTATAAACAAAATTTCCATCAGTATTTCCATTTCCTTGATAAAAACCTACCTTAGAGTAAGCCTTAATAGATCTAAAAGCATAACACACAATATTATTTCCATTTCCATTACTATCAGCATTAGCCCCTAAACTAATTATAGATGCACCAGGTGCTGTATTTTGTAAATAACTTGTGTCATTAGCTTGTGCATTAGTTGTATTTAAATACATCTGTTTCCCATTTGGACTTTGTAAATCTTTATGGTAAACAATCCAATTAGAAGCCTGTGACATATTTTTAAACCATAACATTTCTGGAGCTGCTCCTAAACCATGTCCAATAGTGTGATTTCCACCCGTTCCGGCAAATTTAATAATTGAAAAACCTGCTGTTGTATTTGCTGAAACAGTTGATGTTGTAGAGCCATCTGAATTTGATGAACCTGCTCCATTTGCTTTCCAGTTCCATGATGCATAAGTTTTTCCACTACCACCATTTGCAAGAGTATCTGTTCCTAAAGTAAAACCATTACTATCAAATGTTTTTAAAGATTGAGCTTCTGTTGCTTCAGCTTGTGTTAAATTACAAAATATTCTTTTAGTAACTCCTCTTACAGCATCAAACATAGTATGATTGTCTGCATAACTTCTTGATTTTAACCAAGTAAAATCAGGTTGAAATCCTACACCTGTAATAGCATGAGATGCACCTGTCCCTGCATAGAGCTTGGTGTTCATATGTAAACTTGGTTTTGAAATTGTTGAGTATGCCATAATTATATCCTATCCATAAGTATTTAGATTCTTTGTATTTAAACCATAATATCCAGTTGGGCAATCATATTCCCAAATTGAATCGTCTCCAGTGCTTTTTGTTCCTGCACTAGCCACTGCTGTTGTACCAAATCTACCTTCACCAAAGTTAAACTCACAAATACCATCAGCTCCACCATACTCTCCAGATGCAGGAAAATAAGATCCTGTGTCTGTACTTGCAGGTGCAGTTATTGTTATTCCAGTTGTATTACCAAAAGTTTGATTTGTTGAACCTGAACCATTTGCCCATTGTCCACCTACTCCAATATATAATTTTTTTGTAGCACTATCTAAATCTAAAGCAAAAGTTAAAATATCATTTGCACTAAAACCAGCCATATAAGCACCTGGAGTATTTGTTGGAGATGTTCCTGCATTATTATATTTATGTCCATTACCTCCAGCGTCATTATAAACAACAGAATAATCATATGCTCTTGAACCTAAAATATTATGTTGACTTGCAGATTGTATATAAGATGGTTGGCTAGTTATACCCATTAAAGTATAATTTCCAAGTGTTGAAATTTTCATTTCCCAATACCACTTACCTTTATCTACTCCTATACCAGTTGTAACATATCTATAAGCAGTTGCTCCGCTAGGATTAGTTGTTGTATTACCATTTGTTGCAGTACCATCCCACCAAGAACTTCTACTAAAAGCAGCTAGCACATTTGATGGTGTACTTATTGATTGTTTTAAATTTCCATTAACTGTGAATGTGTTTGATTCACCTGAACTATCCGTACCTAATGCACCAGAGCTTTCAAATTTTAAATGAAAACCATTAGTACCCCAAGTAAGTCCAGTTGGTGATTTAAATTTCCACTGACCCGTTGTAGAATCTGCTTCACCAAATGAAGTTGGAGCTAAAGCTGCACCATCTACCCAACTAATATGTGACAAGTATCCATCAAAATAATCTGATGATGCTCCTTCTTTTTTTCCAATAACATCTGTGTTACCTGAACCACCATTAAATTTCATATTAGCACTTGAACTTGGATAACTTGCTGTGTCAAATGCAGTTTCTTGAACTCCATTTACATATACTTTTATTCTATCAGAAGAACTACCTTGTGTACTATCAACAGCTACTTGAATATGATAAAAAGCATCAGTATCTTTAAATTTTCTAGTTGTTACAAGCTGGCCATTAAGAGAACCACCAGTTTCACCATAAATATTTAATCTATCTGTATTATCAAAATAAACTTTCCAATGATTTGAATTGTCTATATAAGAACTAAAAATTCTTGGATAGTCAGAAGTAATTTTACTTCTTTTAATCCAAGCAGAAAGAGTTCCTTTTGTTGAACTTCCTGCTGATGATTCACTTCTTGATAAATAACTATTTGCCATAATATTATCCTAGTTAAACTGTCCTGAATTATTTGCTCCTAAATTAACTGTTATAGTAAACGCACGATCTGCAGTTTGCCCTTGAGCATCGGTTGCACGAATAGTAAAACTATATGTTGTATCACTTGTAGCACCCGACTCAGTTCCAGTCAATGTAGATGAACCTGATCCACTATTTAATGTCATACCACCTGGAAAAGTACCTGATACTTTTGCCATTGATACTGAATCTGTTGCTGTTAAAGTTATTGTTCCAAAACTATCTCCACCAGAAAATGTACCTAGTGACCCTGCTCCAGTTACCCATGCCGGAACATCGGATACTGTTAATAAAGCTGTACCACTTCTTACTGCATTACCATCATTGTTTTCTATTCTTAAAAAATAAGTTCCATCAGTTGCTAGTGTAAATGTAGCTACTATTGTACTTGCATTTGTAAATGAAACTGAATCAGCAGAAGTAATAGATCCAGTTGAATTAATTGCTTCTACGATTGGTACTGAAACAAAATTACCACCTGAAATTGTAATTGCTGTTTGAGCGTTTGTAATAACTGCAGGATTAATAGATGAAATTGTAGGTTTTGTTTCACCTATAGTTACACTTCCACCAAGACTAACTGCAGAACCATTAATTGTAATTGCTGAGTTTGCTAAAGCAGCATTTGCAACTCCACCACCTGTTGTTGCAGTAAGTGTGCCGCCAACTGTTAAGTTTGCACTTGAAGGTACAGTTATTGTATCGCCAGCATCTCCTAGCTGAACTCCTGTGCCTGATCGTGGACTTACTTTATTTACTTTTACTTCACTCATATTATCTCGCTGTTGCTGGGTTATCTCCTACTAATGGTTGTGCTGCCCAAGCCATATAAATATATGTATCATTACTACCATTTTGGTTATCATTGGTAGTTCTAGCTTTAAATCCATTTGATAATAAATCTATTTCTCCAGTAGATTCTTCTGCATTATTTAAATTTGGATATAGTCTTACTGCTGGATTATAACCTCCTACGCCTGCACCTGATCTTTCTGTATCATTCATTACCCAATGTGCAGCACCATTTCTTCTTTTGCAAATAACCAAACCTGGTTTAAATCCTGTATAAACAAATGCACCGTCAGCATTACCGTTACCAGTAAACCCTCCGAACTTGCTGTAGCCAATTTTTTCTGCCCAAGCATACATAACATAAGTACCAGTATTAACTCCAGTATCATTTCCTAAAGTTACAACTGAACTTGTTGGGGATGTATCATTCCAATATGCTGTACCTGTAGCTTCAGCATTATCTCTATCTGTTTTTAGATGTTTAGTATTTCCCATAATATTATGATAAACTACTAATCCATCATTATTATCTAATCTTTTTATCCAAACACAAGCAGGAACAGCACCAAGTCCGTGTCCAACTGTTGCACCTGAAGTAGAATTTCCAGTAAATTTTGAAATCGAAAAACCATTTGTTGTGTTTACAGAAGTAGATGTAGTATTTATAGTTCCATCTGTATTAGCTGAACCTGCACCACCACCTGCTTTCCAACTCCAAGACATTTGCGTTTGAGTATCTTGGTTAATTCCAGTATCAGCTCCTATACTAAAACCATCAGCTCCAAATGCTGTAAGTCCTGCAGCAACTGTTGATTCTCCATTAGTTAAATTAGCATAAACAGTTTTTGTTACACCTCTAACTGCATCTGTTAAATAATGATCACTTGTATTACCTCTTTTTTTTAACCAAACTAAATCTGGTTGAAAACCTACTCCTGTTATACTAAGTGTGCTTTGATTTCCCAGGTAGGGTTTTGATTTAAAATTTACACCTGAATTTTTTATAGTCGTATAAGCCATTATGAGTTAAGTCCTTTCGTACATAGAGCAGTATATCCTGTAGGCACATCGTACTCAAATACCCCATTATTACTTGCATTAGTTCCTGCTGAACTAACAGCAGTAGTTCCAAATCTTCCATTTCCAAAGTTAGCTTCTAAAGTTCCTTGACTATCGTCATAGGCACAAGCAGAAAAATAATATAAACCATCTTGTGGACTAGCACTTACAGAAATAGCTCCTGTTCCTGTTGAACCTGAAGTAGGGTCTCCTGAATTTTGCCAAGTACCATTTTTAGAAAAATACAATTTTTTATTCGTTGCATCATAAGCTACACCAATTATATCTCCTGTAGTCCAACTGGCTACAGTAACACCACCTAAATTTCCGTTATTGTTTCTTACTGTTCCATTTGTTCTATAACCATATTGAGTAGCATATTGTCCTAATTCTTCTGTAGCACTTGTTGTAAATCTATCTGTAAGACCAAATAACATATCAGAACCACCACTAACCCATTTAAATTCTGCATAATATTTTCCTGTTGCCATACCAAAAGTTGAATTATTCCAAGTATATTTATTTGAACCACCTGTTACAATTTTATTATTACCATTAGAATAAGTTCCACCCTCATAAAAATTATGTAGGTTATTAAAAGTTGCGAATACGTTTGAGGGATTATCTTTATCATTTGTAAGTGTACCGCCATTAGAACTAAAATTATTAGAATTAGGAGATTGGTCTGTTAATGAATTGCCATCTTTTAAAATAAAAAAACCATTAGTTCCATAAGAAACACTAGGGGCAGTTTTTATTTTCCAAACTCCATTAGAATCTGTTTCACCAAAATCTGAAGCAGCATATTGGTAACCATCGCAAAAATGTATATGACTCATATAACCATCAAAATAATAATTAGCATTAGTTCCATGACTTCCTATACAATGTTTAGCTGCTCTATTAATACCCATCTCATAATTTTGAGTAGGAAAATTAGTTTCTTGTGAATATAATTGTAAAACTCCATTTACATATAATTTTATTCTATTTGTTGCAGTTGCTTGTGTTGTATCTAAAGCTAAAACTATATGGTACCATCCGCTGGTATCCCTTAAAAGAGGTATTGTTCTAAAAGCATCATTACCATAAGTATGTAATCCAATACTATCAGTAGGACCCCCAGTTCCACCACCACCATCTATTTGAAAAATAAAATTATCACTTGCACTACTTCCTTCACAGTTCCATAAAGTTTGTCCATTAGATGCACTTGTTAAACTACTTCTTTTAATCCAAGCACTCCATGTCCATTTTTGTCTATTACCTGCTGAACTATATGTTTTTGATATTGATGTACTAGCCATTAGTTAAATCCTCCTGAACCCGTAGCTCCAAATGAGTAAGTTATTGAAAAAGCTCTTGCAGCTGTTTGACCTTGCGCATCTGTTGCTGTTACTGTAAAATTGTCCGTAGCTGCACTAGTATGTGCAGTTTGTGTTCCTGTTATTGTAGCAGATCCTACACCAGTATTAAAGGTTAATCCTGCTGTAACAGATCCAGTTGTAACTGCAAAAGATACAGCATTTGTTGCTGTTAAAGTTATTGTTGAAAGTGCTGCTGTTCCTGAAAATGTTCCTAAAGTTCCTGCAGCTGTAACCCAAGCAGGCAAATCAGAAACTGTTAAAGAAGCTGATGATGTTCTAACTGCTAATCCATTTGGATTTTCTACTCTAACATAATAAGTTCCATCAGTTGGTAATGTAAAATTAGCTGTAATAGATGTTGCTGAAGTAAATGTAATTGAGTTAGCTGGTGTAATTGCTCCTGTAGTACTAATTGCTTCAACATGAGGAATAGAAGTAAAATTAGTTCCTGCAATCACTACATTAGTTGCATCGTTAGTTATAACAGAAGGAGTTAATGATGAAATTGTTGGATAAACAATTGGTAAATTTGTTAAATTAGCTGCTGATACAGCTGGTAAAGTTGCTGGAAAACGAGCGGAGGGTAAAGTTCCTGACCCAAGATTAGAAGCATTTAATGCTGTTAGGTTTGCTCCCGAAGTTGCACCTAAAGTTCCTGCTACATTTAAAGTTGCACCTGATGGAACTGTAATTGTATCACCAGATTCACCAACTTCAGTAGTTGTACCAGTTTGTGGTCTTATTTTATTTACTTCTAATATACTCATTAAATTACTACCAAATTTCCAGTTACTGTAACTGTGCCTGAAACTGTTACCGGTCCAGCCAACACTCCTGAATCCATTGTTTGAACATCAGAAATTGTTGAAGCGTGAGTTGTTACATAAGTTGTAGCTGTCATACTTGCAGACGGAGCTCGTTTTGCAGGGTAAGTACAAAATACAGTTTTAGTTCCCGCTGTAAAATTCACTTTGTTGTCTGAGTTTGAAGAGGAGATAACGGTATCTCTAGAAAGTGTATCAGTAGCTGCATCAGTTACTGTTCCAATACCGACTTCAAATTCAGATGTTCCGTCATGTGAAATACAATAAAACGTATTATTTGTAGTTCCAATACCAGCAACAAAAGTTTCAAAACCTGTTTCAGCAGAAGCTGATAAGTTTATCGTTCCTGTACCAGTAGATGTACTAGTCTGTTTAACTCTGTCATTTAATACAAAAGCCATTTATTAAATTCCTTTACTATTATGCGTCGCCTAGTCTAATAATAGCATTTGATGCATCAGCAGTAGGAAACTGAATAATAAAGTCTCCGTTTGTTGCTGTTTTATTGCCACCAAAATCTAATACTAAAACTAATTCGTTTCCGCCTCCAGTTGATTTATATATTGCAGCTCCTGCAGCAGTTAACGTAACAGAAGGAAAAGTTAAATCTTGAAAATCAACGTATGCAGTTGTTGTTCCTGCAACTCCGTTGTTCGTTAAATTGTTTCCACCTGCTGTGTAAGATGTTCCTGAAGAACTAACTTCACTACCTGTTTGATACACAGTTGACGTTGCACTGTAGCCTGAAATGCTTGTATATAAAGCACACTTAAACGTGTTGCCTCCATTACCAGATGTATCAAAATTATAAACTCCTTTTAATAAACCTGTTTTAAACGCATTAGGTACTATATTTGCCATTTTTTATCTCCTTATTATGGTGATGGTGATTTTAAAGGAGTTCGAATAACACCATCTTGATATTCGTCTCTGCGTCTACGACCTTGTTGTTCAATCGCGTACGTTTGTAAAGCCCTTTGATATGACTGTTCATAGTATTGTAACATATCTTTAGGACCTTTCAAGTATCCATATGCTTCTACCAGAGTAGCATACAAAAGTAAATCTTGATATTTATTGCTTAAATAAGTTGTTGTAGAATTAGATGCACTAATTGAAGAAGGTTGTTTTACATACGCCATTGTAATTGCATATTGAGCATTTGGAGTAGGTGCCACAACCCAAAAATTAGCGTCCCAGTTAGCATAATATCTTGGAATTCCAGATTGGACTGAAGGTCTATCGTAGTATTCAGCCATGTAAGATGTGTCTTTTTTTTCTAAAAAAACTTGAACATTTGGTGTTACCGTTGTGTCCAATAATTGAATATATCTTATAATTCTTAAATCAGATGGAATAGTTACATATCTATTTCCAACAGCTAAATTAGATGTAGCATAAAATCTATTATCATCAGAATCCGCATCTCTATAAATTCTATTTTCAGCATTTTTTGTCATAGTAGTTAATATTGCATCAGTTAAAACTGTGCTATCAACTTCAGTATAATCTCTAACATCGTCTTTTAAATTTTGAAAAGTATAAGCCATTATCTAATTCCTCTTAACATGGGACTAACATATGCGTTTTCCCCACCTCCTGTTATAGTGCCTACTGCATTATAAGGCAAGGTTACAGTAAAGCCAGTGTTAACTGTTTTTGTTGCTGGCATTGCTCCAGTGTTTTCTGTTCTTGTTGTTATAGTTTGAATTTTTAAACTTGGAAAAACATTTACACCTAAAGTATGTGCTGTAGCTGTAGTACTAGCTCCTGTTACACCTCTAAAAAGAGCATTAGTTCCTCTTGTTAAACCAGTTAAATTTTGTCCTCCAGATTTAGCTGAATATTCAATAACTTCTCTTTGAACAACAGGAACATAATCTGCATCTCCTGCTGCGGGTGTAGTTGAACTTTGTATAAAAAAGAAACCTGTATTTGCACAAAGATTATTGCCATCAAAAGTTACAGTTGTAGCTGTAGCAGATAAGTTAGATGCTAAAATATGAAATAAAGGAAATATATTTGTGCTTAAATTAAAAGATTCTATAGTATTATTACTAGCTCCATTAAAAAATAAAACTTCATCTCCAACTTTTAAGTTATGATTTAAAAAACTAACTGTTAATGTTGGACTACCGTTTGTAATTGAAAAAGGATCTTTTGGTAAAGCCATTGCAACAGGTGGTTCTTTTCTTGCTGGTCTAACATTTCTTAATGCAATACCATCACCTGTAATTGGTTTTGGTTCTAACTGTGGTTGTTTAGGTTCAAATTCTGAAGTATGTACTAATGCACCATTCCATTCTTTAACCATTTCTTTGTAAGGAAATTGCATTCCAGATCTGTCTGATATTGCAATTGCTCTTTTTCCTGATGCGTACTTTGACATTATGTTCCTGGATAATAAGTTTTAGGAGTTATATATGTGCTTGAAGCCGAACCATCTTCTGCAAGTGCTCTAGCTAATTCATCTTCATATAATAACTTCATTTGTTGAGTTAATTGTGGTGCGTGTTTTTGAGATAAGTAATAAGTTAATCCTGAAACCATACAAGGTACAAATCTAAATGGTACATCTGTTGCATTTGTATAGTCACCTACATCATCTATTCTTTTAATATAATATACATGAACCATTTTAGATGCATTAGATGAATCTGGTGTAGGATAAACATGCATTACAGTTCTATCTATAAATCTTTCTACCCAATATTGATTAGGAGTTCCTTTAGAAGTTTTGTTAGAAAAACCTGCATAAACAGATCTATCTACTTTTGTCATTGGAGTATCTGATTGATCAGTCGTATTAATACTTGATCTTAATTGAGCTTCCAACATATCACTAACGCTAAAAACATTTTCTGCAGCGTCAGTATTAGTTTTTGTAGTTGCTTGATCACCAGCAGCTGTAGCTTCTGCTGAAGATCTATATAATTTATACGTAGATTGTCCTTCTACTAAATCAATATTAGTATCTTTTATTTCCCAATAATGGATTCCTCTATTTCCCCATTCTTGAAATAAAATATTTAATGATCTTCTTGAAGATTTTAATTGATAACCAGTTACGTTTTGAATACCTAAACGTTCAAAAGCTTCTTCTACTATTTCATCAATAGTAAAATTTTGTCCGAATGTAGTAGTTCCGGAAGTAGTGTTAGCCACAGTTTACCTCCTTAACCAGTGTAACCGATAGATACCGATGTAGTATTTGTTAAATCTAAATATACTCCAGTTTTACAACGAATACCTTCGCCAGGAACATAAATGTCTAAACCTTCTGTACCAAAGTTTCCTTCGAATACTAAAGTTCCAGTTGCATCTGTTCCGTCGTAAAGTTTAATATTGCTGTTAGCAACACCTTCACCTTGAATATAAGTTATTCTAGCTGGTCCAATAAAATTACTAGACGCATCAGTAGTTCTACCAAATCTACCGTCACTTGTACGATTAGAAAATTGTTGATCTGACATAATCTTTGTTTACTCCTAATTTAATTTAGGAGCACCCGAAGGTGCTCCTTTAATTTAATTATTACGCTTCTTTAGCCCAAACACCTTGTGCTTCAATTACAGTCCAATGTGCTGTAGAATTTAAAGATGCAATTTTAACAAAGTCTCCAACTTTTGAAGTTGCTTTTGTATTAATACAATCTTTGTTATCAGTTAAAGAGCCAGCATATAATATACCGTCATTTGCATTAGGACTTATAGTCAATGCATTTGTTCCATCAGCAGCTGTGTTTACGAAAGTAAACGTTCTGCCAATTGAGATCGCAGGTAAAGTAAAAACAGTTCCATCAGTTTTTGATGTAAAAGTTTTTCCTGAATCACCAGCTACTACGGAATAGTTAGCTTCTTTTGCTTCGATGTTAAATCCAGTTAGACCGGCTTCGTTTTTCTTACCGACTAATACTGGTCCTCTAAATAGAGTTGTTGCCATGATTAATCCTCCTAGTTAATTGCGAACGTAGTCTCTAGGCCGTCGACTATACTCGTCCACGTTCATTAATTAATTGTATAGTGCTAAAACTATATACTACTTTTGAGTAGAGCGCAAGAGAGCCTGTGATGTGGATTGGATTTTTCCAACGATGTAGCTTTTGATTAAGTAGCTACAGAAACTTCGGGGGCAGCGTCGTCTATCTTATTCTGCAGATGAGCTTTTTTAGCTTCTGCCATTTTTATATGGCTAAGAACTTCTCTGACTTTTCTGTCAATTCTAACCATATTGAGAGTATATCTACCCTCATTAAGATGCTCCTGCTCCCATTCTAGGTCCAGTACCTTCTTCTTTTTGTAAAGGTCTGTTAGATGTGTTTGCATCTCCATTTATAACCTCCTCATAGGTTATTCTATTTACTCTTGGGTCATGCATTTCTCCAAGAGATTCCCATTTTATATCATTTTTTCCAAGTTTGTCAATGATAGCATTTTCTACTTCTTGTTGGGAATCTAAAGACTTAATAATAAAATCTGTATAATAGTTATATGCGGATATTTGAATTCTAAATTTTTTAACCATTTCTCACCTTAAATTGTAATTGTGGCGGAACAATGTCCCGCCACAAAAAATTATTGATTACGCACCAGGCGAACCAAAGATACCTCTAGGGTCTGATACTCCAAATGAGTATCTTTCTCTAGCTTTGTATCTAACGTTGCCAGTATCGAAATCACCTTCCATTGCAGTTTTCAATGGAGCTCTGTTGAACATTTTCATACCGTTAGGTACGTCTGTAATAATGTAGAATGCATCAGAATCTGTTAGGTAGTTGTTCACTCTATAACCTTGAGGAACCATACCCATAGATACGATTGCGTTTACATCATTGTCAGCTGTTCCAACTCTACCTTGAGATTTCATCAATCTCTCAGCAGTAAATTGAAGCTCAGAAGGAATTATCATTTTAACTCCTCTTGCTGCAACTCTAAGACCTCTTTCGTCAGTCATCTTACCGATGTCGATAAGAGCTTGTTCTAACGAAGTTTCGTTTAAGTCAGACGAAGTTGCCAACTCATTCGCAAATGTTCCTGCGATAGTTGGGTGATCTGCAGCCATTAAAGGCTTGCCGTCACCAGAGTTAAAAGTTGTGAAACCATTAATTAATGGGTCAACAGCTTTAACTTGCTTAGCGTTTGACATTGATCTTGCTAAAGCTTTTGTATATCTAGACGCAAGTCTATCATACAAGTTGTCCTCGATCGCTTCTTCAGTGATCGCGAACGCTAAAGCAACAGTCTCGTGAGTGTATCTCGCAGTGAAAGTTTCTTGTGCATCATCGTATGATACGCCAGATCCTTCACCTTTTACTTGTGCGTTTGCGAAACCAGATAACATTACTTCCTCTTCGAAAGCTCTGTCAGATGATTCCTCGTTATAAATTTCAGCATGCTGATTTTCATAACGTTTGTACTCCAGGCCAAATAGTGCATTTAAACCTGGTTCTAGTTCTTTAACTAGCTGTGCTCTTGATATTGCCATGTTTTTATGCTCCTATTACCACGTTACTCCACTACCATTGATGACTTGATTCAAGTTTTGTACTACTACATAACTTGCATAAGCAGATGCTGTATCTCCATTTTCTGGATCTTCAGCAGATCTTAAAAGTCTCCATTGGTGAGTGTTGTTGTGACGATTAGCGTAGTCTAATACTGCTCTCGATTGTCCTGAGTTTTCCTCACCCGGAGTTTGAGCTAGTGTGCTCATTCCGAATGCTTTACCATGCTCTGCCATAGCTACTGCAGCATCTGCAGCACCAATGTAGAGTTGAAAAGGATTGTCAAGAACGAAAGCTGTAACGTCTTCGCTATTAGCCGGAGAAATTGGTTGGTTATACCAGTTTGCCCAAGTTGGTTTTAGTGTAGTAGCAGCATTGTAAAAAATGCCGTTAAACACTCCAATTGTAGCAGTGGTATCAGATGCAGTTCCGTCAGTAATATATCCAGACGCCATTTTTACTGGTTGTCCTTGGAATATATCAGCATTGTAACCGGCATCTATTTTATACTTGCCTTGACCTGAAGTTGCAGGTGTCGATCCCATCGTTCCTGCAGCAATCAAACCAAAACCAGCTGTGTTTCTATTTGCCATTGCAATTGTCTCCTAATGTGCCTGCCTTCCGAAGAAAGCCTCCAGCACGGGTTAATTTAATTCAGTGATTTAAAAAATTACTTTTTCGTACCACCGAAGGTTACACGAGATTGCCTTTCAACATTGATAGGCATCCTCTTATCCTGCTCCTTCATAAGATCGTTTTCTACTGCTTCGCTTCGTTCTTTATGTCTATTCGACATATAGTCTTGTCGTTGCTTCGCGATCTCGATCGGTACCTTTGCAAGCAAAAGGCCTCCAACCCCAACTACCCCCTTGTATTTACCGTCTTCGATAACTGGATAATCTGAAGCATTTTCAATTTCATCGGCACGAACTAATTCATAACCTTCTCTTATTCTTCCGGTTATGTTTTTCGTGTCTTGAAATCCTACAACTTCAGCTCTTATCCATCTGTACCTGAATCCATCAGGTGCAGGGGGTGCATCTAGAGATGATGGTGGAACCCACACTTTTGGTCTTTCAGACTTTGACCGTGTTTGGTTCGCACGAGAAGTGTTTTTTTCGTCTTTTTTCATGTTACGCTCCTTCCTTCGTGTTTAATTGTTTTGCGTACTCTTCGAGTGGCACACCTAATTTTTTAGCTATTGCTACTTGTGATGATGTGAGTCTCACAGTTTTGCGACCAGGCTTTACACTTCTTGTTGCAGAAGCAACCGTCTGAACGGGAGCTGTCGTATTTTTATCAGTATTACCAAATTTATGCGGGAAGTCAACTTTAATTCTTTTATCAACTTCTGCATAATACTCATCAGAGTTAGGATCATATCCTTCATTATTAACCAAATCCTTATGAATCTCAAAAGCGGTGTATGTCATGGCTCTATCTTTACCAAACCAAGCATTTTTACCAGCCCAAGCTTCAGCTTTAGGATCTTGACTAAAATTATCAGACGGCTCTTGATATTGAGGCGCCCTTTGGGATTGATCAACAGGTTTCTCAGCCTGTTTTACTTCTCTACCTTCTTTAGCTTCTGAAAGTTTTGCATTCTCAAATGCGAGCGTTGCAATTCTTTTATTAGCTTCAACCTGAGCTTTGGCATCACCAGATTCAATTGCTGCAGCTAATTCTTTTTGTGCAGATTCTAAACCTGTATTAATACTTGTCTCAAATTTTTTAATATAATCAGAGTCAGTTTTTTCAAACCTTTTCTCTAATATTTTTCTTTTTTCTTCTACAGCTTTAGCATATTCAGTAGCAGCTTGTTCCCTTCTTTCTGCTTCTCTCATCTTACGAGTTAATTTCGAAATACGAGCTTGAACTCCTTTACTGTAGTCTTCTAGTTTTTCATCGTCTTTTTTTTCTTCTTTTTCTGTTTCCTGTTTCGTTTCTACTGTTTCTTTTTCCGGCGCATCTGTTTCAACAACAGCTTCGTCTTTTTTTTCTTCAATCGATACTTCTGCATCGGGACCCGATGTATCTATATCAACTGTTTTCTTTTCTTCTTCTGGCATAGTTACTCCTTCCTATGATTAAAACTCATGCAAGATGTCCTCTGGACTATCAATTGTTGCTAACACTTCATCGTCGTTTAGCAGACGAATCTCACCACCGTCTATTTTGATTCGGCTACCTGCGTATCGTGCAAACATAACCCAATCACCTTTCTTACACCATGGACCATCAGGATATCTCTCCTTATCCCTATAACAATCTGGTCCCATAGCTAAAACTAAACCACATTGAGAAGCAACTTGTTGCTTTTCTAAAGTAGTTTCAGCTAATACTATTCCACCTTTAGTTTTCTCTTTCATTTTAAAAGGTAAAATTAAAAGTCTCCAACCTGTAGGGTTGGGAATTTTTCCTTCTTCTTTTTTTTCTGATTTTACGCCAACTAAAGAATTATCTGGTACTTCAATTTTTGGTTTTGGCGTCTTTAATATCGATGACTGTTCCTTCATTTTGCTCCTTATCATTAAGCAGGTTAGAGAGTTCCTGTTTAGTTGCCTCTAGGGCGTTTATTTGTCCTATTATATAACGATACTTTTCCATATTGTCAACACCACCTGATGTAACTGATATGGCTAAAGCTTCTATTCTTGTATTTATAAATCGGATTAACTTAGTTATTACTGTTTCTAATTGCATTTAACATTTCCATCTTCTCCGTGCCTGTCTTATTCGAGAATTTGGATCGTTACGCGTTTTTGCAGATGACCTTTTTAATTGTCCTAATGATCTAGCGCAGTATGATTTTCTGCGATTTGCAGCTTTTGACCCTTTTTTCACTTTTCCAGTCACGGCTGTTTTTAGTTTTGAACCGGGATTTGCTCTTCTATAGGCAGCGACACCGGCTCGTGTCATACCTGCTCCAGATTTTGTAGATCTGTAGTTCTTTTTATTTCTAGGAATTGGTTTATCCCTGTTTCGTCTCATTACTGACTCTTTCTAATAGCTTCAGCAGTTGGTGCTCCTTTTGCACCTTTCTTTCTCATCTTCTTACCTTTTTTTCTTTTTTGATGAATGTTGTACCACAAACCTTTTTTGGCAGTGCGTCCGTCTTTAGTTTTATGAGTGTCTCCACCTTTTCTAAAACCAGCTCTTCCACCTTTAGACATTAATTTAAAATCTTCACCAGATATTGTACCGTCTTTATTTTTATCTAGTTTTTTTTGACCACCAACTAATTGTCCTGAATTATATTTTTTTCTCATTTATTTTTCTTTTTTTTAAATGGATCTTCTTCCATAAATTTTTTATATTTGGGAAATTTCTTTTTAGCAACACCATGAGCTGTCGCACCCCCAACACCTGTAGCTAAAGCAGCTGTAATTCCTTTAGTTTGATCTTTTTTTATTTTTATTTTTCTAGCTTTAACAGCTTTATCATATTGATCGTTAGCTGCAGAAGTTGATTTAACAGAAGACGCTACTTTATTAGTAGAACTAGGTGCATTACCAGATTGTGATCTTATATTAAGAAGAGCATCAGTATTTTTTCTTCGCTCAGTTAATCTATTTGCAATTTTTACTGATTTAATTGTTTTAGGTAATTTACTTGCTTTATATCCGTATCCTAAAATTCCCATTATTTTTTACCTGCTCCGTTTCTAAATATTTGTGTTCCTTTTATACCATAAATACTTGCAACGACAAGTATCCATAAATTTGTAAACCAGCTCGGAAGCTGTTGGAACTGTTCAAAAAATTCTTTTATCTTTGCAGCTGCACCCGGATCGTCTGAGAAGACCCCGTACGCAATAACTAATATCGGGAGCGTCAACACGATAAGTACGAACTCGTCTTTCCAGTCCGATTGCCTTGCTTCTAAAAGTTTACCCTGGTACTGCTCCTCACCGGAAGCCATACGAGCAGCATGCATGTGCTGTGCGTCCGCCATAGCCATTTTCGTCTCTTGACGTTTTTTAAATATGTGCGTACCAGCTTGTAAAGCAACTTTTGCTAAACTAAACCACGCCATATTAGTACCAAGTAGCTATTTTATTTTTGTTAGCAAGCATTCTCTTAGTACCTTTAACCTTTTCCTTGTCTCCAGTAGGAATATAGTTAAAAGAACCATTCGAAGTAGTCTTAGATCTAGGGTCTATCTCTAGATTTTGACTAGGAACCTTGATAACTTTTTCTTTTTTGTAGTTTATCATGATTTTTTCCTTTTATTAGTTTCTTTTATTAACGTCAATCGTTTCTTTTTTGTTAGCTGTAGCTAATTTAACATCTGCAGCCAATAAAGCTTTGTCCATAGTCGTTTCATCTCTCATTTCAGCTAATTCTTCGTTCTGATCGATTTTATCTTCATGAATTTCTTTGCCTTGGACTAATTTAGCTCTATCTAAATCAGATTTAGCTTCATCATAACGTTTTTTACGATAATTTTCTTCTGCTCTTAAGTCAACTTCTCTAGATTTTAGTTTTAAAAGAGGGTCATGGTCGTATTGAGAAGTAATTTTCTTTTCTTCCTTCATAAAATCTTCTGTCATCTCTGCAATCAACACTGCTTTTCTCGCTTCTATCTGTTGAGTCATCTGTTGTAACTGTTGTGCAACTTGTTGATTTTGTGCAGCCATAGCTTGCATCTGTTGCATCTGCTGTAATTGTTCTCTAAATTCTAATTGTATTTGTTCTTGAGCCATTAAACTTATGTGTTCTAAAATATTTTTTTGTAATGCAGCCATAACTGGTGGATTATTTCTAACCATGTTAGTTGACATAAAGTTTAAGTGAGCTGTAATGTGTGCTTGATGATCTTGTCCAGGGAAAGCTTGGAAAGGTTTCATACCTAAAGCATCAATATGTTCAATCGATGGATCTTTAGGTGCATTTGGTGGAGGCGGAGGTAATACCGCATCTATATTTTTTACACCTATTGCTTCATACATACTTCTATATACTTGGTACAAGTTATGAATTTGTGGTTGTGATGTTGCAAGTTGTAATTGTGTTTGAGCTAATGTAATTCTTTGTGACATAGAAAAAATATTTGGATCAGCTATTGGTACAACATCTATTCTGTCATCAAAATCAGCTTGCTTAATTGTTCTTGCACCACCGACCACGTCGTATGGATATTCTGGTGGTAAATATTGTGAAATAATTTTAGATAATAATTTAAATTCTTGTTTCATTGCTGCATACAGTCTTTTGTGTATTGCAGACATAACTCTTGAACCTCTTTCAAGTAATGCAATAGTAGTTCCTACAGCTGCATTTTGTTTTGTGTCTCCAACTTGCATATCAGCAATTGCTGCAAATCTTTGACCAGCTTGTACAACAACACCTAATAATTGTAATAATGTTGGTGATGGTTCTTTGTATGGTAATGGAAAGAAAGCTTCTCTTAAATTACCACCCGGTGCATCTACATCTTTAAATTCACCTGGTTGTATTGGAGACGCTTCATCTCTAACTCTAACACCTCTTTGTTTAAACCCTGCAGGTAAGTTTGCTAACGTTCCTGCGTCTAATAATTGACGGAGAGCAGACGTTGCCGTTCTGCTCAATCCGCCAATCATGTGAATGAGACCAAATCCATAAAATCCTAGTCCTGGCAGAAATTTGAAGTGGACAAAGTATTGGATTTTATTTTTTTTAGGCTCATTGGGCGCAAAGTTCCTTCTAATAGAAAGAACTGTTCGGCTGCCTTCTTCTACAGTTACTATGTAGGGCAATTTTATTCCAGTCGGTTCTCCATCTTCACCGACTTCTTCAAAACCTTCTAAATCTAAGTTAACGTGGCACTCTAATAAGTTATAAACTGGTTCTGCTTTTCCAGTTTTCTTTGTACCTTCTAATTCACGTTCTTTACTTTTTAATTCGTCATTTGTTGTAATACCTGGAGGCCCTAAATCTACATCTCTATAAAAACCACCTACTTGTTGTTTTCTTAATTCATTTTCAGAAATTTTAACAACATGTATTACAGATTCCGCATCATCTAAACTTGTTGCAGTGTATGGCACTACTAATTCATCAGCTGGTACAAACTTAGACACAACTCTTCCAATAGCTGTATCATAATAAACTTTTTTAAATGTTGATCCTGCTAGTGGTAAATGAAATAACATAGAATCAAACTCTGGTTCGTATTCTTTCATTTGATCCATTATTAAATAATTCATATAATCTTTTACACGTTGTGATTGTTGTTCTGTTGCTGGAGTCTTAGCTCCTATCACTTGTGTTCTAACTGGTCCATCAGCTGGTAATAATTCTTTGTATGCTTGTGCTTGAAATTGTGTAACTGCTTCTGCTAACACTGGGTGTGTTGCACCTGAAGCTCCTTGAAATGGTTCTGATCTATTTTCATATTTAAATCCTAAAAGATCTAAACCTTGTGTATATGATTGTTCCCATTCCTTTCTTGAATTTTTATAATCCATAAAATTATTAACCATGTCTCCACCAATTGGTGATAAAACATCGTCTGGTAAAATATCTGCTAGATTATCAAAATGTGATTCTGTTCCCGGTATATTTATAGCTCCCGGTTCAAAGTCAATTGTTGCACCACCATCTTCTTCTGGTGTAACTTCTACTGGTCCTTTTTCTGTGACTTCTTCCTGAACACTAACTTGCATTTCTTCTTCTGAAGGAAGATCAACTTGTTTACGTGTGTTAGGGAGTCCTTTATCTATATCTGCCATTTATACTCCTATATCTTCTTAACATTATTATACACATAAGGCAACCCCTGTGGTTTTGGTCCTGACTCAGGGGCAATAGTCTTTGTTAAACCTGCAATACCACCATCTGCAAACATCCTTGGTGGTAGCATTTTTTCATCTACAGGTTCTTTTGTAAAGCCATCTGTTTTTTGATATTCTTCATATATTTCATCTAATTCATTACCGCTATATGAATAATTATATGGTTTATCTCTTTTATTATAATTACCACCAAATTTTTTTGTAAACATAATATTAAAAT
>Ga0208919_1000162_pt1 | contig 48902 bp, 75 predicted proteins | sample 4_EtaG_FD_184076 | JGI IMG/M metagenome (GOLD analysis project Ga0208919, IMG submission 184076) | Marine viral communities from the Subarctic Pacific Ocean - 4_ETSP_OMZ_AT15127 metaG (SPAdes) (version 3) | ecosystem: Environmental > Aquatic > Marine > Oceanic | place: Pacific Ocean | collected... | reverse complement strand
TAGATTTCCAAATACTATTTGTGGAGTTGTTTATCAGGGTTATTATTCCAACAATTTTCCTATAAAAAATAAATGCCAATTTAGTTGGTGGTGTGATGGTAAGTCAGATAAACCAAAAGATTTGCAATCATGGAATTATTCGTTAATGTTAGCTAGGCGTATGCATGAAGGGTTTTTTGATAATATAGATGTAGTAAAAGATGCCACACATTATCATGCTGTTTATGTAAAGCCTTATTGGGTTAATAAAAAACGAAAGATAAGGACAATAGCAGATCATGTCTTTTATCAATGGGAAAAATAAATTTGATTATTGTATAGAATGTCAAAAACTATTACGCCCTAGTCATAGAAAACGCACTAGTTATAAAACTTGTTATGAGTGCAGAGGCATACAAATGCCTAATTATGAGCTTAGTAAAGTATGCAAAGAGATACTTAACACCCCTACAGAGCCATCTGAGGATGAATTATTTTTTGAAGATTGCCCAAAAGCAGTCAATGAACTCGAATATGGCAAAGTTATAAAACAATCTAGAGGATATGTTTATAGTGAAAGTGCTATGGCAGAGCCTATTGTAGATACAAAAAAATAAATATTTGTGTTTTAGTATTTAGTAGTTATTATATTTTTATGAATAGAGCTCAATTTTCATCTTTAATAAAGAAAGGGAGAAAAAAAATGTATTATGGTAAAAATGCTATGGCTAAAAAGAAAACTACAAAGACTAAAAAGAAAAAAATGGCTAAGAAGAAAAATGGAAAAAAGTAAAGACGTTAAAATTAATGTAACTGGCGTATCTATGTCAGGAGAAAGTAATTTAAATGAACACGATAGAACTCCTAAAAATGATAAAGAAAAATCTGAGGGAGAAGAAAACGGCAATAGCCGAAAAGATGATTGAAGGTCGAGAGACTGATTTTCATTCATATCAAAAAGACGTTGGTGTAGCACAAGGATTGGAAGATGCTTGTATTATAATTGACGAAACATTAAACAAGCTAGACGAAGGAGATGAATAGTCATGCCTCATCCACATGAAGTCGCTAAATTATATACAGACGAAGAAACTAAATCTACAATAGGGCAACATCAACTGCCTATACCTATGGGTTGGAAAATACTAATACAACCAAATCAAATCAAACAACAAACTAAGGGTGGCATATTACTGCCTACAAAAGCCAAAGAGAATGAGGCGTACTTGACTGCTCATGGTGAGGTTGTTGGTATTGGTGAACTTGCATATAGAGAAAGAGGCACTGGAGATAGTTGGAAGATATCTAACAAGCCAAGAGTAGGTAACAAAGTTACTTATGGTAAATATGCAGGACAAAAACTAGTAGTAAATGGCGTAAGGTTTCTTTTACTTAATGATGACGAGATAACATCTATCTTGCCAGATGGGGTAGAAGTCACTGCTTATCTATAAATGCGAATAACTTGGAGAACGCAACCATGCAAGAAGAAACAAACCCAGTAATAGAAGAAATCGAAAAAGAAATTCAAGAAACTAAGAAAAAATCTAGTGGAGATAATTTTGAAATCGAAATTGCAGAAGAAGAACCTAAAGTAGAAGCTCAACAAGAAGAAAAAGAAGAAGAAAAAGAAGAAGAAGATAAATATGGAGCAAAAGTCCAAACTAGAATTAAAAAACTAGTTGAACAAAGGCGTGATGCTGAGATTGAGACAAAAAGACAACAAGAACTTAATAGTCAATTAGCAAAAAGACTTGAAAGACTTGAAAAAGGCACACAAACCCAAGCACAAAATATACAACAAAAAGAATTTGACCAAAGATACAATCTTACAAGACAAGCACTCACAAAGGCAGTTGAAGAAGGGGATACTGAAGCACAAGTAAACTTTTCAGAACAATTAGCTGATATGAGAGCGGCTATTAGAGTTGGTGAGATGCAAAGACAAATGCAACAAAACCAAGCAGTATCGCCAACAGTAGGTAGAGCACAACAAGTAGCTACAAATCCTACACCACAAAAAGCAATGTCTTGGTGGGAAAGTAATCAATGGTTTAATGGTAAAGGTTATGAGAGAGAAACGGCTGCAGCAAGAGCTATAGACGTACAACTTGATCTAGAAGGATTTGATAAGAACTCAGACGAATATTATAACAATTTAAATAGTCGTTTACAAAGAATGTTCCCTGAGTTAATATCGAATGGTGAAGTTACTGAAAGTAAACCACGAGCAAAAAGTAGTAAAGTAGTAACACCATCTACAGGTGGCTCATCTTACAAAGGTAATCGAGTGCGAATGACACAAGACCAACTTAGGATGGCTAGAGAACTTGGAATAAATGATGAGGCAAGTCTTAAAAAATATGCGTCTGAAATACAAAAAAGTCAAAGGAGCTAGTTATGACTGAGAAGAGAAATGTTAGAGCAAATGAAATAAGAGAGAGTGTTCGTGATGATGAGAGTAGACCTCAATCTACATGGACACCACCAGCGTTGTTGGATGCACCTGACCCCCGTCCAGGATATGTTCAACGATGGGTAGCTACCTCGATTCAGGGGAAGGACACACCTGATAATGTATACAAACGTATGCGTGAAGGGTGGGAAACTCGCCCTGCTAGTTCTGTGAAAAGTACGTTGTTCCCGACGATTAATCATGGGCAGTGGGAAGGTTGTATTGGAATTGAAGGAATGTTGCTTTGTGAGATGCCTATAGAAAAACATAGACAAATGAAGTCTTACTATGGTGGTAAAGCACAAGAGCAAAATGATTCTCTTGCAGGTGACCTTGATGCGTTAGGACGGAAAGCTGGACAACCAATCTTTCAAGAGAGGAAGAGTTCAGTTAGTGGTGGCAGACAAGTGTCTGTCATGGATGATTAATCTTAACTAGGAGATAAAAATGGCAAATGTAGACGCCGCTTTTGGGTTTGTACCCATTCGTCACCTAAGTGGAAATGGTTACTCTCGTGCTAATAAATATACTATTACTTCAGGATTATCTGAAAACATCTTTACTGGTGATTTAGTAATCATAACTGCAGATGGCGTTATTACACCTCATACTGCTACAGAAGTTAATAATATAGGAGTTTTCGCAGGGGTATCTTATACTGCTTCAGATGGCTCATATGTTTATGCACAGTATTTTCCATCAGGAACAACTGCAACAAATATAGTTGCATATGTTTATGATGATCCATATACAGTGTTTAAAGTTCAATCTGCAGGAACACCTGCTCAGACTAACATTGGTAATTGTGCTGATGTTGTTGCTGGAGCTGGTTCTACTACTACAGGACAATCTGGATTTGAAATGTCAGGAACAATGTCAAATGGCACTGCCACTTGCAAAATTCTTGGTGTATATGAAAGCCCAGATAATGCTTTAGGTGCAAATGCAATAATGGAAGTACTTATCAATGAGCATCTGCTCAAAGATAGTGCTGGAATATAGGGAGATTTAGACAATGGCAATGAATAGAGCACAATTTGCAAAAATGCTTGAGCCTGGTTTAAACACCTTGTTCGGGTTAGAATATGATAGTTACCCACCAGAGTACCAAGCAGTTTTTGAAAGCAACACATCTCAAAAAGCATTTGAAGAAGATGTATTGTTAACTGGTTTTGGTGCGGCTCCAACTAAAGACGAAGGTGCTGGTGTCAGTTATGATGCGGCTTCTCAACAGTTTACTGCAAGATATCAGCATGAAACAGTTGCTTTGGCTTTCTCTGTTACAGAAGAAGCTGAAGAAGATGGTCTTTATGGGTCTATTGCATCTAGATATACAAAGGCGTTAGCGAGATCAATGGCTACAACCAAAGAGATCAAGGCATCTAATGTATTGAATAATGCAACTAGTACAACTGGTGGTGATGGAGTGTCATTATTAAGCACAGCACATCCAACTCAAAATGGCAATCAAAGTAATACTTTGGCAACTGCAGCAGATTTATCTGAAACTTCATTAGAAAGTATCTTGATAAACATTGCAGATATGAAAGATGATCGTGGTCTTAGGATCGCCGCTCAAGGAACAATGTTAATTATTCCTACTGCGTATACTTTCGTAGCTGAGAGATTATTGGAAAGTCAATTAAGAACTGGAACTGCTGATAACGATCTTAACGCAATTAGGTCTGGTGGATATTTACCACAAGGCTATCATGTGATGAGGCGTTTAACAGATAGTGATGCGTTCTTTATTAAAACAGATGTACCTGATGGTCTTAAAATGTTCCAAAGAAGTCCTATGAAAAAAGGCATGGAAGGTGATTTTGAGACAGGAAATGTACGTTATAAAGTAAGAGAAAGATATTCTTTTGGTTTTACTGATTGGCGTGGCATTTTTGGAACAGAAGGTGCTTCCTAATAATTAAGATGGGAGAGGGGATAACTCCTCTCCTAAACATAAACCTTGATTGCAATTTTGCAAACTAACCCAGAACAAGGAGAATGATATGGGTACTACAACTTTTAGCGGTCCAGTTAGATCGCAAGACAGTCTTAAATTAATAAGCAAAGATTCAACTAGTGGCTTAATCGCTGATAGAACTCTACATGGTAATGCAGCACATGATACTCGTAGATATTATTTAGAAGAGTGGTTTACACAACTACCTAAATTAAATGCAGTAAATATTATTGATCCTGACGCAGACGATGCTTCAGCACTAGCACTTCATGTTTTAGCGAATAAAAACTTTGAGGTACTAGGCACTAATATGACAAGTGCATTATCTACAAGGAATGCAACCGCAGCGGGTATAACATTAACGACTGCTGGAGCAGACCAAGATCAAGCAATTGTATGTCCACATTTAGATAGTAATCAGACTGCGTGGACTGGCACTAAGTGGGGAACAGAAAACCAAACAGTTTGGGAATGTTCTATAAATACAAACGCAATAGACAACCAAAAGTTATGGGCAGGACTTAAACTTACTAATGATCAACTTGTTGCAACTGACGCAAACCAAGCATTTTTTAAGTTTCAAACAGATGCCACAAACTCTGAAAGTTTTACTGATTTTACTAAATGGCATTTCATTCACAGTATTGGTGGCACAGACTTTATCAGTGTTTTACCTATAACAGTTGCGGCTAATACTATTTATCATTTTAAAATTGAAATAGATGCAGATAGAAAGTTATCTATTTTTGTAGATGGCATACAGTATAATATTACATCCACATCTGGATCAACTGGAGGTACTGCTGTAACAAGTGGTACAACCAAGTCTGGTGCTATGACTGACGATGTTGATTTAATACCTTACATTGGTATTGAGGCTGGAGCGGCAGCGGCTGAAGCAGTAGATGTACATTATCAATGCATGAGTAGAACAATATTTGAATAAAATATAATGGGGGATTAAGTTCCCCCACTTTTATAAGGAGAATTATATGGCTTATGCAACCGATGTAAGTGCTTTAACTGTAAGCGATGAAAATGCTAGTGATGATGATAGACTAGTAACTGCGGCAAGACCTGATACTTCTGCCACTATGGCGAATACTACGTTTGCTGGGGGTGCGGCTAGAAATGTAATTGTAACCACAACAGGAACTGGCGATAACGCAAAAACAAACACAATCACTGGAACAGATGTTTTTGGTAATGCTTTAACAGAGGTCATCACATCAACTGGGTCTGCTGAAGCAGTGGCTGGAACAAAATTATTTTTAACTGTAACGTCTGTTGTAAGTTCTGCAAAATTTGCGGCTAACATAAAGGTTGGGTCTGGAACTTTGTGTGCTCAAGCTATTGGTGGTGGAGCAAGAATAAGGCTTAAAGGTATGTCAATAGTGTCAGGTAGCACTGCTGGAACTATATCATTTGTAAATGGTACTCCAGAAAGTGGCACAACTTTGTTTACTGCTAGAACTATAGGAACTGCAAACACTACAGTAGATAGAACTATTCCAGCAGAGGGTATATTGTTTGGTAGTGGTATGAGTGTATCATACACACTTGATCACGCAGATATGATGACATTCTTTTTCACATAAGGATATAAAATGGCAACATCTGGAACAGTAACATTTAGACCTAATGTTGAGGAAGTTATAGCAGAATCTTTTGAGAGGTGTGGTATTGATCCTCAAACAAGAACTGGTGATCATGCTAGGTCTGCAAGAAGAAGTTTAAATTTATTATTTTCTGAGTTTGCAAATCGTGGCATAAATTATTGGACTGTGACACAAAACACTTTGACATTGGTTAGTGGCACTACTAATTATACTTTGCCAGTTGGAACTATAGATTTATTAGATGTAGTTGTTAGAGATAGTACATCAGACACAGATCAAATAATAAATAGAATTACCATAGAAGAATATAATCAAATACCAAACAAAACAAACGCTGGAAAACCTAGTCAATATATGATAGATAGGCAGTATACTCCAGTAATCTATTTATGGTCTGTTCCAAATGTATCTACATTATCTTTAAATTATTGGGCAATGAACCAACAAGAAGATATAACTGCATCTAGTCAAGACACAGATATACCTTATAGATGGAGTGATACTATATGTGCTGGGCTATCGTCAAAACTAGCCATGAAGTATGCACCAGAAAAATTTCAAATGTTGAATGAAATGTATGAAAGAGCATTTAGTTTTGCGGCATCAAGTGATAATGATGGTGTAAGTCTAAGAGTACAACCAACTGCATTGAATATAATCTAATGGCAAGATACGCAAGTGGCAAAAAATCAAAGGCAATAAGCGACATAAGTGGCTTCAAGGTCAACTATACAGACTTAAAAACCACCTATGATAATCTTAGAGTCGAACGAGAAGAGTTTGATCCCAAGCATCCACAACTAACCCCAGCCAAAAATGTTGTTGATGCAACTGCATTATTTCAACCACGACCAGACAATGCAGAAGAAAATGTAAAATTAAATCTAGGTTTTACCCAAGATATATTTGCAAGTAAAATTGAAAAATCACAAAAAGGCATAGGCATAAAAGCAAAAGGTGTTGCAGAAAGTTTAACTGGTTTTAATTTTAATTTTGGTGCTGATGTAACTGGCTTAGCAGGCACTTTAGCTCTAGGCACTTTTGTTATAAACTCACAAATAGCAGAAGAAGAAGCTATTGGTAGTGGTGCAGTTGGTGTAGTTAATTATAAAGTTAATACCATAACAATTACAGTAGTGTCTGGCAATCCTTCTAATCACCCATACTACAATGTAGGCTCAACTAATAAATTCGCAATAGGTGGATCAACTGCTACTGCTGATGTTGAGGTTGATTTAATAGAAGGTAATACATATAGATTTGATCAGTCAGATAGCTCAAACTCAGGTCACCCACTTAGATTTTCTACAACTGCAAATGGCACTCATGCTAGTGGAAGTGAATACACAACTGGCGTAACAACTAATGGAACTCCAGGATCAAGTGGTGCATACACAGAAATAGTAGTAGCAAGTGATGCTCCTACACTTTATTATTACTGTACTAATCATAGTGCGATGGGTTGGACTGCTAATACGCCAGTAGGTAGTGTTGGAGTTGCATTAAGTATAACTGAAACAGGAGTTGCTGGTACAAGTGGTATAGGAAGTTCAACATTAGTTGCTAATCCAGTTGCAACTGGCGTTGCTGGAACTGGTGCAGTAGGCACAGAATCAATCAATATAGGTGGTTGGGGTAATGAGGCATGGGGTGATGGAACATGGGGTGATGGATAATGAATTATGCAAGTTTAGTTTCTAATATACAAAATTTTATGGAAGATGATAGTACAGAGCTATCTAATTCTATTAATGATATAATCGCACAAGCAGAAGAAATGATATTTCAGAGGTTACCTAGTTTACCTTGCTTTCGACAAGTAGCGACTGGAAACTTTGTTATAGGTACTTTTGAATATACAATACCAAACGCTAGAATGATTAGACAAGTATCTGTAACAGATAGTAGCAGTAATATATCTTTTTTAGATCATAGGATAGATAGTTATCTAAGGGATTTTCATCCTATAACAAGCACAACATCTACGCCAACTATGTATAGCACTAAAAATGCTACAACAAGTGGCACTATAATAACACTAGCACCTACCCCTAGTGCTACGTTAGCCTTCCAAGTTGATTTTATTGCTCCAGTCACTGGATTATCCTCCAGCAATACGACAACTTGGATAGGTGACAATGCAGAGAATGTGCTACTGGCTGCAGCACTATACGAAGTTTCCTCTTTCCTAAAAGCTCCAGAAACGCTACAATTGTACAAGGCTCAATTTGATGAGGCTATTGCATTGTTTCAACAAGAGATGGGAAGAAACTACACAGCAGAATATAACGCAGGAATATAAGGAGTTAATATGTCAATATCACAAGCAATGTGTACATCTTTTAAATCAGAAATTTTAGATGAACAACATGATTTAATCGCTGACACAATAAAAATAGCATTATTTACAAGTTCAGCAAGTTTAGGTGCAGGCACGACTGCCTACTCAACAAGTAATGAAATAAGTGGCACTGGATATACTGCTGGTGGTGAAACATTAGGTAGTAAGGCAATTACAACGCATGGCACATCTGTTTGTTTTGATTTTGCTGATCCAACATGGACAAGTGCAACTTTTACTGCAAATGGTGCTTTAATATACAATGATACTAATGGTGATAAAGCAATAGCAGTTTTGGCTTTTGGTGGTGACTTCACAGTCGCTGGTGGTACATTTCAGATAGTTCTACCAACGGCAGGAACAAGTGGAATAATTAGAATAGATTAGGAGTTTAATAAATGGCTAGTACCTATGTAAATGACCTCAGATTAAATGAATTAGCGACTGGTGATGGTAGTGGTACTTGGGGTACAACCACTAATACTAACCTTGAATTAATAGCAGAAGCACTAGGGTTTGACACAGAAGCTATAACAACAAATGCAGATACGCACACAAGCACAGTAGCTGATGGTGCAACAGACCCAGTTAGGTCTATGTACGTTAAATATACTGGAACACTAGACAGTGCTTGTACCATTACTATTGCACCCAACACAATAAAAAGAGTCCATATTATAGAAAATGGAACAAGTGGATCACAGAATATAATTATAAGTCAAGGATCAGGTGCAAATGTAACAATACCACCAGGCGATTGTAAAGTGTTATATTTAGATGGTGCTGGAAGTGGTGCAGCAGTTGTAGATGCTTTTGCATCGTTAAGTGTAGTTGATCTTAAAGTACAAGATGATTTAAGTTTTACAAGTGATAGTGCAGTAGTATCGTTTGGTGCTGATGCAGATACAACTTTAACTCATACTGATGGAACTGGACTTACCTTAAACAGTACAAATAAACTTTGTTTTAATGATGCTAGTCAGTTTATTCAAGGTGCAAGTGCTACAGTTTTAGATATTGCAGCAACAGACACTATTGAACTGACTGCAACTAATATTGCAGTTGTTGGTACAATGGGAGCTACTGGAAAAATTACTGCTGATGCTGGGATAGATATTGATAATTTTAATATTGATGGCACAACTATAGCTTTATCGTCTGGTGATCTGACTTTAGATGTAGCAGGTGATATAATATTAAATGCAGATGGTGATGATTTTAAATTTCAAAATGATACTGTAAATTTACTTACTATTTCAAATAGTTCAAGTGATGCAGTTATAAAACCAGCTACAGATGCAAAAGATATTATATTTCAACAGTTTGATGGCACAGCAGTTATGACTGTAGAGGATAATGTTTCTCTTGCAATTAATAATGATATTACAGTTGCTGGTAGGGCATCAGGTCATGTTACTACAGACAATGATGGTAGTTTTGATTTAGCAGTAGGAAATGATTTTATTTGTACAAGTGGTGGTAATTTAGCAATAACATTCACAAATGCAGCAGCAGGTCAATCTGGAAACATAAAATTTGTTAATGGTAGTAATCATACAATTACTGCTCATGCTGATGTAGCAATAAATGCAGATGTTTTAAGTACAATTAGTGCAAGTGGCACATACCATTTATCATATTATTGTAGTGCAGCAAGTGGTAATGATACAATATTAGTTTCAGCTTCAGCGATACTTACATAGGAACTTGGTATGAGTGTGATAAAAGCAAATGGTGCAGGTGAAACACCTTCAGGTATTTATAAGGGTGTTGTTACAACATCATTGAGATTTGATAAAGCTAGTGGTGCATACTTGTATAGAACTCCATCAAGTGGAAGTAACAGAAGAACATTCACTATTAGCTTTTGGTATAAAACATCACAAGTTTTCCATTCTGAAGCTAATGACCAAAACAATGCTATATTCTATGCAGATGAGCCAGATGGTGGTGGTGTGTTTGCATTAAATTTCAGTAGTCAAGGTCAAGGAGCAGCAACTGATACTTTAAATGAATTAACTTATTATGACTATGATTCTGGTAGCACTGTTGATTATAGTTTAGAATCAAATACAGGTTTTAATGATCCATCAGCTTGGTATCATGTAGTTGCTGCATTTGATACTACAGATGCAACAGAAGCAAACAGAGTGAAATATTATGTAAATGGTGTACAACTTGATTACACAAGTATGAATCAGCATCATGCTGCAGTTCCTCAAAATTGGGAATACAATGTAAATCAGGCAACACCACATTGGATTGGAAGAAATATAGATACCACCACAAGATATCTGGAGGGATACTTAGCAGAATTTAATTTTGTTGATGGAACACAATATGCAGCATCTAATTTTGGTGAATTTAAAAATGGTATATGGATTCCAAAAGAGCCTAATGTTACTTATGGTACAAATGGTTTTAGATTGCAGTTTAAAAACACAGGTGTAGGTACTGCTTCATCAAGCACAATAGGTGCAGATACAAGTGGCAATAATAATCATTTTACATCTGGTGGTATAGCAGCAAATGACTGTGCAAAACTGGACTGTCCAGAAAATAACTTTCCTACACTTAGTCCAAATGAACTTGTAGTACACAATGCTCCGGGAACTCTCTCAGAAGGTGCTACAAAATTTACTTTTATAAATGCTAATGTAAATTCAAATTTTACTTTTAATGCTACACAAACTGGTAAATATTACTGGGAAGCTCTATATGTTTCTACTACAGGAAATAATTATTTAGCAGTAACTTTGGCAAAAGGTCATCAAAGATTACCAAATACATTTTCTACTACGCTTACCCTAAACACAGGAGGTGGAATTAATTTATATCTTGATAATGGTAACACATACAAAGAAGGAGTTGCAGCAACTGGAACTGGTGGTGCAATAGCTGCAGGCAGTATTATACAATTTAAATTAGATTTAGATAATCAAACAATACAATTTGGAGTAAATAATAGTTACATAACGGCTTTAGACTTACCTTCATCAGAAGGTGGTTGGAAAGCAGGTGGTGTTCAATCTGGTGGAACAGGTGCAACAAGAGTAGTAATGTACAATTGGGGTACAGATAGCTCTTTTGCAGGAGCAAAAACTGCACAAGGCAACTCTGATGCGAATGGTATTGGTGATTTTTATTATGCAGTACCTAGTGGTTTCTTAGCTCCTTGCACATTTAACCTACCTGAACCAACAATCGGTCCTAATTCCACTTCACAAGCAACCGACTATATGAGTACAGTTCTTTATACAGGCAATGGTTCTAGTTCATCTGCGACACAAGATATATCAGGTGTAGGGTTTCAGCCAGATTGGCTTTGGATAAAAAGACGAGATGCAGATGCTTCACATAATGTACGAGATAGTGTACGAGGTCCGCTAAAACATTTACAAACTGATGGTACTGGTACTGAAGACACAGAAAGTGATGCAGGTGTTACAGCATTTTTGGCAGATGGTTTTAGATTAAAAGGAACAAATGCAGGTTCAGGTCAAGTCAATGCAAATAATGGAACGTATGTGGCTTGGAATTGGAAAGCAGGAGGAGATATTGGAGATGTAAGTGGTAACTTTATTAAAGATGGAGTTGCTTTTACACCAACACAGGGAACAATAGATGCAACTGCCATAAGTGTTAATACAACTGCTGCATTTAGCATAGTCAAATTTACTTCTGATATTTCATCAGATGTAGGGGAAAGTGGAACACCACCAACGATTGCTCATGGTTTAGGTGTAAAGCCAACCTTTGTTATTGTTAAAGATTTAGATGGAGGTTCTTATCCTCATTGGAATGTATGGCATCAAGGTTATCAACCTGACACAACATATTTAAATTATCAGTTATTTTTACAACTAACTAATGCTTCAAATAATGCAGGGTGGCATAGAACTGATACTGGTTTCACAACAAATTTATTTACTCCACCTAGATACCAATACAATGAAACTGGAAAAACATATATAGCTTATTGTTTTGCAGAGGTAGAAGGCTACTCAAAGTTTGGCAGTTATACTGGAAATGTTGCTGATGATGGTACTTTTGTGCATCTAGGCTTTAAACCTGCATGGATTATGATAAAATGTGCAAGTGACACAAGTACTTTTACCTCTTGGGTAATTTACGACAATGTGAGAAAAACCATAAATCGCATGACTGATGGTGATATTTCAAATCCTCTTTATGCTAATAAAACTGCTAAAGAGGGTGAAAGAGGAAATGGAACAACTGACATAAGTGGCAATACTATGTCTGTTGATTTTTTAAGTAATGGCATTAAACTTAGAGATAATGCAGATGAATTTAATCAAGAGGACACATTTGTTTACATAGCATTTGCCGAACAACCTTTTAAATATGCAAATGCAGAATAGGAGAAAATAATGGCTTGGAAACACAATGGTAGAACCATACAGACAGGGAGATCATGGATTAGTGACAATAACACTAAATATCCTCGTCAATGGAATAACCTCACAGATGCAGAAAAAAAGTCTGCTGGACTTGTTTGGGAAGATGACCCAGTTGAAGAAACTTACGACAATAGATTTTACTGGGCAAAGGATGTTGCAAAGAAACTTGATGATGTGAATGTAGTTGATGCAGATGGCAAAGCTGTTATCGATCCTTTGACTGGCAAACAAAAAGTAGATTCAGGTCTTAAAACAAGATGGATAGCAAAAACTAAAGCAACTGGTAACAATAAACTTGTAGACACAGATTGGTATGTTACTAGAAAAGCAGAATCATCAACTGCAATACCATCTGACATAAGTACATATAGATCAGCAGTGAGGACAGCAACAGCAACAATAGAAAAAAAGATTACTGATTGTTCAGATTTAGCTGCTTTCATAGCATTGTTTGATACTCCAGTAGATAGCGATAATCAACCTACTGGCAAAGCACCTATTTATGATTTTCCTGATGAGGTATGAAAATGGCTAAACCAACACTACAAGATGTTCATGTAAAACTTGAAAAGCATTTAGCAGTCAGTGATGAAAGATGGAAAGAAACTATACTTAGAATAAAAAGAATGGAGCATATTATGATTGGCACATCTGGTACTGCTATTGTTATGCTTATAGGTTTGTTGGTTAGGTAATGTATGACTGCTTTCATGTTGTACTGTACATTAAATGGTTTTGTTGCAGAAGGAGCAATATATTTTAGGAATGTAAATGATTGTTTAATGTATGAAAAAAAATTAAGTAACCAAACATATATGAAAAATAACGAAGAACAAGTTTATGACTGTATATGCAAACTAATACCAAAAGTAGACCCAAAAAAAGTAAAGGTTTATTGATGACTGAAGAAAAAAAGAAAATAATCAATTTAGATTTAAGTAACAATTCTTTTGAACTTTCCCTTAGAATACTTGGCAATGAATTTGTAGCTATAAAAATAGGCTCAACAAACTTTAGTGGTAAACTTATAGCTGGTGGTATTTTAATGTTGTTTTTTACTTTTATGTTATTAGAAGTTTTTGGTTTGAATGAGATATTACAATGACAAAAAAATTAGAAAAAAACTCAAAATTTGCAACACTTGATAAAAATGGTGATGGGATAGTTTCCGATAAAGAATTTGAAATGCGAGAAAAACTTATTCTTTTAGAAAACAGAGACAAAAAAGAAGATCAGCAAAGATATTTAGTTTGGTTCAGTGCTTTATCTGTAACTTTGTTTATAGTTGTATTAATGACACCATTACTCCCTATGGAAAGAATAGACCATTTATCAGGTATTGCAGAAATATGGGTGTTAAGTAATATGGGTGTTATAGGTAGTTTTATAGGATTTAATCAAATGGCAAAAAAAGGTGAAAAATAATGTTAACTGCATTAATAGGTCCTGTTTCTAATCTTCTTGGCAAATTCATTGAGGACAAAGATGTTAAAAATAAGTTGTCACATGATTTGGCTACACTTGCAGAACGCCACGCCCAGGAACTAGCTAAAGGGCAAATACAAGCTAACGTAGAACAAGCCAAACACCCTAGTTTATTTGTAGCTGGAGCACGACCAGCGATTATGTGGATATGTGCATTAGGTTTGTTTACACAATTTTTTATTATGCCTATTGCAGAATGGGCAACAAGTGTCTGGGCTCCAGAGGTTTTGCTTCCAGAACTTAATACTGGCGAACTTATGACCTTAACGCTTTCATTATTAGGACTTGGCGGTATGAGAAGTTTTGAAAAAACAAAAGGTATAGCTAGAGAGAATATGAAAAAATGATGTGGAATTATTTGAAATTATCAAAATTTTTTAATAAAATTGGTAATTATTTTTATTATCGTCATGTAGAATGTGTAAAAAAAAGACAAGGTAGATAGATGAATTTAGATAAATTAAAAGAAGAAATAAAAGCAGATGAGGGAGTAATTTACGAAATTTATAATGATCATCTTGGATATAAGACTTGCGGCGTGGGTCATTTGTGCAGAGCTACAGACCCAGAAAATGAATTAGAGGTAGGTGATCCAGTTTCTGTAGAAAGAGTTGATGAGCTTTTTGCAAAAGACTTAGATGTAACTATAGACGAATGTAGAAAACTTTACGAATTTTTTGATGATCTTCCAGAAGATGCACAGAGAATAATTGCAAATATGATGTTTAATCTGGGTCGCCCAAGATTGACCAAATTTCGTAAGATGTATGAAGCCGTGATGGATGCGAATTGGATTGAAGCCGCAATACAAATGGAAGATAGTAAATGGGCAAGGCAAGTACCAAACAGAGCAGAAAGACTTTGTGAGAGAATGAGGAATGTAGCTTAATGCCATTAGTGCCATTAAAATTTAAACCAGGAATTGTAAAAGATATTACAGAGTATGCGTCTGGAAAGAACGGGCCGTTTTATACAGATGGTAATTTAGTTAGATTTAGGAATGGCTACCCAACTAAAATAGGTGGATGGCAACAAGAAACTTATCAATTTAATGGTGACACATCAATAGAAGCAGTGACAGGAAAAGTTAAAAGGATACTAGCGTGGAGAGCTAATAGCGATGGTGCAGATAGAATAGCAATTGGCACACATAATCATTTGTATATACTTAAAGATAATTTGTTTTATGATATAACACCTTTAAGAAAAACAACAGCAAATTTATCTAACCCATTAGTAGTTACTAGTGGAAACACATTAGTCACAGTCACAGATAATAGTCATGGTGCATCGACTGGCGATTTTATTGTAATTAATAGTGCGACTGCGACTGGTGGGATAACTGCTGATACATTAAATAGACTACAAGGGTATCAAATAACAAAAGTAGATGATAACTCATATACATTTGTAGCTGGAAGTGCGGCAACTGGCAATGCAACTGGAGGTGGCACAACTATCGACATAGCATATTTGATAGGTAGTGCAGAAAATATAGGTGCTCAAAGTTCTGATCCAGCACTTGGTTGGGGTGTTGGAACTTGGGGTGAAGGAACTTGGGGTACTCCAAGAGATGGTACGTCAATTACTGTATCATTAGAAGCAACTCAATGGTCTTTAAGTCTATGGGGTGAAGATTTAATAGCAAACAATAGAAATGGTCAAATATATTATTTTGATACGTCAGAAGGTGAGACTACAAGAGCAGAACTAGTTTCAGCAGAAACTGGAGCAAGTGGTGTGCCTACAAAAGTTAGATGTGTTACTGTATCGTTTCCAGATAGACATTTAATAGCTGGAGGTGCTACACCTTTAGGATCAAGCGTAATTGATCCAATGCTTGTTAGATTTTCAGATCAAGAAGATTTTACAAAATTTACACCAACATCTACAAACACTGCGGGTGATCAACGTCTAGAAGTAGGCACAAAGATAATTACAATGTTACCAACTAAAGATGAAACCTTTATACAAACAGATGAAGCCGCATATGGTATGACATTTGTCGGGCCGCCTTTTACATTTTCATTTAGATTATTAGCAGTAAATTGTGGTGGCGTTGCTATACATGGAGCGGCTAACGTAGATGGTGATGTATATTGGATAGGTAAAAGCAACTTCTTTGTTTATGATGGCATTGTGAAAGAGCTTCCATGTTCTGTGCAATACTTTGTATTTGATAGATTGCAACCAGCATATATTGATAAAACTTATGCCGCACATAATAAAAAATTTAATGAAATATCATGGTTTTATGTAAGTACAGATAATTCATTGGGAACTGCAAACCCTGAGCCAGATAGTTATGTAACTTATAATTACCAAGATGGAGCTTGGTCAATAGGATCATTGAGCAGAAATGTTTGGCATGATGCTGGAGGTTTTAGGAATGTACCTTTTGCATTTGATTCAGATGGTAGATTGTACAATCACGAAACTGGAACAAGTGACAATGGATCAGCAATGTCAGCACACATTGAAACTGGAGATGTTGAATTAGATACAACTGGAGAGAACCAATTTATGGTAGATAAAATTATTCCAGATGCAACTATGGGTGCAAATACAAATTTATTTTTACAAATAAAAACTAGAAAATACCCAACTGCCACAGAGATAACTAAGGGTGCTTTTACTGTAACTGCAACAACTGAAAAGATAAGCACTAGAGCTAAAGGCAGACAAATGGCAGTAAGATTTTTTAGCTCTGGTACAGAAGATGAATGGTTGTTAGGTGATTTTAGAGTGAATGCAAGAAAAGATGGCATGAGATGATTAGATTACCATCCCCTACAACTATGGAAAACTACGTCAGATGGGCAAGACAATTAATATCTACGCTTGAATTACAACAACGTACAAACGAGTTAAGTACATCAACGACTACAAAACAAGCAGAAGAAAACGCAGAAGCTAAGAGTTGGTTTAATGGCTAATAATTACAAAAATAGTAAGGTAGATTTAGCAAACACAGATGTAACTACATTATACACTGCACCATCAGCAACTCAAGCTATTATCAAGTCTTTGTTGGTATCCAATGATAGTGGTAGTGCAGATACAATAACAGTTACAATTACAGATAGTGCTGCTGCCGTTTTTAGTGTATATAAGAATGAAGAGGTTGGTGCATTGAGCACAAAAGAATTATTAAGTCAGCCATTAATTATAATGGAAAGTGAAATTTTAAAGGTAACTGCCGCAAGTGCTAATAGGCTTCATGTTGTAGCGAGTTACTTAGAGATTACATAGGAGAAGATGATGGCAGAAATAGGTGCATTAACTGGACTACCCTTATTAAACCTTGATGAAAAAGAAAATCAAGGAGTTGATCCCATTGTTTATAATGTATATCAAACACAGTCTCAAACACCAACTATGAGTAATCAAGACATACAAAGATTGTATGGAACACAAGCATTTCCAGTATTTGAATGGGCAAAGAAGATACAAACTGGACAAAGAAGCTACACTCCAGGAGATGCTTTTGACGAAGATATGCTTGAAAAATATAAAAAATTTGAGCAATTACCTCCAGGTTTTATGACCCCACAAGAGATTATGGCACAGAGAGCCTTAGAAGGGTCTGCTGGACAAATAGGTCAAACACTAGGTGCAAACATTGGTAGAGGACTAACAAACCCATATGCAGTTGGACAAGGCACTTTAGAAAAAGGATTTAGTGGACTTATGAGAACTGGTCAATCAACTCCACTAGAATTGGCTAGAAGTACTTCTTTTGCAAATTTACCAGATAGTTCCAAAAATATTTTGCAGGCTTCAGGGTTAACAGACAATTTTGTTCCAGAATTAGCAAATAGGCAAGTTGCTGAAGCGACTGGAAACCTTGCACAATTTGAAAGAGGGTTAGAAACTGGTACTTTATTGCCAATAGGAACGTCTGGTGATTATGTGCCTACAAATGATTTTGGTAAAGCAAGAAATGTTAATTTTGGTGATGAGGCTACTGGTTTTCCAGAAGGGTTTGATGCAACTCAAGATAGTGCACAGGCATTAAAACCAGTTACAACTGTGCCAACAGAGACTAGTATGGCAGATGCATTTAACCCAATGACAGATGCTGGTCAAAGCAATTTATACGCAAGTGGTATTGGAGCAGGAGTAAACTTTGTTGGAAGAGTAGCCGCAGGGCAAGACGTAGATGACGCCGCAGTATCAGCCGCAGACGCTGGAATAATACAATATGCTACAACTGCTTTATTGACTGCAACGCCACTAGCACCCTTTGCAACTATAATAGGTGGCGTAGTTGGTGGTTTTGTAGGTAGAGTTATATGTAATGAACTTATGAGACAAGGTATTATGGATCGTAAACAAGTTATATTAGATTATAAATTTACAAGAGATTACTTAACACCAACCCATGTTGCTGGGTATCATGTATGGGCAGTATGGATGGTGAAGCAAATGAGAAAAGGTAGATTTGTTGGTTTGTGGGCACATATCGCTGGGCACAGAGCAAACGAAATAGCTTATATATATGGTGAAAGAGACAAGCCAGATTATTTAGGTAAGCTATATAGAAAAATCCTAGAGCCTATCTGTTGGACTGTAGGTACATTTTGCAAAGAAACAGATTGGTCAATATTGTACAGAAAAAAGGAGATTTAATTATGGCTGAAGAAATGGGAATGATGGGTGATCAACCACCTATGGAAAGTCAAATGCAGATGGGTATGCAAGAGGCTGGACAAAAGATTTTGCAACCATCAAAAGCAGTAGGTACTGTTCTTATGTCAAGACTTATGGAAATGTCACCAGAAGAATTGCAAATGTTAGATAAAGCAATTACACCTGACGTTGCTGGGGTTTTAATTAAATTATTACCAGAGTTACAACAAATTATAGAGACAGTTGAGCAAAGTGGTGTAGGCGATGCTATGCCAGAAGATCAAATGATGGATGATATGCCTAAAGATATGGGTGCATTAGGCAATATGTAATGATAAGACGAGCAAATGTTTTAGACATTTCTGCTATTATTTTTATGTTAAATGAGATGCATAAAGAAACTGAAGTAGAAGTACCTAAGATACATACTCAAAAGTTAGTAAATAAAATTAATGATTTGATGCACAAAGGGTTAGTGTTAGTGGCAATAGAAAATAACAGAGTAGTTGGATCAATAGCTGGGATGGCAGTAAATGATTGGTGGTCTGACGAAATGTATATGTCTGATGCTTGGTTTTATGTATTCCCAGAACATAGAAAATCATCAATCGCAAAAAATTTATGTATTGACTTTATAAAAATCGCAAAAGAAGCTAAACTAAAAGTTAGATTAGGTCATGTTTTTTCTGGCGATCTTGATCGTAAAGATAAGTTTTACGAAAGATTAGGACTAGTAAAAATAGGATCAACTTATATGGAGAAATAACATGGGCAGTATGTGCACAGTTTCAACAGAGCCTCTACCTGATCCAAAGAGTGTATTAACTGGAACAGACATACCAGAATGGGTTTCCGCAGCGGGTAGACAACTGTATGATCAGAGTGCAGAAATTGCCGCACAAGACTTTCCAACATTTACTGGACCCAGAATTGCTACATATGGTGACGATGCCAATAGGTTGACTGCACAAGAGCAAGAAGGGCAACAACTACTATCTAGAGGCACAGATACGTTTCAAGGTTTTCTAGATGATGCCTCTGATATGGCAAGTGGTTTAGGTCAAGGGTTTGATAGTGCTACAAGACAAGATTTATTAGGTGATAGTTTTTCAACTGCACAAGCACAACCATTTATGGATGCTTATCAAAGAAGCGTAGACCCAGCTATTGCAGAAATAGAAAGGCAAACTGCAAGAAACTTAATAACAGATAGTGCAGAAGCAGCAAGAATGGGAGCATTCGGTGGATCAAGACAAGGATTAAGAGAAGCAGAAACTATTACAGAAGGATCAAGACTGGCTGGTGATCTAAGGGCACAAGCTGGAGCAAGAGGATTGGAGTTTGCTTCACAAAGATTTGATCAAGAAAGAGCGGCAAGACTTGCGGCAGAACAATCACAAAGACAAGCCTATGAAACACAAGAGGCTGGAAGATTAAGAGCAACTGAGGCACTACAAGGTTTTGCACCACTAGCACAAGGCTTACAAGAACAAGCCGCATCAGGACTGCTGACTGCTGGGGGTATACAAAGAGAGCTAGATCAAAGAGCTTTAGACTTAGCCTATGGTGATTACCTTGAACAAAGACAGTATCCACAACAACAACTTAACTTTGCGTTAGGTGCACTTCAAGGTGTGCCATATGAAACTAGAACTATAGGTCTAGAGCAAGGAATGCAATATGCTCAATCACCAAGTATTTATGGTCAAACTATAGGTGGTCTAGGATCATTAGCTAGTGCCTACTATTTAGGAAGAAGATAGATGCCACATCAAACCAAACCAGGAGATATAGCAAGTTATTCATATGGTCACACTATAGGTGATTATCCTGAATTAGCAGATGCACTTGTGAAAGGTAACAAAGTACCTACTCTAGAAGATATAATGAAGATGAGAAGCACAACAAGTGTAGATACAAAAGACACTGATGCTTTTATAAAAAAACAAAATGAAATTGGCGTTTCTGGTGGTATATCCCAACTTAATCCAAATCTTGGAGCACTTGCACCATTTGTGAAACAAGCGTCAGGTATTTTAGATGCTGTTTATGGCACAACAAAAGAACCTACTCAAAAAGAAAGAAATTTAAACATGGGTAGAGCCGCATTAAAGTTCTTTACACAAATGGGTGCGTCTGCGTCAGTTCCTGGTCAAACTGCACTAGGTGCGGCTAATATAGCTGGAGCAAGTGTAGCACAAGATTATCTAAACAAAGTACAAAGCGATAAAGACAAAGATGAAAAACTAGAACAAGCTAAGAAGTCTGGAGCTCTTACACTTGGTATGCAACTAAAATCTGCAGAGGATGCTAAAAAACTTGCAGAACTTAAACTTAAAAATGTAAAACCAAGTAAACCAGATAAATATAAAATATTAAATGTAGCAGAGGTCAGCAAAGTAATTACATTGCCAACAACTAATCCAAGCACTGGTGAAGCCTATAAAGAAGGTGATATTATAGACCTTACGCCAACTGAATTTAATAAAGTACCTCGTGGTAATCTAACTGCATTTAAAGAAGTAAGTCCTCCAAAACCTAATACCTATGAAAGATTAAGAGATGGCATCGTTAAAAATGCACAATTATTTTTTAATTTAAATGAAGGAGAAAGTTTACCATCTGGACTTACAACAAAGCTAATTTCTGACATTACAGAGCTTAGAGACACAAAATTAGTGCCTATACCTGATCCAAAAGACCCAAATAAAACTGTTATGACATTGCAACAAGGTGTAAATATGTATGACATTTTAGAAAAAGAATTTGGCACAGAAAAGGTAGATAAACTTAAAAAATTAGCAGGTTTAGGTACTTCAGATACATTTATAACTCCAAGTGGATCAGAACAAGATGGTGAGGGTAAGGATAAGGGCAAGAAGTTTGAAACATTAAATATAGGTGGCACTAAATTTACGATACTTAGTACAAAAGATTCTAAGTTAGGCACTACAGAGGTTAAATCTTTAACAAATGCGAAAAGTGGATTAAAAGACCTTAATAATGCACTTAGTCTTATATTTCCAGATGGTAAATACAACCAAAAATTAGTTGGCACTATGAATATTGCACCAACTTGGAGTTTAGGTTTAATTGGAAGTTTGACTGGTTCAGACATAGCAAATAATGCACGAACAACTATACAGTCAATGCAGAGAGCTATTGAGATTATTTTAAGAGAAAGATCAGGAGCTGCAGTTCCACCAGCAGAGTTGGTTAATTATTTAAAATTATATTTGCCTAATACTTTTGACAATGAAGTACAAGCTAGAAATAAAATTGATGCTTTACTGCAATACTTTAAAGGTTCTATTGATGGCATAAATCAAGGTAGACAAAAGGGTGGAGCAAACGAAGATGAAAACTTTGTAAAATCAAAATTACCTATGCAAATAAAAGATAATACCATGAAAGATGGTGGTAAGGTTATGGGTAGATTGCTGAAAAAACAAGGTAGTATTATGTATATAGAAACTGAACCTGGTAGTGGATTGTTTCAACCTCTAGTAACGAAGAGTAAATAAATGGCTGAAATAGCAATAGACAGAACCACTGGTGCACCAATAAACGTAAGAGCTATTGTAGCTTCATTTAACAAACCAGAAGATAAATTAAAAGCCTTAAAACAGTTTTATCCAGATGCAGAATCAACAGATGGAACTATGCTTGGTGATGGTAATTATGTATATACGGATCCAGATACTAAATTATTAACATTGTTTGATGAGACAGATGGTGGTTTATTTAATTCTGGAATAACTGCAGCAGATGTTATGGAGTTTGGTAGAGAAATAGTTCAGACTGGTGGTGGCATGATTGGTGCAACAATTGCAACAGTTGGTGGACAAGCTGGACCGCAAATGTTTACTCCAGAAGAAGCTATAACTATTCCAGCGGCTGCGGCTTTAGGTTCAGAGTTGGCTTCTAAGGGTTATGATATTGCAATGGATGCCATGATACCAGAGACTATAAGTAGAGGTGGTGTAGTTGAAACAACTTTAGATTCTGCTGAAAATATTATGGGTGAAATGGTTGGTGGAAAATTATTTCAAAACTTTATGGGTCAAGTCAGTGAAAAGGGTGGTAATTTAATTCGTAAGGTACTTGGATCAGGTGCAGAACGAAGAGAAGTTGGAAAGAAGATGGTGCTTGATGCACAAGAGCTAGGTATAAAAGTTCCAACTGCAGGAGTTGCATCAGGATCGCCATTATTACAATTTATAGAAAAAAGAATAGAGCAATTCCCAACTGCAAAAAATCAATTTGCAGAAAACTTTGATGTATTTAAAAGGTCTTTAGTGGAAGCCACAGAAAATATTTCTAAAAAATATTCACAAGATAGTGGTATATCAGGAGAACAAATTGGTGGTAAGATTAGGGGTGGGATAGATAAAGCAAAATTAAAATTTAGAGCAGATCAAAAAGAACTTTACGATAAGGCTTTTGATTTAGTTCCAGATGGAGCAAGTGGAAGATTAAATGAAGTCATAAAACTTAGAGCAGAGTTGCAGAAAAAAATAGAATCAAACCCTAAAGCCTTTGCACCTTTTATAAATCCTGCACTAAAACAAATAGATGAATTGTTAGAAAATGATGGCATTATGGATTTAAAAATAGGTAGAGAGCTTAGAACTGCAATAAGACTTACTACAGATGCAACTGGTCCAGGTGGTCTAGTTGGTACTACAAAACCACAAGCTCAATATATAAGTCTAATATATAAAGCTCTATCAGATGATTTAAACGAAATTGTTAAAGACAAAGGTGGTGCAGAAGCACAAAAAGCCATAAAAATTGCAGATGCTTATACTAAAAACAGAATGGCATTAGATATTGAGCCAGTAATAAATAAAATTTTAAAAATGGATACAGATAAAAAGGCATTTGATTTTTTAGTAAGTGGCACTAAAGAAAGTGGTGAGCAACTCAATAGAGTTTTAAGAAACTTACCTTCAGAAGAAAGAAAATATGTACAAGCATCTATGCTGAATAGACTTGGTTATAGAAAACCTGGATCAATTGATGATGGTTCTGCAGAGGAAATGCTAGACAAATTTTCTACAAATTCATTTTTAACTAACTTTTCAAATTTATCAAAAACATCTAAAGATGCATTGTTTGGTAAACAAGGTAGTCAATATCGTAAGGACTTAGATACAATTATTGATCTTATGGAAAACTTTCAAAGTGCAGATCAATATACAAACTTTTCAAGAACTGGTGATGCTATATCCAACATTCTTGCTTTTGCACCTTTTATACCAGGTGGACAAATGATGCTTGGTGGTGACATTGCATATGGTGCGACAACAATGGCATCAGGTTTAATACCTCCATATTTGGCATCCAAAGCAGTTACTAATCCAGATTTTATAAGATGGCTTGTAGATGCCGCACCTAAAATGGCTAAAAACCCTGCAGACGTAAACTTTCACTTAGGTAGACTTATGGAAATATTTAGTGGCGATGAGAGCATGACTGAAGTTGCCTTATCTTATGTAAATGCACTTGTACCTACATTAGTTGGAAGTGCAGAAGCTAGTAACATGAAATCTGGAGTTTTACAAGAGCCACAAACTCCTAGTGAAATTGTTCAATTTGCACAAGAATTGAAACCAGAGACAAAAGAAAAAATTAGGAATATGAACTTAATAGATTTGTCTCCAGTGTCAGATAAAGTGTTGTAGGATAATGTTATGGTTGTTGCTGAAATCCTTACAGGAATAGCACTAGTCCAGAAGTCCGTTGAGTTCATAAAATCAAATATAAATACAGTATCCGATATAAAAGGTATTGCAAAACAAATTGATGGCTTCTTTGAAGGTGAAGCTCAAATGAACAAAAAGTCTGGAACTGTAGGTATAAAAGAGCAGTTTGGTATAGAATCAACTGCGTCTGATTTTATAGATAGAAAGTTACTTGAGGAAAAACGTACAGAGCTAAAAAATATAATTAATCTCCGCTTTGGACCGACTGCCTGGGATGAGATTATTGCTGAAAGAGCTAATAAAATTAATGAAGCAAAAGAAGCAGTTAGACTACGCAAAATAGAAAAGAGACAACAACAAAAAGAAATTATAGATACATTACAGACAATGGGCATAATATTCTGTGCAGTTGCAGTGATCGTCATAGGTATAGTAATGGCAATAAAAGCGTATGCAGACACATATCAATACACCCCAAAAGACTACACTAGACAACAAAAGATACATCAAGGTAAAATTATACTACCAATAATGACTACTTGCAGACTTATGAAACAAAAAGTTTTTAAGGATAAAATGGCTTGTATTTACATAGGTGCACAAAAAACATATGAGATGGAGTTTACAGATATATCAATTGGATGCCCCAGAAAATATAAATGTAAGCTCAATCCTAATGGAACGGAGCCAAACATAGATCAAGTGATGGAAAGCCTTAGAAGTATAGCAAAAAATTAAAATATACTTATCTGATTATTTTCTTCAGCGTTGTAGATAGGATTGTAAGACTTTTTATCTTTTCCAATATATTCGTGAGAATAACACAATCTATCTCTTTCTATAGTGTGATGATTTATATAACCTTTACCATTGGTGCTTTTACTTCTATCAAGTAAATTGGCTGACGTAGCCTTCCATAGTGGAGATTTTTCCCTATACAAACCCATTCTCATATGTGAGGTTTTGCTAAAGTATCTATAACCTTGCTCTATATGTAAATCAGCTATGGCATCTGAAAATCGAGTGCCTACACCTAATCCTTGAAAGTCTGGGATTAAAACTGTTCTGCATTCTCTCCATTTTTTTCTAATATCACCTTCATACAAAGGTGGTGTTTTTCCTGGAAAACTTATTGTAGCACTAAATCCTATAATATTATTACCCCATAAAGCATAGAAACATCTTGTAGCTAATGGTAATTCTTCACTTAGATAATGATGCCTTTTAAATATAGACCAAAGTTTTCTATCACCATTAATAATTTTAATATTTATTTTTGGCTTTACAAATTTTGTAGATAGAAATTTACTTTGATCTAGATGATATTCGTATTGCATTAGAACAAACTTATTTGATTATCATCTGGGCGATTATACTTAGGATCGTAAGATTTATTGTTTTCACCAATGTATTCATGTGAATAGCATATCCTATCTCTTGCTAAAGGTATAAGGCGTTTCTTATGGTCATGTGTGTCACTGCTTCTGTCTTTGAGATTACTTACAGTAGCTCTCCATAGTGGTGACTTTTCTCTGTACTCACCCATTCTTATATGTGAAGTTTTAGAATAATATCTTACCTTTTGCTCTAGCATAATATCACCAACTGCGTCAGATATCCTAGTACCTATGCCAAGTCCTTGAAAGTCAGGAAGAACTACAGTCCTAGCTTCACGCCATTTAAGTCTTTTGTCTCCTTCATAAAGAGGTGGTGTCCATCCAGGAAGTGACATACTAGACGCAAATCCAATAATTCTATTACCCCAAACTGCCAAATAACATTGTGCAGACGCAGGCAGTTCTTCTGTTAGATAGTGATGCTTTTTAAATAACTCCCAATATTTTCTGCTCCCTTTGATAATTCTAACTTCAATGGGTTGCCGAACTAACCCCCTTGACGCAAACTTCTTTGCATCAGTGTTAAAGACCCAATCTGGCTGCAGCCATTCTAATATGTCATCGTGGCAAGTTGCCAATACAATGTTTTTAAGGTTTTTGCGTTTGACATACTTATACAAAGATAGTGAACAAGATTTAGCTACATCTCTGTTTACCACAGACGTAAACTCATCTATGACAATGTTACTACCTAAACGTCTAGCTAAATCGCATCTAAAGCCTTCTCCATTAGATAAAACCTTTCTAGGCTTTGCCCAAGTAGGAACTGTATTCAATCCAACTGCACCAAGTCTTTCTATGGCATCCTCTACAGAATCAAAGTGTGACGCTATACTTTTGTTATTATCCCACACTAGCTCTTCTTCATTCCCATACTGTTTCAGTATAGATGACTTACCACTACCACTTGATCCATATATAACGCCAATAGAAAAATCCTCTTCTACTTTTGAGAAATGTGGAATAGTAAATTCAGTCTTGCCATCAAATGTAAAGTCAAAGTTCTTAAATATCTCTTTGTCTATATCAGAAAGCTCAACCTCACTAGTCAATACAGTATTTTTAAAATCATATAAATCTTCCATAAGTACCTCCTAAAATTAAAAGGGAGCATAAAGCTCCCTAATATTATGCTACCTCTAGCTCTTTCCATTTCTTACTATTGATCATACTTCTTACATCGTTTTGTCTACGTTGCTGAACAATATGATTATTAGTGCTATTAGACTTTACATCTCCAAGATGGGTAGACCATGCAGTTGCAGACTGATATGCACACCATAGAGAGCCTTTAGCACCATTTCTGCCATAATCACCCCTTCCATGTATTTGTGCTACTTCAGCGTCATATAAACCCATCAAATGATATAATTGCTTTTTATTAGTGTCAGATTGACCACTAGCAATCTTGATATCATTGGCTTGGCTTTTAGCTATAGTAGTTTTGAATAAGTCAATAACTTGCTCATCTTCTACTTTAGTATCCCACCACTTCTTAAAGCTCTCTGTTTCGTCTGTGATAGCAGTAACTGCATTTTGTATCTTCTTGTTAGATGCATCTACGTTGAAATGTGTAGTGTGTCTATTGGCAGTATAGGCAATCTTCTGACCACTTACCAAAGTATTAAAACAAACTTCATTCATCCATCCAAAGAAAGATTGAAACTTCCATTTGGCGTTGTAACTATTTCTAGCTACAAATTTAAGATACAAATCGTGATCACCTACTTGTACATGATGTGCTGGAAGTAATAATTCCATCTTAGCCATAGCACCATTTTCGTAAGTGTTTACAGTTATTTCGTTATTTGAGAAGTCTAAGCCACCACTTTTCATAGCTTCTAGAGCACCACCAAAAGCATCTACATGATGAATTGGCTTATATCGTGACCCTACTATCGCTAGAGGATCACCATCTTGAGCACCTAAATTATCTAGGCGTACAATTTTTCTTCCCATGTGTGAAGGGATACCTTGAATATCCCTCACATCGATTTTAAATGATACGTCTTGTAACGCATCTTGTAATTTAGTATCTAACATTATGCTACCCTCGCTAGTTGAAATAATTTTTTATGTTTAAAAGGTATGTCAAATTCCCAACATAATTGGTCACCTTGATACGATTTGTCCTCTTCAAGCTCATCTGCTTCTAGTATCCACTTGATAGCAGTTCTGTAGTCTTTTGCACCTAGCTTACAAGTTTCTTTAATTCTTTTTGCTAAGTTAGAAACATTTTGAGCTTTTCTGTTGTACTCTTCTTCTTGAGCTATATTGGACTGCTCTATCCAATATTTTTCCATTTCCTCTAGTTCTTCTAATGTATGCTCATTAGGATCAATTCTTACTCTAGACCCAGTAGCAGATTTACCAAATTCAGAAATGTACATAACACATTGATCTTTTTTATAATCAAGGACTGATACAATGCCATTCTCAGCAAATTTATCTAGCTCAGAAAATGGTACAACCTCTGGAACAGTACAATACATGATGTTAGGGTCTGTATTAGCTCTAACCTTATCCATGTGTTTTTTATTTAGCTTTTCGATGTAAGATTTAAGTTCTAGTTGATCTTTAGTATATTTAGTCATTTAGTTCTCCAGTTTTTGTTGATCGTTATTTTATTAATATAATATTTGTAGATACATAAGTCAACCCCTAAAAAGAGTTTTTTTATATTTTTTTAACAAATTCTAATTTTGCATAGATTATATTGGTTATTCTGACAAAGTTCTCTACTGCTTTTTGGTTTTCTTCTTTTGATAGATTATCTTTTGCAATATCGCTTTTGTGCTTTTGTAATAACTTTCTTAGATATACAACTTCATCAGACGCTTCTTTGACCATTAATTTAACCATATGGTATTCCTTTTATCAGCATCTTTTCTTTTATCTCTAAGCCTTTTTTATAGCCTTTCTTATAATAATCAGAAAAAGTATTTTCAGAATTTAGATTTTCATCACAACAAGCATCTTCAATTCCTTGTGCATAATAAGATAAATAACCTACTCTTCTTTTGGCTATGATATCATTTTCATTAGTGCCATTAGTCATATAAAAAATCTCCTTGATTTGGATCAGTGGTTAGTGGTGCAAAGGTTATGTTTACTAATTTGTAAGTACCTTTGAATTTAGATTGTATTGGCTTTGGATTGGGTTTTAAAGATTTTAATTCATCTACATTTAAAAACATTTTTTTATTATCATGCTCTATAATCAAGCCACCTTTACCAATAGCTTTGGTAACCTCATAATCTCTTATGCTTACATATTTACCAAGCCACAACTTAGTTACAACTCTTGTATACATGACTACTCCCCATTTTTATTTTTTTTGATTTCATATGGCGTAACTATAGCGTCAGCCTTTAGACCATTTAACTTCTTCTCAAGGCTATCTAATCGTCTATCAGACATTTCATAATGATATCCATCCAACTGCTTGTACATATAGATAACATATAACATTTGATCTATTTCAATAGCAGTCAACATAGAACGATTTAAAGAGTTTATCTCTTTGATTATCTTACGACTATGATCTTGGCAGTATACATTCATAGCTTGACCATAGTCTTTTGATTTATTTCTCAAGAACTTAGCACTTGCATTAATTCTTTCTGCTTTACAATTTTTCATATTCACACTCCAAAGTTGGCGTTAAAACAAGCATTATCTATTAGGCATACAAACCATAAAAGATAATAAAAAAAGAACATGGTGGCTATAGCAGAAGCTATAACCCCCAATAATTTTAATATACTAAGCAACATTGTTATCAATTTTAAGTTCATCTTGCCTAGCGACTTCTTGATCTATAAGAAACTGTGGATCAAAACCTTTATTCTGCATGAAACCTTCATACTCTTTAAATGTCATTTCATCAGCTTTAGTTTGCTCTTCTATTAGCTTAGTTTTCTCAGCTAACATCTTTTTTACTGCCTTTAGAGCTTGAGTAAGGAAGTAATCATCTGCACCATATAGTGCTCTGTGCGAGTTTAAATCTCTCTCAATTCTTTCTAAAGTAGCACCATCTCTAAGTAAATCGTTCATATCTTTTCTCCTATTTTTGTTGTTCATTTATCTTATACAAATAATATATGATATGTAGATACAAAAGTCAACCCTTTTTAAATGTTTTTTTATTATAATTTTATAGCTCTATAATTTGCTGACATAGTTTGCCATGCATTTATTTTAGCTTCAGCGGCTACTCTCATAAACTTATGTTTTTCATCTACCTCAATAGCCATTTGCAATGCCCTTAGATGTTTTGTGTATTCATCACTAGCGTAGGCTTCCCTTTCTTGAGCAGAAACAGACATTTCTAAATGATCTTTCATTAGTAACGCCTTGAGTGATTTTCTATATTCTTCTAAGTAAATACGTTCTGCTTTGGCTTTAGCTACCTCCGCAGCGGAATCTCTAAGATAGTCTAAGGCTTTTGATACTTCTTTTTCTGAAATTATTTGTTCGTTCATTTTTTAAATCTTTCTTTGTTATAAGGCGAAATGTTCCACCAATACTCTGCAGTCTTTCTCCCAAAATCCTCTTCAAGATTATAGTTGACCCAAAAATTATCCTCATGCCCTTCTACATCGTGTAGCTCTGCATGATGACCATAACAAAGTGGCACTACATTATTGTCACTAGCTTTCATGCCCATACCTCTTTTGCCTTCATATGGCTTTAGTAAGTGGTGAGCTTGGACATTACCTCTGCACCAATCAGCGGCTACAGTGCAAAGGCAACATCTTTGATTCGCAACAAACATTAAATGTTTTTTGTTTTTAATCTTTGGTGACTTTGGAATAAGCATATTAATACCCTGATCTTGGTGCACAAGTTACGTCAGCTACCATAGGTATAGGCTTGTCATTTACAAACCTCTTACTGAAGAAGAGTATAGGTCGCAAGTTAGCAGTCTTACAATCCTCTATGGCGTTTATGACTTCTTGCCTATGCATAAGATGCTCTTTCTTTTCTACGATTATATCTGTATTAGGTCTAGAGCTACAAGCAGTCGCAAGTAAAATTATTAGTATACTACCAATCAATTTCATCTTCAGTCTCCTCTTTATGAAGAACATTTCTTTCACTGTTAGGGTCACTGTAAGAACTATCAGATGAAAACTCTCTTACCTTTAAACTTGTATAAGGATTGCCTGCTTCTGATGTTTCTTTCCAAGCTGATATAGTCATAGCACCTTTATCCATGACTTTGTTCACAACTCCTTTTGCATTTGGTGATTTTTCAGATTGCTTGTCCTCATTCTTTTTGAGAGTACCAATAGCTCTGTAAAGCTCTACCATAGGCTGACCATCTTTATTCTTGCGACTTACGCCTATAATTCTTTGCTCATCACCCTCAATGTTTAATTTACCTTGTTGAATGATTTTCCAATCGTCTGTATTTTTATACAAAATCCCAGAATTTGTGTTATCTCTCTGCGACATATTATTCTCCTTTTATGAATTGAATTAAGTTATTGCATTTAGTAATCATAGAATCAGCATTCTTCTTATGCTCTTTGGGCAACTTTTCAGCCCAAGAAACCATATCTTGCAACTGAATAATTGTAATTGATGACCACTCATGGTGCTTTTTCATTGAATGCTCATTTAGTGTTTTGATATATGTAAGAAAACTATTTACTCTACTAGAGATTTTTCCTTTTGCATCAAACAACACATACTCTCTTTTGGGCATTTCTACTTTGGCACTAGTTGTTTGCTCGATTATGTTGGCTTCTTTACCAACTCTACCAGATGCTGAATTACCATCATCTTCAAAGTCAGCTTCAAGATTTAGCATGGCTTGTATTTGATATCTTCTAAGATAAGTTATTGCTGACCCAACATCTTGGCTTTTAGCAGTTTGATTACCAAGCGTGGTCGCAGAAGATATAAACTGCATACTAGGCAAGTGAGTAATCGTAGTCGTTAATACGTTCTCTAGGCTAGTCTCAGTTTGAAATATCTGCACTTGATACATGACTGATAGTTTGTGTTTATGTAAGGATGGCATACAAGCATTAAATATATCATCTAATGTGCTATATAAATGTGGATCACCCTTTTTGTTTTTAAAATAATTATTCACACCATTTTTCTCCAATGGCATAAATTCTAGTCTGGCATCTTCAATAGCTTGACAGACTACTGCAGTTAAATCTGATTGATATTTCATTATTTGTTACTCCAAATTTTAGTTGATTGTTTTTTCATTTCGTCATTCCATCTCCAATCATCGTAGTTAGGATAGAGTATGGATGCTAATTCAAAAGCATCATCGCTGATACTAAGGAATTTCTGTAAGCCAAAAGCTATCTTGATAACTTCATTAAGGCGTTGTTCTACATTATTTACTTTGAAAGACATTACCTCTTTCTTAGTAACATAGTCACACCATAACTCTTTATCAGGAAATGCTTTTGAATAAACTGCTAATTGTCTTTGATGAGCATCTGAAAATTTTGAAGGTCTAGCTCCAACAGTTTTCAAGTCTCTTATGTAGTCCTCATACACAAAGTCTATGTAACCTAGAAATGGTATAGGTAAATCTTCATGTATAGAATAATATATTTTATGTTGGTAATGTGTAGGCGTACCAAAGTCAGAATAAATATCTAATGCTGAATTGTAGTATAGCTCTAATGCAGTTCTTTCTTTAATTAATTTGTCATCATTTTCAGATATATTATGCTCGACACACTCTGCATCAAACGATCCATAGAGGAACTCATCTATAGCTTTAGGTGGTAACTCTTTATTAGTTATCTTCTTTTGTAAGGCGTGTTCTACTGCATTACCTCTGAATGCACCAACACCAAAACTACCCTTCATGCCACATAAATATGTGCCTATAAATAAAGCTGGGTCTGCTACCCATAAATTTATTTTGCTTGGTGATAAGTGCTCTATGCCATGCGTCTTGAAAGGATTATTACTTTTCATCTTTGATCTCCTTATTGTTTTGCACTCTCCACATTTCCCACAATTCCATTACTGCATTTGTTTTGAAATAAGCGTTGCCTTTGATGTTGCCATCAATTGAACAGTATGCCCATTCACCACAGTAGGATGTAGTCTTATACACCTCGCCTATAATTGTATTTTGATACCAAACAACCCAATCAGATACATTAGAAGCATATGCATAAAGCCTTTCTTGCTCTGTCTTGTATCCCTCTGTGGGTCTTTTTGTTTTGAGATTTTTACGAATGTTGAACTCAACATTGTAGTTTTCATATTTTTGTTTATACATTGGTTACTCTTTCTTTGTTGTTCGTTATGTTTGGAAGTGAACGCCAACACGCCGCTGGTACTTTCCCCATTCACTTCCATTTACAGTTCTACTCCCATAAAAAAGGTTTGTCAAACCCTTTTAATAAGTTTTTTTAGTTTACATTATTTTATTTATGTTTTAGTGTAATTTTTTTATGGAGTTTAAAAATGCAATTACAAGATTGGATTAGAAGAAATGGCTACAATTATAGGTCTTTCGCTGACGAGATAGGCGTTTCATTTAGAAATGTTGAAAAGTGGAGTAGAGGTGAAACCTTACCTAGATTTAATAAAGCTAAAATTATATTTGATTTTACTAACAATGAGGTAACTGGGCATGACTTTTACGAGAAACAAATTCAACGCCATCAAACAGAAATATAATGGTGAGGTATTTGATAGCAAGAAAGAACTAAATAGGTATATGGAGTTAGAGCTTTTGCTTAGAGCAAGAGAAATAACTAACTTAGAAATACATCCAAAGTTTGATCTAATGGTCAATGGTGTTAAGATAGGAAGATACACTGCAGACTTTAGATACAATAAAGGCGAAGAAGTTGTAGTAGAAGATGTTAAGTCCAAAGCAACTAAGACTAGGGATTATGTGTTAAGAAAAAAAATACTAGCTACATATGATCCACCAATTATAATAACAGAGATATAACGGGAGTTTATATGTCATGGTCAGCGTTAAAGTGGGCATCAGAAGTAAAGGTAGGCAGTAGCACAGATAAGTTAATTCTAATCGTGTTGGCAAACTTTACTGATGCAGAGAATAGTTGTTATCCTTCTCATAGGAAGATAGCAGAGTTATGTGAATGTAGTACAGATACAGTGATTCGTGCTTTGAAAAGACTTGTAGATAATAATTTTATTGAGGTCGAGAAGAGGTTTCAAGTTACAGAAAATAACAATCACAGACAAACAAGTAACATATATAAATTGAAAATAGATACCCAGTCGCAAATTGCTACCCCACCCCCCATGCAGAATGCGACACCAATAACCTATCATAATAAAAAAGAATATAGTAAGGAGTTTGAAATATTTTGGAAAGAGTATCCTAATAGACCAAACGATAATAAATTTGGAGCTTCACAGAAGTTCCACATAGTTATGAGAGATAAAGAAATATCTTTTGAAAATCTTATAGCTAAGACAAAATCATTTGCTAAGTCGCAATCGGGGAAAGATGAACGATTTATTCCACACGCTAAGACTTGGTTATCGCAAAAGCGATTTAATGATGTAGAGCAACCTAAACAACGAAAAACAAACTTAAACTTATTAGTAGGATAAACAAATGATGAACAATGAAAAAACATTAATAGAAAAAGCTATGGATAATGGGATATTTTTAAATAGTTATAGTGTGGGCGATTACAGAACTAAGTGTCCTCAATGCTCTCCAACAAGACGAAAGAAGCATGACCCATGTCTATCTGTAACAGTTACACATGAAAGTATACTGTGGATGTGTCACCACTGTGAATGGAATGGTGGAGTTAAAGAGAATACCAATCTACCAATCAGACAACCTAGAGTTGTTAGAGAAGAGCCAATAGAAGTAGCACCACCAATACCAATTGTATCAAATGCGAATCACGATTTATCTCAAGGATCAATTGCTTGGTTAAATAATAGAAAGATATCTCAAGCTACTGCAGAAACATTTAAGTTATTCACAAAAGATCAAAAGCTATGTTTCCCATATTATTTAGATGGAGACATTGTAAACATCAAAAGTAGGACTAAAGATAAAAGATTTCTGCAGGAAAAAAATGCTACTAAGTGTTTGTATAATATAGATATGTTAAAGAAACATTGGGAAAAGGTTGGCACTAAGTCTGTTATATTTGTAGAAGGTGAAATGGATGTACTAGCATTGTATGAAGCTGGGTTTCAAAATGTAGTAAGTCTACCAGATGGAGCACCTCAGACAGCCAAGTTTCATAAAGATGACAAGAGGTTTAAAGCGTTTGAACATTCTAAATGGATTTTTGATGCTGACGAAGTAATAGTAGCTACTGATGCTGATGAAAATGGCAAGGCGTTGAGGTTGGAGCTTATTCATAGATTTGGTAAAGACATTTGTAAAGTTGTCAATTTCCCTAGAATTGATGATTGGCAGTGTAAGGATGCCAACGAATGTTTAATAACCCATGATACACAAATACTACAAGAGTGTATACAATACGCAGAAGAGTTTCCAGTTCATGGATTACATGGTGTAAAAGAGTATCACGATAGTGTGCAAAACATTTATGATGGCAATGAGCAGAAGGCACTTAGCACTGGGTTTAAAGAACTAGATAAAATATATAAGATTATGCCTAGTACATTTAACCTAATTACTGGCATACCCAATCATGGTAAGAGTAACTTCCTAGATCAGATACTATTGAACTTAGCAGAGAATGAGGGATGGAACTTTGCTTTGTTTAGTCCAGAGCATTCAACACCAAATCACATTAGGCGTTTACTTGAGAAGAGATGTAGGAAGCCATTTGATATAGGTCTACACGCAAGAATAAGCCAAGAAGAATTAAATGAAGGTATACAGTTTTTAGATGATCATTTTAGATTCATAGAAAGTACAGAAGAAATACCTAACATAGATTATATACTCAAGAAGGCTAAGTTAGCCAAGCAGAGGTTTGGTATCAAAGGTTTAGTTATTGATCCTTTCAATCAGATAAGCCCAGATCGTGACTATGCCAAAAGAGAAGATGAGCACATAAGAGATATAATTGCTAAGTGTCAGCAGTTTGCAAGAAACCACCAAATGGTTGTTTGGATGGTAGCTCACCCACACAAGCTGCAGCGGAATGACAGTGGAGTAATACCACCACCTGATCTTTATCAAGTTAGTGGGTCAGCACATTGGGCAAACATGAGTGACGTAGCTCTTGTAGTACATAGAGACTTTGAAGATAATTCTACACAAATCATTACAAGAAAGATCAGAGAACAAGGTGTGTATGGGCACATAGGTCAAGTGTATTTTAATTTTAACAATGTTAAAAAAGTTTATGAAGAAGAAGTAGAAAGTTCAAAAGATGGATATTACGTCTGATATAGATGAAGAAACACAAAAAATACTAGATCAAAAGTATGAAGATGCTATGCTATGTTTGAAAGAACAAGACTTTAAACTCTACACAAGGTTAAGAGCTAATGAGAAAGTTGGGTTTGAAAAAAATGTAGATACAAACATTAATGAAGATGAACAATTTGAGATGGGGTTATGAATTGCTGGGCGTGTAACACAGAATTAATTTGGGGTGGTGATCACGATATACCTACAGAAGATGATGAAGAGCACTCAATAGTAACTAATTTATCTTGTCCTAAATGTGAAGCTCTAGTAATTGTTTATCACGATAAGAGAGAGGGAAATGAAACAAAAAACCAAGAAGCTAAGTAAAAGGGTTGGCAGACCAAAACTTGTAGTTACAAAAGAGATGTGTGAAAGAGCAGAAGCCTATGCATCTCAAGGACTTACACAAGAACAGATAGCAGCAGTTATGGGTATGGCTACATCTACATTGTATGATAAACAAAACGAATTTACAGAGTTTTCAAATGCTATAAAAAGAGGTAAGGGTAAAGGCATTCAACAAGTAACTAATAAGTTATTTGAAAAGGCGTTGGAAGGCGATAATACTGCAATGATATTTTATTTGAAAAACAGAGCGGGTTGGCAAGATAAGATAGAGAAAGAAACTATAGTAGAGCATAAACAAGTAATAGACTTAACTAGGATATCAGATGAGGAACTTGACAACCTTGAACGAACCCTTAGAAGAGCTTCAACGCAGAGCCTCACAAGAAAAGATGAGGAGATCATTGAAGGTGTTCACAAAGAGATCGTGGTCAGCGATTGAGCCAGGCAGAGACTTTTATGACAATTGGCATATTGATGCAGTGTCAGAACATCTACAAGCAGTCGTAGAAGGTAAAATAAGAAGGCTAATAATAAATATACCCCCAAGACATATGAAGTCTATAAGCGTAGCAGTAGCTCTGCCTGCTTGGACTTGGACAATACAACCATCAAAAAGATTTTTATTTGCTAGTTATGCTGGATCATTATCTATTAGAGATAGTGTCAAATGTAGAAGATTGATTGACAGTAGGTGGTATAAAAGTTACTTTGGAGATACATTTTCATTAACCACTGACCAAAATCAGAAGCAAAGATTTGAGAATGATAAAACTGGTCAGAGGATTGCAACGTCTGTAGATGGAGCATTAACTGGTGAAGGTGGAGACATTATTGTCATAGATGACCCTCATAATGTAAGGGAAGCAGAATCATCAACTGTGCGAGAGGGCGTTCTTGAGTGGTGGGATCAAGCCATGCAGACAAGATTGAATGATCCTAAAACTGGAGCCTTTATTATAATTATGCAGAGGGTACATGAGAACGACCTTACTGGACATATATTAGCGAATGAGTATAATGATTGGGATCATCTTTGTTTACCTGCAAGATATGAAATTGGACATCCAACACCAACGAAGTCATCACTTGGCTTCACAGACCCTAGAACAAAAGAAGGGGAGTTGTTGTGGCAGAAGAGGATTGATGAGAAAACTCTTAATACTTTGGAAAAAAGTTTGGGTACATACGCAAGTGCAGGTCAGTTGCAACAGAGACCTATGCCCAAAGGAGGTGGAATATTAAAAGCAGAATGGTGGGTTCCCTGGGAGAAAGACGATCTGCCAGAGATAGAATACTTGGTGCAAAGTTATGATACTGCATTTAGTACAAAAGAAACGAGCAGTTATAGTGCAAGAACTACATGGGGTATATTTAGACAAAATGGGCAAGTTAACGCAATGGTAGTAGAAATGTGGTATGACAGAGTAACGTATCCAGAGTTGAGAAAACTTGCACAAGAGGCTTACGATGAATGGCAACCCGATGCAGTCTTAATAGAGAAGAAGGCAAGTGGACAAAGTTTACTACAAGATTTACGAATGGGTGGCGTTCCAGTGTTAGCATATTCGCCAGATAGAGATAAGATTGCTAGGGCACATAGTAGTTCTGCATTACTAGAAGATGGTAGAATATATTATCCATCAGGAAAAAAATGGGCAAAAAACTTAATTGATATATGTTCAGCCTTTCCTGCGGGTGATAATGATGATATAGTTGACACTTGTACACAGGCTTGGCTAAGATTAAGAAAAGGTTGGTTTATCACGCATTCTACTGATTATGACGAAGATGATCAATTAGAAGAAAAAAGGATGACTATATATGGCTAGAGAACCACAAGTAATTCCATTTGCAGAAGCTATGCCTTCTGATGATTTTCAAGTTGAAGAAATAGGTAATGATGAAGTTCTAGTTGGTGATCCAGAGCTAGACAAAGTAGAAGAAAAAGATACTGGCTTTGATGAAAACATTGCTGAAGATATAGATGAAAAAGAACTTAATCGTGTGGCAAGTGATCTAATCCATAACTATGAGACAGATAAAGAAGCTAGATCAGAGTGGGAAAGTAGATACAAAAGAGGATTAGAAACTCTTGATCCTAATGGTGGTCAAGACGAAGAAGAAAACCAAAGAGCTACTAGAGGACTTAGTACAGTAGTTCATCCTATGATTGCAGAAGCAGCAACACAATTTAATGCAAAAGCAATAGCAGAACTATATCCAAGTGGTGGTCCAGTCAAGACTGTTATAGTCGGTGAGCCTAGTGAGGAGATGGAAGAACAAGCACGAAGAGTAAAAGATTATATGAATTATCAGATTACTCAAGAGATGCCAGAATACTTTCCAGACTTAGATCAAATGTTATTTCAGCTACCTTTGATTGGTCACACATTTAAAAAAGTATGGTGGGATGCAAACCTAGAAAGGCAGTGTTCTCAATTCGTGAAAGCAGAAGATTTTGTAGTCTCGCCAGAGAGTAAAGATTTATACACCTCATCTAGATACACTCATGTAATTAGAATGCCACGAAACGATTTTAATAAATATGTAAAGACTGGGCACTATCTACCAAGTAAATATATGTCAGATGACATAGACCCAAGTGGGGATATTGGTAGCGATATAGAAGGCGTTGATCCTTACAATACTGAATCTACTGATGAGGTAATGACATTACTAGAGATACACTGCTATGAAACATTTGATGGCATAGATGGTGCTGACGATAATGACGATGAAAATATAGTAGCACTGCCTTATGTAGTTACAATTGATTACGATGCAGAAACAGTAGTAAGTATAAGACGTAATTGGAATGAGGAAGATAAGAAGAAAGCGAAAAGAGATTGGTTTGTAAGTTATAAGTTTTTACCAGGAACTGGATTCTATGGATTTGGTTTGTATCATATGATAGGTGGATTAGGTAGAGCAGCAACTGGATCACTTAGAGCACTATTAGATTCAGCGGCTTTTGCTAATATGCAAGGTGGCTTTAAGTTAAAAGGCAGAGTTACTGGGGGTGAGATGCAAATCAACCCAGGAGAGTTTGCTGACCTAGATGCTACAGTAGATGATGTAAACAAGGCTATAATGCCTTTACCATTTAAAGAGCCATCCAATACCTTGTTCAACTTGATGACTGCCATAACAGATGCAGGAAGAAGGTTTGCTAGTACTGCCGATCTTAATGTAGGTGATGTAAATCCAAATGCTCCCGTTGGGTCTACAGTTGCGTTGATTGAACAAGGTAGCAAATCATTTAGTGCTATACATAAGAGACTGCACTATTCACAAGGACAAGAATTTAAATTACTTGCAAAATTAAATGCAGAATATTTACCACAAAGTTTTGAGTTTGCACAAAGTGGCGTATCTACAACTGTATTTGCAAGAGACTTTGATGGCAGAATAGATGTAATCCCAGTCAGTGATCCTAACATATTTAGCACTGCACAGAGAATTGCACAAGCTCAAGCAGTATTACAGATGGCACAGTCAGCACCTCAACTACATGATCAGTATGAGGCGTTCAAAAGAATGTATGAAGCCATACGCATAAACAATATAGATGAGATACTAAAGAAACCAGAAGAGGCATCTAAGCTAGACCCAATAACTGAAAATATGAGTTTGATGTATGGTAAACCCATAAGAGCATTCCCAGAACAAGACCATGATAGTCATATTGCAGTACATATGCAGTTCATTAGCGATCCATCATTAGCTGGAAACCCTGGTGCTAGAGCTATGCAACCATTACTAATTGCACATATAGCAGAGCATATAGCGTTATTGTACAGGCAGCGGATGCAATCTAGTATCAATATGTCACTACCAAATATGCCTGATCTGCGTGATCCTAAATTTAAGTTTGAAGATATTGATCCACAACTTGACATGATTATAAGTCAGAGAGCAGCAGAGGTAGTTAATTCTGCACCACAAATGGAAGCCATCAAACCACTTATAGCTATGTCTAAACAACAACAAGCACAAAACCCATTACAGTATGCACAAGAACTTGCTAAACTAGAGGCACAAGCCTTAGAAGCTAGGACAAAAGTACAAATACAAGCAGACCAAGCTAAAGCACAACAGAAACTAGCAATCAATGAGGCAGAAGCCAAACAAGATATGCAAATAGAACAAGCCAAGTTACAACAAGAACTACAAGCTAAAGTGCAAAAGCTAGAATTAGAATTACAACTAGAGAGAGAAAAGAACGCAATCAAACTACAAAAGGAGCTAAGATAATGCCAATCGTAATAATGCCAAATGGTGAGATGGTAGATTCAGTAACTGGTAACCCAGTAAATACACCAACACCAGTTCCAAATAATATGGGTGAATTTATTGCAAATAGACCAATGAGACAAACAACTGGAGCCTCATTAACTCCACAAGAATTAGAGGTTGCACAAGGTTACATAAATAGAGAAACTGGATCAGCAATGACTGATTTAGAAAAAGTACAAATGCTAATGGATATGGGATTAGATGAAGCCACTGCAATAGAAGCAGTTGCTATGGAAAAAAATATGCCACCAGTCGATCCAAGACAATTTAGTGGTCAACAAGCACCAAAGCAAGAAGGTACACCTATGCCAACTCAACAGATGCAACCACAAATGGTCAATCCACCAATGGGTGCTTTAAGTGGCGTTCCAACAGGTGCTACAATGCCAATGCCTATGCAAAGACCACAAGATTTAATGATGAGAAACAATCCTATGGGTCAAGATAGAACATTTAATCCTAGAGATGCAATAAATTCTTTCAATGCTCCTAATACATAAGAGGTAGTTATGGCAGTAGGGGATAACATAGGAGCTTTAGGTGGGTTGGGTAGCCTAACTCAAGATGAGTTTAGTGATTTATCTAAAGGATTACAAAGCACAAACAATCCTATAGGAAGTATTATGGGATACGATGTTACACCACAGACTGCTTTAACCACTGCATTAGGATATGTAGCACCACCTTTATCTGTGCCTATGACAGTTGGTAATATGATTGGGAGTTACAATGTCAATCAATTAGCAAATCAAGCTATGAACAAACCTACAGATGTTTTATCAGGATTTAGTGGAAAATCATTGACAGATTTAAGGTCAGAAATAGATGCAAATAACGATAAAAATATTACAGACACAGAAGTGCAAAATTATGGAATGAGCAAAGGACTTACTGCTTACACTGTAGGGTTAAATCCAATGCAAGGCTACAAGCCAAATACAATAACAAAAACAAATATTACAAATGTAGACCCAACTGGACTTGGTGTCACTAATTCTGCAGTAGGATCAACTGGAGATTTAGGTGGTGGAAAAGGTGTTGGATATAGCGGAAGCACTGGGGGATTTCTTGGGTTTGGCAAATCACCAGGTGTGAACGAATCTGGCCCGACTGGTCTTGGTAATACAGAGCAGACTGGAGCACAAACATCAATTAAAAATACTAAAGATTTAAGTAAATCATTTGCTGACGATGCTGCTTCTGCTAGTGGCGATGATGGCACATATATATGTACTGCACTATACGAAATGGGCGATATGAAAAAATATATTTACAAATATGATCAAGTATATGGAAAGAGAGTTGACCCAAATATCTATCGTGGATATTGTTTATGGGGTAAATATGTAGCTACAAAAATGAGAGACAAAGGTATTGTTTACAAGATAGCAAAGCCTCTAGCTCTAGCATGGGCAAAACAAATGGCATTTGATTTATCTAAAGGTAGATATGGAAAGAAAAGCAAGGTTGTTAAAGTAGTTAGTCGTATAGGTGAGAGCATATGTTATGGACTAGGATTTGTAGCCAACTTAAAAATTAAAAAAGGAGTAAAATATGGCTGATATTAATGTAGAAAACATGGATGAAAATGCTGAACTATTCATGGAAAAAATGGGGTTTTCTCACGATTCGCCAGGATTGGAGTTAACGCCAGATCAGCTAGTTAACTTTCTATTATTATGTTATCAAGGTATGGTTCTTCCAGATGAAGAAGAAGAGATGGAAGAAGAGCATATGGATGGCGATATGAAAGTCAAAGTAATGAAAGTAGATAGTGGCGATATGCGTGGTGTCATGGATGAGATACTAGGTCATGGGTCACCAAAGGTGGGGATGTAATTATGCCAGGAAAAGTATACTCAAAAAAACAAATGAAGATAGCTAACGTAGCAAAGCCAAGAAACAAGTTGACTGGTGCTGATTTTAAAAAACTAGCTAATCTTAAAAAGAAAAAGACTAAATCTAAGATGGCATAAATGGCTTCTGTTCCAATTAAACCATTTCTTAAAAAGTTTCTTACAGATAACTTTAAGCCATTATTTAGCAGTAATGAGCTTGGAGCTTTAGGAAATATTGCGACTAGCGACCAACTAAAAAAAGAATTTGGTGCATTACCAAGATTTGAAATGACTGGTAGTGACATATTAGATGCTCTTGGCAACAAAACAAGAGCTATTGATATGACTAAGAAAAATTTTCCACCATTTCAAAGACAATATACTGGATTAGTCAGAGACCCACTAAAAGATTACAGATTAAATTTTGGAGTTGGAGCTTTGCAAAAAAGTCCAACACTAGCTACAGATGCATCAATGCTACAAGGAAAAACCATAGTGCCCTTAGTAGGCGATAGAACAAGTAGAGATGTTATCATTTATGGTATAGATGATCTTAAATTTGAGAACCCAATAAGAACGCATGGGGGAATACAATTTATGGATGATTCAGATCAAGGTTGGGCATCTATGCAGAGTTTATTAAAAAAATTAGATGATAAATTACAAACAGTTGAGCAAATGGGTGGAAAGCCAGTAGGCATGACAACAACTATGGGTGAAAGGTCTGGTGACTTTTCTTTAGATACTGCAAATGTAATTATTGAATCATTAAGAGTAAAGCCAAACACAAAGAAAAATCTTAATGAAATGACAAAAATCATTAAAAATCAAACATTTAGAAAAAAAGATAAAGTATCACAACCATTTAAAGATATACCAAATCTCAACAATATTGATGAATTTGCTACATATTTTAGAAAATTGCCTGGAACGACAAGAGTAGCGTTAGTTGAACAATTCGACAAAGATGTACTACAGAAGTTAGGAGCACCAGACATAGGTAAAATTAGAATTGCTACATCAAATCCAGGTTTATTAGACGCAGATCAACTAGGTATGGGTGGTAGATTTACAGACATTAAATCAGGTATGACACCTAGTATACACCCATCATATGACACAAAAATATCCAAAGCACCAGGAGCAGAAGTATTTACATTTGATACTACAATACCTAAAACTATAATGCTGAGAGAACCCATGAAAACAGTTAGAGCAGAGGGTAAAGGTTTAGGAGCTTTTGCATCTATGCCTGCTGATTTAAGAAAAATGCAATTGAACCTTCCAGTTCAGCCAGTTGATCAACAATTAGTTGACGAAGCATCTAAGTACTTAGAAATAAAAAGAAATCTAGGCGATAAAGAAGCCTATGAGTATGCACAAAGATTAATCCCAGCTACATAGGAGTTGTTATGGCAGAGAAAAAGAAAGCTAAGAAAAAAAGTGGATCAATCCCAACTAACAAGGCTTTGTATGCAAAAGTAAAAGCAGAAGCAAAGCGTAAGTTCGATGTATATCCATCCGCTTATGCAAATGCCTGGCTTGTTAAGACATATAAGAAGCGTGGTGGGGGTTATAGGTCAGCGTAATGGCAAAGTCTAGTGGTGGATTAACAAAATGGTTTAAACAAGACTGGGTAGATATTGGGTCTAAGAAAAAAGGTGGTGGCTTTGCTAAGTGTGGTAGAACAAAGCAAAAGAAGGATGCCAAAAGAAAATATCCAAAATGCGTACCTAAAGCCAAAGCAAACGCTATGTCAAAAGGACAAATCAAGTCTGCAGTAAAAAGAAAAAGAGCTAACCCTATGAGCAAAGTCAAAACCATCGTAAAAAAGAAGGGTAAAAAGAAATGAGTTTATATGCTAATATCCATGCCAAGAGAAAGCGTGGCGAAAAGATGAGAAAGAAAGGTGCTAAAGGTGCACCAAAACTAGGAACATTTAAAAAGATAGCGTCAAAAAACAAAAAGAAAAAAACTAAAATAGGGAAGGCATAATCATGGCAAAAAAAGCAGTAGAAGCACCTAAAGGTTTTCATTGGATGAAGTCTGGCAGCGGGTTTAAATTGATGAAGAATCCAACAGGTGGTTATAAACCACACAAAGGTGCAAGTACGAAAGCATCATTTGAGATACAAACTATCCATAAAGGGAGTAAAAAATAATGCCTATACAAGTTAAAGTTGTAGAAGAAAAAAAAGAAGAAGAAAAGAAAGAAGAAACAACTGAAGAGAAAAAAGAAGAAAGCAAGTAATGGCTACCTATAAGGGCAAAAAGGTTACACTCAATAAACCTAGACGTATTGCTAAAGGTGAAACATCCTATGGCAAAAAGAAATCTGTGGTTTATGTTACTGATGGAGACAGAGTAAAGCGTGTAACTTTTGGTGATCCTAATATGAAGATCAAGAAAAACCAAAAAGGTAATAGAAAGAGTTTTAGAGCTAGACATAACTGTGACACACCTGGACCGAAAACAAAGGCTAGGTATTGGTCATGTAAGGCGTGGTAAGATGAATCCATTTGGTGTATTTGCAAAATTAATTAATAAAGGTACTAGAGGTAAAGACGTAGTACCAATTCAAGGTGCTGGAGAAGTCCTTGATGCTATGCCTACAAAAGAACAACTTCAAGAGTTTGGCAACCTACCAAGTGAGAAAGAGCTTGTAGAAAAAGGTTTTGATCCTTCTACATTTTATCATGGTAGTCCAGAAAAAAACATAATGGAGTTTGTGCCACAAGCCTCAGATAGATCAGTATTTGGTGGTTATAGGGAAGCTCGTAAAGGTGAGCCTACAACTTTCTTTAGTGAAGATAAAAGATATGTAGAAGGATTTGCACTCAAAGGCAAAGGTGGCACAAGTGTGTTGGATGACAGAGGTAAATATATGTACAGTACGCCTTCTTCTACTGCACGAATATATCCTGTTAAGTTAAAAATGGACAATATATATGACTACAATAATCCCGAGCATCGTAATAGATTAGAAGATGCTTTAGGCACTACTATGGAAGAAGGTGGTGAGATGGGTTATAACTTAAAAATAGGTGATGCATTTGTACTACAACAACCAGAAATAAGTGGCGTAATAAAACAATTAGGCTTTAGAGGTTACCTTACTAACGAAACAGATAGAGTAGGCAAGAGAACAGTAGGCTTATTCTACCCAGAAAAAGGTGACGTTAGAAGTGTATTTGCACAATTTGATCCTAAGAAGGTAGACGAAGGTAATATCTATGCATCTATAATACCACCAGCGACTACTGCCATAGGTTTAGGAGCACTAGCAGGCTTGGATGAGGGTACATAATGGCTAGTGGTGCATTATCAAAACTATTAAAACAAAGTGTAAATCAGTTTGGTAGCTTAAAAAATCTACCTACATTTTTTGATGATTTCAATACTGAAGAATTGATATCAAGTTATGTTATACAACCAAAAATTAGTGGATCAGCAGAAAAATCAGTTGCAAGAGAAGAATTAGCTAAAAAACTAATTACTGATGATCAATTTCAAAAACAAAGCAATAAGACACTAGATGAAAAGGGTTTTAAAGATACAATACCAATTTACAGAATCATAACAAACAAACCAGAAACGATGAATATTGGTAATGAGCAATTAGTTTCTGGATTGATTGATAAAAACAAAATATTTAAATTACACGATTATCTTACAGAAGGCAAAAGTAGTATGTATGACGATTCGTTTTTGTTAAAATATGATGTGCCTAGAAATAGAATTGCGGGTTATTTACCAGCCTATGGAAACAAGATTAATAGAAATGTAAATAAAAAAATTAAAGAAAGAGGAATAGGTCAAAAAAAAATAAGTGGCTTTGATACAGTAACAAATCCAGCAAAATTTACAAAAGGTATGTTAGAAGCACAAGATGAGATTATTGCAGATGTGTCTGGGCTAAAACCAAATATTTTAAAAACTGAAGGATTTAGTGATAATAAAGCAGTAAACCTTAAAAGTAGCAATTCACGATTTATAAATGAAATAGTGCAAGGTAATATAAAAAACCCAAAAGATTTACAAAACTATGCAGGAAATTTTAGTTTTTCAAAAAACGTAAAAAGTTTGGCAGATATTCTGCCAGTTACAAAAGACCCAAATGCACAAAGATATATAGACGAAGTAAAAAGTTTTTTTGATATGAATGGTTTTGGAGCTTTAGCAGGATTAGAAGAAGGAACATAAAATGGCTAGTGCAAAAGTAAAAAAAGTAGCAAACGCAGAGATAAGAGCAGCAAAAAAATTTCTAGAAAAAAAAGGACTTACGTCAGATGAGATTAGTCCAAAAAAGTTTGCGACTGCCGCCAAAAAACTAGACAAAGGTTTCCAAGATACGCTAAAAATATTAGCAAGAGAGCTTAGTGGTGGGCAAGTATAATGGACTTAAAAAAATTTTTATCAAATCTTAAAGTTAAAACCCCAGTTGTAAACATTGAGGGATCAAGAAGGACAAATACACCAGAAGTGCAGTTGCCTCAAGGGTCAGTATTTTTAAAAAACAGAATAGATCAAGCTCAAGGTAATGTTGGTTTAGGCGTTGTCACACCTAGTGGCATAGAGTTTGGTGGTGATGTAAGTGGTAGTTATACAAAAGGTGAGGTTGAGTTCCCACAAGAGCTACAAAACTATGGAGCACCAGAGAGTGAGAAATATGGTGGTGGATTGACTGTAGATCAACTACAAGCGTACCTTAATATTCCAGTAACAGAAAACCTAGATGTAAATGTTAGTGGTGGTGTAAATCCATATTACAGAGATGAGCAAGGTAATAAAAATGTATTTGGTCAAGTTGGCATGAGGTATAATTTTTAATGTCAGAAGAGTTAGAAAACTTTTACAGAGACAATAGAATAAGACAAGCACAGTCAGTTGCACCTACTGTATTTGATGATCCAGCAAATGCACCTACATTTTTTGGGTCTAGTTTGCCTGTAAATCAAGTAGCAAGAAACTTACAAGTATATGGTGGTAGTAGATTAGAGCCATATGAACCTACTATGAGAGAGAAGATAAGAACTGGCATATCTGACGCTGGACAATACTTAGGTTTACCAGGACGCACCTCACAACGACTAGCGAAGGGATTTATGGGTAATCCTAGTGCAGAAAACTTTAGTCAGCAGGTTGGATTGCTTGATTTAGCACCCGTAGTAAACATACCTTTTTATTTCCAAGAAGGAAAAAGAGCTTTGGATAGAGGTGATTATATTGGTGGAGGTTTAGATGTAGGCTTTTCGTTATTAGAAGGATTACTATTTGCAAAGCCACTTAAAAAATTTATTAAATCTCAAGCAACTAAATTAAAGAGTAAACCATCTACTACAGAAATTGTAGACACAAAAGAGACAGTAGGAGCTTTGCCAAAAGTAATAGCAAACACAAAGCTGAAAGCACCAAGTATGGCTATGAAAGACCCTAAAGTCGTAGATGAGTTTGGATTTTATTCAGAAGCAGAACGTCAAGCTAAGATGATGCAACAAAACAAAGGGTCAGGTGCACAGTTTGCAGGGTTTCTATTAAACAAAGGCGTAAAACAAGATGAGTTAGATGCCACTGGATTAACAGATTTATTTAAGAATGATAATGTTACTAAGAAAGAAATCGTAGATACAATAGAACTCAATAAAGTTGCTTTAATAGAGACAAAAAAAACTAAGCAAGTGGGTGATGGTATAGATCCAGATGACTATTTTGCAACCGAAACATTTACAGATATTAGAAATGGCGAAGAGGCTTTTAAAAGTGCTGATGAAGTTAAAGAGGCATATGATACTGGAAGATATTCTAGACCAACAATAGAATATGATGCAATGATGTATCAATTTATTGGTGATGATGCTTATCCAATAAAGTTGTATGGAACTATAAATACTCATACACCAACAGGATATAAAACTGTAATGTTTGAAAATCTAGACGATGCTGCACAAGATGTAACTGATATATATTTTACGTTTAGACCAGATGCAGATGTAAAAGATTGGAGAAACTCTGTTGAGGCTGAAGAGTATGCG
>Ga0208919_1000160_pt1 | contig 49305 bp, 81 predicted proteins | sample 4_EtaG_FD_184076 | JGI IMG/M metagenome (GOLD analysis project Ga0208919, IMG submission 184076) | Marine viral communities from the Subarctic Pacific Ocean - 4_ETSP_OMZ_AT15127 metaG (SPAdes) (version 3) | ecosystem: Environmental > Aquatic > Marine > Oceanic | place: Pacific Ocean | collected... | reverse complement strand
CCTATCATCATCTGACCTTGAGTAGAGGACATATTAAAGTAACCGCCCTGAGCACCAATACCAGTTTGATAACTAGCACCAGATTCTACTATACCTACTCTTATAGTATTGTTAGTAACTTGGTTTATTACATTTCCTGCTTGATCAGTAGCACTAAAATAATACGCTGCTGAGCCACCAGTTCTAACGCCGTGCATATCAATCTTCCACCCAATTATATCGCTTGGTGTAGTTGTGTATTCAGTAGGACAAGTTATTGTATGAGAACTAAAATTACCGGCAGCAAATTCATCACCAGAATTTCCTATTAATACCATTCCATCATTAGTTCCTCGAGCCATAGGATTTTGTCCAGCAGGTGCTGCATAACTTAACTGTGCATTACCATCTGTTTTTATAATTTGTCCTGAACTACCACTATTAGCTGGCATTGTGTAAGTTTTAGAACTTCCGTCTGCACTTTTAATCTGATTATTACCACTTGTCCATCCTAACGCACCTGATCCATCTGTTTTTACAAGATCACCAGCAGCGGGTGCAGTAGTCGGTAAAGTAAATACTTGACCTCCATTGTATTGAACTTGATTTACTACTAATTTTGACATTTTATACTCCTACGCTGAATTTAAAGTTAAACTGCTACCCATTTCTAATGTAGCGTGTTGTTCAGCATCAATAACCTCTAAATCATTAGGCACTACAACTGTGCCTACTATATTTAATTCACCTAATGTAACACTAGACCCTGACAAAGTTAAGTCTGCTTGAAATGGACAAATTTCATTAGTGTAAGCTGTTTCAGTAATTGTATATGTACCTCCGTCAAAAACATAAACTTGACCATTGCCTGATATTTCTGTTCCATTTTTACCTAACCAAATTGCACCTAATGTAAATCCACCTGTTGTTTCAGGTATAATTTTTTGAACACCTCGTATATTTCCAGATGCAGATGAAATATCTACAGCAGATAAAACTCCCGCTCTTTCAGCTGGCATTGTTACAAAAACTTCTTTTTCTCCGCTTCCAAAATTTACTAAATTATCAGAATTAGATGATTCATAAACAAAGTCTCTTGAAAATGTTGTCCCTGATAAAGTATATGTTCCAATACCTGTTTCCCAAGTATTGTTAGTGGTATCTACTATAGCATATGGTGCTCTTGCTCCATCGCCAAGAGCAGAAAATGCTTGAAAACCAGGAGAGGCACCGCCAAGTGTTACTGTACCTGTGCCCGTGGTTGTCGTAGTCTCTTTAACTCTATCACCTATTTCAAGACTAAAGTGTGGCATTTAAGCAATCCTGATAATAGCATTACTTGAATCGGCAGTAGGGAATTGGATAGTGAAATCTCCAGAACTTGATGATTTATCAGAACCAAAATCAAGAACTGCAACTGCTTTGTTAGATTGTGTTGAGTTATAAATTAAAGCACCTCTAGCTGTAATAGTAGAAGTACTCCAAGTTGTATCAGCAAAATCTGTAAAAGCTGTTGTTCCTGAAGAGGTTGGTGTCACATTTGTTAATGAATTTCCTCCAGCGTTATAAGCTGTGCCTGTTGTTTCATTAGTTGTTGCATACGCAGTAGTCGTAGCACCTAATGTAGCTGAGGAAGTATACAATGCAATTTTAAATGTTGCACCTGTTCCAGCTGATCCACCTCCTGATCCATTATAAAAGTTATGTACACCTTGTAAAAGTTCAGTCTTAAAACTTGTGCACATTGCTTGTGTTATAGCCATATTACATTCTCCTTATAATTTCAGCGAGGTCATCATGTCCCTGTTGGGACAATGTACCACAAATAGTCGTACGCTCAGATAATATAGCTTGTTTAATATAATATCTCAACACTTTGTGGACATTTTCTTTAAATGCTTCTGCCTGGTCTCGTATTGCAGGCGGAGCATCTTGGGAAACTGAGATAATGTGATTAGTTGCTCTATCAGCCCAATGATCACTATCTAGTCCCTTATTATCGGTTGTTACTACATTAACCGTTCCAGTTTTTATACCAATTTCTTCTGTAAACATTAAGTTACCTCTATTCTTAAACTATCAAAACGATATTCATCACGCCTATCTCTACCTTCAAATAGGTTTTTCTGTCTTGATATTTCCTCTGCGAACCTTTTTTCGTATTCTTGCTGTAAGGTAGGTTCTCCCTTCATAAAAATATATGCTTCAACTAATGTTCCATATAAAAGAGCATTTCTTGCATTTTCTGATAAATAAGTACCAGCTGTATTTACTGTTAAACTTGGAGGTCTATACAAATAATTTAATTCCATTGTGTAATCAACATCTGGAGTCGGTGATAATAAAAATGTATTATCTTCATTTTCTGTATTACTACCAGCATCAAATTCTGCGTAATATTTTGGTCTACCCATTAAATTTGTTTGTGTTGGATCATAATCATAGGCTTGAATAAATGATGGATGTTTTTTATCAAGATAATGATAATCACCATTTGCATCAATTGCAGCTAGTGAAAATGATGCAAGATAATCTTCTGGGCCTTTTAAAAACCTATTACCAGATGTAGAAGTACCAGTAGATGTTTTTCTAAATACATTTATTTGCACAAGCTCTAATAATCTTTCTTCAGCATTTTTAATAAAATCATTTATTGTGCCTACAAAAACAGATTCATCGTTTTGCGTGTAATTTTGTATTAATGTTTTTAGTTCATCTAATGTCATGTTATCACCACCGTGACTGTACCAACATTTGATTCGATTTGCGATACAGAAAATGCATAACCTATTGGATCAAGAGTTTTATCTGTAAAAGCATTTACTTTAGTAGTTTTTACTACACCCTCGCCCGCAGGCGTATCTTTATCTGGTCTAGGTTCCCACAAGGCTTCTGGGTCTACTACATTAACTCGTAATTCTAGCTGTGGTTGTTTTGGTTCCCAACAACTAGGACATGTTTTTAGTCCATTCCACTCTTTATGTAGCTGTTTTAAGTAATAGCGTTGTCCGCATCTATCACATTGACCAAGAGCATTTTTTCCCGCAGCATAAGACATTATGTTAGCCTCCTGTAACTACGCATAGAAGGTCGTATCTGATAACTTTCTCTTACTTCATCTTGTTCTGCTGCTCTTTTAAATTCTTCTTCATAAATAACTTTTAAAAATTGTGTTCTATCTGGTGCTCTTTTTATAGATAAATAATAAGCAAGACCACTAGCTAGACATGGATAAAATCTAAACGGAACTTGCATGGTGTTTGGACCATGATCAGCATCGTCAATTCTTTCTAAATAATTATAAACAATTTTGTCGCTATTATTATCTGATGTCGGCCATATTTTTATTTTTGGAGTAATTTGTTTATCTACAAAATATTGACTTGGTGTGCTTTCATCAGTTTTATCTGGAATTTGTAAATATTCTTTGCGACCAATTGATTGTATAATTGTATCTGTGTCTTTACCATTTACAACTTTACGGCTTGCAACACCTAAAACATCAATTGCACCTTCTGGTAAATCATAAGTTGTTTGACCTTTTGTAAGTGTTTGAATTTTTTCTTTTACAGTCCATTGATTAAGACCTCTGTTAGCCCAATCAGCTAACATAAGATTTATACTTCTTTGAGCTGTTTTTAGATCATAACCAGTTCGTAGTTGTAAGCCACATCTTTCAAATGCCTCTTCAACATATTCAGCAACATCTAATTCAAAATCTTTACTATTACTAACTGCCATTTCATTATCCTATTTTAGTAAATTTTCTTTTACCAGGAGCTATTGCACCACATCCTATATTTCCAGACCTTGTGCCTGGTTGTATAGTTTTACCATTATAACTTACTAATCCACCTGTGTTAAATTTTTTTACTCTAGTTGAGTCTTGTATTTGTTTATTCATTTGAGAGCGTGATATAGGCATTATCACACCAATACTAACTTTAATAATAAACCTATTACACTCGAAGATGCTGCTATTAAAATAAATTCTATTCTATAAAGTCTTTTGTCTATTGCATCATATCTTTCACTACAAGCATCAACATGAGATTCAATTTTTTGATCTACTGAAGCTGCTGTAGGTTTAGGCATTATGCTGTTCCGAATAGATTGTTATACACTGAAGGATTATTAGTGCTCAGATAATCTTGATAATCCTGTGAATATTTTTGTCCTTCAAAAGGTGTATCTAAATAACTTTGATAATCTGTTGTATACATATCTCCGCCAAATCCAGGTGAAGAATATTGATTATACAATGTTGAATAAGGGTTGTAAGGCATTGAATACATTGGTCTTTGATTATAGTTTTGACCACCATACATACCGTAGAAAGGTGAACCATACATTGAAGGTGAGTATCCACTACCCATGTTGCCGTAGAAAGAACCAATGCCACCTGCATAAGGATTCATGCCATAACCGTAACCATATCCGCCAAAGAAAGGATTACCATAACCCATACCGCCACCGTAACCATAGCTAGGTTGTCTGTAGATTGAGTTAAGTAAACCCATTAAACCAGACATGTCAGTTGTTTGTGTGGTTTGTGTTGGTTGGTTGTTAGTTATTTGATTTAAAAGATTTGTATATAAATCTTGATAATTAATAGTATCTGTAGGAGTTGGTTCGGGTTCTGTATTGTTAGGACTAAGTTGAGGATAAGCTGTCAATAAATCTCTAGCAGTAGTAAAGGTTTGATAACCTAGTTCAGCTGCTTCAGCTGCATTCATCATTGTAGCTTCACCAGTTATTGGATTATATGCATATACTGTTTCTCTTCCAGAACCTGCACCAAAAGCTGGATTATTAGGATTAAAAGAATAATTTCCTTCATAAGTATATGTGCTTGGATCAAATCCTGCCATAAGAGCATTAAATTCATCTAATCTATCGCCACTTAAGTAATCTCTTACTTGATCAGCTGTTGCACTTCCTTCTCTAAAAAAATTAGCTGTACTTCCTAAACCACCTTCAGTTAAAAAATTAGCAATATCATCCATTGTTGTTATTGTTGCTGGTGGTGGAGGAGGCGGAGGCGGATCATTATTATCTACATAACTTGTAAATACACCATCTGCATCTGTTACTCCTGTAAGAGTTCCGTCAGCTGCAAAGTGATACTTTACACCATCTACTGGATCAGTATTAACTCTAGTTCCATCATCATTAATAGTTACATTAGGGGGTGTTATCGGACTAGGAGGATAAAGTGCGAAATAATCCTCTTCTGATAATAACTCACCTGTATTTGGGTCAGCATACATTGCTTCACCTGTATCATTTAAACCTTTTCTTGTATCGGCACCTTGTAAAAGTAAATCTTCAAATAAATTAGGATCACCAGTATCATCCGCATAACCATCTAAATCTGAATCACTAAATAAATTTGTTTGTGCAAAAGGACTATTTAATACAGCCTCAGCATCTGATCTATCTACAGCAAAATCAGTTGCATTTCCAGATGGAACATAAGCAGCACCAGCTGCATTTGTTAAAACATCTCCAGGTGGAGGGTCTAAATTAACTGGACCAGTTCCAGGAATAGGAGCTCCGTTAACTAAAATGTTACCATTTGCGTCATAAGTAATGTTTGGTAAAAAATTAAGAGGTATATCTACCATTAAAATCCTCCAAAACCACCAAAGCCGTTAAATCCAGCAAATGAATTAACAGTTGGAAGTGGTGTTGCAGTTGTTTGAGGTGCGGCTGTAGTAGCTGCTTTATTATCAAAATAATCTAATCTATTTGTTGGCGGTGTCGGTACATTAAAACCACCCATACCACCCATACCTATATTACCTACATTGTTTGTCGGTGTATTGTAACCACCCACACCTACATCTAAACTAAAACTTGGTGCTACTGGAGTCATGCTTGGTGGTTGTGCAACATTTGTTGCTCCAGTGTAAAATGGATTAGTTTCTGTATCTATTGGTTGACCAATTGGTTCATTTACTGCTACTGGAGGCATTACTGCTACTGGTGGTTCAATATACCCAGCAACAGGTACTTCACCTTGAACAACCTTTGGAGGGTCAGGTATTATAGGGTCTTCATAAAATATAGGAGGTTCTTCTTGAACATCAGGTATTCTAGTATCTGATTGAGCATATTGAAAAGGATCATCTGTTATTGGTTGTTGAATATAAGGATCAACAGGAACTGGATCAGGATAATCAAAATCAAAATTAGGTAAAGAAGGAGGTCCTGGTAAAGGACCGCCTATCATTTCAAGATTAGGATCGATAGGTGGTATTGGTAACATTTCTGGTGGTAAAGGATCGCCATGTGTAGGTGGAAAAATTCTAGGTCCTTCTTGTTGCGTTAATCCCATATCAGGTGGCAGTGGTCTTGAATCAAGTAATCCTGCAATTCCTTGTGCTGCTTCTTGTGCTTTTGTTGGTTGATAAACACCAGCTGGAGCAAAAATATGCTCACCATTATCATCAACACCGCCATAACTTAAATTATTTGCAGCTGCTAGTTGTCTACCTTCGGCTAATCTATTACCCATTGCATTAAACATTATTGAATTAGCGTATGGATTGTTTCTGCCGGATGCAGACATATCGCCAAATGCTTTACCAAAAGGATTTAATGCTTCTTTAAAAATAGCCATTTCTTCTCCTTAGGCTGTGTAAGATATTACGCAATTAGTAATACCAGCACTAGATATTACCCTCATACCTCTTTTTAATTTATAACCTGCATCTGCATAAAAGCTATCACTACCTCCGCTATTCACCTTAAAGGTACTATCAGTAGTCCATGTTCCAGCGGCGTTTTTTGATTGAATATCAACCGTGCCATCTGAAGAATCGGCTTCTAAATATATACCTCTAAAGTAAACAACTTGGTTTGTACCTTTAGCAGCAGTATTAGCATTATTGGTATCACCCGCAACAACTATTGTAGTTGCATTTGTACCTTGCTGATGTCTTAAGTAAGACCCTGCCATTTATACCTCCTAAGATAGGTTGTTATTTTGTATGTAAAGTACTGTTACAGTCGCAGCACCTGTTGCACCATTACCAGTGCCTGCTACAAAATCTGCAAAAATTCTTAAATCAGTTGTACCAACATCAGTAGCTTCAGTATCTAAAGTTCCATGTGTTGTTCCAAGAGCTTTAACATTAGTTGCAGGTAAGAAAGCGTCAGCGTCAGTAGCTGTTCCAAGAGCAACAGTAGCAGTGCCACCATCATTGTTAACAGTTGTTACATTTAATATTACATCTACCACCTGTGAATTAGCAGGAACTACTGCAACAGCTTGATCTAGTGCAGAAGCTCCAATAATGTCGATAACTATTGATTGTGCCATTAAGACAGAACCAACATTAGCAACATCATTGCCAACCGTTGTACCTGTGGTATCTTTGATTGTGCCGGCCTTGATAGGTCCGGAAAAAGTTGTTTGACCCATTGTTTTTCTCCTTAGTCGTTAAAGTCGACCTTAATTGGTCGTCTAGGGATATCTATAAAATACAGAAAAAAAAAGGATAATGCAAATAAAAAAAAGGGGCTAAGCATCCCTAGCCCCTTTAAAGAATTGATACTTAATTAATTAAGCACCTGGTGACCCATAGATTCCACGAGGATCAGACCATCCGAAGCTGTAACGCTCCCTAGCCTTAAATCTCATGTTACCTGTGTTAAACTCACCTTCCATTGCAGTTCTTAAAGGTGCACGGGTAAAGTGTTTTAGCCCGTTTGGTGCATCTGTAAGAATGAAGAATGCGTCAGGGTCTGTTAAGAAATGATTAACAGTGTACCCTTCTGGAATCGCACCCGATGATCTAAGTGCATTAATATCGTTATCAGCAGTTCCAACTCGGCCTTCAGATTTCATTAATCTTTCAGCTACGAATTGAAGTTCCGCAGGGATAACAAGTTTTCTGCCACGAAGTGCTACGATTAAGCCTCTTTCATCAGTAAATTGACTGATTGTAATGAGACCGTTCTCTAAAGCAGTTTCGTTTAGATCGGTTGCTGTGGTTGGTTCGTTAGAAAAGGTCCCCCCAACAGAAAGCGGATGGTCTGTTGCAAGTAATTCCTTGCCGTCACCACCAGTAAAATTATTGTTGAATCCATTATTTAAAATGGAAGCACCTTTTACTTGCTTACTATGTGCCATTGATCGTGCTAATGCACGAGTATAGCGATTTGACAGACGGTCGTAGAGGTTGTCTTCGACAGCTTCTTCAGTTAAGGCAAATGCCATTGCTACAGTCTCGTGTGTGTATCGAGCTGTATAAACTTCAGTTGCTGAGTCGTATTCAACTCCTGCACCTTCTGATTTTGTCGGGGCCGCTCCAAATCCGGAAAGCATTACTTCTTCTTCGAAAGCTCTATCTGATGATTCACTTTCAAAAATTTCCGCAGCTTCGTCTCCGTATTTGCTGTACTCTAAGCCAAAGAGAGCGTTTAGACCAGGCTCTAGTTCTTTAGCAAGTTGTGCTCTTGATATAGCCATTGTTTTATCTCCCTAATTATACGCCAGTTGTACCAGCAGAAGCGAAATGGTTGTTGATAAGGACTACAACATTAGTGTTTGTAGAACCTGTATCATCATTGTCAGGATTGGTAGATACTGCAAGAGCCTTCAGAGGAAGGGAAGCAGTTGTTGCTCCTGTTCCTACATCTAACTCTGCATATGAAATACCACTGTTTGCACTTCCTGTACCTGCACCATCCACAATATCATAGTTAGCGAAAACGCCAGCTATAGTGAATGCAGCGTCTGCTTGCACTTCACAAATGATATTAGGATCGTCCACGACATAAGCCTTAACAGTGCTAGTCACTGCACTATCACCAGTCCAATAGTTTGACCATTTAGGTTTACCTGTTGATGAATCTGTAAATTGGCACCCATTAAATACGCCCACTACAAGTCCACCATCTCCGGCAGCCATTCGATCGATATATCCAGCCGCTAGGCCTTTTACAATATCACCTTGATAAATCTTAGTGGTATTAGCATTTGATATTTCATATTCTCTTTGACCGCCAGTGTAAGCACCACCGCCAAGTAAGGCAGCGGGTCTTAACCCAAATGGAGCATCTTTGTTAGCCATTAGCTACTCCTATTAGATTTTGATTCTATTTATTAGAACCAAAGGTTACTTTTGAACTCCGCTCTGCCTGAAATTTAGGCATTGCGGGATTGTTGTCACGCATCCAATCGTTATCAACCGCTTGCATCTGCTGTTTAGCACGATCAGCGTAATATTGTTTGCGTTGTTCAACGAACTCTTCTGGTATTCTTGCCAGAAGTAAACCGCCTACACCAATGACTCCGGTATATTTACCATCCTCGACAGTTGGAAAGACGCTACCCTCATACTCATCTGCACGCACAAGTTCATAACCTTCATTCAATCTTGAATGAACATTGTTTTTATCATCAAAACCTAGAACTTCTGCTCTTATCCATCTATGGACATAACCAGCGGGTGGGGTTGGGGCGTGCAATTTATTGGGTGGTCGCCATTGCACTGGGCGTTCGCTAGAGGCTCGTGTGTTGTTTGACCGAGCGTTTCTATCTATAGCAGGAGCTTCTTTAGCTTCTGCATCTATAAATTCGTATTCGTTATTTTCTTCTGACATCATATACCTCTATGAATTTCTTGCATCAATTTTTGCAACTTCTTTAGCGTATGCATCTAGCGGTACACCAAGTTTTTTAGCTACAGAAATTTGTGCTGGGGTTAATTTAACACTTTTTTTACTCTTTTGGCTAGTCTTTCCTTGTGATACTGGAGCGACTGTTTGAGTACGGGTAGTTTTCCCTTCAAATTTATGCGGAAATTCAGTTCTAATTCTTTTGTCAATTTCTGAATAATAATCATCAGATTGAGGATCAAAACCTTCTTCCTCAACAAGCTGTTGGTGAATGGTAAAAGCCGTAGCTGTCATAGCACGATCTTGTCCAAACCAACTATTCTCATCTCTTTCTGCCCAATCAGTTGCTTTTGCATCTGGTTGAGGTGGAGGAGCATATTCTTGTTGTTGCTGTACTTGTTGTTGAGCACCAGGCTGTTGTTGATATTGTTGTTGTGCCTGTCTTACTTGTTGTTGTTTTTCTTGATTACCTTTGAAAATTCTTAATCTTTCTTTTTCAATTGCAATCTTAGCCATTACTTGCTGAGCATCAGCCATTTTATCAACTTCACCAGCTTCATATGCTTCTTTAAAAGCAGCTTTAGCTTGAGATTCTTGAGAATCAATTCTGCTAGATGCTTCTGCACTGTAACCTGTATTTAAACTAGAAAGTTGTCCTCTTAAAGCGTCAGCTTCCGTTTTTTGCTGTTGAGCAAATTGTAATGCAGCAGCTTCTCTTTCTTCGGACTCTTTTCGTTGAGCAACAAGTTTGTTAATTCGTTTTTGAGTTTTATCTCTTCTTTTATCAAGTTCTTCTTCACTTAATCCTTGAGAGACGGGCTCACCAGTAGCTTCAGTTTCATTGCCAGTTACATCAACAATAGCCGGTTGGCTTTCATCAATAATAACATCTTCTTCAACTTCAACTATTTTTGCTTCTTCTGTTTCATCATTCATTAGACACTCCTATATTGTAAAAACATCAGTTGGTTCCAAGATAGTTCCAAGAATCTCGTCGTCATTTAAAATCCTAATTTCGCCATCAGCAAGTTTAATTCTTGTTCCAGCGTACTTACTAATAATTACCCACTCGCCTTCTTTACAGTAAGCTCCGTGAGGAAATTTCTTTTTATCTTTGTAAGCATCAGGTCCTAAAGTGACCACATAAGCTACGACTGTAGCTAAAGATTCTCTTTCTCGTGTCTCGTCGGGAATAACAATGCCACCTTTAGATTTTTCAAATCCTTGGAAAGGCATAACGACCACACGATATCCTGTGGGTTGCGGTATTCTTTCTTTTGCGGATTTTTTAAGAAGACTTGGATCAAGTACTCTTTTATTTTCTTCGGTGTAAGCATCGGATACTTGTAAATCAGGCTTCTCTTCCTTTTCTACTTTCTTCTCCACTTTTTTATCGGCGTACCTATCAGGTACATACAGCTTTGTTTTAGCCATCGTCACTGTCCTCCTGTGACACCAGAGCGATTATCTCTTGCTCCACATAAGCCAGACTCTGTAATTGACCTATGCACGACCGATATGCTTCCCAATCTTTGCAGTTCCCTGAAGTTACTTTTTCGTGAACACTCTCCTTTTGTTCACGAATAATATGTAGTATTTTTTGTATTAATTCAACCCCATCCATCATTTTTTTTCTCCTTTACTGTATAAATTGTCAAAAGTTATATTTGGATCAGTATAACTTTCATGTTCTTCACTACTATGAATCCATTGACTAGGTATAAAATCTGGAGGTCCTTCTCCTGTTACCCAAAGAGCTGGATTTGTTACTCTTACTCTATTATTTGGTAAAGCAACTAAGTTACCTTTCCATTTACCTTCAGTAAGATATAAAACATGACTTTGTTTATGTTGATCTGGGCTATCAGCTATTTCATGTTCAGTGTAATCAACTGTAAAAATGTATTTAGCTAAATAAAATTTACCATCTATCTTAGCGTACCAAGGTGAGGATGATGCTCTATCTATTGATATAACTGAGTGATGATGAGACATACAATCCCAAGGTTGACATAAATGATTTTCCATTCTTTCTGGCCATTCATCAACTGGTATGTCTGCCATAAGACCTTGTATAGGCATGCGAGCCCACATTGCACCACCATGAACATTATTTTCTAAATCTTCACAACCTGTAAATATAACTTGAAATGATAGTGATCTATCTGGAATACAATTAACAGCAACCGCCAACCCATGTATAAACTCACCATGGTATCTTTGATGACCAGCTGTAAATTCTTTTCTGACCCACACCTTAAAGTAAGGGACATTGGATATTAAATAAGACATCTCTCCTCTTTCTTATTTATTTATTTTTTCTTTTTCTTTTTACCGCCTACTTTACCGCCTTTAGCGTAGCCTTTAGCTTTTTTTACCATTCCGCCAGCAAAGTAACCTTTTACACTTGTTTTCTTATACATTTTTACCTCTTTTTAGCTGTTTTTGCAGCTCTTTTAAATTGTTTATTAGTTGGAGCTCCTTTTGCTCCTTTTTTTCTCATTTTCTCACCAGAACCTGCTTTTATTCTTTTTCTTTTAGCATGGATATTAGCATATAAACCAGGTCTTTTTTTTCCTGAGCTTTTCTTTTTTGTTGCCATGTCTTACTCCTTAATTAACACTTCCATCTTCTGCGAGCTTGTCTAATACGAGAGTTTGGATTGTTTCTTGTTTTAGCACTACTTCTTTTTAGCTGACCAGCAGACCTAGCACAATAGCTTTTTCGTCTTTTTGCAGCAGCACTACCTTTTTTAACTTTACCAGTTACAGCAGTTTTTAATTTAGAGCCAGGATTCTTTCGACGATAAGCAGCAACACCTTTTTTAGTCATACCGGCACCAGATTTAGTTGATCGGTAATTACCACCTTTACCAGTGGTTTTTCTAATAGGTTTTGCCTTTTTTCTTTCCGCCATTATTTTTTAGATGTTTTTCTAACAGCCCTAACAAGACCAACTCTACCTAATGGGTCTTTGCCTTTTGCTTTTGGCTTAGCTTTAGTTTTCTTTTCTTCAGCCATGTTTGCCTCCTAATTTCTTTGAGATAAATCTCTTAATCGTTGAACATCAATTGCTTCTTGAACTTTTTCTTTATTAAGTTTTTCTAGTTCAACAGCAATTCTTGACGCTGCCATTTCTTCTTGAGCGTCTATTCTTTCTCTCGCAACTTCTGTTCTTTCATCAGCAGTTTGTTGTGAAATAGCATTTCTCTGTGCTGTTAATTGATTGTTTATTTGATCTTGTTGAGTTTTTATAACTGTGTTTGTTTCAAACTCTTTTGCATCTTGTTGTAGTCGTGCACCTTGTAATGCTAATTCTTGTTTTCGTATTTCTACAAGAGGGTCTTCATTACCACCTGGGGCAAGAACCTCAGACAAGTTAGCAGACAATTCAGCAATGCGTTGAGCAACTTCATTTTCTATTTCCATTTGTATTTGTTGCATAGCTTCTTCTGGAATTTGTCCTTGATATTGTTGTTGTAACTCTTGCAACTTAGGTCCAAATTCTGCCTCAACTAATTCTCTAGCTTGTAAAGCAACATGCTCATATATATGTGAAGTTAAAAGACCAATAATATTAATGTTAGCCATAACAGCAGGTGTTCGCATAAATGTTAAATGTGACTCAATATGTGCTTGATGATCTTGTTTTGGAAAAGCCTGTAGTCCCTGCCCTTGTAGAGCTTTAGCATTTTCAATAGCAGGGTCTTGAGGTTGAGGTTGTGGAGGAGGTGGTAATACTTTTTCAATATTACGCACGCCCAATGCTTCGTACATTCTTTTATACGCTTCATACATTCCAGCTGGCCCATGAACTTGTGGGTTCGATTGTACGAGCTGTAAACTTGTTTGAGCAATGGCAATTCTTTGAGCTGTTGAAAAGATGTTAGGGTCTGATACAGGCATAACATCAATTCTTTCATCAAAGTCTGATTGCTTAATATTTGGATCGCCACCACTTACTTCATATGGATATGCTGGTGGTGTGTAATCACGGAAAAGATTTGCTAGAAGATTAAATTCTACCTTCTGTGCATAATGTAATCTTTTATGAATAGCTGACATAATTTTTGTGCCACGCTCTAGCATAGCAACAGTCGAACCTACTGGTGCACTATTCTGTTCAGCTAACGGCATGTCGGCAACGGACGCAAATCTCTTACCGCTCTCAACAATAATGCCAAGTAACTGTAGTAAAGTTCCAGATGGTTCTTTAAATGGTAGTGGTATAATAGACGCTCTCAAGTCTCCGCCAGGAGCATCAATATCTCTAAACTCACCAGGTTGCAATGGGTCTGATTCATCTCTAACCCTAATACCTCTAGCTTTAAAACCAGCTGGTAAGTTTGCTAATGTTCCAGCGTCGATAAGCTGACGCAGAATAGATGTAGCAGAACGAGATAAGTTACCAATAATATGTGGTAAACCAAATCCGTAGAATCCTAGACCAGGTAAAAATTTGTAATGTACAAAATATTGGTTAGGAGTTTTTTGTGGGTCTTGCTCTTCATAATTTCTTCTAATAGCAAGTATGTTAGATGAACCTACATCAATAGTAATAATGTAAGGTAATTTAATTCCTGTTGGTTCTCCGTCTTGTCCAACATCTTCAAAACCTTCTAAGTCTAAGAAAGTATGTATCTCATAAATTTCTAATTCATCATCTTCGTAAGTCATTGTTGCAGACTCACCAGATACTTTTTCCATAGTCTCTTCTAAATCAGAATAGACATGTGTTGGTCTGACGGGAACATCTCTGTAGATACCAGCAACTTGAAGTTTACGAACTTCATTTCCTGTCATCTTCAGTCTATGTGTTAGCCTAACAGCATTCGCAAGGTCAACAGAACTGTAAGGAACAATAATGTCTTCACTAGGAACGAAGCGAGCCACGGGTCTTTGTTTTGTTTCATCGTAATAAACCTTTTTAAAAGCTGATCCACTTAAAGGTAGATAGAATAACAACTGGTCAAGTTCTGGATCGTACTCTTCCATGTTATAGCAAATCTGATAGTTCATATAATCTTGAACTCTTTGTGCTTGTTGTTCTGATTGTGGGTTAGGTTCGCCCATAATGTTTACACGAACAGGCCCACCTGCCGGTAATAATTCTTTATAGGCTTGTGCTTGGAATTGAGTAACACTTTCAGCTAGAACAGGATGAGTAACACCTGATGCTCCCTCGAATGGTTCACTTCTTTCGTCTTCTTCTACACCTAAAAGATTTAAACCTTTCTCGTAAATTTTTTCCCAATCTTCACGAGCGTCAATGTCATTTTCTACTGCACTTGTTAATTCAGAAGATATTGGACCTAATACACCTTCTTCAACATACTCTGCTAAATTAGCATCAAAAGGAATTTGTTCTGGAGCAAGTCCTTCTTCTACAAATTCACCAACTTCTACAGAACCATCTTCTAGTTCTGTCATTTCACCACTTGCTATTGCCTCTGCAAGAGCAGGCGGAACTTCAGCAGTGTCAATAGGATTTCCTGCAATAGGAAGTTCCTCTTCTTCTGGACCGCCTTGTCCGAATGGATTCTCAGCCATGTTATTTCCTTATGTTAAAAAGCACCTTCAAATTTACCGCCCTTAGTTGCAGCACCCATACCTCGTACAGTACCGCCCCCTGGACCTTCTGGAACTTTTACTTCAACTTCACCTTTTTCTTTATGAATTTTAGGTGTCTTGAGTTTTTCTATTATTACTTCTTTTGACATCAATAATACTCCTTTTGACGAGGACGATCTTCGTCCCATAATTCGTCGCTCGGGTGTCTAACAAATCCACCTTCACGAAACCGTAGTATAGCCTGAGACATCGAATCTACCAAGTCATCATTGTCTCCAAATGGAAAAGAGGCACATTCTTCTGCCATCTCATCCGCCCATTGAAAATCAGGTCGCCATACAAGACCAGATTCAAACATCGGGGCACAGGCATGGACTCTTGAAACTTTATCTTGTCCAGAGCGTCGTCCACCTGGTGTAAAATTTATAACAGGAATCCCCATATTTCTCAACTCCTGAGTTAAAGGAAGTCCAGAAGCCTTAGCCTCTATTAAAACTATATCAGGTTTATGATCAGAATACGATTCCATGGCTATCTTTTTTAACTCAGGAAATTCCCATCGTCCTTTACAACAATCTAATAATATAATACGAGGACCATCATCATCATTAGGATAAAATACACCCCAAGTACTTATTGCACTGTAGTCAGCAGTTTCAGATTTTAAAAATGCAGTATCATATGATTGTAATACATATTCACATTCTGGTGGTTCTTCATCTTCCCACATTTGCCACCACTCTCTTTTAATAATGGCACCTTCTTCCATTGTCGGTTGTTGTAACCACTGAGCATTCCATTTAGAAATTGGTAGGGAAGTTTTAACTTTTAATAATTCTTCTTCAGACCAGAAGTTGGGCCATAAAACATTGCCGTCATCAAAAATAGCAGGGAACTCTACAACCTCCCAATGATCTGCATTTTCTTGTCCTTGTTTCTTTAACACCTCTGCCGTCAAATCTTTTGTAGACCAACGCGTCATAACAACAACAATAGACCCACCTGGCTGTAATCTTTGTCTTGGACCAGATGTATACCACTCGTAACAATTTTCCATAGCCGATGGTGATAACGCATCTTGCTCAGAATGAGGATCGTCAATAATAAGGAGGTCAGCACCACGACCTGTAATCGCTGCACCAACCCCCGCCGCAAAATACTCACCGCCCTGTGTAGTTGCCCAACGCCCAGCAGCTTTAGACTCAGGGGAAACTTTTGTTTCTGGAAATACGGTTTTGTAATCTGGAGTATCAACAAGCATTTTGCACTTACGACCGAAACCTGTAGCAAGTTCGGTTGTGTGTGTTGCTTGAATAATTTTTAATTTAGGATTAAGTCCTAACATATAGGATGGAAAATAGATTGACGCAAACTCAGACTTCGTGTGTCGAGGCGGCATATTAATAATTAATCTTTTTAATTTTCCTGTAGCTATGTCTTGTAATTTTTTTGCATAAATTTTGTGATGACTACTTTCAATAAAATCAGGCCACATTTTTCTTACATAAGTTAGAAAGTCATTTTTTGCTGCATCTTTTTCTTGTAAAAAATTTAATCTCTCTTCTAATTGAAGAGCGTAACGAATTTGTTCTTCGTCTAAACTACTATAATCAACTTCTGCTTGCGTCATGTATTCTCGATACCCATAACATTAATTCTGTGTCTGACATATTATGTTTCATAATATTTACTGCCCAACATACTAAACGAATATTTTCTTTTTTGTAACCTATATCATTATCTATTCTATCTATTGAAATATTTGTATATAATTTTTTTCCGGTGCCATCTCTTTTGTGTGTCATTTTAATGCCACTGACTTGACAATTACCTTTACACTCTAACCATATATCTAAAATATGTTTCCAAGACAAGTCCCAAGTTTTTTCTCCTTTTCTTTTTCGAGCAGATCGTAACTGTGTAAAGTTTCTTCTTAAAAATTTTATTGGGTCTTTATTAGTTTTATCATTGCGAAATTTTATATTGCATTTGCGACAACGCCGTCGGTAGCAAGGAGACCCATTCCTTGAAAACATTTTTTCAAATGCTGTAATGGGTTTCGTCACTTCGCATGTATTGCACTTGCGTGAGCTCTCCATAATTTCCTACATATAGTAGGTTTGATATTTATGCAACTAAATATTGATTATACGATTTGTAACACACATAAAAATATAGTTGAAAAACAAATAAATGTAATAAAATTAAGCATTTAACACCCTTTAATTAGTAATGTTATATACCCATAGCTACATTTATCAACTGAATAAGATGAATAAATACTATTTATATTGGTAATATTTAACCAGTAAGTACGAAAATTACTATTAAAACACCAACAACTAATATTGGAACAAGCCATTTGTTATTAAATGGTTGTTTTTCAGTTACATAAGCCTCATTACCAGGTGTAGATGGATCATCGGCTACAAATCTGCCTTTAGATGTCCGAGCTCTTTTCTTAGCTGGTGCTTTTTTCGTAGTTTTTTTAGTTTTAGCTTTTGCCATTTCTTGCCTTCCTTATTGATTTCATGCCGCGTTGCCCAAACCAGAATGAAATCACGGTTGAAAACAAAATTTTTGTTTCCTCGTCCCAGCTGGCTAATATAGCCTGGCTGACATCATCCCCTTCTTGTACTGCAACATAGACAGCTAACCCTTTAATGGTAGCAAACAGTATAAAAAAGAAATAAGTGACGACGGGTCGCACGGATGCTTGTAGTGCAGATATAAAGGAAGACTTATTACTTCTAGCAAGTTGAGCAGCATGTTCGTAGATAGAACGAGATTCTTCTACATCTGCTGCTGCGTCGAGCTCTTCAAGTTTCAATTGACTTAAAACTTCAGCGTGCTTCGCCTGTGCATCCAATAATTTTAATTGGTGACGATTTTTCTGCCCTTGCTCGAAGAATCCTAAGAGCGTGGGGAGAAAAGAAGTTCCAAAGCCCAAGAGGCTTCCAACGAGTGACAGCATTAAATCTCTCCTTTTAATCTAAGTTTTATATAATAGATAAAAATTATATTAATTGGCAAGAGAAAAAAGAACATAGGCCAATCAAGTTGAATCATAAATTGAAGACCACAATAGACAGAGAACACTCCACATATGTAAAGTATTATCTTGAGAAGCTCAAGAGCGTGACCTGTCATTTCATCCATGATCTACTCGTCGGTAGATTTAGTAGAAATTTGTATGTCTATTTCTTGTGACTCTGGAATATTTGCTGAAATGTTAATTGCAGAACTTGCACATCCAGCTAAAACCACTACCATAAGAACTAAAAATAAATTTTTCATTGTTAACCTCTTGTATAATATTTTTATACAACTTTATTTAACGATTGTTAACTGTTAATTATGTTAAAAATATGTTCCAAAGACATCGATCTCTGGGTAGTTTTGAGGGGAAGGATTCTTTAATCCACGAACATAGTTACTAAATCCTCTAATCTTACTTAAATCTAAAGGCATTTGCATAACAGCTTTTGTTTCTTGCATAGGTGTCATTGGACCTTGCTGCATTATTGGCTGAGCAGTTCTTGCCGTAGGTTGTTGTGGTTGCGGAGCAGTTTGTTGAGGTACAGGAGGTCTAGTCGCTGGATGCATGTTTGGTTGTTGCTGTAACACTTGACCACCACGACCAGGATTGTAAGCCTGCCCCCCGCCCATTGCATGGTTTAAGGGACCCTGTTGAAATGGTTGGTTCATGTTAGGTTGTCTAGGCATGTTTGGATTAAAATTCATTGGTATATATTATAATTTTTTTTTAAAAAGTCAATCGGAGTCCCTCTAGGGACCCAAAAAGTTAAAAGTTATTTTCGTTAGGCAGAAACCGAGTCTCGCCGCTCTGCGGCTCGAGTGTAGGATTTGGGGGTAGGGGGGCGTAAAAATAAGCTCCCTGAGCAATTTAGAAGCTCAGGGAACCTGCTTTCTTATGGTATCCAGCGACCAGTAAAAGTATAATGAAATAATTGAATTAATAATAACAAGCAACCGACTGCAAAAATTACTATTGAAATAAAAGCAATTAAAAGTAATAAATCTTCCATAATGTTAATGGCGGGGCAGTAATGCCCCGCCCTCCCTTTAAAATTCTAAATAACCATATAGCAACTCACCCTTTTGGCTAATGCTATATATCTTATCAATTCTGAAAGTCCTAAACTCTTTTGTGAATGCTGGTCTAAAGCTGATATGTTCATCAGGGTTAAAACCTTTTCGTTCAACTTGATGTTCGTCAGCTGATACTCTTACAGAGTAACGACCTAAACCTTTTGAGTTCATATAGACAATGTTACATACTCTATTCTTAGTAACTTTCCTAAGAGTTTCAGATGTTAAACCATCTTCTATCTCTACTTTGTCAGTTATTTTAGTTTCAGTGTTGTTCATTTTTTCTCTCCTTGTGTTTGTGAACATGAATATAATTTAACCCATGTTATCCCATATGTAAAGGTGAGTGATTTAGTTCATGCATATACCTATACCCTTAAGTTAGTAGGTAAGTCGGGCCATCTTGTGATGACCCGACCCGACCCGATTAAGTGGGGGCATTGCTGCCCCCATTCTCCCTATTTGTCGTCTTCAGAGTAGATTAAGTCTCTACTACCGTAACTGTTGATGGATTGCTCTAACTCAGGCAGTAAATTCGCAGCCTGAATTATGCATCTAAATCTGTCGTCCTCGGCGAGGGAAAGAAGATATGGCGTGTCGAGCTTACATACGGCCATGTATAATTTAAAGATGCCATCCGCAAGATCGTTAACCCGTGTGTCTGTAACACTAGCAACAGTTTCTTCGTTATTAACATAACAACCTAAACCTACATCGATAGCCCTGGAGGTGCTTTGAAATTCCATGAACTCCCTGCCTTCTTTATAAGTTTGAGCGTTAACCTTAGAGACTCGACCGCAATCGCTAGTTAAGTCCTCTATTTTCTTATTTAATGTATTAACCATGCTTCTAATATAAACATATTATCCCATAAATCAAGATATTAATGGGCCGCCGTCACAAACAATGGAGTGAAAAGACTGCGACCCTCTCCTCGCCAGGAGTGTTCTTTTACATGTAACCCGACTCGGCCCGACCGCAGCCGAGCCGACCCGATGTGATCTTAAGCTACGAAGTCGTAGTACTTTCCATTAGCTCTTGTAGTTTTTACTATTCGCTGGCCTTCCTCATTACATGGATAATTAAAGTCAACAATATCATCCAGGTTCTGAAGATTAATATTACTCATATGCAGTCCGACCCATCCTCGAAATTCGTCACGGTTAGCTATACCGTGATCAGCATTTAATTCGTGGATAGTCTTGCGAGCTCTTTCAATACCAGAACCAAAGGTGCGAGGTAAGTATCCTTTATCAAAAGGCCTGATACCAAGTCGAGTTTTACCTTCCCAATATTCCGGATTACTATCTCTTACAATCTGAGCTTGTATGAATCGTCCGTCACTATCTATATGATTCTCAAACATACAATAGATGATTGTTATCTTATGTTCCGGACGCTGTAACTTTCTCGGAACGCTTTGAGCAAAGTCATCAAAGTACTCATGAATGTTTTCAATTTTAAATTCTGATTCACCCATACTACCAACCTCCATTTTGTTTGTGTTCTTCTAGAAGCTCATCAAAAGTTTGAGGAGTCCAGTGCAAGTCCCTTTCAACACCTAGTCCGAAAGGCGGAAATTTTAACTCTTCCAACTCGCTCAGATAAACCGTTCCAAATTCTCTATAGCCAACGCCAAGGTCGCATAGTCCGTAGAGGATGTTGTCATCTCTTTCAGAGATAAACCAACTACATCCACCTCCGCCAAAGAATTTGACAACCGGCTGTCTTTCTTCCTCCGGTAGCTTCATGTTATCGTCTAGTTTCTTTTGAACTTCTTTAGTAATTAATTTCATATTATTTCTCCATTTATTTATATTAAAGATATACTATCCCATATTATTCTATTAGTGTCAACCCTTCCTCCAATCTGTTACGCCTTCAGGGTATTTTAATTCTACTGTATGTCCTGCTCCTTTAAATTGATCCACAATAAAACTTAATGTTGATATATTATCAAAGGTTGCGTGATATTCTCCATTAACAAACATTCGCAAAGGTAAATCTCTATCGTTAGGAAATTCTTTTTGCCACCATTTTAATTTTTCTTCAGTCATTTTTTCTCCCGATTTAACTAGCGTTCTCCCGATTTAACTAGCGAGAGAAAGCTATTTTTTAGGACACAATTGAATGGCTTTCCTAGTCCACCTAATAATTAGTTAGGTTTCACTGCCAACTCTCTCTCTCACATAAACGATAGGGTTTGCAATATATTATGTAGATACAACCTATTCGTTTAGTATAACTCCTAGATAGTAAGTAAATTGCATATCAGTTATGAGCTGATGTAGTATCTTTTTAAGCACATTACCAACAAATTTCGTGCCCTTACTACTAGGTATCCTAGCTAGGATAATTCTTTAAGTTAAAAGTCTTTCATAGTTTTCCTTTCTTATTCCTTCTAATACTTTTACTTCTAACTCTTGAAGATTTTCACTGTCTATTTGGGCAAGTAATATTTCCTTAAACAACTTTTGCCTTATTGTAACACCCTGAGAAATATCCACAAAAACTTTACGAACATGTTCCTGCATTTCGTAATTCCATTCAGAAGTGAAATTTAACATAATATCGCCAAAATCCCCTTCTATTAAAATTTTATTATCGCTAAGAAATTTCTTAAAATTATTTTCTTCTTGCTTGGCTTTGTCATCTGCCTTCTGCCAAAATCGAAGAAGTTTATTAGCGTCTGCAATTACTTTTTTAATTTCAGGTTTATTTTCCGCTTGTTCTAAAGTTACTTTAAGTTGATTGTCATAGACTCTATCGGCAAATAATTCTGCCTCAGTTTTATTTAGTTTTTTCATATTTTTCCTCCATTGTTAATATTAAAAACTTGATGACTTACCTTATTTTGCTATTTATTTTTAATATCGCCTTAGCAATACATTGTCATTAGTAAGCCATCTCTTATACATTATCCCATATTCTTATATAAGTCAATGGGAAAATATAATTTATTTGTAATTATTCGTTTACCTATCCTTCACCATTTTTTTATTTACCCTGGCCCCGACCCGATTATAAAGCCGACCCGACCCGACGGCCGACTTAATACGCGAACCCGACTTAATGCTGCACAATTGCGACCGATCGCTTTTTAATTTCTGAACCGCTGCACAATTTGCACAATTCGCATACAGACTTGCGACCAGCCTCTTTTGACGCTGGGCATAAAACTTCTTTACCTTTTATTATTTCGTCCACGCTTTGGATAATTCTAAAAGTACGCTTGCCATCCTTCCAGGCTGCTATTGCTTGTTTTTTATCTTCAACCGAATGCATGCAAATATCGGAATAACTATCTTTAATTTTGCTTTGGTGACTGTAACCAGTGTGTCCCGTACTTTCTGAAATTAACAAGTCCCAAACATTCCGCGGCACTGCTGCCGGATCGCCATATGTGCCAAGTCTTACTGGCCTATTAGAACCCATCGATACAATCTCTTCATTCGTCGCAATTGGATAAAGCCCTTTATTAAATGATCGCCAAACGATTAACGGGCCTTGCCATATTTTAACATAGCATTTTCTTTTTTCGGCCGTCGCTCTTTTTGGATCGGTGGATGGTATTCCACGGTGCGGACAATTTCCACAAATTCCAAAGTCTTGGCCCGTCTTATTGGCTAGTCTTGGGTCAATATCTTTTGTTAAGATATAAGTCTGTAGCATATCACCGGTTTTTGAGTTAGGTGCGGACTTATTACCATTTACAGCTACAGCAATAATTGGCGTTTTATTGTCAAGAAGTGACTTACCATTATATATAATTTTACCAGGCATTATTTTACCTTTCCTAAAATTTTTAAAACAAGTTTTAATTGTTCTTTATTAAGATCATTAATAGCTTTTTTATTAATTAGCTTAGGGTTTTTAAAATTTGGTTTTTTCACAATTTTCTCCATTAGTTAATATTAGTTATGTTATAACATGGGATAATATACTTGTCAAACACCTATATATAGTGTGATAATAATGCTACATACTATATAGTGTTCTAGTTCCATAACCTAAACCCGATCCCCGACCTTTACATGCGACCCGACTTAATGCGTGTCCCGACTTAACGCATGTCCCGACTTATACACGCGTCCCGACTTACTATACCCCTCTAGATTATACCATATGTTACCACTAATGTAAACCCACTACATATAGTAGGTAACCCTGTTTCATTTATGCTTAATTTGTTTCATAGAAAAAAATAAGAAAACCCCTCTCTTTGAGGGGGTAAGTTTATTGTTAAAATATCCCATATTAAATTATCTAAAATTATCTCATTATAAGTGTTGACTTGTTATGGGAATGTATGCTAGGTTATGGGTAATATAAATTAATGGAGGTTTTTATTATGAAGATTTTAGTAGCATGTGAAACTAGCGGAACAGTTAGAAACGCATTTTTAGATAAAGGTCATGATGCTTGGTCATGTGATGTATTGCCATCAGATGATCAAACTAACAGACACATCCAGGATGATGTTCGTAATGTTTTAGCTATGGAAGAATGGGATATGTTAATGGTGGCACACCCGCCATGCACGAGATTATGTAATTCAGGTGTTAGATGGTTACATAAAGCACCACCAAACAAAACACTTGAACAAATTTGGGCTGAGTTAGATGAGGGTGCAAAATTGTTTTCTGATTTATGGAATGCAGATGTTCCTAAAATTTGTATTGAAAATCCTGTTATGCATAAATATGCAAAAGAGAGAATTGAGAATTTTGAGAAACAAGCACAATCATTTCAGCCATATGAATTTGGCCATGATGAAAATTCTTGGGATAATCAGAAGAAAAGAATTTGTTTGTGGTTAAAAAATTTACCACTGCTTGAAAAAACAGGAACATTAGACGGCTCTACTGCTCGTTCTGATGTTCATAATGCACCGCCAAGTGAGGATAGATGGAAATTTAGGAGTAAATTTTTTCCAAGTATTGCTCAAGCTATGGCAGATCAATGGACTTAGGAGGAAAAATGACTGAGAAAAAACATTTTATTACTATCGTTTGGGGAACAGAGAGAGAAGAAACTAAAACCTACAGATTTGATACTTTTGCGGAGGCAGATGCCTTTTATCATGGAGTAGAGCAATCTAATGGTTGGTGGGAATATGACATTATAGCATCGGGAGAAGAAAATGGCTGAGAAAAAACAAGATAAGTTTGAAGATTGGATAGTTAATTGTCCTGCTTTTGAATATGATTGCACAGAAGAGTGGGTAGAAAAAGAAGATAATGGAACTAAAACACTAGTCTATTGTTATTGGTTTAAGGTTGAGGGAGAAGAAAAATGAGATATGAAATAGATGAACATAAAAATCAAATGGGTTGGTATGATGAAGAAGATGTCAAGTGGTTTGATTATGATAGTAAAATTGCTATTAGAGTTGAGAGGTCTGACTACACCGACAATAAGTTATTAATAACTGTTCATTTGAATGGTGGAGAATCAGAGGAAATAGAAAGATTATTAGTTGATTTAGGAGAGAAAAAATGAAACATTTTTTAGAATATATGCATCCCGATCTAAAACTTAGAATGGCTTTATATAATTATTATTTAAAGAGATTTAAAAACATAAAAAATAAACAAGAAGTTGCCCGATATTGTTCAAAATATGATATAGATAAAATTATGGCTGCGAGAGAGAGGGCTAATGACAATTAAAAATTATTACCCGATAAGTATGAATTACTTACAGGAGAGATATCAATTTTGGTTAGAACATTTTTCTCATTCAGAAGATAAAGAAAAATTAGCCTTTGAAGAGGCAAAGAAAGATGTTGAATTTAGAAAAGAAACAACAGACCCGAATAAATCAAGAAATTTTATATAAGGAGAGAACAATGGGTAAAAGATTACTGCCAGGTAAAACAATTAAAGATAAAGGTAAAACTAAATCACATAGGAGGCCTGAAATGGATTATGGAAAGTTAAGAGGAACGAAATGGGAAAAATATGTAATTGATATTGAGGCTCGGGCTTTAATTAAAAAAGAAAATATGAAAGCAAAAAAAGAGAGAAGGAAAATCAAACATGGTTAAAAAAGAACCGATTTTTAAATGGCATGAAAAAATATTGATGTATTTTGTTGCTTTAGTCGTTATCGCTTTTTTAATAATTATAGGTAATGTTAGGGAAAAAAACGAAATTGATGAAAAAATACAAGAATGTTATCAATTTTTAGAAGAGCATGACGGCCAGGTTAATTAGTTATTAATTTACCCGATTTATCTATTTCAATACCCGATTGATGTTTTGCTTTATCTTGTAACTTTTTAAGTTCTTTTAAAACTTCATCTTTTGATAATGCGTCAACCCGACCATGCAATACAGCTTTCTTTTCAATAAGAAGTCCGACTGCTTTCATTCTTAATTCTTCGGCTTTAATTGCCGGTCCCCAACTTCCATCTAATACAGCTGCATCCCGAATTGATTTTAAATCCCGAAGTGAACGATCTAATGTGACATTGTTTCTGTGTTGAGCCTCATGTCTTAACTCTTCAATAGCTATCATGATATTTTTTGACTTCATGTTTCTATGGGCCTGGACTGCTGGGTTACTATAACCTGCTTTTCTTGCAGCCTCAGTTTGAGACATATCTTGATAAACGACATTCTCTACAAATTTTTGTTGTTGTTGTGTTAAATTAACTGACAGCCCGAGTTGATTTTGTTCTACTTCTTCCACCTCAGTTATCTCTATCTTTTCTTCTTCCATGTTGATCACCTAGCGTTAATGTTTGTAAGGGGGTGGGGCGTTAGCCCACCCCTACATATATATATTATATAGGCAACCTGGACAAGCTGAATATTTGCTTGTTTTTCAATAACTTAATCTGCTTGCTCACCTTAAAAGACCCTGATTGAGCTAGTGGACAAGCACTTTTTTTTATCTATATAAAACAACAACTTATAAAGAAGAGTGCTAGCTCACTGCTCAACTAGCCCAATGAGCAAGTGGTCAAGTGGTCAAGCACTTTATTAAATATATTTTTTTCTTTACTTGGATATTTTCCCATGCTATGACATTCTTCATGGTAAAGGAAGATAAAGAATATAGTGTAAAATTATTAATAAATGTTGAAATGGTAACTTCATTTTATGCAAAAGATAATGAAGAGTTAAAAGACAAGGCAGTTGATTTTATTCACGATATGGACCCTTTAAAAGCTCACTACATTTTACAATGTGGCAGAAAAACAGTTTTAAAAAGCGAGGATGGCACAAAATATGAAAGATTATCACTTAATAAAAAAGATTAAAATATCACAGGCACACTTTAAACGAAAAGGTTTAAAAGTTTCATTACCAACATATAGTTTTCAAAGGGAAGAAAATGAGCAAAAAACAAAAAGTTGAAGCATTTGTATATCATGCTGAATTAGAAAGAGTAGTCGATGGCGATACTATAGATATTACTATTGATCTTGGTTTTAATGTTAAGCTGCACAAACAGAGATGTCGTTTAGCTGGTATTGATACACCAGAATCAAGAACTAGAGACCTAGCTGAAAAAGCGTTAGGCAAAAAAGCGTCAGTACGATTAAAAGAGTTGTGCGGACAAAAATTAAAGATTAAATCATTTGGTAAAGGAAAATACGGCAGAATATTGGCTATACCATATACAGAAGATGGCCAGGATATTTGTCAAATTCTTATTAAAGAAGGTCATGCTGTTGAATATCACGGTGGAACGAAAACAAAAGTATGGGGAGATTATTAAATGACGATAAAAGTTCTAGACATCAACCCAGACCCTAACGATAAAGTCTTTGGAGTCCTGGTAACTTTTAAAAAGGACGACGGCTCGACTTATAGAAAGTTGTTTGCTCCGTTCTTCGACGACGGCACCTCTGATGATTTTGTTAAAGAGGAAGTCGAGTGGCATCCAAAATACGGCAAGGAAATTATTGATCACGAAATACTATTAATTCATCCAACATTTGTGAAAAAGGGACAAATATGATTATAATGCAGAAAATGTCAGATGATATCAAATTTCTACCAATTGCAACTAGTGAGGAAGAAGCTATGGCTTCTCTTGCTACTGCAATAAGGCTTTATTCTAAAGAGCTTGAGAACGAGCTATGCAGAGGTATCTTTAATGAAGAAAAAGCAGAGAGCCTTATGAATTTATATAAAGTTGTTCAAAACGAGTATATTCTTTTATCACTAAAAAAAGACACGCTACACTAGCGTAGAGGAGAGACATGTTAGATATAAAAATAACCATTAATGGTATTACACCATTGATATGCAATAAATTTACAGATAAAGCAGCTCTTGCTGCAACCACCGGAGTTAGCTCTAACAATAGAGGAGAGCCTTTAACACCTCAAGAAACAGCTGAAGAGAAGTTATACATGGATAAAAAGAAAGCATGTATTCCTCAGCCAAACATATTAGCAAGTATTATAGAGGGCGGTCGGTTTCATAAAATTAAAAACAGATCAGTAACAACAATGCAAAAATCTATGATTCCATCTTGTTTTGATATTAAAGGTATTATGATACCTATTAAAACAAAGGGATGGGAAGTTGACGAGAGACCCGTAAGGATACCGGCAACAGGAGGTCGTATCTTGGCATATAGACCTAAATTTAACGATTGGCAGTTGGAATTTGATGCAACACTTGATACAGATATTATTTCCGTAAACTTAATGCGGGATATTATAGACGACGCAGGAAAAAGAATTGGCTTGGGCGATTACAGACCAGATAGGAAAGGACCATTTGGAAAGTATAAGGTAAATAAATGGCAAGTAAAAAGAAAGCGTTCGTAGAGCCAAAAGTTATTGAGTTAAGAAAAAGACCATATGATGACATATATAATATTTGGGTTAAGTTAAGATTAGAAGATTGGCCTCATTGGTCCTGGTACTCAGGTCGATGGGTCTGCATAGGTACAGCGAAAACAAAATCGCTGGCAAGGAAAAAAGCGAAGGAGTTTAAATGGGAACAATTAAAGATATAACTGTGCTAGGCGGGGCCCTGCAAATCACGGCAACCCACTGCCCACCATTGCCACGCATAGCGTTGCACAGCACAGCACAGCAAGGCGAGGTTTAAAGTGGGAGTTTACGCAATGACAGAAGAAGTTAAAGTGAACGATGATGATACAATTGTTGAGGTCAACGATCTTTATATAATGATTAGCAAGAGCGATGGCACCAACATGAGACATTATTGGAAAAACGATAAGGATGTATTGTTTGTTCTTAACAGGCTCATTGATATCTACCAAAGGAAGAGATAATGCTTGCGATAAAGATTATAATTAATGTGTTAATTTTTTATTTTTTTATTGCTTTTCTTGTGGGTTGTACTGCTACGAATGATCCAGGCTGCGTTCCAATTCACATTGGCACAGGCTATGACGAGGATGGAATGATGAGAATAATCGAAGTTGAGGAAAGAGGTTGTCCACGCATTTCTAATAATATATACTAACTGTTTGCAACAAAGGAGTAACGATGACAAGGATACATTGGGATAATCAACGCATTGAAAAATTAAAAACATTATGGGCAGAAGGCAAAACAGCTAAAGAAATAGCTATAATTTTTGGTGATGTTACTAGAAATTCTGTTATAGGAAAAATTCATAGACTAGGTTTAACATCCCACAGACCACCACATTTAACTACAGTTACCATGCCTACATATAACTTTATGAAAAAAACTCCAATATCTATTGACGGATAGTTGCGAACATACTACATATGGGGTGCTCCCACGATTATGTATCCCAATATAATTGTGGTTCCTTCGTTGCGAGGGCCGGACATCCTTTCCTTCTTTAAAAATATAGCCGGCCCTCATTTTTTTTACATTACATCTTGATTTATTATATGGGAACATATATATAGATATATAAATTAAATAACGAAGGATTTTAATTATGATAAATGAAAATGATTACGAAGAATGTTGGATGACAGAAAACGATCATCTAGCTGAATTAGCTGAAGAAGAAGAAAGAAGACAAATTGCTATAGAGTCTAAAACTTGTATGCATTGTGGAGCTGGTTTACCTGAAGACAATGAAGGTCAATGCGGTCCATTTAAATGTTGGGGTTTAAAGCACGCTGCAAATAATGCTTGATTATCTTATTTAATAGTTTATATAATATTCCATAACTTAACAGAGAGGTAAAATTATGCCAGATAAAGAATCATATAAAAGTGTAGCCCTTAGAGTAGATTTATATTCTAAGTTAAAAAAGGTTGCTGAAAAAGAAAACAGACCTATAGGTCGTGAGCTCGGTGGTATTATTGAGAAAAGACACGATGAAGTCTTTCCTAATGCCTAAAGGGCCTACAGACCTTACAAAACTTGCAATAGAAACAAGGAACCTTATAGACAGTCAGCAAGAAGATTTTTCTATTGGTCAAGTTGCTATCATGAACATAATGATATGTATCAGTCGCTTCATTGAGGAGAGAGGTGAGGCGGCTGGCATTGCATTATTACAAGTATGCACAGCAGCCATTGCTAATGGTCAGCAAGAAGTTGATGTTACCGGCGTGCCTGGTTTCATGCCAGAGAATGATAATGATGTTGTTTTTGAAATGGAAGATGATCTATTAAGAGAAGACAATGTTGTTTACATGGATTTTAATCAAGACGACGAAAATTAATCCTCCACTAAATAACTTATTTCAGAATTAATACCACGACGGCGACCGAAAAACACTAGGTTTTGATTTTCGTCAGTTATGTAATTTGAAAAGATAATCAATATGTTTATTAAGAGCGTGACAAATAAGAGCCTTCGCTCAGGTAATTTTTGGTTTCGCATGATTGATTGTGAGAATCATCAAAGTCAACGAGCACTCCTTGGTGTTTTAAGGACTTACTAGTCGGGTAAGTTATCCCCTTACTCTCGAAAACTTTGGCAAGTTTTTTAATAGTCGAATACTTGACATCGGCTCCATTCTCAGCCCTTGATATAGTCGCAGGCGATACTCCGGAAAGAGCACATAACTCTCTTGTGGATAACCTTAAAATATTTCGTGAAAATTTTAGTTGACTTGCGGTTATCATGTGTAGTATAAACTCCCATAGTTGTTTCACAAACGGAACAATATATAGCGTAAATAAAGTAAAAAGTAAATTAGATAAATAAATTAATTAGCGAGGTAGAGAAATGAAAAGATTAGCGAACGGTATTGTGAGTGATTGGGATTCAAAAAACATTGATGACATTGCAAACGATCCAAAACTTTTAAAAGACTTACATGAGCAAAGTAAATATTTTAAAGGAGTATCTGAATTTTTCCGTAACTTAGAGAAGAAAACATGCGACCGTAAATACGGGCAGCGTGTTGAATCTCGGCTTAAAGGAGATAACAAGGATACAGGCACAGTAGTTTTTGACGAAGAAGGTTTTAATGTCAAAGCTACTGTAAGAAAGGCAGTAACTTGGGAACCGAATACATTGTGGGAAGCACTGGACCAGATATCGAAAGAGTTTGGCTCAGAAGTCGCAAAAAATATTTCTGATGTTACTGTTAAAATCCCAGAGAATAAGTATAAGGATGCAGAAACTAAAGTCCGTCTTATTCTTGACGATGCACGGACAGTTGAGGCTAAAGGTCCTGATTACTATATAAGTATTGAGGAGAAACCTCATGACTAAGAAAGATATTGAAAATATTCTTTCTGCGTTAGGGGAGGCTTTTATTGCGGGTGGTTGTTCTTTTGTTGGTCAAAATAAAATGCAAAAAACTATTGAGGTTGTGCATGTCTTCGACAAAGACAAATTTACACCTGGTATACACCTCCCTTCTGTTCGTATCATCATTCAACCAATTAAAGAAGATGATGAAAAAAATTTAATAAACATAAATCAAAATTTAATTAATTAGAGAGGTAAAACTATGAAAATAATTAAAGCATCAGAAAGACAAAGAGAAGATAAGGGAGCTAAGGTTGTCATTGCCGGTAAAGCCGGTGTTGGTAAAACTAGTCTTCTTTATACATTACCAGACGAGGGGACATTATTTATGGACTTTGAGGCAGGTGATTTAGCCCTTGAAAAGAACGGTGGATGGAAAGGTGATACTATTCGTCCTAAGACTTGGCAAGAAGCTAGAGACTTTGCATGTTATTACGGAGGTCCTAACCCAAGTCTTGCAGACAATCAGCCTTATTCAGAGGCACATTTTAAACATCTTGTTCAGCAGCATGGCGATCCAGCAGAGGCAATAAGTAAATATTCAACATTGTTTATTGATTCAATTACTGTTGCGGGCCGTTTATGTTTCCGTTGGTGTAAACAACAAGACGAAGTTTATGCTGATAAAACAGGCAAGATAAATAATTTTGCAGTTTACGGTCTACATGGCCGTGAAATGATGGATTGGCTGACACATTTACAGCACATCCGTAACAAGAATATTATTTTCGTCGGCATACTTGATGAATATCAAGACGAATTTAATCAGACCGTTTATTCTTTACAGATTGAAGGGTCAAAAACAGGCAGGGAATTACCAGGCATTGTTGATGAAGTTATTACCATGCACATAAATAAAGATGAGCAGGGTAAAACATGGCGTGAATTTATATGTCATACTGACAATGAATATAATTATCCAGCTAAAGATAGAAGTGGTCTTCTTAATGCGATTGAAGAACCTCATCTTGGTAAGTTATTAACGAAGTTAATGCCAACTAAGAGCGGTACTGTAACGCAAAAATTTGATCATACAATTCCAACACAAGAAACTAAAAAGAAAGAGGTAGCATAATGACACTAGATTTTAACACAGCCGAAGAACAGTACGATGGACCATCAACTGATTTTTCACCAATACCAGACGGCACAATTGTTGATGCCCTATTAACAATTAAACCAGGCGGAGCAGGTCCTGACGGATCGTTAACACAATCACAACGATCTGACGCACAATATCTGCAATGCGAATTTACGGTGACATCAGGAGAGTTTGAAAGAAGAAAATTCTGGTCAAACTTAACTGTAGCCGGTGGTAGCCTTGATGATAAAGGACAAAGTAAAGCAGGTAATATTTCTAAAAGAACTATTCGTGCTTTATTAGAGTCTTGTTATGCCATTGAACCGAAGGATATGAGCGAGCCAGCGAAAGCTGCGAGAACATTATCATCTTATATGGACTTAAATAGCTTATTAGCAAAAGTTGAAGTAGGTATAGAAACTTACAACGACAAAGATAATAATAGGTTATCAAGGGTTGTAACACCTGGCATGCCAGAGTATAAACAACCATTAGGTCCAAATGGAACAGTCAAGGCTAGTGCTCCCGCACCATCTACACAGACTGATACACAACCCTCCCCACAACAACCAACTAACGATCAGTCTGGGGGCGAGAAACCAGCTTGGGCTTAGACAGAAGGTCTTTTCTTTATTGACCTATATTGCAGGCTTGTGGAGTGCCTGTCTGTCAAAAACTCCACAACCAAGGGTAGTTTATAATGAATCTAAAAAGGAGAAGGGTCTGTGGGTTATGTTCATATAGTAGGGTTGTGCCTTACATTTTATTTGATAATGTTAATTTTAAGCAAGACGAAGTAGTCGGTTTTTATGGATGTTATGCTGCAATGAAGCTAATGTCTAAATACAATAAGGAAAAAAGAACAATGTCATATCAAGATTTAGTACCAGAAAGAAAAGCAGTTGATGACACTATAAAGGATTTAGCTGTAGTACTAGAAGAGATAGGTTGGAGTACTCCACTATCTGCTATTACTAAAGAACAAATCCAAGAGATTATTATTACATCTTTAAATTCTTATCGAGATCACCTCCATGAACATATTGGTGTTGAGGATAAAGTAGAAGATTTTCTTAATGTTAACGGCGTAGAAATACCAACAGAAAGAGGCAAGGTAACAGGTTCTGGTAAAAATAAAAAATACCATGAGCCTTTTGACGACGATATACCATGGTAACAAATGAATTAGATTTTAATCCTCCGGAAAATAAAGGAGATGTGAGTGATATTATTACTCCTTTTATAGATAAGGCTCTTGTTGAAGCGAACAAGAGGGAACCGGAAAGAAAATATTTAGGTGCATCATCTCTTGGTGAACCTTGCAAAAGAAAATTACAATATAGATATATGAAGACTGAAAAAGATGAGGGAAAAGATTTTGACGGAAAGACTTTAAGAATATTTCAAGTCGGTCATAATTTTGAAGAGCTTGCCGTAGCATGGCTTGTGCAAGCAGGATTTAACTTACTTACACAAGACAAACAAGGAAGACAATTTGGCTTTGATACAGCCGAAGGAGAGATACAAGGACATGTCGATGGCATCATTACAGATGGACCTGTCTCTTGGGAATATCCTTTTCTTTGGGAATGTAAATCAGCTAACGATAGGAAGTTTAAAGAGTTTCAATCAAAGGGCGTAGAGAAAACAAATGTTGTTTATTACGCTCAGGTTGTTCTGTACCAGGCTTACATGGGCCTAATGGATAACCCTGCTCTTTTTACAGTTGTCAACAAAAATACTCAGGAGATATATTTTGAAAAAATACCGTTTGATGCTAAAGTGGCTCAGCGAGTGTCAGATTCAGCAGTTAGTATTTTAAAAGCCGTTGAGAACAACGAACTGATGCCTAGAGTTGCAGCGAAGAGTGATAGTTTTTTATGTAAATGGTGCGAGTTTAAAAACAAATGTTGGGATAATATAAATGAACGAAGAGAAGAGCATACTGGATTTCAACCCAAGTGGGCGTGATAAGCCAGAGAAATTTGATGTAAAGGGATTCAAAGATAGAGCAAGAGGCTCAATAAAAAGTATATTTACACACATGTTTCCTCAAGGAAAAATGAGAGGAAACGAATTTATTATAGGCGATTTAGGTGGAGCTCCAGGTGACTCCTGTTCTTTTAATTTAGAAAAGGATGGAGTTGGTAGTGAATTTAATGGTGGTCAATCTTTCAGTGACTTTATTGATGTATGGCAAAAAGTATATGGATGTAACTTTGCTGAAGCTGTTAAAGGTATATCAGAAAAATTTTCTATTCCTGTAATTAATACAACACTTAAAACACCACCTGTTACAAAACCAAAATCTCAAACATTAGAGTACAAATACTATGATCGTAACAATGATTTAATATGTACTGTTATGCGAATAGAGTCTGGCAATGGAGAAAAGACTTTTAGACCTCGTTTAGTTACAGGGGAATATAAAATGCCTGAAGTTAGACCTTTATATAACATACCAAATATAAAAGACGCTGATACCGTTGTCTTCGTTGAGGGCGAAAAGTGTGTTGATTACTTATCTAAGAAAAATATAGCAGCAGGAAGTGCTATGGGTGGTGCTAATACTAATTTAGATAAAACAGATTGGAGTGTTCTTACGGGTAAACATTTAATTGTATGGCCAGATAATGATGATGCTGGCATAAAATACGCTCAAAAGCTCTCTAAATACCTTGTAGATGTATGTTCTTCTATCAGAATAATAGATATACCAAGAGAAAAGAAAAAAGGTTGGGATGCTGCGGACGCAATAGAAGAAGGATATGATATTGATGAGTTGCTTAGAACGGAAGGTTCTTCGCCTGTTAACCTTTTAAATAGCTCATTATCTGTTAAAAATTTAGTGCAAGGAGAAGCACCTTCTTATGAATATTTATTAGAATCAACATTACCCAAAGGTGTTGCCGGTATTTTAGCGGCATCTGGAGACACAGGTAAAGGTCTTTTGACTTTAGACTTGGGTATGAAGATAGCATATGGTAATATCGGCATCGACACTGCCTTTGATGCTACAATAGTAAATAATGGCAATGTCGTCATTTTAACCGCAGAGGATGAAAAAGATGAAATACATAGACGAATTGAAAAACTGGACACTGAAGGTCGTAGATTTAGGGAAACAGGGTGTGAATTATATACTGTCCCTTTCCCAGACCACGGTGGAGTTACTCCTATCGTTGCAATCGAAAACGGTCGACCTGTTATCACAGATGAGTGGCGGCAGATTGAGCGACAATTATTGCAAATGGATAATTTGGCTCTCGTTGTTGTTGATCCTCTTGCTAGTTTTGTTCTAGCAGATATCAACGCTGACCCTTCACACGGTGCATTCGTAACAGGATACTTTGCCAGCTTAGCCACAAAGACTAAAGCTACATTTCTCATGGTCCATCATATGACCAAGATTGATATGAAGTATCCTGTTCGTACACCAGAACATGCAAGAAATTTAATTAGAGGAACATCAGCACTTGTTGACGGTGTTCGCTTTGCTATTGGTTTATGGCCCGCTCCAGAGAGTGAGGCTAAGACAGTCTGTCATAAGATGGAGGTTCCATTTAAAAGAAATAAAGTTATCTATGGTGCTGTTGTTAAATCTAATGGTCCTGTTAATAGAGAGGTTCGTATCTTTGTTAGGGATGAAGAGTCTGGTTTACTAGAAGGAACTTCACAAGACATATCTGTTGTAGACGAGCAGGATAAAGTTATAAGACTTAGAAGCCTTGTTCAAATAATTAAGTTATCAGCTCAAAAAGGTAATCCTTTTACAGTTACAGGCGAAGATGGTTTTGTAGCTCGTGAAGGTGAAATGCCTCCTGAGTTAAAAGGTGTATCTCAAAGTACATTCAGAAGATATGTATCAGAACTTATTGACGACAGAAAAATTGTCCGTGCAAGACTTAAAGAAAACACAGGTCAAGCAAAATACCTTGATGTACCTGAAGGACCATTTGCTCATGGATATGGGGAATTAAGAGCAGGTAAAGTTACCTAGCTAGTGGGTTATCATTATTGCCGAGCTTATCAATCCTGTCTTCTGTTCTATCTAATCTCTGTTCTATGTTGTCGACCTTTGTCGATAGTTCAGCAATACTTGTATTAACCGGAGTTAGATTAACTGCTTTAATTTTCTTCTTCTCAATATTATCGAGACGCAAATTAAACTGTCCCCAGGTGTAGAAACCCCCGCCTATCGCGGTGATCACCCCTATTATCGTGATGTACTGTTGTAATTTAGGCAAGATATTTTTCATTGTTTACTCCATATATATTTCTTGACATTATTTTTTACCGATATACAGACCAAACCAAGCAGCCCCAGCACCTACAATTATAGATACAAAAGCTGATTGTGAGTTAGTCGGATCAGGTAAAGTCATAAACCAATCACAGGTTTTATAAAACATAACGCCATATAATGTTATTAATATTCGTGGAAAAACTCTCCACTTGTCAAAGCCTTCAGCGTTGTTATACCAAGACTTTTTTTCTACTTCTACTATTTTAATTTCCTCAGACAATTGAAGCCTTAACAGACTTTAAGGTTACTTTATATTCTATACCTCTATATCTACCTAATTCAGAACTTGTTACTGTAGTTGTCATTTTAGGGTATTCAAAACCTCTATATTTTTTATCAAGACCTTTTTCTCTATGAAACAGAGGATGTTTAAAGGTTTTTAAATTTGTTTTATGTATTCTTTCCATTATCTAAAAAACTCCATGTTTTGTGTTTGCATCAAATTAGCTTGTTGATCTAAGTTAGTTCCTACCAAGCTATAATATCCGGTTATATTATCATCTAAAATTACATTTGCATATATAGTTCTTGGTTCATACCAATTTGAACCATCTGGTATGTTCATATTTTGATAAGCATTGAACCCAGCTGAATAACCCATATAAGCCAATAAGTTAGCTTGCCCTTGCGTACTGTATTCTCCAGACTCGTTCTGGCTTCTTTCGTTTTCTTCCTGTTGAGATTGTATATTCTGAGCTACAATTTGGTCTGCTACTTGGTCTGCTTCCGATGCAGTCATAACAGAAGATGTAACGCTCTCTATTTGGTTTTCCATAGTTGTTACTTGGACCTCAGCCATAGCAACAGATGGTGTATTATCAACACCAGGCATTGGCATTACAGTAATAGATTGCAATACAGTATTAGTCTGCACTTGATCAGCAGCGACTTGGTTCGACACGGTAGGTGAATTAACATTCCCTACTGTCGTACCAGAAACGCTTACAGAACCACTGTTATTACTGTCATTACTTGTGCTATTTGCCGATGTGTAACTACCTCTAACAACGCTTGTAACAAGGTCAGAGACAAGGTTTCGTGTAGTTATTATATTTCTTCTCGTAGCTCCTCTTTCTTCTCGCTCTTCCTCTATTTCCTCTGGTGTTATTTCTTCTATGGCTTCGTCTAATGCCTCTTCCTCTTCCTCTATTGCTTCTTCTTCATCAAAAAATTCTTCTACAATTTCAACAAATTCTTCCTCAGATATCTCTTCTTCCATAAACACAAGAAAGTCTTCTTCCATTCTTTCTTGTACTTCTTCAAAATGTTGGATAAATTCTTCTTCTTCGATTTCGATTATTTCTAAAAATCCTTCTTCCACAGTAGGCAATGGATCAAGGAACTCAATATCATACTCGCTATCAAGATGTATAAATAATGTATCATCTTCTAATTCAAACTCTTGACCAGGTTCAATATCGTTAAAGATAAGAAAAGTATCATCATAACTACCATCATCACTCCAATCACCGTCATCCGCAAAAACAACTGAAATGGCGAAAGGTTGTTCATCTTCGTCCATATCAAATCCATAAAATGTCGTATCTTCATCATATCCATATATTATATCCTCACTTATCCCATAAAGATAGTCATCATCCTGAGAATTGTTGCTTAAATCATACACATCACACAATGCGGAAAAGCTAGAATCAATTAAACATTCAGAAGAAAGGTTGCTAAAAGACTCATCAATAGCTGTACTTACACTAAAATCATCTGTTTCAATAAAGGTTGTACTATTAGTGTCTTCATACCGCATATAAGTTAAAGCCTCATTGTTGCCTTGGATTCCAATGGTCAAATCGTGATTCTGGATACGAAGTTCATCGTAGCGGAAAGCAATTTCATTAGTCGTTTCATATAATATAGCCTGGAAAGTGCTTTTTAATCCGTTACTATATTCAGAAACATTGTCCCACATGATGACAAAATATTGATCTGTATCTGCTGTTTGTCCAAAGGTCTGTATGTAGGGAGATTGATTACCACTAGACCTTCTAATATAATCTGACCAAGCAGGAAATACAGAATAATTAAATGAAGTAGCTGGGAGCGTTTCCGATCTGTAATTTCTTACTCTAGGCACAGAAAAATTTGACTGAAAGGTAAAGAATCCGTTCATAGATATATTTACTTGAGAGAAGGTCTGATCATAAAAGGTAAAATCGAAACCGATATTTTTCATCCCAGACATCGAATCGTCGCCGAGGCTTAATCCTTGGCCAGTTCCAGTTATATCAATAACAGGATCAGAACCAATTGTGAATACAGGGTCTGTCGCCCAAGCAGATGTCGTTAAAAATAATAGTGTAATTAGCCGGAACATATCTTGTGCTTAGGATACTTCTTACAGAAGTCTCCTTTTCTATATGCTTTTATTTCATAACCAGTAAGTTCTTTTTTTACTTCGTCCCAGTCTGGTCTGTCTTCTGGATTTTGTTCCCATGCAACTTTTGCCTCTTCACCTATCTTACCTTTATACGGGCAGGGACTGCCGGCTTGCATCATCGAACGCCACACGCGAGCATCCTCACAAAGTAATGCAACGGCTGCAACCTTCATCCCCATATCATAGAGACCTTTGGAAAGTTTTAAGCGTTCGCAGTTTTCGTCCCGTACACTTCTACCGGTAGATATACCAAAGAACTGTGTTTGGACTGCCGATGAGGCCCCCGAAGTGCATAGGTCCTGGGAATAGGACATGATGGAAGGAGCCACCGCTGACGGAGGCGGACTTTTAACTCTTTGCGTCACCTTTTGTGAACTATTACTTGTGGAATTATTTGTGTTCACATTTTGTGAAGTATTGTTATTTGTGTTCACATTTTGGTTGCTCGTTGTAACATCAGAAGTTGATGAACTAACATTGTTATTGTTGTTAGTATTTGTGTTAGAACTTGTTGAATTGTTGGTATTCAAGTTGGTATTTTCTGATGTAGAGTTGTTAGTTATTAGTGAAGTGTTGTTAACATTTTGTGTCTGATTGATTGTGCTTGTTACCGTTGATGTGTTCACATTGGTATTGTTCGATGTAGAATTATTAGTCTGAGAAATTGTTGTGTTGTTGGTATTAAAATTGGTATTGGTGTTATTGCTAGTGCTTTGATTTACATTGGTATTATTATTGGTGTTGGTATTATTGCTAGTAACAGTAGAAGTCGTCGTAGTCGTATTTGTTATGTTGCTGTCCTCAGCTATAACAATAGAACTAACAACTGCTACTGATGCAAAAATAATTAAAAGGTCTCGTAAAGTTTGTCTCATTTCTCATTTCTCTTTACTCTCCTCTTGCTCTGATTTACACACGCCTTGACACTTATAGTCAACCGTTTTTTGTTCTAAAGGTACTTCTTTACAACATTTTTTTTCTTTAAGTATTATATCCATATGTAAATACCCCTTGCGGTCCTCCTTTTGGTTTTGGAGGAGCTGTTATATTGTCTGGAATCATGCCACCACCTGGTAATCCATAACTAAATACGCCTTGTGGTGTTTGTCTTTGTGCACCTCTGTAACCAGATAAATCAATTACACCACCGCCCTCAGCTTGTTTTTGTTTAGCTAGTGTTTCTAAATCACCTAACAAAGAATTGTAAAAATCTTTACCAGCATTTTCACCTTTAAATGTTTTTCTAAATATAGAACCACCATCTCGTGTTGATTGATCTCTACCATCAAAATAATCTAATCTATTTCTAAATCCTGTAACATCTCTATTACCTATGTTGTATGCAAGTCCGTCTCTACCGCCATAGTTAACTTGAATATCACCCTTTAAATCAACGCCATATTGTTTTTCAAGTTCTTGAATTAATGGAATAATTGGTTCCATTATTTGTGATGTTTGGTCTACATTTTCTTGGCTATATTTCTTACCTTCCATGCCAAAACTTAAAGGCTTAAACTCATCTAAATCAATTGTTGTGTAACCAGTTTTATTAGAAGGTTTTTTATTCATCAATAAACTAGCAACTAAGGCTGCACCAGCAAGCCATGGAGCTGCTGTTGCAAGTCCTGAGAAAGCACTAATACCAGAAGCACCAGCTCCCGCTAAAGTTCCAAGACCTGATGCAAGATTAGGGTCTTTAATAAAATCTCTTAATGATAATAAACCACCAATAGTTCCAAGAACATTACCTACACTTGTTATACCTTGACCTGGTTGTCCACCTCCAAATAACCCAGTAGCGTTGGCGTTTTCTGCACCAGTAACACCTGGAATCCAAGATCGTGGCTTGTTAAAGAAACCAGATATACCTGTAAAATCAGCAGCTTGTTTTGGAATTACCTCTGCTGTTGGTGATGTTGTTGGAGTATTTACAGCAGAAGACATATCAAATTTACTGTTAGGAAATAATTTACCAATAGTATTATTATAGAAATTTTTATAACCTAAATTTGCTAAAGGTTGAACGCTTCCATCTGTCGCTACATAAACTGGCATTGGGCTACTACCTATGACACCAGGAAATGTATTCGTTGCGTTAACAGTGTCTACAAAAGATCGACCTGCCATTTGAGCAAGACTTCCAATACCAGAACCTATGTTACCTGCTAAAGTTCCTATAGGCCCACTAAAAGGACCGCCACCAGTATAAAGGCTTCCTTGACCAGGTGTTAAAGCGTAAGTATTGTTAGAAAGAAATTTTCCTGCTTCTCCAATTCCGTGTTTAGTGGCTCCCCATGGACCAGCTGCTGCCATTGCAGTTTTAAAGGAAGGATTAAAAGCATAATCTAAATTTCTTAAACCTTGTCCAAGAAATGGTATCTGACCTAAAAATCCAGAACCTAATGTTTCTCCAGTTAAATTTGTTCCTAATAATTTTTGAGATAATGTTCCTAGACCACCATAAGCTAAACTTCCTACGGCAGCTTCTTTTAAAATATCTTCGTAAGATACAGGACCCATTTCTCCATCAGCGACATCAAAAGAACCGCTTCTAGTATTTGGGTTGTAACTGATTGGACTATAACCAGAAACAATAGTGCCACCAGTTTCACCGCCTCCTGTTCTTTGACCAACTCCTGGTCTAAATGGTTTACCTGTACCGCCTCCTACAGTGTATGTAGGTACACCTCGTGTCATTCCTGGTCTTTGTAGGTAAGGAAGATCATCAAAACCAATGCGACTAGGAGAACTATAACCATAGTTTCTAGAGGCTTTGCCAAATGTTATAGGGTTGGCGACAGCTGGCATTATCTATTCCTATCTATTAATGCTTGAGTGTTAGGGTTGTTACCTGCTAACGCTCTTCTTCTGTTAACTTCACTAAATATATCTTCAGTCTGTCTAAAGTCTTGAACATTAGGTAAAGGTGTGTAACTTTGTTTTTTAGGTGTTATGTTTTTTAATGCATCTCTAGATCGAGAATTTGGCATTATACCTAAACTTGTAATTGGGCTTAACACAGCTGACAACCCTCTTGGTTTTTCTTCAGATAATTTATTTTGTCCAGCTTGTATCTGTTGTGAAGCTATATCATCTGACTCTGTAAACATTTGCGTAACAGCATCCATTATACCATTTTGATAAAGAGTTATTTTTTCAGATGTGTTTAAAGAACCTGGAGTAAAAAATCTTGGTTCTGCTATTGCTTTAGCGACATTAGGATTCATCATAGCGTTAGCATAAATTCTTATTCCACCATATTTTGCAGCTACCATTGCTGCCATACCAAGTGGGATACTTCCAGTGGCTACTGCTACTGGCAAACCAGCAAATGCAGCAGCTATTGTAGCAGCTACTAATTGACCAAAATTACCCGTTGCATTTTGATCTAATACTCTCTTACCCATTTTAACAATATTTTTTAATCGTGAATCTGCATCTTTTCCAAATATAAGATTAAATCTTACAGGGTCTTGATATAAATCAGATATAAATTTTGCATTAAATATTTTACCAATTTGTTCAATGCTTGGAGCTTCATCAATATTTACTCCTAAAGCCTGTGTTATTTGATTTTCAATATATTTTTCTCTTAATACTTCTTTTGTTCCATCATCTAATTTGTTAAATATTTTTTCAAGCTCTGTAGTGCTAAATGCTTTTTCATCAAACATAGTATTTACAAGATTAATAATATCGTTTTCATTGTTTATATTAAAACCATCTTTACTAATGCGTTTAGCAAATTCTTGGTTTTGTAAATCTTTTAACTTAGTAACTTCATCAGCATATTCATTTATATTTTTTGTTAAATCTTTAATTTCCTGCGGCCCTAAATTATCATAAGACCTTATTGACTCACCTAATTTAGTAAATCTTTGTTCAAGTAAATCTTGCACAGCTCTTCTAGTTTCATCTGAAGCACTTACAGGCATGCTTTCAATTGCGTTTGCAATTTTAATTAAATCATCTGTTGCTTCTTTTCCTAATATTGTTTCTAAAGTAGAAGGACCTAAGTCCTCTCTACCAGTTACTCGACCATTACTTGCGTAATCACGAATTTCTTCAGCAAATTGATACATATTTTTGTTAGCAGTTATTTTATTTAACAAATTATCAACAAGAACATTTCTAAAGGCATTACCAATTAACTCTGGATTCATTTCATCTGTTGCTTGCACAGCTCTTTCTGATTTAGCTCTTTCTCCTAGTTTTCCTTCATCTACAGCTTGTTTTGCTAAAACATCGCCTTCATCTGCTAATTCTTCAGTAACTCTAGTTGCTGCTTGTTGCCCTTCATCCATACTTGTTAATGGAGGAACATCTTTTTGCAAAGTTGGAACATTCTCATCAACAGCTTTTTTATATCCAGGTAAAACTTTTTCAGCTTGGGCTTTAGCTTGATTCATTGCTCTGTCTGATCTTCGTGTTGTTTCTACTAAAGTATTAAAAACTGTATCTATTAATGCTGGATTAGCATCTTTACTCAATAATTTATTAATTAAAGCATCAGAGTTTTGTTTTTTCCTTGCTACATCTTGTGCTAATTTTCCTATTCCAAATTCTTCAAATAGTTGATAGCCAATTCTTTGCTCATCCATAAGTTTTGTAGACCTAACAGATATGTCTTGCAAAGATTTTATAGCTTGCATTTTTTGTTTATATTCTGGAGACCCTTTTTTTATTCCTTCAAAACCTTTTTTCTTTACGGATGACATAGCAGAACCTAATTGTGCGTAAGATATTTCTCCATCTTTTATTGCCGCAGTCCATACTGTTCCTAAATCAATATTCTCATCAGCAATAACTACTTTTCTTAAAGTTTGAACTAATTCATTATGTTGCATTGGAGAAAGTAAATTTATAGGCTGATTAGCCTGACCTTTAGCAACAGTTATTAAACTTTTTAAAATTCCAGGTTCTAAACTATCAAACATTTTAGAACCTTTTTGATCATTTAAAATAGTTTTTAGAGCTTTAATTGTATCATCTGTTTTTATAAATTGTGGACCTGCATCTTCTCCATATCTTAATACAAACTGTGGAATACCTTGTTTGTCTTTTATAATAGAAAGGCCGTCTGTATCTTTAATACCTTTTAAATAATTTAATCTGTTTAAATCTTGATCTGGTAAATTAGGTGTTTTTTCTAATACTTTTATTTCATCATCAATTGCTTTTATTGTGCCAGAAGGCAAGCTATCAACAACATCTACTACCTCTTCAACAACTTCATCAAATTCGCCGTCTAAATATTTTTGACTAGGTACAGGATTATCTATAGAGTTAATTAATCCTTTTTCAAGATTTTTTTCTAAAAACAAATCGTATAATTCATCAGCTTCTTTATCCATTCCTTTATCAAATAAATCATCAATTTCTTTTCTTTGAGCTGGTGTTACACCATCATTTAATTCTATAGGAACTGTTTTTGTCTGTGTTTTTTTAACAGTTCCTGGAGCTACATCAGCAATTTCAAATATATCTTGAATATCTTTAAAACCTTGTTTTGCTATTCTCTGTCCAACATCAATTGCTTCTGTTGCTGTTTTAACTGAAGCATCCTGTATTTGATTATAAACATCTGCTATTTCATCAATATTTTTTGGACCACCAACATTTGTTTCATCTGATAATTTTAATAAAGTATTTAAAGCACCTCTTAAATTAGTATGAACCCCTTTAGTATATCTATCAGTTAATTCTACAAAATCATCAGTAGTAGTCGTAAATGCATCTTTAATTGCTCTATTTATATATTCATCTATATCATCCTGTTTTAATATTTTTTTACCTGCATCAGTCATCTGTAATGCATTTTTCATTTCTTCTCTAAACACATCAACATTTTTTGATAGCTTTCCTTGTCTTTTACCAGCTATTGTTTCTGCCATAAGTTGTAGTCTGTGTTTTAAGTTAATATCTAAATTTTGTTTTGCATAAAAATCTGGCATTATGCCTTTTTCAATATCAGCCAACATACTGTTTTGTTCTGGTGTAAGTTTTCCTGTCTCTTCATATTCTTTCCAAATTTTAGAATAAGCATCTGAATTAGGATCGTTTGCTCCTTTACCATAAAAAGCATCTAAATGTTTTTGAGAATTGCCTTTAAAAGCTCTTCCTAGTCCTCTAAGTAATCCTCCAAAAACTAAATCACCAACACCTGCATATGTTGCTTCTATTTTTCCTCTTTTATCAATACTACTAATTGCTTCATCAGATATTCCTCTTGCCCATTGTTGGGCTTCATCAATAAGCACTCCTATGTATGCTCCACCGGCACTTGCGACTGAAGGTAAAAGAAGTGATGCAGCAAATGCACCTCCGTAAGGTGATGTTACTAAAGCTCTACCTAAAGCAGTTTTTGGTATTTTTTTAGCAGCAGCAGTAAAGGCAGCTATTGAACCTACTGTAGGACCAAGCACTTCACCGGCAAGATCAATAATGTCTTCACCTTCAAATTTAGTAGAATCTATTGCGACTAAATTGTTAGTAGGCTCCATACCTAATTTTTCCTGGCCTTTTGGTGTTAATAAAAAATCTCCTAATTTATCAACAACATAACCTTCTTTGCCAACATTCTTATCTAAAAAGTTTACTCTTTCTTTAAAATTATTTGTGTTTCCAAAACGAAATCTAAAACTATTACTCGTTACACCTGATTTATAATCAGCACCTCTAAATCTTCCAGTGCTTGTAAAAACACTTTTCTTTGGAGCTTCTTGTGAAATATCTTTTTTAGGTTGTTGAACAGTGTTTGATTCTACCGTTGTAAAATCTCCACCAATTGCATTTCGTAAAGCACTTTCTTCTGCTGGAGACATCTCTTCTGCTTCTTGAATTGCTTCAATAACTTTACCATCAAATGTTTTATAATATTTTTTTACAGCCACAATTCACCTTATTGCCTTAAATCTATCGTACTTGATACTGCTGTCCTTCCACCTGGTGATGATACTTCATCAAAACTTACAATACTACTTCTAGGAATAGTTAGTTTGCCTCCAGACTTAGCAATTCTCTCCGCAACTTTTCTTTCAACTCTTTCAATCTCATCTAAATAACCACCGCCAGGAGATGTTTCTGCCATAGAGTAAAGTGATTGTAATGCAGTATTTGCATTGTAAGATGGTTTTTCAAATATTTTTACAAGTTCTTCTAACGATGCTTTTGCTGAAGCAACATCTGTAAATGTTCCTAAAATATTAACAATGTCGTCAGCTCTTTTTCTATCAGCATCAGAAATAGTTCTGTTTGATTCACCTAATAATATTGTAATGTTTTGAGCTGTAAATCTTTTAGCCCATCTAGCAAGAATTTCCGGTGTAGGTATTAATTGTCTACCTGTAACTGGATCAAAGGCACTTCTATCTATACCTGCGAGAGCTGATATACCTCTTGATAAATCATTTACTCTTTGAGATAAACCAACAGTATCAGCACTAATTAACTCTTTTACCATATTAATTTCATCAAGAGTGTCTTTTGAGTATTCTTCTGCTTTATATATGTCTCTTATAATTGGAGCGATATCAACATCAGGTGCATACTTTACATTGCCTTTGCTGTCTTCTTTTAAACGAACTTGAAACTGTAAATTATCCTGACTACCTCTACTATAAAGACCAGGAAGTTTTACTTTTAAAATAGATTTTTGTGTCATAGGGTCTGCGTCTGGTCCTTCACCAAGGTCCTGAATATTTTTAGCAATTTTTGTTTGTAGTAATTGATTTTGTAATCTTTCTGTTTCAGAAATACCTCCACCGCCAATTGGTATTCTACCAGCTAATATTGCTTTTTGTGTAAATGATTCTTCTGCCATTTCAGGTGGTGCAAACTCATAACCTAATTTAGATATTTCTTCCATTGATACTGGTTCAGGAGTTAACTTATAATTACTTTGGCCAGGAACTCTGTAAGCTAAAAATTGTTTTCCTTGAGCAGATTCTTCTTGTGCTTGTGATCTTGCTAAGTCAGACATTCCCATTCTTTTTTGTACAGTGCCTACAACACTACCATCAAAAGGAACAGAACTATAAGCTGCCATTGCCTCAGCATCACCAACATTTTGTTCTTCTCTTATTTTTTTTAATTCTTTTGAAAAGTCACTATTAACAACACCTTCTGGAGCTTGTTGAAATTGTTTAATATCCATATCAACAATTGCGTCTAATGCTTCACCAGTTCTTCCTGTTTGTTCTTTAAAAACTTCATATAATAATACATTGCCTTCAGGAGAACTATCTACAGGAACTTTTTCTCCTGTTCTTGGTTGAATAAAAAACACTTCACCAGTATCGTTATCTGTTTCTGTATTAGTTTTAATCCAATCTCTAAATTCTTCTATATCTTCATATTCTTTTTTTTCTTCGTTTCTTTTTGTTTCTTTTTTAGGTTTTTTATTATTCTTAGAAACTTTTTTTAAATCGTTAGTTAAAGAGTTTAAATCTTTTTGAATATTACTTGCATTAGATTGAGCTATAATTGGATCAGACATTAATGTATCTTCTACAATGTTACCTGTTGCAATTCCAACAGGTCCTCCTATAGCATATCCTTTTGGTTTTACTACTGGTGGATTAAACATAATTAACCTCCATAAGCTCTTTGATTAAATCCTATGCCACCAACACCTGGTAAAGAAGGTAAGTTTGGTAATATCTGATATGGATTTACATAAGGAGCATAGCCAGACAATGTTGTTTGCATCGGACTTGCTACTGCACCTTGTTGTTGACTCATCATCATTTGATTACTTGGTATACCTTGAGCTAAACCAAGTTGATAACTTGTTCTATTATATGGGTCCATGTAAATGTTATAAGCATTTTGTCTTGCAGTATCATAAACAGATTGTTCATAACCTCTTGCAGTTCTACCAGCATTAGCAAGGGCTGCAACATCTGCACCTTGTAATCCTTGTAGAGTACCTCCAGCACCTATAAATCCAGAACCTAAACTTTGCATAGCTGGAGCAAATCCTGCTAAACCAGTTCCTAGTTGAGCAAAATTTTGACCACCAGAAGCTATACCTGTTGATAGTTGAGAAAGTAGACCGGCAAGTCCAGAACGAGTATTACCAAAACCTTGTCCTAAACCAGCCATTGTTGGAGCTGCTCCTCTTAAGGCTTGTTGTTCAATGTTAAATTGATTTTGAGCTTGAGAATAAGCAGATGTTAAACCTTGATTAATAACATTTTGTCTAGCTTCCTGTTTTTGTTTTTCCATTTCTAACTCGATCATACCTAATCGTGTAGAACCTCTAAGACCAGAACCTGCTGCGTTTAAATTTAACTCTGTTATTTTGTTATCATAAAATTCATCAACATCTTCAAGTTGATTTTCTATAACAGAATTAACATATGGGTTCATGTAAAAGTTAGCAGCTCTGTCATCAAAAGAACCAAGACCAGCGTTAAGCATGTTAATCGCTTCGTAATATCCTCTTTCAGTTGGTTGTAACCCACTTCTTGCTAAATTAGCTGCATCTCTTAATCCCATTATACCTTCGGAATAAAGAGGATAAGCATCTCTCATTACAGATGCACCTTCTCCTATAAATGGAAATGCACCCTCATAAGCCTCCATACCTCTTTGGAAATAAGGAGCATACGCCCCTACACCTTGAGCAGTTAAGTCAAGTGCTGCTTGTTCTAAAGGATTAAACGGAGCTATTTGTGTAGTTATAGCTTCTAGGGGTGGTGGTTTAGAAGAAAACGCATACCCTTGATTAAATAAAAATTCTGTTAAAGCTCTTATATAAGGATCAGCAAGATTGTAACTGACATCGCCACCGTATGTAGCATCTGTTACACTGGGTAGTTGACCAGAAAAAGTATATTGACCTTGATTGACTGGTGTAGTCATTACCTTCCCTCCAAGTTATTCATTAAATCATACATCTTTCTAATGCCTTCTTTTCTATCTCCGTCACCAGCTCCCTTAACGGCTTTAGCTGTCATAACAAATTCGCCATCTGATAATCTTGCCGGTATAGAATCACTTGTTCCTGTTCCAGGACCGCTTGCCTCTCCACCACTAGCTGCATTAATTGGTGTTTGAGGTTGGGCGTAAGTAGGATAAAGTTCGTTATAGTCTAATACTTCAAACTGACCCCCTAATTGATTTTGTACATCTTGTCTTGCTCTTGCTGATTCAAAACCTGTGTTTCTGCTAAACACATCTGTTGGAAGATTTGATGGTTTATTCAATGCTTCAAACATCATAAGGAATCTAATATCATCAGCATTTAAAGATTTCTTTCTTCTTTGTTTATCTAATATTTTAGAATACTTTTCTATTATTTCTTCGTCATCCATCTGCATGCCAAAACTTTTCATAATAGATTCTCTTGCAGGATTATTAAATATATCTCCTGACATTGTAGACATACCTTCTCCTCCAAGCATTCCACTGCCGCCTCTCATTGGTATGTTTGCATAACCTTCATCACCAAAGATAGAGCCACCAACATATTGTCTCATTTGTTGTTTAGCTAAACCTTCAGCTCCTGGTACGCCAATAGCGTCTCCTATTTCTCCTT